>Ga0105237_10002968_pt1 | contig 20530 bp, 24 predicted proteins | sample KBSC24metaG_FD_81520 | JGI IMG/M metagenome (GOLD analysis project Ga0105237, IMG submission 81520) | Corn rhizosphere microbial communities from Kellogg Biological Station, Michigan, USA - KBS C2-4 metaG | ecosystem: Host-associated > Plants > Roots > Rhizosphere > Soil | place: Michigan, USA... | reverse complement strand
TTATTATTGTTACAGTTATTATTTGTTTAAATTGTTTAAAACGGTGTCGTTGTGCGATCAAGTGTTTGGCATCGGTGCCAAGAAGATGAAGCGTCGCATTGATCACCAGTACGAATACTACTTTGGACGCATTGCCGAACTTGGCTTGCAGCTTGCGGTTGCCGAACGAGAGTACAAACACTTTGCTGCACGGCGAGAAGAGCAAGATGGAGCCATCGACACTCTACACAAGCGCATCAACAGTCGTAAACGCCGGCGCATTTCTAAACCAAATGGCGATCGCCAACAAGATGAGTGAAAGCCATGTGGCGTTAGCTGAGAGCTTGCACGCCAAGCAGGAGAAGATGGCGCCTGAGCAGGTGAACATGCGCGATGTCACCGGGCGCGAGAAGCCGCTTGGCGTGCCGCGCCAGGAAGGCGTCATGGACGAGCAGTTCCCCACTGACAGCTTGTTGGCAAAAGATGCGCGCGACCGCATGATTGAGGCGAAGCTGAAGCTACAAGGTGATCAGGTGGGATATACCCCTTTTGGTAAGCTCGAAGCCAAAGACAGCGACTTTGAGTGGTACCAGCGCAAGGCTGCCGCTGCCGAGGTTGCCAACTTTCAGGCATGGTTCGCCAAGGAGTTCGATCGTATGACACCAGCCGACAAGAAGCGCGCCAAGGAGCTTTACCCTGAGTTTTACAAGCAGCGCAAGAAGTTGCTCAAACGTCAGACGAAGAACCTGTTTGAGCTTGCGCGCCTCAAGCTGGAAGGAGTGCAAGACATGGACGATCTTAAGACGCAGTACATGGCAGAGAGCGGTCGTCTTGACTTGGGACCGCTGCAGAGTTTGCTGCACCCCGAGAATGTTTTTAACGACCAAAGCGGAAATCCAGTGGCAAGGCAGCGGTATGCGCAAGCCAAGTTTCAGCGGGGGCTGTTGTCTCCGTTTCGGGTGTTCGGTGCTGAAGCTACGCCCTCGTTTGCCAATGACGACGTGCAGTTCAGTGGCAGGGAAGCGCGTGATGCCCAAGCCATTAACTACGGCAACATGCTGGCTTACGGCAAGAACTTGGGTCTGGACGGTTACGGGTTCCCGCCTTTTTCGGGCAGCGCGCCGCTCAAGGACGAGGACGGACAATGGTGGCAAAAGTTGCGCGGTCAGTGATTTTCTCGACTAGCACAGCATGAGCCATGAGTGCACCCAATGAAGGAATGCACCTCGCGCGTGAGGCGCAAAGCTTCACCGAGAAGATGCGCGACAACTTGGTAACTGGCGACGTTGATCCGCGTGGGAGCCAAGGCGGTGCCATCCCTGCACAGCTGCCGCGTAAGGTCACCGCGTTTGATCGCATGGATGATGAGATGAACACCAAGCTACAACTCATGGACCCCAAAACTGGGATGACTCCATTTGGTCAAGTGTACTATGACGAGAAAGTGGGACGATGGCTGGAGCGCAAAGCAGCTGCTGTTGAGACTGCCAACCTTGACGCGTGGTTCAACAAGGAGTTTAACAAGCCCAACCTCGCCGACCGCCAGTTTGCTCAACAGATCTACCCCGAGTTTTACCGAGAGCGCGAGAAGCTCATGATGGAGCGTGCACAGGAAGTGCTTAAGCTCAAGATGATTCAGTTGCGTGGTCCTCAGAGTAAGGAGGACATGTATAAGCTGTGGATGCTCAACACCGGGCGCGTGCAGCTTCCCGAGGATTGGGATCGCATTGGCAGTGATGGGGGGCAAGTTGGCAACCTTGCCGCTCAGCAACGCAACTTTCGCAGCGGTTTGGTTCGGCTGCCCTTGTTTGACAGTGTCAGCACTCGCGACGCGGGTACGACTACCAGATTTGGCGATCGACGAGCCGGAAACACGCCCTTTTATCAGTCTACTCAGACTGAGAGCACCGCCAATCCCTTTTATGTTTCCCCGAGTCAAGCTACAACCACTGCCGAGTTTCGCCCGTTACAACAGGGCGGCGATACATTTGGACAGCGCTTTGTTGCGGGCTTGAAGAATCAATGAAGTTGTTCATTTGCAATCCTCATCCATCCTGCGTGTTGCCGCCCGTTCCATGTGTAACACTTTTTGTGTTTGCACGCTCCCCATGGACATCCGTTTGGTGTCATGCGCCGCATGTTGTACAGGGGACCTCTCATGGGGTCCGTTTGGCTCACCTCCGTTGTTGTCACGTGCCACGGGATAGCGAAGTGGAAGTGGCACTTGCGTAGGTTTGCGTAAGTGGCGACGCGCATCGAGGGAGGGCGGTCATCGCCTTCTCGGTGCTCGTCTTCGTCCTTCCACAATGCTGCATACACCCATCTGAACAGAAGTCGACGTATGTCTCTGCTGGCACACTTTCCCCTCAGCCACCGAGCCAGCACTACGAGCTTTGGCTTGCAACTAGCCCGCACTCTATTGGGGTTCATTTTTGCGCCTTAATGACTTAGGTTGGATGTCGTGGCAGTCTCGATCCGTGCGTGCGCTGAACCCGCAGTCGTCGGAGTCGCAGTGGAAATACAAGCAGTCGCGCGTGCTTAGCGTTTTTGCTTGTGTCTGTGTGTTCAACTTGTGCATTGCCATTCTCCCTTGCATCATGCAGATTGGACAAAGCATGACGCAGTGTTTCAGCCAGCTTCGGTGCAGTTCGGTCTCTTGCGCGAGTTCCATAGCCCTCTGTCCACTTTCCTGTTTTATAATCATTTATCATCATATATGACCTATCCTATAAGCTCTATGGTATGGTATCCATTGTGTATAAGCATACCTATATAGACTATAGGAGGTAGAATGATTATAAAACGAGCCGAACCGACAGATTTAATAAAACAGAATCAAACGCCCTGACACGCCGTTGGCTCCATCGCCGCCTTTGCCGCCTAAACTACCAGTGACAGCTTTCAAGCCGCCGCCGCCTCCACCACCTCCACCACCGCCGCCCATCCCATAGTTAACAGCATTCATAGCACCCGCGGAGACTCCGGGAGCGCCATCAGCGCCAGACGCCCCACCATTCCCGCCAGTAGGAATGGTTGGGACGGTCCCGATATCGCACATACTCCAAACACTGCCGCCTGCTCCGCCACCGCCCCCTCCGCCAGCGCCGCCAGCTACACCGCCAAGCACAGTTTGTACCACCTCAGTGCGGTTGTGAAAGCCACCGGTACTGGTAGTGCCATTCACGTTTGGGTTGCCGCCGTTTCCCGACGTAATTGCTTGGACGCCAGGCGCGTTTGCAGCTCCAAGATGTCCGAGACCACCAGCGGCTAAACTCCCTGCGTTTCCTCCGAGCAGACCGTTAAATCCTGGAAGAGCCCAGGAATACAAAGAACCAAAAGTAGTCGCAGTGCCCCCAGCTCCGGCATTCCCAGCGCTCCCGGTCGAGCCCCCCGCTGCTCCCGTAGCACCATTTCCGCCAGTGCCCGCCGCACCGCCCGCTCCGATTGTCAGCGTGTAGGTGGTGAGCGGGACCACAGTTAAAAGTGCGGGTGCTAAAAAAGAACTCCCTCCAGTCGACCCCCCTCCACCACCACCAGCGCCCGCGCCTGTGGAACCACCACCGCCGCCGCCCCCACCACTGCCCCCACTTCCGCCGCTTTGTCCAAACACAAAAACCTGCGTCACGTTTGCTGGGGCGGTCCAGTTTTGTGTACTCGTGACTTGCAACACATGTGTGAACGCAATGGGAACACTGCTTAATGCAGTGACGCGCCCCTTTGCATCGATGGTAACAACCGGAACATCAGTTGCATCACCGATGGGACCTGTCGCTGCTCCAATCACCTTAAGTGTTGGATTGGGGTACGTGCCAGCCAAGTCGCCCCCAGCAGGACCCCCCGGCGTCAATCCATTGTTTTGAAAATTATCGCCAAAAAACCCACGACGCCCGTCTCGAAAAGCCCCCAAAGTACCATTAAGCACACTCATCTTTTACTCAAGAACGGTAGAAACTGCCGGAATTACTTCAATCATCGGAGGTTGTGGTGCAATCTGAGCTTGTAAGGCAGCAATTTGCACATTCGCCGCCTCAAGTTGCGCCTGCAAGTCGGCAACAGCAGAGCCCGCGGCAATCGTATGTGCAGTGAGAGCATCCTCAGCAGCTGCCTTTTGTTTTTGCAGCTCAGCCATTGTTGCTTCACTCGAAGCAGCGGCACTATTCGCGTCGGCTTGTGCACTCGACAACTGAGCGCTCAACAAATGCACCTGTTGCGCTTGTTGTGCCAGCTCCTGCTGCAACGCTGTCTGTGCAACTTGCAACTCACTGCTGTTTTGCTGGCTAGCAGCAAGTGCACTTTGCACCGCTGCGAGTTGCTGCGCCAATGCTGTGGCACTTGCGTTTTGTGCGTCGATTGTGCTTTGCAACGCAATTTGTTGGGACTGCAATGCTGCCAAATCGGCGCCCTTTGCTGCCAGCTCTTGCTGCTTGACTGCTTGCAACTGCGCCACATTAGCGTCGTGTTGTTGCTGCTGCACAAGAAGTTGTTTCTGCAAGTCGCCGGTTTGGGTTTGCAACGCAGCCCGCCTGTCACTTTCAGCTTGCAACTGCGCCAAAATCGCAATGTTGTGTTGTGTCATTTGCGCTGCAGTCGCACTTGCCGCAGCCGCCTTGTCCTTGGCACGCTGCGCTTTGGCTATGGCTTCCTGCGCAATTTGTTTTTGCGTCTCAAACTCGTAGTGGCGCGTAATTTGCGCGGTGTCCTCGTCGGGCGTCACCTCTTCAAAAAACAGCCGTCCAACCACACCGTTGATGTTCACCCGAATGAACCGCTGCAAGTTGATGGGAGTGCCATGAAACACAAGCACTTCACTGCCGAGCGAGAGCTTGCCTGTGACTGGCTCGTCCACTGTACCCAACACAAGCGCGCCACTCATTGCTACGGCAACCTAGAAACCCTTCGCTTTACAACCCAAACACATTCTTAAGCCACGGTGGCATGTGCGTTTCCACGTATTTCAGCTCGGCTTCTTCCTTTACAGTCCAGAGTACGGCATAATAAACGACACCGCCAACTGCGTACCAGCGCAAACCTTCACCGAAGGAAGCAACTTGCCAAGGAACCGTTCCTGTGATTATAGAAGCACCTGCTGCACTTCCCACAACAGCTCCGGGATCGGCAAACAAATGCAGCGGCCACCAGAGTGCAAGGCGGAGTGCGCTGGGAGGCTTCGGGCTCAGCGCCACATCGGGGGCATGATAATGCGTCCACAGATTCATTGAGCACCCGCAAAGAGGAAAATCACCACAACTCGGTGACGCTGCAGCTGTTGCCCACGTTTGAACCACCTTGTCCCGTGGTAGCAACCGTGAACGTACCGCCCCCGGAAATGCGTGCGTTGCAGAGCAGCGTGGCTGTGGCTGATGGTGCAACCACGATGTTTTGAACCATGTAATGCTGCGTGGCGACGCTTGTCACGCCGGTGTCGCTGAATCCCCAAAAATTGACCTGTCCCACATCGAACAAATACAATGCAACAGTGTTACCAGCGCTTGCGCCCACACATTTCCAGACGACGCTCCAACACTTGTTAAACGCGGTACTGTTCGTCAAGGTAATAGTCCCGGCTGCCTGGGTAATGCTCCCGCTGCCAAGTCCGGTGTAGGTAAATGTCTGATTGTCCGTGAGGGATACCGTGTTAATCGCAAACAACACCTGCTGCTTGGCGGTCGTGGCTGTCTGCAGCTGGCTCAAGTTGACAGCATCGGTGCTAGCAGTACCTGCGCTGACGCCGTTGATCTGGTGCGTGTTCATGTTGAGTGCTTGTGTTTGTGCCCCCAGCTGCGGATTCGGATAGGTGCCAGTGAGTGCGCCCCCCGCTGCGCCAGTTGGAGCCGCTCCGGTGATGGCAACGCTTGCCAAGCCAGTGATGTCGCCGCTACCGTCCACAGTCACTTGTGCTACGTGCGTGCCATCTCCATACGTGCCAGCAGCAAGCGACGCTTTGAGTTGAAAATTGTCGCCGAAAAAACCGGTGCGCCCGGCTCTGTATTGCGAAAGTGCACCGCTCACAACACTCATTGTCATCTGCGTAGAGTAGAAATCACGTGTGCAGCAGCAACTTGTACGGCGCGCCGTTGTACCTGATGTTGATGTACACATCACTTGCACCAGCCGCAGCGACAGTGACAGCTTGTGCCGTCACAATGGCAATACTATCGGCGCCTCCGGTAGTGGTGGCAGTGGCACCGATGCAAATGTCACCTGCTTTTCCAGGAGCAGCTGCGCGTCCGATTGCGATTGCGTCGGCAAATCCATTACCAATGGTCGCCGCACTACCGATCGCGATACCGTAGTTCGCAGTCGTTCCACCATGTGCGCTGTGCCCGACCAAGACTTGATCCGTCGAAGCGCCATTGGCAAGCACGCCGACTGCAACAACACCATTCGCATTCGCACTGGTTTGGTACCCCACAGCGGTTGCGTTGGTGTAAGCGAGGGCTGCGTTTCCGACAGCCACTGAATTTGCGCCAGTAACCGTTGCACCGTTACCAATGTCAACAGCAGTGGGAGCATTGGCACCGAGCGCAACAATGCTCGCTTCAGTGCCGGTGCCGTACCACACTCCCTGAGTTTGAGGTGCAGTGGGATATGGCTGGGGACTTGTGTTGTCAAACACAATGGGACCCCCAGCAGCGCCATTGACACCCGTTAGTGCGTTGTTGTCTCCAAAAAAGCCGCGACGACCATCGCGATATTGAGCCACGGTACCGTTGAGTGCGCTCATTGCTGTGTTGCAAGCACCAGAAAAACTCAAACAATGAAGCGACCGACATTTGTGTTGGGACGCCACCACTCGACTTGGTTGGCATCGTTGCGCATGACCTGCGCGGGGTCCCAATCGCGCTTTTTCATCACGAATGTGAGCATGAACGTCATGTCGCTGAAGATGACCGGCTGCCCAAACTCGTCGCTCACATCGACGGCAAGGGAAGTGATTCCCCCACTCTTGTGAGTGACGCTGAGGACCCGCGGGTTGTCGTAGTGGACGTGTACATACGCATTGTTTTGCGGGACGCAAAAAGGAATACCAGTGCCGCTGGCATTACAGCTCACAGCATCCTGCAGATTGCTGCGAAGAAAGCTAATGCGCCACAAATCGCTACCGGTTCCATTTTCGGTGAGTTGCACCATGTACTCTGTAAGCCACACTTCCTCAATCATGTCGAGGGGTTGCATGAGCGGGACGTTAACACTGGCAGGGACTGGTTGCACAAACTGCGCACTCGGCAGGGTAGCAGGTGATGTCATGCGCACCACCACATCGTGCTTCCATTGCCACGGTTTGAGATCACCACACATAGTAAGCAGAGTTCGTTTATGTGGAGAGAATTGCTTAGTTCAGCGCCTTTGCAATGCTACCTCCACGCGCCTGCATGAGGTTGTACGCTTTGCTGTGACAGTCGACCTGCAGCGTGATCGTCGCAGCCGTGCGCGTGATGGGGATGGCAACGTTGAGAACCAGCGTCAAGTTGCCAAGCGTGCTTGTCGAGATGTGACCGGTTGCGTTGCGCGTGTCCTCGGGGTAGATGGCAAACTCGTGACAGTAAACGTACGAACCAACCTCGGCATCGGGGTGATACTGCTTGCGCTGGTAAGTGCGATTGAGCAACTCTGGTTGGAAGTTGAACAGATCCTTGCCAGCGCTAACGAGCTTGTACTGTGTGATGGGAAGCAGCGTGCCGATCACGTTGCTGCCCGTGGGTGTTAGCAGCAGCGAAGGAGTGAGCCGGTCGCTTTCCATGTGGCTGCCTTGCCATGCGCCAAGGTTACCGCTGAACACACCGTAGGGGTTCGCATAGGTGGCTGTGTTGGCAGCAACACGCACGTAGAAGATGATCTCCTTGCTGTCCATGCGAAAGTTGCTGAGCGGTACGTTGATCGTCTGAATCGTGCTGACTGTGGTGCTTGTGTTGGCGGGAACAAGCAGTGCCAGCTGATCTTCCGTGTCCTCAAACAAGTTGACCATTCCCTCGGGTGACTTGTAGATCGCCAGGCGATTCATCTTCTCCGCAGCGGACAAGGTGATCTGCTGGTACCGCAACACACAGTTGGTGATGGTCGGCATGGCAGCGCTGGCGCCGGTAAGCACAGCGTTAGTGCCAGTGGAGGTAATGATGAAAAAACTGGGATCGCGCAGGGTGAACTCCAAGGTTCCCTCCAGCGCAAGTGATTCGGGCATCCAATGCCTATCTTGCGACTGAGTAAACCACAGCTCGTCAAGGGGGTGTCGCAGCGTCACGCCACGGTAAAACGCATCGATGAGAGTCTGCTCGCTGTTGCCTCCCGGCGCCAGGTTGCCGAGGACCTCTACGTTGATGTCCTCGATGTTGATGTTGTTCTTCTCGAGCATGCGCTGTGCCACCACCATGTTTGTGGTGTACTGCTGCAGCGGCGTGCTGCCATAGCGTAAGATGATGTAGCTGCAAATGAGGTCTCCAACGTTCTTCTCGTACTCTGCCTGGGGAGTTCCCACGGCAGCCGCACCGGCAAATCCCGCGACGGGATCGGCTGGCAACGGGGGGGCGTAACCGTTGGCGGGCACAGCGACGAAGAGACCGCCTGGGCGTGCTTGGTTGGCGCCTCCCGGATTGCTGTTGTCGTTTGGTGCACTGTTGGTTTGTCCGGCACTCAGCGTAATCTCGTGCCAACACTTGCCAATGAGCGTTGCAGTCTTTGGCAGCGAGTACACAATCTTGTTGTTGGCAGTGAGCACCGGAGTTTGTACGCCATTTGCTGGCGCAATGTAGGTAGTGTCGTCACGCGCAGTGGGCGTTAGCGCTTGTCCGCCCTTTGGCATGTACACGCTGTTGTGTCCGAGCACAACTTGCGACAGCTGCGAGTACTGCGCGGCGATTCCCTGCGATGCCGCATTGAGCGAGTTGCCCACAGCAGTTGACATGTTGGCAATTGCACAAGAGGTGTAGAAATAGGTTTAGTGAGTCTGTCCGTCGCCATATCGCCACGACAAGCCAGGTGCCGTCATGAACGCGCTGTCGGGAGTAAAGAGCGTAGGATCGCCTGGCAACGCCTTTGACAATAGCGCCGCTTCGTTCCAGTCGCTGTCGGTGGGGTTGGGTGGCATCCACTGAAATCCCTGCCGCTCGGTCGTGCGAGTACCCCCGTCTTCGTCGTTGACTCGGATTTCCCTCGTAAACGCAGTCCACAAGGCTTGACCGCGTTTGCGTGCGTAGTGCGGGCGGGCACTGTGAAACTCTTGCGCCAAGTCGTGGCGTTCGTGTTCGCTTGCGTTGATAAGACACTTGTAAACACGTTCGGTGGGATTGTTGTTGGGTCCGCCCGTTGCAGTTTGGGCGATATAGTAGGGAGGGTGAATCTTGTCCCACGGCAAGCGCAAAGCCGGCGAGCTCCCACTTGGCGCGATGGCACCTCGTTCCCGGTACTCATGCATGAAAAGCGCCGCAGGATCTTCCAGCATTTTTGCAGCAAGCTGCTCGTGTGTGGGTGCAACCACGACCGGTCGCTCGGCGAATAATGCCGTGGCAAGGTAAGCCCCCGCGCCTAACACTGCGAGCTCCATTTTCTGGTGTTTGAGGGTCGCACAAGAAAATGCGGAGCGTGGCGGCTGCGCGTAAAGTAACACAAGCCCGGCTTGCGGGTGTGGATCCCAAGTTCCGTGCCGGACCCAATGAACTGGAGTTGGAGTCGGAGCTCCAGGTGTTGCAGCCGCGGAACGCAGTGCAACACAAGCAGATGGTGGACATGGTAGAACGTCTGCGCCGAGCTTACCGCAACGATCCTGCCATGCAAAACTCGCTTGCTCTGTGGCAGGGACAACTACTGACGGGTCAGTTGGAAGACGAGCAGAAGTTTCAGTTTGTGCGCCGGTTTTATTGGTGGCTCTTGGGACGGGGTACCGAAGCCGATCACGGCAAAACTGCGTGGGGGCGTGCTAATGCTGCCGTCATCAACAAGGAAGTTTCGTTGTACATCGAACAGTTCGCTCAGCGACGTCTGGACTTTGCATTGCAACTATCGCTGCTGGCACAACGGGTTCCCACCTCCTTGCTTGGATATTGGCTGTACTTCAAGTATATCGTCGGCGGGGAACTCAAGCGCAAAGCAGTCAATGGCGTGAGCTTTTGGGATCTCAGCGACGACAACTACCTTGCCGATTTTGAATTGTTTTTTCAGTACTTTGGCAAGGAGAGCGGCGGATATACCGGGTTGATCGACGGCAACCAGCCCCCTGACAACCAGAAACCATTTGACGCGTCATTTCCCTACCCGTTCACGGCAACGCAGGCGAAAGCGAAGTCTATCGATGACAAAGGAACCCAGGAGAGCATTGTCAACACTGTGATCGAGGCTACCGCCGTTCCCCCGACCGCCCATGTGAATCCCGAAAAGGAAGAAGCGCAAGGCACTACAGTAACGCGGGAAGCGCTCGATGCCGTCGACGCCGCCGAAACGGCACGTGAACTGCGTCATGCAAATCGCATGCTCGCCATGGAAGAGCGGTTACGGGCGGAGATGCGCGAGATCGGGACGCGCAAGTTTGCAATGGCGATGCGCGAAAACACAGCCAGCGACATTCGTGACACGCAAGAACACATCGAGGAAGACGCAAACAAGCGAGAACAACGCGATGCCGAGCGCTTAATCAAGACAGAAGAACGCATTGTAAGCGAAGTGCGCGAAATCGGAAGCCGGGAGTTTTCGCATACACTACAAAACGAGTTGCGCCAACAATTCGACCGCAGCGAACGTGACATTACACGTTTGTTGCAAACTGTGCGTGAAGAGATGGTGAACCCGCGCGACATTGCTGGGTTGCGCGCCGACTTTGAAGCGCTCAAAGCCGTGGTTGCACAAATGCCGCGCCCGAGTCAAGCGCGCGTAGAAGCTAACTTGTTCGAAGCCTCGTTACCTGCAATGGAACGCAGCGTTCGCGACATCATGGAACGCGAACTCGCTTCGACGAGCGCAGGATTGCAAGCGGCACTACACGACACACTTGACACGGTGTCGACAAAATTGGGCGGCTTCATTTTGGCGATGCAACAGCGACTCGAACGGGGTATTGTGGGAGAAAGCAATCGTGTGATCGGCGAGCTGCAGTCGGAAGCATTACAGCGCGAACAGCAGCGCAACTTTGAACTTGCGAGGCAGCTCGGTGAAATGCAAGAGAAGCGCGCCGAGTTGGAAACTGAAATCCGCAGGTTGCAGCGTGAACCGGCTGCGGTCGAACGCGACGACGCGCTCCAGCGCAAAGAACGCGAACTCGAACGCATGCGAAAACACGCAGAAGACGCGGAGGTCGCCCTTGAACAACAGCTGCGTCTCGTGCAAGACAACCTCAATCGCGCAGAGGAAGAACTTGCAAAGGAGCGGACCGATCGCGATCGCCATATCAAAGAGATCAATGAGTTACAGCAGATGTTGCGCAGACACGAACCGCAACCACAACCTGCGGGTGAAGATATCCCACTCGAACCTGGACGGGCAAAAACCAAGGCGCGCGATCGCTACACACGCATGAACGATGACTTCCGACACGCAAAGAATGAGATCGAGCGGCTGTCGAAGGAGAGCGGGTGGTATGACACGCCTGCCGATTGGGAAGCATATGTCCAGCAATTTCAGAGTGAAATGCCGCCCGATAGCGAACCGGAAGCACAGCTCAAGTACGCACAAGCCGAACTGCAATCCATCAAAGAGCAACTGTACGGGCGCCGGCGCACGGTCATTGACATCCACGGCAGACACCACGATGTGCGCGGACGGTTTGTCAAACGACATGGCGGCGAAAAGTAATTTATTGCGCACCAAACAATGCGCTCATCATCGCATTGCCAATGTAGTAACCAATCGCGTATTCAAAGCCCGCGCTCACCTCGCACTGCCAACTGTTTGGATTGCTAGCGCAGTCGGGCAGCTTGAAAAGGACTTGTGGTTTCACTGGTTGTGTGCACCGATACACTTCGAGCGCTATAAAGCCGGGAACCACAAGCTGCGGCGCGACGGCGGCGACCGCAACACCGGCAATGAAATTGAAAGTCGTCATGCTCGCTTCGCCTCACTTGGGAAAAAGCGATAGGGGCGATGAATCCACACCGACTGCGCGAGCCGTATCAAAGTACAATTGCATACACCTGGTTGGTTGCCAAGCGAATGGGACTGTCGCGCGACTTGCGTGTGCATCTGTGCCGGTTACAATTGAGGCGAGTAGCGGTACAATGGCGCAACGACTTTGCGTGGGACCGTTTCAACAAGAGGACGGACAAATGTTTGTGCGATCGATGCAGCATAATTTTTGCGCACAAGGAACTCGCTGCACTTGGGGCGCAAATTGGCTGGGATTGGGAAGTAGGGTGGATGCCGAATCCTTGTTATCTCTTTCGGCGAACGTCGTTTATGCGCAGGTGGAGGAAACAGCAGGCGGGGCTGATTCACCTGGCTTCCTTGGGAAACCGGAACAAGTGGACAAATCAATGAGCTAGCCGAACGGATACAACAGCGTCCATCTGTCTTGCACGTTGTGCACTCGCGCCACGTGCACATGATTGAGCGCTTCGGTGATGACGCGCAGTAGTGCGATTCCGAGGATGAACAGCGTAGTAAACGGCGCAAAGTCGCCATGCAGCACCAGCACACACGTGCACAAGAACATTAAAGTCTCAAACATCCACACCAGGCGCTTAAACTCCACGTAGCGCAGCCGCTGCAAAAACGCAAACTCTTCCCACATAGCTTGCGCCGCCTTAGCTGAGAAAGCTTTTTACTGTGGCGCCAGCGATGCGCGCAGCTTCGTCATGAGCTGCTCGGCAACCTCTTCACTCTCATTGGGAATGCCGATGATGGATCCCTTGTTGCTGTTCATCCCCACATAGACGACAGCGCCGTCGCGGTAATACCACTTGCCGGTGAGCAAGTTAATCGACAACTGTGGCGAACACTGGTGCCAGGCAGCGAGCTCGGCGCGGCAACAAGCTTCCACCGCAGCGTCCCGTTCCACTTCGTCGAGCAGCTCAATTTCAATCTTCTTAGTAGGGACTTGGGACGACATTGTAACGACCCCTCTGGTACGGACCAAGTGCTGGCGGATCAAACAAAATGCCAATCGGATTCCCCGGATCGCGCTGCAACTGCGGTATGTCGGTGACCACGTAATCTTGGTGCAACCGCGTACCTTGCAGTTGGTGTCCCTTGGGCAATTGCATGTAACCAGCGATGCTATCGGCAATCTGGTTCCAAGCCGGCATGCGCAAGTTTGGTAAGATGGGAGCTAAATCGAGAGCGGCACGCTCGGGTTCCCACAAGTAGTACCCATTCACAGCACCGTCATCGCTTTCGGCAGCATACAAATTCTGCCGGTTATTTGGCGTGTTCTTGTACTGGTAAGGGTCAGCGTCGGCGTGCACCAAACTCAAATCGTCAAGTCCCTGTCCAAAGCCATTGTAAAACACGCTGGTAGGAATCCGATTGTCGTAGCCGCTCCCCACAAACCAGTCGTAGTTAGCCTGGTTCGCAAGTACGTCGCGCTTCACACGCAAGTAGCTGCTCACCGGCTGCTGCATGCTTAGCTATGGAGCCTGCAGAAATTGCTTTGCTACAGATTACCTTGTGGACGCTGAGCGCGGCGAGTGCACCTGCGCCGACTGTGGTTGCGTTAACCGTGATGCTGTGCTTATGGTGGCTAGTGCCCGTTACAAGGAGCTCTATGATTGCGCTGGCAACCGGCAATTTCAGGCTCCTTTGGTTGAGACTGTGCGTGCTGGCGTTTATCGGGAAAGTGCGGCTGACGTCCTGGCTCAACAAAAACAGCAAGTTACCAGCGCGCCTTACCAAAGAGCCACATATTTTGCCGAAAGGATTAGCCAGTGGCGCGGACTCGAACCCAGCATCCCTTTTCACGACTTTAAGGAGATCGAACGACTTTACAATCGGTACACTAACCGTTGGGGACTCTCCGACGATGTCGCCAAATGGCAACAAGGGTACTGCCTCAGCAAGGAAGACACCCGACAGCTCTTGTGGGAGATCGACAGGGAGCGAAAGCGATGCGGACTGAAGCCATATTTTGTGCGCAAGTATCTTGAAAAGTTTTTAACGATTCGACTGCAACTGTGCGGACGCGGCAGTTTGGGTGCGCACATTAACGAAACGTTGGTGCTCGATCTCAAAGACTTATTCAAAAAGCTGCAAGTACCTTTTGCGCAGCTGGTGCAGCGCACTGCCCGGCGCCACAGCTTTATCAGCTACAACTTTGTGTTTCGCCGCCTTTTCGACTTGCTGGGATGCAGCCACTTGGGCAGCGATTTTCCACCCCTCAAAAGCGTTAAAAAGCGGCGCGACATTGTCAACATTTGGATTGCCCTGGCGGCATATTTGCAGCTGCCGTACATTAACAGCGATGAGCAACTCTTTGGCGCCAGCCACGCCATTGACGTCGCGCTCCTCGACGGAAGAGCAACGCCGCCCGCCCGCAAACGCGCACGAAAGGACCCCGAGCACCGCCATCATCGACTTCGACAATCACATTCAAATGGTGCGAGCCAACCGAATCATGGGGGGACGTGTGACGCGCAGCTGCTTGAGCTTTGTGCTGCACTGCAGCGTGCTGCTGATTTTAGGCGTGGTGGGGCTGACAATGGCGATACTGAGTGGGTGGGGAACGAGCTCGTTTAACTTTTGGTAAGGTTTTTATCGCTTGCTCCAGTAGTTCCACCAGTATTTTTGTTCGTCGGCGTCTTGGTGAATCCAGCCCTTAAAGCCGCAGCTGTCGCACACGTAATGTCGCTCGTCCTTGTCACACGTGAGATGTTTGCGTGCTTTGTTGCAAGTGCTGCACAAGGGACATTTCCATCCGTCTCCCTCCCGCTTCCAACTCGCGTGTATCTCGCGTGGCAACGGTGGCAGTTTCCTGAACTCCTCGAGCGACATTAACCCCTCCTTTTTAGGATCTCCCTATTCACACTGTCGGTTGGTGGGTTTCTCCCCAATCCCAAAATCGATGGAGACGACGAACTCCCCAGCGTCGCTACTACGGCGACTCGCGGCGCGTAAACGGCGCAACACGCTTGACTTTTTGTGGCGTGGCTGCGAAATCGCGGTGCCAGGCACATTTAGTTTGGTGTACGCCAACAATTTTGTGCTTGAAACGTAAGCTCCGCTGTGTTCTGTTGTCGTCCAAGCCATACACAGCAAGACCCACGTGAACTGCAATTGCATGTCATCGAGCGGTAGTTCCGTTCTTGCCCGATTGGGTGCACGTCTTCAGTTCGCCACACATGCCACTCAACGCCGCGGCAGACTTTGAATCTTCCCAATTCGTTCCCGCAACCTAGCTCGGCGCAAAACCGGAGCGCTTCCTCCTCTTCTTTCCATACTTGCCGGTAGACTGCACGCAAGAGTAGGCAGCGCACGTCGCGGCAGGCGCGCTTGCGATATAACCATTTTGCCAGTTCCCAGAGCATCGGCTTGCAGCTCGTTCTCACCCTATTGAAATTCATTGTAGGTATCGCAAAATCATCGTGCTGGCGAGCGGTGAAGTGCAATGTGGTGTCACATTGCCCGCAATGCTGTGGCTCGGCAGTAGCTACGTACAAGGCGAGCTGCGGCTGCTTGACGAAATAGATCTTTGCGTCTACTACAACGCCGACAACACGCAGCCGCTCAACGCGTGGTGGGAGTCGCTGCGCAAGCACTACAAGTGTCTCAAAGACAACGCAATTCACGGAGACATCGTGTTTGCACGCCGCGGCGAAGACTTGCACTGGGACAAAAGCACGTTTATGGCTTTGGTTGCGCGCGGATTGGCTGAAGCACAGTAAATTTCTTGCGTTTAGTGCGTGCAATGGGCAACGCCCAAGCCATCTCCTATGTTTACCCGTGGGAATGGATCAACGGTCCTAGCGGTGCCGGCGATTATGATGACGCTGGCTTCATTCCCAGCGGACTGACCTACCCCCCGCAAAACAGCTGGAACGAAGCTCTCAACTATGGCGGAAGCGCTCACATGCGCACAATCGTCCCAGGAAACTCAAACGGCTTGAAGTCGGTTGATTGGGGAGTGACGGAAGGTCTGCTTACTGGGTTTGGAACACTGGCAGCTGCGGGTCCTGTTAAACTCTATGACATGGGCGATGGACTGCCGCCGGGCAACACTTTTGCTCCCGGGGCTTTTGCCAGTGTGAAGAACCAACCACAACCTTACACAAAATGGAAGTACAATCCCAATGTGCCCGCCAGCATGAATGTATGCACACCAGCTACGTTCCCCAACTGCGACATGACAAGCATGCTCGAGGGAGGTGGGGAGGCGAGCTTTTTTGATCACAAAACACAAACTGCGGGAAGGATCTACGCAGAGAGTTTGGATCGCGCCTACAACAAAGCTTTCGTGAGCGGGGGGATCGAAGCATTGCGACAAGTCAACACGTATGAACACAGCACTTTTGATCCCTGCAGCCAGCCGGGATTTTTGGAACTACTGATTCCGCTGGCGGCTGGCGTTGCAAGCGTCGCTGTGTTTGAATACTACGGCAAACCAGAGGTAACCATTGCTGCCGGACAGCAAGCGGCAACACTGGTATCAGTGTGTCTGTTCGGTTTCGTGTTCAATTACACAACCGGACTGCTCGAATACTTCAACGAACCAACCAACAAACACTTTCAACGGGCTGCCCGCTTTTTGTTGTACCCGATTGGTGCTTATGGAGGAATGCTCGCCGGCGATGCACTGTACGAGCAAACAAGCCAAACTGCACCCCAAAACTACTACCAGGCAGGTGGAGCGTTGCTGGGCATTTCGGTATTGGAACACACCATGGTGGTTCCCATTGCGCGTGCGTTGTCAAGCGGGGGTGCCCTCGCAGGCATCCTTCTGGGGACATTTGGCTTCCTTATGCGAAGCATTTCAACCTTGTGGTGCCGCCTCACTACCAACCCAGATAGCTGCAGCGCGATGGATGACACAACAATGCAAGATAGCCGGCGCTGGGATGCAGTAAGCATTACTGCGATGCTTACATTAGAAGTGTGTGAACGAGAAGGTTGGCAAAAAGACGATCCCCATGCCCAGTTTGTGTTTCAAGGGTTGCTTAGTGGACCGGCGATGCTTATGGCTCCCATCCCTGATCCCAACACCGCCACCACGAAGTGGGATCTCACCATTGCGAATCCCCTCGGTTACACTTATGCGGGGCTGTGGCAGCAGGAAGGATTGTGGAACACAGTTTCCGGCAAGTTTGACGCAGCGTTTCAGCGCAGCCAAAATGTTGTGGGTTGGGACGGGGACGTGAGCGGACTGGCAGACATTGGCAACTCCAACTTGTACAGCTGCGAAAACTGGGACATCATGCGCGAGGGACTGCAAACGAAGTCGCATCCGCTCACTAAGCACCTCAAAGCCAACTTTGATGCTTGGGTTGGTAATTGGAAAACGCCGGAAGAGGTTGGCATCCTGGTGCAAAAAGCAAACAATCCTGCAAATATCGAAGCGATGAAACACATTCCTGGCTGGGAACTTGAAGATGCCGCAAGTCTTTACACACCACTCAAAGTGCTCGCACCCGAACTTACCGCTCCCAACAAAAGACTCGATCCTCCCCCCCCGCATGAGGTGGAACACCTCGAAGTGCTCCCATTTTACCTTGACTACCCCGCGGTGCAACTTGGCTTGCAAGCACCGTACAAACGCCTCGATGTGCCCCCGCCTCACCAGCGTCCTCCGACGTTGGAGGTGTTACCGTTTGTGGAAATCAACGACTGCGCCGTAACGTGGCGCGACGACATTATGAGTGGCAGCACCAGGTGGGCATCGTTTACACCGCAACAAGTGCAAGCTGCGATCGAGGATGTACTTGCCGCACCTAATTGCAGAAGCTGCGACGTGGAAGATCGCGGCAAACTGGAGGCGTTGCGACTTGCATTAAGCGCAAGCCAGTCGCTAACTTGCACACAGTACACGGACATCCTTCAAAAGTTTGGGTGGTCACCCGGTGTGGTTCAACACGCAGTTTACACTGTAGCGCGTACTCTCGACTGCGGGATACCGGCGTTGCATAGTTGGACGCAGGGATTTCTCGCCGACTGCACAAATTACGAACAGCAAGGGCTTGGTTTTGCCACATTGCCATCCAGCATAACCGACAAGTGGTGCACATGAGCAAAGCAAATGCCAAACAACCTACAACCGAAGTGCAATTCGCCGCGACACCTGCATTTGCACGTGCGTTTGGTGAAGACGAAGCAAAGAAGCAGCAAGCAAAGTTTGATGCCAACCCGTTGCTGCCGCGCGACAAAGACAAAGACGACGACATGTTTGTGATGCTGGCGTTCATCGCCGGTGTGCTGTGCGGCGTGGCAATGGGAGTGGGCATCGGAGTCCACGTTGCACATTAAATCATTGTTTCTTTGAGCAAATCGTGTAATGGAGCCAAAGACGAGATGGAGTAATTTTCATCTGACGGTGAGTGCGCTCTTCATTTTTCAAACGTTACGTTCCATTGATCATTGAACCAAAACACCTCGTCCACCTCCTCTTCGTAGTGTTCAATTACCCATGCTCGGACTTGCGCGCGGGTTGTATTTTTGCATACATTTCCGATGTGCCAGTTTTTGTCGTTGTCCATGACTCGTACTAACCCCTCCTCCATTTCCGCAGGTAAACCTCAACCGCGATGACGAAGCGCACATACACGCGATGCGACATGCGGTGCAGGAAATGGCTGAGATTCCGACACTTTGGCGCTGGCTTAAACAATTCAACGGGGAAGAACAGGTACATTTAATCAGTGCGATATTGTAGTTGTCTGAGCAAACGATCTATGCGGTTTGAATAATCGCGTTCCCGTTTTGTTTCGCCATGCACCCGTTGCGCGCGCAAATATTTGAGATGATCCAACCATCCCGTGTTGTTTCGTAGTTCTTCCATATCAAGCAAAAGCGTGTCCACTGACTTTAGCCACCCCTTAAACGACATTTTGCAGGTTGATTTCACGTCGCAAACATCGCCGCTGGTGCAGCATGTGCGGCTGCGTGCGGGCTTCGAACACGGCGGCAAGCAAAACCACGGGCTGCACGTGCACATCCTGGTGGAAGTCACGCACACGACGATGGTGCAGGTATCGAAGGCGGGCGTGGCGGAAATCTTTCGGCAAGCGTGCCACATGACGCCCAACGTGCACTGTAGGTTCCTTCGCGGCGACGGCGAAGACAAAGACTGCATACTGCACTACATTACCAAGGAAGTTCCCAAATTTCGTCCAAAGGATCAAAACAACAGTCGGCTGCGCAGTGTTTTCGCCAAAGACGACGACATCGTGGAAAGCGAAATGTAATCATTCATTGCAGTGACAGTAGCCGCCATAACCGCAGACGTTGCAGCACCCGGTCAGCGGCAAAATGATTGGCGGTTGCCGTTCAGGGTGTTCTTGGTAGACGCACCAAAGCCGGTGACGAAAACGCTGCCCACAGGCGGAACATACAGATGTCCTCCGCAACTCCCAGTCCGTCATCGGGCGGCATTCCGGATTGTCACAGTCGCACGGCTCGCGGCGTTCGTTGCATCGCTTGCACACCGAAGTCTTCAAACTGGGATAATCACATGCCATGGCAGCTTGTGCAGCTTCGACGTCAAAATGGGCACGCTCGGCTGCAGTTTGACGATGGGGTGGACGATAAACCGCACCCTTCATTGTTTGTCGAATACACAATTGCACACTCTTTCATTGCAGCGATTGCACGCTTTGCTGTCGAACTCCCCATATTTCACGCGCTTATCGCACTTGGTACACCACGGCGAGTACCAGCCACCGCGCAGTTTGTAGCTTGTACCGTCGTGTCGATGGATGACGCACTCATCAGAGCCGCCCGGCATCATCCACGCACGGCTTGTCATTTGCGACTGGGTGGTGACCAGTGCTCGATTTTGTGCTGCTCGCTAAGCAAGCCGTGCTTGCGTGCGTGGCAGCTAACGCAACACTTAATAATAACACGATTTGGATTTTGCTCGCGTGTCTGCGGCAATGCATCAATTTCAGGCGGGTATTCACAGCTGCTCATGTCGACAACCCCTTCATTTGGCGTCTCCATTACAAATGACTGTGGCTGCACTCGTCATTCCAGCTGGCGCCACTTTGACATAAGGTCCCAGCCGCGTCGGTGTCGCTTGAAATGTATGTCTTTGCTTCACCGCGCACAACTGCGCGCGCACCGGTTAGCGCCGACACTGGTACTGCTTCGTCGATTCGGCGCTTAAGTTCGGCGTTAAACGCGTCGCTTTCGCCAGCCGCCTTTTGAGGCAGCAACTGATAAATTCGCACAGTAAGCCGTTTCATCTCCCAGCCCAACTGTTGAAGCGCTTCATCGCCGGTTGCATCGAGCACGGTGGCGGCTTCTTGCATAACAACACCCACGGCACGCACTTGTGCACGGCGATTGTCGGAAAGGCGACTCATAATAAAACCCTCTGTTCTCGAACTTTGCAGTCGAGCAACCAGTACTCCTGTATCGTCACCACTTTGACCGCTCGACAAATGCAACAGGCGTCCTTTTGCCGCCACCGAGGTTCGTGGTGAATCTCTGA
>Ga0105237_10002964_pt1 | contig 20540 bp, 15 predicted proteins | sample KBSC24metaG_FD_81520 | JGI IMG/M metagenome (GOLD analysis project Ga0105237, IMG submission 81520) | Corn rhizosphere microbial communities from Kellogg Biological Station, Michigan, USA - KBS C2-4 metaG | ecosystem: Host-associated > Plants > Roots > Rhizosphere > Soil | place: Michigan, USA... | reverse complement strand
GGAGATGGATTGTATGAATTCAAGCTGGAGCTGTTCGATCAGACGGGAGCCCTCCTCACAAATATTCCGAAGGCCACTTTCAAGGTGCCCGACTATAGCAATGCCGGATTCAGCGTCAACGCGCCGGATGCGTTACTGGAGCTTGCCAGTCCTTCTTCTCCCGTGACCAGCGGTTTCAACATCCTCATGCGGATAGATAATTCACCGTGCTTTGCGGATATCTTCACCGTGAAGGTCAACGGCACACCGGCCTCTACGGACTGCTGCGGATTTGTCTCTTACAAGCCGGGCGGTACAGAAACAACCCTGGATCTCTCCTTCCAGGCCTCACAACCCAATAATTTCGCCGTATTCGAATTCCTGGTGGAAAGAGGTACCTGCGGCTATGTCACCGGAGCGGGCGCCAGTGGAATGGTCATTGATAGCGCGGATGGATATATACTGGGTGGCGGCGGCATCTATGACAAACCCTTTACACCAGCCCAGTTACTGGGATCCTGTTATGCCAATGGTACGGGTAAAGGCGCCTTTGCAGAGACACTTTCCGTGGCAGCCATGGCTACCGACGGCACCTATCGCCTGATAGCCAGGGATCATGGAGATGTGGCAGCCTTTGCACTGGAACCTTAATGATATACGCACCTATGGATCCCTTCTCGTTCGTTGTTGTGTTATTGGCAGCCTGGAGGATCACTCATCTCCTTTCGAAAGAAGACGGACCTTTCGACAGTGTATTCAGGTTGCGTAAGATGGCAGGAGCAGGCTTCTTCGGAAGCCTGCTCGACTGTCCTTACTGTCTTAGCATCTGGATAACGATACCCTTTGCTCTATACCTGGCCCATAATTGGAAAGAAGGCATCCTGTTGTGGCCATCCCTTTCCGGCGGGGTCTGTCTCCTGGAAAAGTTGACGAGCCGTCACGATCCATAACCAAAAAAATAATTTATATGTCATGCTGCGGAAACAAACGCGCTGCCTTGTCAGCTACTCCTTCACCGGAGAAGAGAAAGATCACTGCTACCCCTATTTCCTCGCATCAAAAACCCAAAATGCCAGGCGGTGGTCCTATCAGGACCGGCTCTGCCAGCACAGGCTGGATGTATCATTGGTTGAGAAAAGGCACTACTCATTCTTATACACTACCCCATCCTTCATGACGAACTTCACATTCCCCATGACATGGATGTCCTGAGTAGGATCGCCATCCACGGCCACAATATCCGCCAGCTTACCCTTCTCGATGCTGCCGACCTTATCACTCACCCCGATGAGTTCCGCCGCATTCAGGGTGGCGCATTTGATAGCTTCCAATGCCGGCATGCCCGCCTCCGTCATATAAACAAACTCGATCCAGTTCTTACCATGCGCATATACGCCCGCATCGGTGCCAAAGGCGATCTTCACACCCGCCTTGTAGGCCTTGGCAAACGTATTTTGTATCATGGGTCCAATGGCCTTCGCTTTGCCCGCAATGACGGCCGGGAAATAAGTAGGATGCAGCGTGGCGGAGTCGGACACGGACTTGCCGGCAATAATGGTCGGCACATACCATACACCATGCTGTTTGAACAGGCTGATGGCCTCATCATCCATGATCGTACCATGTTCGATGGATGTCACCCCCGCCCGGATCGCCCGCTTCATCGCCTCTGCCCCATGCGCATGGGCAGCTACCCGCATCCCATAATCCTTTGCCGTCTCCACAATGGCGCGGATCTCGTCTTCGGAAAACTGCGGACCGGTGCCATCCTTCTCCAGGCTTAACACACCGCCGCTGGCAGTGATCTTTATCAGGTCGGCACCTTCCTTATACATTTGTCTCACGGCCTTTATACAGGCATCCTTCCCATCTACTACCGTAATGGCTGTCTCGTCAGTAGCCTCCAATCCCTTGCGCCATCCATGGGTCGGATCGCCGTGTCCGCCGGTGGAAGAAAGTATCTTACCGGCAGTATACATGCGCGGCCCAACCACTGTACCCTGACGAATGGCATTGCGCAGGGAGATATTGACGCCGGAGCCTCCCACATCTCTTACGGTCGTAAAACCCGCCATCAAAGTGGTCTTCGCGTATACGGTGGATTGGAAAGCAACATCTGCCTCGTCCTGCGTAAATCTTTTGAGCTGGGCATTGGGACTCGTCTCATTTTCCAGGTGCACATGGGCGTCGATCAGTCCCGGCATCACGGTACGATTTTTCAGGTCAATGACCTTGTCGCCGGCAGCTGCGGAGACATATCCTTTTTGAACATCGGAGATCGTATTGCCCATGATGATAACGGACACTTCCGTCCGCACCTGCAACGAGGCCGGGTCGATGAGCTTGCCACAGTAGATAATGGTCTTTTGAGCGAGAAGAGCAGCCGGCATGCACAATGCAGCCAGCAGCCATAAGAGCAGTTGTTTTCTCATTTTCAGTCGTTATTGTACCGATGAATATAGGAAAGTTTCACGGCATGGACAAAGCGGACACCGTGAAATCACGGTATTTGGTTAACGACTATTGGAAATGTCCGTTCCTACTGTACCTTTAACGTATCATCCACCTGAATATCTACCTGCCTTCCACCTGAAACACTCCTGTTTACTTTCCGCCCCAACTATGTAAATTATTTACTATGAGAAGGATATATGTATGCACCATCGGCGCCTGTATCATGCTTTTTGCAGGAAGCTCCTGCAAAAAGGCATATGACTACATTCGCGATCATCCGGATGATCGTGTCTCTTTCTGTCATATCACGCATATAAGAGGCGTGGGATTTTTTCCCGTTCTCGATTCCCAGGATACGCTGACTTTTTTTTACAATGCCAAAGGTGATCCCATCGACATGCTCGATAGGAGCGCTTTTCCCCACAGCCAGGACCAGCATTGGCGATATGACAACCACGGCCGGCTCATCGCTTATTATATCACCCTGCCCCCGCCAATAGGTACGCCCACGGGATCACTCACCTATCATAAATATGCCTACCCCAGAACAAACTGGGTGACGGATACGATCATAAACTATGGCACCGCCGACTGGCCACCCATTTATAAGAACAACATAGGTGAAGCCTATATCCATGCTCATTTACTGGACAGCAGAGGCAGGATCGTAAAAACTTATAGTCTCGATGATCCGAACCTGCCGCCACAGCTCATATCGGAAAATACATACGACGCCAATGGCAATCTTGTTTTTGCTAATGCGACCGTTACCTATGACCATATGATAAATCCCTACCGCACCAACCCTGTCTTTCAGTTCACTTACGGAGATTATAGTCTTAACAATCTCATCGCCGTCGACCCAGGCACCGTCCAGGGGCAGGTCCCCGTGTATAACCACTATGGCCTGCCAACGACACTACCCGTGGCATCGTTGTCTGAATTCAACGGCATTCCTTTCGATGCAATGCAATCCAACCCTATTTATATCGACTACGCATGCTCGATGCCAAAAGGACCTATCGATTATTAAACATCTCCGGGTACAACCTTCCATCCATCGCATGGAACGGGATACCTGCCAGACGGACGATCAACGGACATACGTCCACGACATTCATCTCCGGCACGAGTACACCCTTTCGAAGACCAGGGCCACAGGCTACCAAGCCGGTCCGGATCGCGGTATGATCGGGATAGAAACCATGATTGCCTTTTACGCCGGGCAACACATCGATCAGCTCGCCATTTTGCCTGCTGCCAAAAGCCGTCCCTTTGAGTCCCGTGATAGCAAGCACGGCACCCGGCCAGGCGCCAATATCCTCCAGCTGCTGCTTATCGATGACGGCAAAGTATTGTTTTACGGAATCAGGTAATGCCCGCAGCAGCTCCCGGACCTTCTCCACCGTCTCCCGGTCCCCTGCATCATGCAACGCCAAAAAAGCCGATCCTCCCTGCTGGTAAAACTGTGCGCGCCATTGATCGCGACGCAGATCAGTAAGAAGGCCCGCACGCTTTAGCAACACATTCGGCTGGAAGACACGATAAATATCTTCAAACCCATGGTCGCCGGTGACGATAATAGCAGTACTGTCGCTGATACCGGCCCTGCGAACGGCTTCCAGTATGGATCTTATTCCCCTGTCGATGCCCGCCACGGCGGCCCTTACCACGGCCCCATCACGTCCATATTCATGCTGGTAATGATCCGCCGCCGCAAAATGGACAGCGGTGAGCCCGGGCTTGTGCTTTTTGATAAGATAAGCGCCCATCCTGCCGATATTCTCATCCATGACAAGCTCATCATCCAGCATATTCCAGTCCGCGACCTCCAACTGCCCCACCGCACTATCCTGGAGAGTTTTCCATAGCTCGGGCGGATATACATTTCCGGCAGTAATGCCACGCCTGTCCTTTGAGCCTGGCTGGGCAATATCAGGTACGTTGTAGTCGATGGGAGCATGAACGGTCACCGGCCAGATGATATCCGCTGTCGTACGACCGGCCTGACGCATGGCGTCGAACAAAGTTCCTGTCCGGATGGAATCATAATACACATAGGACTGCCCGCCTTCCCCATGTGGACGGAAGGGTGCATTGAAGTAAATGCCATGTTTGGCAGGCGCGACTCCCGTGATAATAGTGGTGTGGTCGGGATAAGTGACGCTAGGGAAGACGGGATTCACTCCTTTCGCCGCCACACCACTCGTCATAAGATGGCGCAGATTTACCATTCCCCACGAGCTGTCGAGATAAAATTCAGGCCTTAACCCATCGATGGTGATAAGTACGATGTACTTTGCGGGCTGCGCCCGTAGCAGCGTGGGTAAAAGTGTCAGCAGCAGAGTAAACAAGCGTTTGGTCATGGGTTCTGGGTCAGTTTAGGGTTCAGGTCGATGTTGTCCTGGGGTATGGGGAATAAGAGGTTATGGTCAGTCACCACATGGGAGTCTGAAGGGAGATAGGTCAATTCCTGCCGGATCTTCACACCAAAAGCATTGATCACATCCAGGGCTTTACCCGATCGCAGCAGGTCGGGCCAACGGTGGTCCTCGAATGCCAGCTCTATCCTGCGCTCATGAAATATGCTATCCCGTAGCTGCGCCTGATCCGTAGTAATGTAAGGATTGAGACCGGCCCTGGCTCTCACTCTGTTCAGGGGCACAAGCGCATCGGAGGACTTTCCCTCTTCATTCAGCGCCTCGGCCAGCAATAGCAGGGCTTCTGAATAGCGGTATATGGGAAAATCATCGCTGGAGCCCGTAGCCGCCGGCAGGGGTGAATGCAGGTATTTCTTTATATAGGGAATGCCAATTTTGCCGGAGGCAGGCGTATAGCCGACAACACTCTTTGCAGCGGAATAGGTGAAATAATAGCTTCCGTCATAAGTGCCCTCGATGATGCCGATGGAGGCGTCCAGGCGCAGGTCACCCGCTTCATAGTCCGCGATAACGTCGCTGGAAGGAGTATTCCATCCACCGGAACCGGTATTGTCGAGCTTGTCGATCCCTGTCAGCAGCTTTGTGTTCTTACTGCGGGGAATAAAATGTAACGCTGTCGGGTTTGGCGTGGTGCCCGTGCCGGTACCGCCCAGGAACTGGATCTCGAAAAGAGATTCATACCCATTCTTATTGACAGGCAGAAAGGCGTCACCATAGTTCGGCCACAGACCATAGCCCATAGCGGGCAGTGTATTCAATAAGGTCTCGACATCACTCCATTTCTTTTGTACCGCATACACATCCGCCAGCAGCATAGTAGCCGCACCTTTGGTGGCAATACCTGTTTGGGGAAATCCCGCCGGTGGCGCCAGCTCATTTATGGCATCCTGTGCATCGGCAATGATCTGTTGATAGATGCTGTCGACACCCGTCCTGGGTATAAAAGCGTCATCTGCCGTAGTGACCACTTTCAGGAACAACGGCAGACCGCCATAAAGTCTCACCAGCTTGAAATAATTCAGGGCACGCAGGAATTTCGCCTGCCCATCGATGCTCTTCCGCACGCTGTCGGAGATATCCGCGGTCTTTAGACTTTCGATGATGATATTGCAGCGGCTGATACCCGTATAGCTGTGCTGCCAGGTGGCATTCGCATAAGCATTGGTGGAAGTATTGGTAAAGTCCGATATATTCCTCCGCTGTCCATAAGCTGTTCCCTGATCCGCATAGGGCTGGTAGATCGTATTGTCGGAATGCATCTCCGAAGTAAAGTAATCGTTCACCAGCACATCCCGCAGTGGGGCATACGCGGCCACAATGGCCGACTGGAACTGGGCTTCCGTTTTATAGAAGTTGTTCACCGTATAGGAATCCACCGGCGCCAGCTGTATAAAATCCTTTTTACAGGCTGCCAGACTCATCAGTAAAAAGCCGGTGGTAATAAGTTTAATTCTTTTCATTATACCAGGATTGAAAGATTATTTGAAAGCTACGTTTAACCCCAGGGAAAAAGTCCTGGGAATAGGATAGGCATTTTCGTCGATGCCCACACCGGAAGTCTGGTCGATACCCCCTACATTCACTTCGGGATTCATCCCCGTATATTTTGTAAAGACATAGGCTTGCTGTACGGAGGCATATACCCTGCAGGTATTAAGCCAGGTGACACTCCTCAACGGGAGGGTGTAGCCAAGCGATATATTCTTCACGGCCAGGAAGGAACCGCTCTCGATCCATTGGGAATTTACCTGTCTCCCCATGGCAGTCGTATTGGTCTCTGTACGGGGATAGATGCCGGAGCCAGGGTTGTCTATCGATCGCCAGTGATCCAGCGCCGCGGCCAGCGGCACACGGCTGCCATCCATATTGGTTTGATAGGCCCATTTGGCGGCATTCAATATTTTGCCTCCCACCGAATAGGTCATATCGATGTTCAGATCAAAGTTCCCATAGGACAGCCGGTTGACCACACCGCCGGTGAATTTTGGTGTGGGGTCTCCAATAAAAGTGCGGTCGTTGACATCATCGATGACCCCGTCGCCATTGACGTCCTTTACCTTTATCGTCCCTATATCGGAGTTCCCGTTGGGCTTGGCCGGCGTCACCTGGTATTTGGCCGAACTGACCAGGTCCTGTGCATCCTTATACAATCCCAGAAAAGCAAATCCATAAAATTCGCCCAGATGATGTCCCACCTGCTGACGGTAGTAGTCGGAGGAGACGGTATTGTTCCGGCGGAGATATCCCGGGGCCACCAGGTTAGTGATCAGGTTCCTATCCAGGGACAGAATAAAGCTGGTGTTCCATTTTAATCTTCCCTGGAGATTGGTGGAATTGACGGTGACCTCATGCCCCCACATTTTGAGTGCTCCCACATTCGAAATGATCTGGGTAAAGCCGGTGGACGTGGGCATAGGCCGCTGTTGTATCAGTCCATCCGTGATCTTGTGATAATAGTCGTATGTCAGGCTGATACGATTGTTGAGGAAGTATACGTCAAAGCCGATGTCGAACTGTTTATTACGCTCCCACCCCAGATCGGCGTTACCGAGGTTGTTGATGGTCTGGCCCTGGGTGACGGTGTTGTTAAAATCATAGTAATAGGTACCGATGGTAGCCTGTGCATCGTAGTTACCGGAAAAAAAGTTGTTCCCTGTCAGGCCATAGCTGCTGCGGATCTTCAAAAAGTTGACCACCGGGAATTCCTTCATAAAAGCCTCGTTGCTGACTACCCAGCCGGCTGATACGGAGGGGAAATTACCCCATTGTCTGTCGGCGCCGAATCTTGACGACCCATCACGTCGTACGGCCAGGGAAAGAAGATATTTCTTTTTATAGTTGTAGTTCAATCTTCCGATGGTAGACAATAATGAATAGGCGCTGCCATTGCTTCCACCCGTAAGGCTCGTGGCAACATTCAGGTAAGGAATATCATCGCTGGCAAAGCCCAGCCCCGTCAGGCCGTTGCTGTAGGTGCTGAACTTCTGTGCAGCATACCCAACCAGCGCCTCTATATTGTGATCCCTGGCTATCGTCTTGTTATAGGTGAGATTGGCCTCTGTGGTCCACGAACCATTGTCCACCGCAGAGCTGGTACCCGTGGTCTGTCCCTGGGTAGAGGTCACCAGTCCGGATTGAAAATATTTTCTTGTTTCTCCGCCTTTGTCGACGCCAACGCTGGTTTTAAGCGTCAGGCCATCGATGACCTCGAGATTCAGATACGCATTGCCCAGGATCCGGGTGGTATAATAATTGTCATTGGTCAGGTTGTAGGTAGCCAGCGGATTGATATAGGCCACCATCCCCGGAGATGCGACACTGCGCGCATAACTGCCGTCGGGATTATAGGGTGATATCAACGGGCTTGCTTCAAAAAATCGTTCAAAAGATCCGCCTACTCCATCGGTGTTCATTCGGGTGTTATGATCCACCTTGTAACTGGGGGCAAGGTTGACACCCGCCCGCAGCCGGTTGTTGATCGCCGTGATCTCATGGTTAAACCGCGCGGTAAACAATTTCGTACCGTTGTTTATAAGCACACCCTGCTGTTCCTGGTATCCCGCAATAAAGGTCGACGAGGAATGCTCATGGGCCGACTGCATTACAATATCGACATTGCTCATCGGAGCCGTCCTTGTCAACAGTTTAAACCAGTTGGTGCCTTCTCCGTATTGGTCGGGGTTGTCATACGCCGCGTGATAATCCGAGGTCACCGGATAGTTTGTCTCGTATTTTATACCATCCTGCATACGCTGATTCATAAAAGTGGCAAACTGCCTTGCGTTCATCATCTTTGGCACACGCTCGCCGGGTATTTTCTGAATGGCATAATAAGAAGAAACTTCCAGGCTGGAGCTTCCCGGCCGGGCATGTCTGGTCGTGATCAGTATCACGCCATTGGCGGCCCTTGAGCCGTACAAGGCGGTAGAGGAAGCATCTTTCAGAAAGCTGAAGCTCTCGATCTCGGCAGGATTTATATTGTTGATGCTCCCAGTCACTGGTATACCATCTACCACGATCAATGGCTGGTTGCTTAAATAGAACGAGGCTGCACCGCGTATGATAAACCCAATGCCCTGACCGGGTTTACCACTGTACTGGTTTACCTGAACACCCGCCACTTTTCCCTGCAGCTGTTGCGCAAACTGCGTCACCGGCATATCCTGCATAGGCGCTGCGCTCAGCTGCGAAATGGAGCCTGTTACCAATGACCTTCTTTGCTTTCCATAGGAAACCACCACTTCATCAAGGACATTGGACACGGGAGACAGCCGTACGAACAGACTGTTATTATCTCCAGCCGTCACCGGGAACCCCCGTCTGATAAAATCCTTATACCCGAAACCTTTCACCACGATGTCATACTTTTTCCCGGACCGCAGATTCACCACGGAAAAATTTCCATTCGCGTCGGTGAGGGCATGCAGCGTATCCGTAGTTCCGCTCTGAATTACCGCTACCGTGGAGCCGGGCACCGGGTCGCCTTTTTCATCCAGGACGATCCCCGTTATCCGGGCGGATTGCTGGGCTAAAGCTGGTATGGTCAATATTGCCAGGCTGAGGTACACAGCCCATCTCAAGCATTTCATTCCCGGCAATAGGTTCCTTCCCGTCCCCTTGGGGACGAATGCGTTGTAGATCATTTCTTTTAGATTATTGATTTTTACTTATCACGATACGATCATTCTCTTTGGTGAAAGTCAACTGGTTCATGTTGCAGATCACTTTGAGAGCCATATCCAGCTCATCTGTCGGCTCGAATGCGCCGGTGAACGACAGGCCTTGTACTTCGGCCTTGTCGAATAGGATAGTGGTTTTATAATACGCGCTCAGCCGGAGAAATACGTTAGCCAGGCTGATCCTTTCGAAGGATAATGTTGTGGTATCGCTGTCTGTATGGGCCTTTTCGTGTAGCTCCCCTCTTTTCACATCAAAAGAGCTCTTCTCCGTATTGATCCGCAGTTCCTGTCCCGGGGTCAGGTATATTTTTTTCAGCGCCATACCTGCATCCGCCGTGGCGTTCACCACTATCTTACCCTTCAACAGGCGGATGGATATGAGCGGTCGGGTCGCATCCACGATGAAGCGCGTGCCCAATGCGGTGGTTGCAAAACCCCTGGCAGTTACGGTAAAAGGTCTTACAGAATCCTTTGCTACCTCAAAAAGCGCCTTGCCTTCCAAGGCTATATTGCGTGCATGAGCATCGAAATGTTCCTGGTATCGGATGGTGCTGCCGGCTGTCAGCACTACAAGGGAATGATCGGGGAGTGTCAGGTTTTCTTCTCCCGTCCCCGTATTCTTCTCTACGACGAACTTTGCCACAGCGGTCTGTCCCGCTGATAAAGGCTGCACTACGGGTGTCCTGTTCCATCGAAATATACCAAGGGTTATGATTAATAATACACAGGCAGCAGCCATCCAGCGGAAGAGAATGACATGTCCACGGCCATCACGCTCCTCAAGAACCTGCTCTCGCAAATTTTGCCAAACCTTATCTTTCTGCCCCACACTCAGATCACTGGTCTCTTCCCCCGCGAGCACCTTATTATAATGCTGCTGCAAAATATCCTTCCAGCCCGTGCCGGATGCTTCCAACTGACGCAGGATCTCCTGCCGCTGTTCAGCGGTGGTTCGTTCGTCCCAAAATTGTTCTATTTTTTTCTCCAGGCTATCCATGGCTGTCACAAATAAATACTCCACCCCGCAAAAAAGGGGAATATAGTTTCAGGTTAAGGAATTGTTACCAAAAACAGTAAGAGGGAGATCCCGGCGGCATGGGAGAAATGACCGCTTATATATTGTCTTATAGAAGCCCTGGATTGCTTCAGGTAGAATTTCACGGAAGCTACAGACAGGTTCAGCTCCTGCGCGATCTCATCGAAGGTCTTATTTTCAAAATGATACAGGCGGAATACTTTTTGTTTATGAGGCGGCAACTGATCAACGGCGCTGTTTAATACCTCCACCTGTGCCTCATAATATTTTTCATCCACACGCGGCTCTTCCGGGATGTCCACAAAAGCACTGTCGGCAATGGAGATTTCGCGTAATTTTTTCTTTAAGTAGGTGAGACTCCGATGGTAGCTTACTACAAACAGCCAGTTACCGATGGGTTGGGTGGGATCGATCTTTGCCCTGTTGGTCCACAGGACGGTAAATACATCCTGCAAGATGTCCTCGGCAATTTCCGGGGGACGCACCATCTTACGGATATTCGCATATACCGCAGCGCTGTATTGGTTGTAAATTTGTTCAAAAGCGCTATTGCTGATCATGGAGTAAAAATAAGTCTCCAATGTTAGCAAATTATTAAGGGCAAAAAAAACGGGCCAGCATGTGCCGGCCCGGTCATATAAAAAACCATTCAAATATTACTTATTCGGCTGCGGCGTGTGTTGCTGTCGTCGCCTTGTCTGAAAATTAAGGCTCCTCCAGCAACGTCTAATGATTGGCCTTCGGCCGATACGCCGCTATTCGCCTCACTTGTTCGGCTGCGGCGTGTAGCGCAGATAAGGCTTGATCACCTTTACACCTTTAGGGAACTTCTTCTGAGCGTCTTCCGTGCTGATGGCAGGAACAACGATCACGTCCTCACCTTCTTTCCAGTCGGCGGGAGTAGCAACGCTGTGGTTAGCTGTCAGCTGCAGGCTGTCTACAACACGCAGTACTTCGTTGAAGTTACGGCCTGTGGAGGCAGGATACGTAATGATCAGCTTAACCAGCTTGTCGGGCCCGATGATGACAAGGCTGCGTACAGTGGCGGTAGCAGAAGCATTCGGGTGAATGAATTCATACAGTGTGCTCACCTTACGATCTTCGTCAGCGATGATGGGGAACTCGACACTAACCTTTTGGGTCTCGTTGATGTCGTTGATCCAGCCCAGGTGCTTGTCGACGGGGTCCACGCTCAGAGCCAGGACCTTTACGCCACGTTTGGCAAATTCGTCCTTCAGGGCGGCGGTTCTTCCTAACTCAGTTGTACAGACAGGTGTATAATCAGCAGGGTGAGAAAAGAGGATCCCCCAGGAATCACCCAGAAATTCGTAAAAATCGATTTCGCCAATAGATGTCTTGGCCTTGAAATTGGGGGCTTTATCCCCTAAACGTAAACTCATAATACAAAGATTTGAAGTTAAACAAAAGGCCCGCCAGGGGATACGGAAGACTCCGCCTTCATTCCTGCCGGATCACGAAGATATTAATTCCCTATCAATAAGGTAGACTTTACTGTAAATTTTTCCTTAAAATAAGGGGAGCTTTCCTGGTAAGGGGGGATTCTTTCCCAGGGGTGGATCTTATTCCCCTTTGGACAGGTCCGGTTCGTTCCCTCCGGCAGGCCCTGGTTTTCCTTTCTCCGGCCCGGCCTGGCCCGTCTTGTCCTGTTTTTTCAACGCCGCCCGGGATATATGCCCACCCTCTTCCCTGGTCCGCTGCCGCTGTTCGGTGCGACTGCCCTCTAATCCCCCTGTAGTGGTCTCAGGAGCATTAGACCCCTCGATACCCCCCGCCTTGACGATAGAATATTTACCCCAACGGTTCTTGACATCATCAATGGCCTTGTACAGCTGTATCTTCTTCCCCGTGTCCTGGAAAAGATTGGTTTGCATAGCCTCGCCGGTCAGCTCGCTGAGCCGCACCCCCAGCAGCCGGATAGGCTGCCCTACCCGGTACAGCTTGTGAAACAGCTCTTTAGCCTTGGCAATCAATTCGTCATCATAAAAAGTATAGGGGATGGTCGTCTGCCGGGAGGTGGTCTCGAAATCCGGATATCGTATTTTGACGGCAATACAGCCCGCCGTCTTATTATCCTGCCGTAGCTCATAGGCCACCCTTTCCGTCATCCGCACCAGCTCCGCCATGAGAAAGTCCATATCTGTCTTGTTCTCCTCAAAAGTATTCTCCGTGGAGATGGATTTGGCCTCATAATAGGGTACTACCTCCCCCTCATGAATACCCCTGGACTTATTATACAGGTCCAGCCCGTATTTGCCAAATCGGTGCTCCAATTCAGGCGCCGGCACGAGGCTTAAGTCCCGGATGGTCCTGACCCCCATTTCCAGCAGGCTTTTATACATATTTTCACCCACGCCGGGGATCTTATTGACGGGTAATGGCGCCAGATACTCCCGCTCGCTGCCGGCAGGAACATGGAGATAGCCGTTAGGCTTGGCCTCGTTCGTAGCGATCTTAGCCACCATTTTATTCGAGGCCACGGCAAAAGAGATGGGCAGCTTTGTCTCCGAAATGATCTCTTCCCGGAGGTCGATGGTCCATTGATAAGGGTCAAAAAACCGGTTCATCCCCGTCAGGTCCAGGTAAAACTCGTCGATGCTGGCTTTTTCGAACAAAGGCGCCTTTGCGGCAATAATATCCGTCACGATACGGGAATATTTGGAATATTCTCCCCGGGCATTCCCTACCACGGTCGCATGTGGACAAAGCTGCAGGGCCCGCCTCATCGGCATGGCGGAATGTATACCGTATTTGCGCGCCTCATAGCTGCAGGCGGCCACCACTCCCCGCTCGCTATGGCCCCCTACCAATAAAGGGATGCCCTTCAAGGCGGGGTTGAGCAAACACTCCACCGAGACAAAAAATGCGTCCAGGTCGAAATGAGCTATGATACGTGGGGAAGACATCATCCCAAAGATACTAAATAGATTAGTATCTTATTTTACCAACACTACCTGCCGGGTGACCCATTGCTGCTTGTCGAAGATCTGCAGGATATAGACTCCCGCAGACAACTCGCTGATATTTACAGAAGCTTTGCCAGTTCCTCCGGGATAGTTGAAGGTCTTTCGCACAACCCCTTGCGCATCCATCACTTTTACTATGTATATCCTGGGCTGCACGCCAGCCCCCGCTGTCACCGGCAGCGTCACAGACACCAGTCCATTGGTCGGATTAGGCCAGACCACCGAGCCGGGCGTTGGTGCCAGGTTTCCAGGGTTGCCTGTAGCCGTTGACCCTCCTGTGCGGGTGCTGGTGCCGGGATCGCAATGGAATGTCCCCACCTGGGTAGTAGGACTGGTACCACAAGCATTGGTATAGGACAGGGACACCTGGTAATCGCTGCCATCCCCGATATAAGGATCAAATTCGGATCCTGATCCATAGCTCACACCCGGATTGGTATAATTGTACAGCGTCCAGTCGTAGCTGGTAGCGCCTACAGCACCTAATGGCATACAGACCAGGTTGGGACATTCAACGTCTACAAAAATGTCGGACGCTGGCGCACCCATGGCAATGGTCTTACTGATCGCATTCGTACATCCACTGAGGGTAGCCGTTATATTCACAAAGGCCGTAGTACCCGTTGTCAGCACACCGGCGGCTGTCGGGTCCCAGTCGGGATAGGTTGTCAGGGAAGCAGCTGAAGGCTGATCCACGCTCCAGGTGATGGTACTATAATTGGGCACAGGAGAAGAAAGGCTATAGGCGCCGAATGATCCCGCGCCGCAAAGCAGGTCGGGCCCATTGATGCTAAAGTTGCAATATACCGGCGACGGCAGCGAGCAGCTGCAAGAAGAGCAGCCCACGGACGCATACCCGTAGGTGATAGGCTCGGTGCCCTGGCTGTTCAGCATCTTGAGGTAATAGCTATTGGAAGAGCAGGGGGAGGGGTCTGTGAAGCTATAGCTCACGGGGATGCCGCTGTTGCCTGCGGCCGCCACCTGCCCGATCTTATAATATCCTCCTGAGCCGCCTGAATAGCGGTAGATCTCGATATATGTGCTGTTCTGTTCCATATCCGTCTGCCAGCTCAATACTACCTGCTTGCTGCTGTTGAGGTAGCCGGAGAAGTTAGAAAAGTAGATAGGTAGGGCTACGCAGCTGAATGCCAGCGAGTCATTGGGCTTCTGGACCCAATATATGATCGCAGAATGACCTGCCGATGTCAGCATGATATGCCCGTCCTTTGTATCGGGCAGGGACCAGTAACCGTTGTTCGAAGGGGAAGGGAAACTATTGGCAGGGCCTGTAATGGTCATCACCGTTGGGCTCACGGTTACGGCAACGCCGGTCAGGCTCACGGTGGTATGGTTTCCCGTGCCCCGGTCAAGATAGTATAGCTCCAGATTGTATGTGCCCGTGGTCATGCCGGCATTGATACAGGTGTTGACCAGGGTGATCTTGCTGCCTGTGTTGAACATGGTCTGGGAGAAGGCAGTGGCCGTCAGCGCCAGAAGAAGGCCCACCGGCAGGAAGAGTCGAATAAGTTTCATGATCAAAGGTTTTAAGTAGGTATTATTTTGCTACGATGACTTTGGTAGATTTCCAGGTCTTATTATCGAACACGCGGAGGATGTACACTCCGTTGTTCAGCGAGTGGAGATCAAGCGATATATTCTCTGCCCCACCCGGATAAGTAAATATTCTCTGCACTACGCCCCGTACATCTACCACCTGTATCTGGAAGACCTTTGGCCTTGTCGTGGCCGAAGGCGCCTTACCTACCGCTTTGGCCTCAGCGCCGGCAACAGACGGAGCCATCTTCACTGTCACAGCGCCGGTGGTGGGATTGGGCGACACCGACATGAGCCCGGGATCATCCCCGCAGGGAGGAGTTCCGCAGGCGCTGCACCAATACCCGGAGATCTGGCTCTTGTTACTGGTTCCACAGGCATTGGTATATTGTACCTCAAATGCGTATACATCTCCGGTGCCGATGTCATACTGAAAATTCCCGCCCCATCCAGGATAGGTTTGAACCACGCTGGTGGAGGCATCTTCCACCCACCAGGTGACGTAAGTGGCCCCAGGCATATTGGTCGCATTTAGCGTCAGGATCGGACAGGTGAGTTCCGCGATAAAGCCCGCGTCCGGTGTGCCGATGGTAACAAACTTGCTAATGGCATTGGTACATCCGCTGAGCGTAGCTGTCAGCGTAACGCCGCCTGCGGAATTTTTCTTCAGCAAGCCGGCCGCTGCAGGATCCCAGTCAGGATAGGTTGTCAATGCAGCCAGGGAAGGCTGATCCACGCTCCAGGTGATGGTGCTGTAATTGGGCACGGGAGAAGAAAGGCTGTAGGCGCCAAAGGATTCCTCGCTGCAGAGATAATCAGGCCCATTGATGGTATAGTTGCAATATACTGGTGATGGTAACGAACAGCTACAGGTGGAGCAGCCTACGGACGCATAGCCATAGGTGATAGGTTCGGTGCCCTGGTTGTTCAGCATCTTGAGGTAATAGCTATTGGAAGAGCAGGGGGAGGGGTCTGTGAAGCTATAGCCCACGGGTATGTCGCTGTTGCCTGCGGCTGTCACCTGCCCGATCTTATAGTACCCACCCGAGCCGCCCGAATAACGGTAGATCTCGATATACGTACTGTTCTGCTCCATCTGGGTCTGCCAGCTCAATACCACCTGCTTGCTGCTGTTGAGGTAGCCGGAGAAGTTGGTAAAATAGATAGGCAGGGGCACGCAGCTGAATGTCAGCGAATCATTGGGCTTCTGGACCCAATATATGATCGCCGAGGAGCTTGACGATGTCAGCATGATATGCCCGTCCTTTGTATCGGGCAGAGACCAATAACCGTTGTTCGATGGGGAAGGAAAACTATTGGCGGGGCCGGTAATGGTCATCACCGTTGGACTCACGGTCACGGCGACCCCGGTCAGGTTCACGGTCTTATAGCCTGCCAGGTCCTTGTCATAATAGTATAGATTCAGATTGTAGGTTCCGGTGGACATGCCGGCATTGATACAGGTATTGACCAGGGTGATCTTGCTGCCCGTGTTGAACATGGTCTGGGAACTACCGGGCCTGGTCAGTGCCAGGCATACGATGGTCATCAAAAGAGGATAAAGTCTAATTGGCTTCATAAAATGGAGGTTAAAAGTTAGGACGTTTGAGTGGAGTGACTGATGGTTGACTACTGTAAAGTAAAGGGTGTTTTCCTCCTGCAGGGAAGAGATGAGGCAGCTTTATCGCCGGCCTATACAGCGCCTTGGAGGCGCAGGTAAATGTATTCTCGTACTGTTGCGGGTAGCCGCATTATCTGTACACATCCAATAACCCATCCGGCAATTCCACAAAAACCTTACGCCCCTTCTTATCCACCTTACGAAGCGTCTCCTCATGGATAGGGATCAACGCTTCTTTTCCATCCAGGTCGATCCGGCAAAGTATCTGATGTGGCTGCTCGATGACCTCGAGTATCTCACCAAGATCTTCCTCTCCCTGCCAGAGATGATATCCCACGAGGGAAATAGGCGCGGACTTACCGGCAAATTGCGCGACCTCCGTCTCAGGCAGCCATACTTCTTTCTGCGCCAGCCGGCGGGCCGCCTCTTTTGTATCGATGCCTTCCAGCTTGATGTACACATCTTCATCCCCCTTGCCGCGTACGCTCTCTACAAACCAGGGCAGCATCTCGCCCTTTCTCTCTTCGATAAAGATGGTTTTAAGCCCTTTTAGCGCAGTCTTCTTTCCCAGACGATGTTGTAATACCATTTCGCCGTGCAGACCAAAGACGGCCACCAATTTGCCGATATTGCGATAGCTATTGTCCATATATTTCCGCGCCGCGTGAGCGGCGCCATAAAAAAACAAGGGGCCGTTAAGCCCCTTGAAAAATTACATGTTTGAGTCTTAAGCCTGTGCAGGTCCTTCACTCTTTCTTTCCATCCTTCTCGGAGGAGCGCCTCTTCTGGCCATGCCTTTTGCTTTTCTGTTCTCTTCCTGGCGTTTCTTCATTTGGGCTTCGTGCTCGGAATGCCATTTCTGGAATTTCTCCATGGCAGCCGCATCATCGAATAAACCCAATTTGACACCACGCAATAAGTGTTTCAGGTAGAGAACTCCCTTGTAAGAGAGGATCCTTCTCACCGTGTCGGTGGGTTGAGCACCTTTGTGCAACCAATCAAGCGCCTTCTGGCGATCTAATTGAACGGAAGCGGGAACTGTGAGAGGATTGTACGTACCGATCTTTTGGATGAATTTACCATCCCTGGGCGCACGGGCATCGGCTACTACGATGAAGTAGAATGGCCTTTTCTTAGACCCATGGCGTTGCAGTCTGATTTTAACTGGCATCTTAAATAGAAATTTAAATGCGTGAACAAATAAGGTTACCTTCTTTCTTTTTTTGGACCGCAAATGTAGCGATCTGCTGCTAATAATTCAAAAATAATAAATCGAAGGCTTTTAGCCGAATATTAAGACCGGAAATTTATAAACGGTGGAAATTTTAACTTTTCGGGGCATAGCCAAAGTCGCTGTCTATCCGCCAGTTATATACTCATTACCACCTACTTCCGGCCCATTCCCATTCTCCCCATTCCCATGGGCATTTTATTCATCATTTTCATCATCTGCTTCATCTGATCAAATTGCTTTAGAAAAGCATTGATCTCATTGATATCCTTACCACTACCTTTGGCCAGACGCTTGCGGCGGCTCTGGTCGATGACGTCGGGATTGGCCCGCTCAAAAGGGGTCATGGAATTGATGATGGCTTCGATGCCTTTGAAAGCGTCGTCGCTGATGTCGATGTCCTTCATGGCCTTGCCCACACCGGGTATCATACCCAGGAGGTCCTTGATATTTCCCATCCGCTTGATCTGCTCCAGCTGCTGCTTGAAGTCTTCGAAGTCGAACTGGTTCTTCCGGATCTTCTTCTCCAGCTTTTTTGCTTCCGCCTCGTCAAACTGCGCCTGTGCCTTTTCCACGAGGGTGGTAATATCACCCATCCCCAGGATACGTTGCGCCATACGCTCGGGATAGAAGACATCCAGCGTGTCCATTTTTTCCCCACTGCTGATAAACTTGATAGGCTTGTTGACGGTGTATTTGATGGATATGGCTGCCCCACCGCGGGTATCACCGTCCAGCTTGGTCAGCACCACGCCGGAGAAGTCCAGTCTGTCGTTAAAGGCTTTGGCGGTATTGACGGCGTCCTGACCGGTCATGGAGTCCACCACAAAGAGGATCTCCTGGGGATTGACGGCGGTCTTGATGGCGGCGACCTCTTTCATCATGGCTTCATCTACTGCCAACCGACCGGCAGTATCTATGATCACCACATTCTTATTCTTGCTGCGGGCTTCCTTGATGGCATCCTGCGCGATCCTGACCGCGTCCTTGTTCTCCGGGTCGCTATATACATCCACCCCGATCTGACCGCCCAGGACCTTCAATTGCTCGATGGCCGCCGGACGATAGATGTCGGCCGCTACCAGCATGGGAGACAGCCCCTTACGTTCTTTCAAATAATTGGCCAGCTTGCCGCTGAAAGTAGTCTTACCGCTACCTTGCAGACCCGCGATAAGGATGACGGCCGGATTGCCTTTGGCGTTGAGCTCGCTCTCCTGGCCACCCATCAGCTCGGCCAGCTCGTCCTTTACGATCTTTACCATCAGCTGACCCGGGCTCACGGCTGTCAGCACTTTCTGGCCAAGGGCCTTCTCCCTGATCGCATCGGTAAAGTCCTTGGCTATCTTGAAGTTGACGTCCGCATCGATAAGGGCACGGCGAATGTCCTTGACGGTAGCGGCAATATTCAGCTCGGTGATACGGCCTTCCCCTTTTATCTGTTTGAACGCCGACTCCAGCCGCTCACTGAGATTTTCGAACATAATTTGCTGATTTTACGTGTTGTCTCCCTTCCCAGCCAGGCCAGGGACAAAAGTGGACCACAGGTCCACTGACCGAAGGTCCATTATTAACCGTTGCACCCGAGGGGTTTATTTTCCTCGGCAAACCCCGAGGTGCAACAAAAAAGTGAATACAACCACGTATTCACTCTTAAATAGGATGGCAAAATTACGAAAAATGTCCGGAAAATGAGTTCCGGAAATAATGTAACTCATTTTCCCGGAAAATCTAATGCCTGAGGCCTTCGTCGGACCTGCTTCGTCACGGTCCTCCTCGGTCGTAACCTTCGTTTCACTCGGTTATGGACAACGAACCGTTGGTTCGTTCAGCAGTGTAATTGTTTATCTCAATAATTTCTTCTTTTGAATGATTAAATACCTAAATAACTCCTGAGCATCTTGCTCCTGGAATTGCTTCTCAGCTTTGTGATCGCCTTGTCCTTTATCTGGCGGACCCTCTCGCGGGTGAGATTGAACTTCTCCCCTATGTCCTCCAGACTCATGGGATGGTCGACCCCGATGCCGAAGAAGAAGCAGATGACTTCTTTCTGCCTTTCCGTCAATGTCTTCAAGCTGCGGTCTATCTCCTGTTTAAGAGATTCCTTGTGCTCGATATTGGTCTCGGCCCTTTCCGCATTGGGATTCTCCAGCACGTCTATCAGCGTGTTCTCTTCGCCTTCGGACAGCGGCGTATCCATGCTTACGTGACGGGCTGCAATACCCAGGGTAGAGGAGACTTCCTCGATGTCCAGCTCCAGTATCTCGGCCAGCTCTTCGGCAGAAGGTTCGCGCTCGAACTCCTGCTCCAGCTGAGAATACGCTTTCTGGATACGGTTGGTAAGACCTACCTTATTCAGTGGCAAACGCACAATACGGGATTGTTCTGCCAATGCCTGCAGAATACTCTGACGGATCCACCATACTGCGTAGGAAATAAACTTGAAACCGCGGGTCTCGTCAAAGCGTTGTGCCGCCTTGATCAAACCCAGATTCCCCTCGTTGATGAGGTCGGGTAAGGAAAGTCCTTGGTTCTGGTACTGTTTTGCCACAGATACCACGAAT
>Ga0105237_10002963_pt1 | contig 20548 bp, 15 predicted proteins | sample KBSC24metaG_FD_81520 | JGI IMG/M metagenome (GOLD analysis project Ga0105237, IMG submission 81520) | Corn rhizosphere microbial communities from Kellogg Biological Station, Michigan, USA - KBS C2-4 metaG | ecosystem: Host-associated > Plants > Roots > Rhizosphere > Soil | place: Michigan, USA... | reverse complement strand
GGCGCGCGGAAGGGTCCGCGGATTGCGGTCGGGCGTGTTTGTATCGATTCCGGATCGCTGGACGACATCGTCGACGATGTTGTGATCCGGGACCGGCGGCATCTCTCTGAAGATGGTTTCGTGTTGCCGATTATTGCCATCAATAAGCATTCGGGCAAAACGGAAGGAGTCCCGGAGATCGTCTCGCGAGGTTTTGTATCGATGGACGACAATGCCGAAATGATGAAAGAAGCGCGCCAGGTCGTGCTGCGGACGGTCGAAAATTCCAACACCGAGGAACGGACCGACCGGGGCGTGATGCAGGAGAAAATTCGCGCCGATCTGAAGCGATTCCTGGTGAAGCAGACTTCGCGGCGTCCGTTCATCATGCCCGTAATTCTAGACGTCTGATTTGGCCGCGAATGGACGCGAATTCACGCGAATAAAAACGCCTTGAATCCCTCTTACCTGGAAGACGCTAGCGGCTATCTTGGATCTGCGGACGAAGTGTTTGTTCCCGATTCGGAGGATGAGTTGCAGGCGGTGCTGCGGCGGGCTAGCGATACTAACACTCCGGTGACCATCGCCGGGGCGGGCACGGGCGTGACTGGCGCTCGTGTCCCTCTTGGGGGGTGGGTGATCTCGATGGAGCGGTTCCGCAAAGTTGAGATTGAACATCGCCGTGCCGTGGTGGGACCGGGGTTGCTTCTTAAAGAATTGCAGGCGGCTTCCGTTCCAACTGGACAATTCTATGCCCCGGATCCTACGGAATATTCCGCTTCGTTGGGCGGAACGATTGCCACGAATGCCAGCGGATCGCGAAGCTTCCGGTGCGGCGACACTCGCCGGCATGTGCTTGGATTGCGGGTTGCTTTTATCGATGGCTCAGTACGGGAATTTCGGCGCGGGGACAAGGTCGACTTTCCGGTTCCTGCTATTCCCCGGCCAGAAACTACGAAACACACGGCAGGGTTTTTGTTGCAGCCGGATATGGACTGGGTGGATCTGTTTATCGGGTCGGAAGGCACGTTGGGAATCGTGACGGAGGCGGTGGTACGCCTGGTGAAAATGCCGCGCGATCTGCTGGCCGGCGTGATTTTCTTTCCAGCGGACCACTTGGCCTTGGAAGCCGTGGAGCAATGGCGATCAGTGAGCCGGCTCCGGATGCTTGAGTACTTGGACGCGGGTTCTCTCCGTCTTCTCGCGAAGAAATATTCCGACGTCCCGGGGAAAGCGGAGGCCGCGCTCCTGATCGAGCAGGAGATTCTGACTGAATCGGACATGGACGATTGGGAGCCGCGACTGGAAACGTCGGGTGCTTTGGTGGAGACTTCCTGGTTCGCGGCGGGCGATCAGGACCGCGAACGTTTCCGCCAGTTCCGGCATTCCTTACCGGAGGCCGTCAACACAATGGTGCGGCAGCGCGGGCTGTTGAAGATGGGAACCGATTTCGCGGTGCCGCTAGCCCGGAATAAGGAGATGATGGCTTTTTACCGGCGCCGGTTGGAAGAAACATTTCCCGGCCAGTATGTGATCTTCGGGCATATCGGCGATGCTCATGTGCACGTGAACGTGTTGCCCAAGGATGGCCAAGAGTCAGAACGTGCGAGGGCGTTGATTACGGAACTCGCACAGAAAGCGGTTTCGCTCGGCGGGACGGTGAGCGCCGAGCATGGGCTGGGTAAACGCAAGATCGATTTGCTGGGGATTCAGTACACGCCCGCTCAGATTGAGATGATGAGGGCGGTGAAACGCCGGCTTGATCCGAAGTGGCTGCTCGGGCAGGGAACTCTATTCCGGATGTAGCTCGGGAAAGAAGTTATCCGCGTTAATTCGCGTTCATTCGTGGCCAACTGTATTGTTATTCCCAGGCGCGCTTGGGAACGCCCCTGTCGCGGTCCTTCACGCGATCGTAGACATGCATGTCGCACACTGTCCCGAGGCCTTCGTTGTAAAGACTAGTAATATCGAGGCTGTCTTTTACGTCTTCCTCAAACTTGTGGAGCGCGCGGAGATGTTCTGCCTGGGCGGGTTCCCGGCGACCGCTGGGCGTGAGAAAGAACTTCTGGTAACCGCCGTCCACCAGCTCACCGATCTCGTCACCGATCAAGATCCCGGCCTTACCTATCAAAGGATGGGTTCCGGCGGCGTCCTTCACCAGCGCCGCGCAGTTGTGCTTCACAATTCTGGCTTGGCCAGGGCCTGCCGGCAGCACTTGAAATCCCGATTGCTTCAGCTTCTGTAGGTGCTCGTCGAACGTGAGTACGTGAACTTTCTCTCTGCGGAAGAACATGGTCTTGTCCCAGTATAAGGCAGTGTACAATCGCGGAGTGCCATATTTACTTTCGCTCGATGAAGGGACCACCAGCGCCCGTACTGCGTTGTATGACCAATGCGGAAAGCGGCTGGCGATGGAGTCCGATCCAATTGAATGTGTGTTTCCGCACCCTGGCTGGGTAGAGCAGGATGCGGAGGCGATCTGGCGTGCGCAAATCGGTTCGGCACGCCGGGTGCTCCGCGATTCCAAACGCAAGATCGAAGCGCTGGGTATAACCAACCAGCGGGAAACCACAATCGTCTGGGAGCGTGCCACCGGGAAGCCGATTGCTCCGGCGATCGTGTGGCAGTGCCGGCGCACAGCGGACTATTGTTCCGAACTCGCAGCTTCGAGGGCCGCCACGAGCATCACGCGCAAGACCGGTCTGGTGATCGACGCGTATTTCTCCGCAAGCAAGATCCGGTGGATTCTGAAAAACGTCCGCGATGCTCAAACCAAAGCCCGCGACGGAGAATTGCTCTTTGGCAACGTCGATTCCTGGCTCATCTGGAAGCTCACCAACGGGCGGGTTCACGCGACCGACTTCTCGAACGCATCGCGGACGATGCTGATGAATCTGGCAACCGGCGAGTGGGACGATGAACTGCTGAATATTTTCGACGTGCCGCGGGCCATGCTGCCGAAGATAGTTCCATCGAGTGGTGTGCTTGGTATGGCTTCGGCGGAACATCTCGGCGACGAGATCCCTATTGCGGGAATTGCCGGCGATCAACAGGCAGCGCTCGCCGGGCAGGCCTGTTTCCGGGCGGGCCTTTCTAAGAACACTTACGGTACCGGATGTTTCGCGCTGATGCACACAGGCTCGCGAATGCCAGTCTCACAGAACAGACTTCTGGCCACGCGCGCGGCTTCCACTGATGCCGGACCCACGTTTGCAATTGAAGGCAGCATCTTCATTGCCGGGGCCGCCGTGCAATGGTTGCGCGACAAACTGCAGATGCTCAAAACCGCTCCGGAGTCGGAGGGCATAGCCGGCACAGTCGCCGATACCGGCGGCGTCTACGTCGTGCCGGCGTTTGTCGGATTGGGAGCGCCGCATTGGGATTCCAACGCGCGCGGCATGATTAGCGGCATGACACTGGGAACGGAATGGGCGCACATCGTACGGGCTACGCTCGAAAGTATCGCCTATCAGACTCGCGAGCTGGTGGATGCGATGGAGTTAGACAGCGGAGCGCGGCTCAGCGAATTGAGAGTGGACGGAGGCGCGGCGGCGAACAATTTTCTGATGCAATTCCAGGCAGATATTCTGGGCCGCCGCATTGTACGGCCGGCTGATACCGAGACCACTGCATTGGGCGCGGCGTATCTCGCCGGACTGGCCGTTGGCGTATGGAAAAGCGTGGAAGAACTCGAGAGCTTTTGGGTAGTGGAACGTACATTTGAACCTGAAATGAATGAGACGCGACGAGAAGAGCTTTACGCCGGTTGGAAAGCCGCCGTTCGGAGAGCACGGTCCTGATCGGCGGACTGTAGGGTTTGATCTTCTGCAATGGCGGCCAAGACGGCGATGGCAGCGCACATTATTCGGCTCTCTGAAACCTGCCACGGATTCGAACGTCCCCTAGGAAACGGCGGTGACGTTGGTCAACCTTTCGCACAACCGGTGAGCAATCTCACCGTCTAAAAGATTCTGTTGTTAGGCTGGTTTCAGGCCTGCTGTGAAGAATAGCCCGTTTACAAACAGAAGCTTCGATATCCTCGCAGGCCTCCAGGCCGGGATCCTTGGAGGTCTACTGATGGCTCTCTGGCTGGCTTTGATCGCACCCGTCGTCGGGCGTCCGTGGTGGTACGTTCTGAACCTCCTCGCTTCTTATACTTATGACATTCGCGCGGTCCGCGGTGGCGCCGGAATGGCCACGCTGACCGGCATCGCGATTCAAGTCCTCGCCGGAGGCATTCTCGGCATCCTTATGGGTGTGCTCGGTTCGGCAAACCGCGTTGCAGGACTGGCGATTGCAATGACTGCCTACATGGTCTGCTACGTGTATGTCTGGAAGCGCTACACACCGTTTCTTCTCTACTCTGTTCCACAGCCGCTGTTCGTCGCCGGATTTTTTCTATATGGCTCTGTGTTGAGCTTTTCCTCGCGCATTGCCGGAAGGCTGCGGGAATCCAGACCCAAAGATAGCCTGGTCGCGGAAGATATGGCCGGCGACCGCTAACCCGCGCCGCAAAATAAAGAAGTATACTGTTGCCAGGGAGTTCACATATGAGAAGCGTGCGGTTTGCGTTTGCCCTCGTTCTTGGAGCTGGTTTGGTTTCCGTGCCCTTGGCCGCGCAGATGGTCGTATCCGCGAAGTCGGGTCTCGTTCACTACGTGGAAGGCGACGTGGTGCTGGGCGACGAGCTGATCAATCCCAAGATCGGTCATTTCCCGGATATGAAAGAAGGCCAGGTCCTGCGGACGGAAGCCGGACGCGCCGAGGTTCTGTTGAATCCGGGCGTGTTCATGCGGCTCGCTGAAAACAGCTCGGTGAAGATGCTTTCGAATCGATTGATCGACACCCGGCTTGATGTCCTCTCCGGCACAGTAATGATTGAAGTTGCCGAGATGACGAAAGAGCAGGGGCTGACGCTCGCATACAAGGACGCGGCGGTTGAGATCCGCAAGAAGGGTCTCTACCGCATCAATGGCGACGCCGGAACGCTGCAGGTCTACGACGGTGAGGCGGTTGCTTCTCTCAACGGCCAATCCGCGACACTAAAGGACAGCAAGGAAACCGCGCTCACCGGAGTGCTCGCTCCCGAGAAGTTCAGCAAAGACGAAACCGACGCGTTTTACCGCTGGGCTGCGCGCCGTTCGAACTCTCTCGCCGTTGCCAATTTGTCCGCGGCGAAGAGCCTTCGCGATTCCGGATCGAGCTGGACGACGGGTGGGTGGAACTACAATCCGATGTTCGGATTGTTCACGTTCATCCCCGGAACCGGATACTACAACAGTCCTTTCGGCTATGCTTTCTACTCACCGTTCACGGTTTACAACGGGCTCTATTATTACGGCCGGGGCGGTTACCTTGGCGGTTCTCGTCCGGTTTACAACGGTGGCAATCCTGTTTACGCCGGCAATAGCGGTGGTATCGCGAATTCGGGCCGCGCAATGACATCGGCTGGACCAGTTGGTTCTTCAGTATCCGCGATGAGAGGTCCCGTGGCGAGCGCACCATCGTCTGGTGCGATTTCAAACGGCGGAGGGGTGGCTGCCGGGGGCGGGATATCGGCCGGTGGTGGTGGCAGAAGCGGAGCGGGCCGCGGCCGCTAGAACGATCGGATTAACTGTTTTTTGAAACCCGGCGATCTCGTATTTTACGCGAAAGCCGGGTTTTGCTTTTGATCTCTGAGGTTATTCACCTACTGTCTCTGAAGTGTGGCATAGCGTATTATCTGGAGAGTGTCACTCACGTTCTGGGGCGCCGTGCAAACGGTGACTGCCTGCATGGATCATCTCACCTCGCAGAATCAACAATGCGTACTCGATTGTGGAACTTTTCAGCGCCACAAAACCGAGGCTAGATGGAATCCGCACCCTTTGAAAAACAATGTTGGCGATGCCCGAAACCTTATCCTGGTTACCGGGTTTAAAGCGGGAAATACGGTTGGACAAGAGATTGTTGCTCGCGAGGTTTTCGCGGATGCGACACAAAATCAGTACGGGCTGGGTGTGGAAATCCTCGCACGGGGGAATTCTTACGATCTCGACTGAAGGCCGTTCATGAATTCGCTTCGACGGTGGCAATTCGCGCTGGCTGCGGTATTCTTCGCCGTGATCGGATCTCTGGTGCTTCTCGCTTATGCGGGGCTTGAAATCGTTTCCGCCACAAGAGCGTTCGTAAATGGCGAGGCGATGTGGTCGAAAGCACAAAAAGACGCAATCCATGAGGTTTCGCTATATGCGCTTACCGGCGATGAGAGGCATTATCTTCAGTTCCTGCATTCCGTTTCCGTTCTCACCGCCTCGCTACGCGCTTTAGCTGAGCTGCGGAAGCCGTCTCCCGATCTGGCGCTGATACGCACATCAATGATCGAAGCCGGGAATCACCCGGATGATGCAGATCGGATCGCGAGGTTCTTCAGGCGGTTTCAGAACTCAGGTGAATTCGCGCACGCGGTACGGCTGTGGACCGAAGGCGATGCCTCAGTTCAGGAACTGCTCGACCTGGGGAAGAAAATTCACCACGCGGGCAGAATGAGTCAGGATGATATGAGGCTCTTTCTGGGTCATGCCGATTGGCTGAACCGGAACTTCACTGCGAGCGAGATCAAGTTCTCGAGACTTCTGGGCGAAGTTGCACGGTATTACGAAATACGAGTGCTGGAAATCATTGGCGGCGTAGCGCTCCTGTTGCTTGTGGCCGGCGGCTTCGCGTCAATCTATGTTGTGAGGCGGATCGAAGAATCCGAGCAACGCTACCGCCATCTGATTGAGACGGAGCGGGATGTAATCGTTATCTCCGATGAGAAATCCGGCCGAATCATCGATGTGAACCGCAAAGCAGCGGAAGTAACGGGACGATCGATCGAAGAACTTGTTGGAACACGGCCCGAGGAATTTTTTCAAGAGACGCAGATCATGGCCGCGAATGACGTGGTGGTGCCGGTGGATCGGAATACCATCACCACTCGAATGGGCGGCCGTACGCTGCATATACACGTCTATCGCGATGTGACGGAGCAGCGGCGAAGCGAGGCGGCTCTCCGGGAGAGCGAGGCGCAATATCGCTACTTGTATGAGAATGCAAACGACATTCTCTACACTCACGATATTTCCGGCAAGATCACGTCTATCAATCGAGTCGCTGAAGAAGAGCTCGGATTTTCCGGCGCCGAAGCATACGGGATGCATATTCTCGAAATGGTGCGGCCCGAAGATCGCCAGGGAGTGAAACGGGCTTTTCGGGACCGGCGATGCGAGCAGGAGAAACAGGCAAGCTACGAAGTCGGAGTCCAAGCCAAGAACGGGCGGAATCTTTGGCTGGAAGTTCGCACCAGCGTGTTGCGGCAGGGCGGAGAGCTCATAGGGGTACTCGGCATTGCGCGGGATGTAACGGAACGGCATGTGATTCAAGAGCAACTGCACGCACGAAACTGCGAGCTGGCAAATGCTCTGCGTCTATCGGAAGAAGCGGCGGAGCTGAAGAGCCGGTTTCTTGCCAACGTCAGCCACGAGATCCGGACGCCGATGAACGGGATCATCGGCATGAACAACCTGTTGCTGGACACACACCTGATGGACGAGCAACGGGAATATGCGGAACTGGTCCGTCTCTCGGCGGAAGGACTGCTGAGCATTATCGACGACATTCTCGATTTCTCGACAATCGAGGCTGGGAAGCTGACACTGGAACAGCGGGAGTTCAGCGCGCGGCGCATCGTGGGAGATGTGAGCCGGATGTTGCGCTACCAGGCCGTAGCCAAGGGCTTGGCTTTCGGATTCAACGTCGCCCCCGACGTCCCGGAGACTGTAGTCGGAGATCCGGCCCGCTTACGCCAAATCCTGATTAACCTGGTGGTAAACGCCGTGAAGTTCACCGAGGAAGGGCAGGTCCTGATGGAAGCGAGCCTTGTTGAGGAATCGGAGGCAGGGTGCCGCATCCGGTTCACGGTTTCCGATACGGGAATCGGCATTCCCAGGGACGATTATGAGCGAATTTTCGATTCGTTTGTGCAGGCGGATCTTTCGAGTACCCGCCGGCATGGCGGCGCCGGGTTGGGCCTGACAATTTCAAAAGAGCTTGTAAGTATGATGGGCGGTGAGATTGGCGTGGTGAGTGAGGTTGGGAAGGGTTCCACGTTCACTTTTACGGTGTTGCTGGGGAGCGTACACAAGGAAGCGCTCAGGGCATAGCGCGCACTGCTCTAGCAGTGTAAGCTAGCGTGTTGCGCAACGATTCGGCTGGAAATCTCTTGATAAAAGGACCAGCCAGCGCGCCGAGAAGGGCCGGCACGTCGCGCGATAGCGAGATCGCTTCGCACTCCGCGTAGACACCACCGTCGCCTTCTTCAAAACGCCAATAGGAATTAAGGCGCCACAGCAGACCGCCGTTTGCTGTGAGAGAATACTCGCCCTTGTCCGGATTATCAGGATCCTTTACCTCAGCGATCCGCGTCGACCGCGAATAGATAAGAAGGTGCCGCGGGTCGGGAGACTCATAGCGAACGTGGTACTCGGAGTTAAACATCGTCGTAAAGAACTGTTTTTTATACAACCGTAGAAAGATATCGTAATCGTCCCCTTCGTGATGGATCGCTTTCGATTCGATCACATCGGGATGATAGATATTCTTGTAGTTGTCGTAATCCCGCATGGTCGAGCGCACCTTCTGGATGGTGGCTCCCTTCAGAAACACTCTGCCCATCCAATGATGAATCTGGCCCTCGGGCACGCGTATGGGCTTTCCACGTTCCAAGGTGTGCATTTCGACCGGCGCCTTATCTTCCACCGAACGCCCCAGCACGAGAAAACGCCCGTTCCGGACATTCTGCTCCATTTGTTTTTCAGTGAGCTGGATGTAGTGGTCAAACGCCGCATTCGTCTCGGGCCTCATGGCCACGATAGGGAAGCCAACTGGGTGAAAAATCAACAGGGCAGTTAAAAAGGAAGAATACCGCATGAACTGATTTAGACGTTCGTAGCAGCATCAACGGTGCAAGCAAAATCCGCATGTCTGCAATCAGATGCGCGCCAACGGTATCATAAAAGAGAATGGTCCATCGCGATGCAGTGGACGACCCCCCGGTTTCCCTGACGAAACTTGAACAATTGGAAGCCTCCTTGGGCCGGGTCATCCGAGGTAAAGCCGAAGTGATCCGGTTGTCCTTGGTGTGCCTCCTCGCCAAGGGCCATCTGTTGATCGAAGATGTGCCGGGCGTCGGGAAGACCACGCTGGCGCACGCCCTTGCGCGTTCCGTCGACTGCATCTTTCACCGGCTGCAATTCACCAGCGACATGCTTCCGAGCGACGTTCTTGGCGTTACCGTTTACAACGCGCACACGGAGGCATTTGAGTTCAAGCAAGGACCGATTTTCACCAATATTCTGCTGGCCGACGAAATTAACAGGGCAACGCCGAAGACGCAATCAGCGTTGTTGGAAGCGATGAACGAGATGCAGGTGACCGTCGATGGCCGCTCGTTCGCGCTCTCGGAGCCGTTTCTGGTTGTGGCGACGCAGAACCCGGCCGAGCACCACGGAACGTATCCGCTCCCTGAGTCGCAACTCGACCGTTTCCTGATGCGGCTGCGAATCGGCTATCCGGATTTGGCCAGCGAGAAGCAGATTTTGCGGAACTCCGATCATGCCGCTGAGAACGCGCTGCAAGCGGTGCTGAGCGGCTCCGACGTAACGCGCCTGCAGCAGCGCGCGCAGCAGGTGTCGGTCGACGAAGCCCTGGTGGAGTACATGCTTGCCATCGTCGAGAAGACGCGGAATCACGAATCGTTAGCATTGGGAGTGAGCCCGCGCGGCGCTCAGGCGCTGTACCGGGCTGCACAGGCGTTGGCATTGATGGAAGGCCGGAATTATGTACTTCCGGACGACGTAAAGCGCTTGGTGATTCCGGTATTCGCGCATCGTGTCGCAGTGAATTCCCGGGTCGCGCTGGCACAGCGTGGCTCCGACCTGGCCGAACGGATCATCCGGGAAATCCTTACGTTGGTCGACGTTCCCTTGTAAGAAAACCACATATGAAAACAGCCATTATCGGCCTACCGATGGTAGGTAAGACGTCTTTGTTCACCATTCTCACGGGCAAACATGAAGCCTCGCGCGTTGGATCCATGGAAGTGCGCATCGGTATGACGAAAGTGCCGGACCCGCGGCTCGAGGCGCTGGCGAAAATTTTCAACCCGCCAAAGGTGACGTACGCGACCGTCGAGTATACCGATTTTCCGGCGATCTCCAAGGAGTCGTTGCGGGACCCAAGTTATCTGGCGAGCTTACGTACAGTTGACGCTTTCGCGCAGGTGCTGAGAGTGTTTGAGGATCAGAGCGTGCCGCACGAGCATGGAACGGTGGACCCGCTGCGGGATAAGAACGATCTGGAGACCGAACTGATTCTCAGCGATCTGGTGGTGGTGGAGAAACGGCTGGAGCGGCTGGAGAAAGACCGGAAGAAGCTGAAGAATCCTGAGCTCGACCGTGAGTTCGAATTGTTGGAGCGGTGCAAGGCTCGGCTCGAAGAGAATCAGCCGTTGTATGGGATCGAGTTGACGGCCGATGACGAAAAGCGCATCCGCGGATTCCAATTTCTTTCCCAGAAGCCGGTTCTGTATGTGATCAATCTGGGTGAAGAAGACGCGGAAAACCTGCGGGAGCGCGAAGAGGAGTTCCGTGAAAAACTCGGCAGCAAACACGTCGCCGCGATTTGCGGAAAGGTGGAGGCGGAACTCGCCGAACTTTCCGGTGAGGAGGCGAAGGAACTGCTGTCGAGCTACGGACTGCAGGAATCGGGTCTGGAACGGTTGATCACCGCGACGTATTCGGCGCTTGGGCTTATGTCGTTTCTTACCGCGGGTGACACTGAGGTGCGTGCCTGGACGATTCCGATTAATTCCACGGCTCCCAAAGCAGGCGGCGCGATCCACACGGATCTGGAGACCAAGTTCATTCGCGCGGAAGTCGTGAACTGGAAGGATCTGGTGGACAACGATGGGTACCCGGGCGTTCGCGAGAAGGGTCTGCTTCGTTTGGAAGGGAAGCAGTATGTGGTGAAGGATGGTGATGTGCTGGTGATCCGGCACTCGTAAAAGCAATTGGCCGCGAATTAACGCGAATGAACGCGAATATGGAAATACCGGTCAGGTAGCAGCCAATACACCAGGAATGCCGACAGCGGGTGCATCAACCCAGCCATCAGAAACACCGGCGCGTAGGAATAATGCGCCACAATGTAGCCCGTTCCGAGATTGGCGATCATCCCGCCGACTGCGCCGCCCATTCCGGAAAAGCCCATTGCGGTGCCGACCTCCGACCCTACGAATAGATCCGTGGGCAGCGTTTGCAGATTTGCTACCCAGAAGCCGTGTCCGAAGGTTGCGAACGACGTTGCAGCGATCGCTAACGCCGCGTTCGGGACGAGTGGCGCGAAAATCGAAACCGGAAGACAGGCCGCGCCAATGCCCATGATCATTTTGCGGGAGCGGGGAAGTGTCCAGCCGCGCTCCATCAGGTGTCCGGAAAGCCAGCCGCCCAATGTATACCCGACTCCGCCTATTACAAATGGCACCCACGCGTATTTCCCGACATCGGCCAGGTTGAACGCGCGTTCCTTGCGCAGATATTCCGGCAGCCAGAAGATGATGAAGTAGATCACCGGGTCGGTGAAAAATCTTGCGATGATTAACGTGTAGCATTCGCGAGTCGCGATCACTTTGCGCCAATCCGGCTTGACTTTGGGCGCTGGCGGCGCGAGTTCTTCGAGCTTCGGCGCATCCTCCGGACGCAGCCAGCGATTCCGCGCTGGCGGCTCGTAGATGATCAGCCACAACACCATCCAGACGAGCCCCATGCCACCGGTGAAAATAAATGCAGCGCGCCAGCCGTAACTCACCGCGATGTAGGCGACCATTGGCGGCGCGATTGCTGACCCTAGCGACGACCCGGCATTGAAGATCCCCACGATCAGTGCGCGCTGCGAGGCGGGGTACCACTCTGAAACGGCCTTCGCCGCCGCGGGCCAGTTGGCCGGCTCGCACAGTCCAAGTAAAAATCGGCATCCGGCCAGGCTCCACTTTCCGAACGCGAAGGCATGAAGCAATTGCGCCAGCGACCAGCCGAAGATAAATACCGCGAAGCCTCGGCGCGTGCCCAGGCGGTCTACTATATAACCCGAGACTGCATACATCACCGCATAGGCGAGAAGAAAGAGCGTGAGTATATACGAGTAGTCTTGCTCGCTGAGTCCGAATTCGCTGCGTATGTCGACGGACACCATGGAAAGCGTGAGCCGGTCGGCGTAATTGATCATGGTGGCCAGGCAGAGCAGGGCTGCGATGACCCACTGAATTTTCGGGATCTTGATCATTGGATAAATCCGAAGCTTCCGAACGCAGCGCCCACGGTTCGTGGATCGCGCTCGGGATGAAAGCCCGGTGAGATGCGGAATTCTATTCGGACAGTTGCTTCAGGTTTTGGTTTCAATGGGTATGCCAGCTTCTGCCAACCAGTGGTGTTGACCTTGCGTGTGCCCGCCGTCTCGCCGTCAATCAGCAGCTCGATTTGAAATTGATGGATGGCGTCCATCTGAAGCGGCGGCGCATTAATGTTAATTTCAAATTCGCGCGCGAGAGCGGGACGCGTAAGCATGGCCGTGGCAGACGTCTTTGACCAGCGCAGCAGATTTTCACGAGGAAACCAACCTTCTCCGAATTGCCACAAAGGCAGATCGCGATTGACCCGGACGTAGGAAGCAAGCGGGGCTGAAGGGTCGCGGCGATTGATGTGAAGCTTCCGGAACGTACCGTCCCAGCTTAGGATCGCCAGACTCGGTTTCTTGAGGATCGCCTGCGCTTCCGGTGAATCAATCAGCGCAACCTCGACGTCAGTTCGATTCTCCAGGCATTCGATCGCTCCGCTGGCGCCCCAGACGTTCATGGCGGTCGGGTGGCCGTCCTGGACGAACTCGGTCATCCCCGGATTGCCTTTCAGAAAGTCTGCGATCGTCTGAACGTAGCCGCGATTTTCCTCGGCGAGCGTCAGCGCGGATTTTCGGTAGTCGCGCATGGCGAGATAGGTACCTGGTATCCAGATGGCGAGAAACAAGAGGCAGGCTATCACAGGCTTGCGATCGACTGCCGTTGCCAGCGCGACAGCCACACCGATGAGCGGAACATAGAGGTAGACGCTGAACATACGGTCCGGCAGCGCGAGCATGGGCAGTAGGAAGAGACAGGCGGCGAGCAGGCCGAAGTAGAAACGCTTGTCACGGACGATGAAGGCCAACAGGAAGAACAATGGCGTGAACCAGGCCCAGAAGAATACGTGTGAGCCGTAGAACTCCAGAAGCTGGAAGACAACGAAGCGATCCAACTTGAGTGTGTAGGCATCGTTGCTCGTGCGGTTTTCAATCAGAGCCTGAGTGCCAAACGATAGCGACACGATCAAGAACGGGATCAGCGGCTTCCAGCGCCGCTCGCCCAGCCAATACTCATAAATGGCAAGCGCCGCGGGCAGCATCACCGCGACTTCTTTGGCCTTGTAGGCGAGCCAGAAACAGAGGAAACTCAGAACCCATCGGCGGTCGATCCAACACACCAACGAGAGTAAACAGAACGTGCCGCAGAGAGCATCGAAAACATACATCGGCTGCCAGTACGCGGCGAAAGTGGCCGGATGAAATAGAAAGAACACCAACGAAGCGAGAGCGGCCAGCGGATGAAAACGCATGCGTTTCAGCACCAACCACAGCAAGAATGCATTGATGAGATGGATGATCTGCAGCCCCGCCACGTACGGCTTGAAGTTGAGATGCGCAACCCGCTCTATGGCGTGATAGAACAAGTGCCCCACAGGACGAAAATTGCTGCGGTGGAATTTCGGATTGATGAGTGCTTCGACGTAGGTCTGCAATTCGACATGGGGCGCCCATGCGAGATTGTCGAGATCATCGTCCTGAAAGTATCCTTTGTATGCGCCGCGATTTGCGACGAAAAACAGAACGATCAGAGCTGCGGCGGCAAGGAGGGTGCGCGTCCGGCTCATTTTTTCGCGGGGAGCGCCTGCAGGAAATCGAAATCGCAGCCCTCGTGAGCTTGCGTTACGTGATCAAGGAAAAGCTTTCCGTAGCCGCGCTCGTAATGCGGTGGCGGAGGTGTGAATTTCACGAGCCGCCGCTCGATCTCGTCGACTGGAACATTCAGGTCGATGCGGCGATTCGGAACGTCGAGAGTGATTTCATCGCCAGTTTGCACAATGGCCAACGGACCACCGATCGCGGATTCCGGCGCAACGTGCAGCACGACGGTTCCAAAACTTGTGCCGCTCATGCGTGAATCGGAAACGCGAACAACGTCGGTGATGCCCTGTTTCAGGAGCATCTTCGGCATCGGGAGCCAACCCCATTCCGGAAAACCCGGCGCGCCCTTGGGTCCGCCATTCTTCATCACAAGAATCGAATTCGCATCCACCGGCAGGTAGTCGAGATTCATCTGCTCTTCGAGTTGTTGATGATTCTCGAAGACGTATGCCTTACCGCGATGATGCAGGAGATGTGGTGAAGCAGCCGTCGGCTTGATTACGGCGCCTTCCGGAGCAAGATTGCCGCGCAAAATGGCCAGGCCGCCTTCCGGGGAAATGGGGTTGTCGAGTTTGTGGATGACTTCAGTGTTGTAGTTTTGCGCGCCCTTCACGTTTGCTTCAATCGTCTTGCCGGTGACGGTGAGGCAGTCGCGATGCAGCAGCGGAAGGATCTCGTTCATCAGCGCGGGAAGGCTGCCGGAATGGAAGAAATCCTCCATCAGGAATTGGCCCGAGGGCTTGATGTTGGCCAGGTACGGCGTCGTGCGCGAGAGCCGGTCGAAATCGTCGAGTGTGAGGCTGAAGCCGAGCCGGCGCGCGATGGCCAGCAGGTGCACAACGGCATTGGTCGATCCACCCAACGCCATGCAGGTGATGACTGCGTTCAACATCGATTCGCGCGTCATAATCATGGAAGGCCGGAGATCCTCGTGGACCATCTCAACGATGCGCCGGCCGCTGTATTCGGCGATCTGCATCTTGCGCGAATCGACGGCCGGGATAGCCGCGCAGCCCGGCAACGTCATACCCATCGCTTCAGCGAGGTTTGTCATGGTCGAGGCCGTGCCCATCACCGTGCAATGGCCCAGGGTACGCGAAACGCAGCCCTCGATTTCGTTCAGCTCTTCGTCGCCGATCGTGCCCGCGCGGTACATGTCGAACAGCTTCCGCCCGTCCGTACCTGATGCGATGCGCTGGCCGCGCCAATTGCCCGCGAACATCGGTCCGCCGGGAACCATGATGGTGGGAATATCGACGCTGGCCGCACCCATCAGCTGCGCCGGCGTGGTCTTGTCGCAGCCGCAAAGAAGGACGACGCCGTCGAGCGGATTGCCGCGAATCATCTCTTCCACATCCATGGCCATCAGATTTCGAAGGAGCATGGCAGTGGGGAGGATGAACGTTTCACCCAGAGAGATGGTGGGGAATTCCAGCGGCACGCCACCGGCCGCCCAAACACCGCGTTTGACGGCCTCCGCGACGGTGCGGAGGTGCATATTGCAAGGGTTCAACTCGCTCCACGAATTGCAGATGCCGATGACGGGTTTGCCCTCGAAGACCTCGTGAGTATACCCGGCTGCGCGGAGGTATGTTCGGCGCGCCAGGTTGTAGTAAAGGGAACCATGAAACCATTCGCGGCTACGAAGCTCGCGCTTACCGTCAGAGGGCATGTGGATATTATAGGTGCGCTGGGCTGAGGGAACCGCGATGTTTAAGAATACGTGAAAGCTGGCGGCTCTGGAGCGTTTGCAGCCGCCCAAGCACGCTACTTGTTTTTCCGTCGGAATTTGGTCCGGTCGATTCTTTGACTTTGACGAGGACGGCGTGCGCAATGCCTGGAAGGCCTGGAGGGATGTCGTGGTTACCTCGTCCTTTGGAGGTTCCAGCTTTTGAATCGACTGTAGCGATTCACCCAGCTTCTGCCAAACGCCAGAACTCCAACCCGCGGGAGAAGCGGAGATTAGCTCGCGTTGGCCGCCAGTAACTTCCAAGGAAGCCAGCGCTCCAGCACCGCCGCCAACTCCTCCGGCTTCACCGGCTTGGTCAAATAATCATCCATGCCCGCACTCAAACACCGCTCGCGATCGCCCGCCATGGCATGAGCCGTCATAGCCACAATAGAAATCCGCCGCCCCGATTTCTGTCGCCGCCGAATTTCCGCCGTTGCTTCCAAACCATCCATTTCCGGCATCTGGCAGTCCATCAGCACCAGGTCGTAACGGCGCTTGAGGACCGCGTCCACGGCCTCGGCCCCATTGCCGACCACGTCCACCTCGTGCCCCAACTTTTCGATCATCCGTTGAGCCACTCGCTGATTCACCAGATTATCCTCGGCAATCAATACCAAGAATCCTTCGGGCCGCCCGCCGGACGCCACCTCCGGTTCCGGATCGGGCAGCGTAACCAATTTTCCGGTGCGCCGATGAATCAAAAGATCCTGCAGCGCATGAGATCGCACGGGCTTAGTGATAATTCCCACACTCTCGCGGTCCCAGCAGGCAAGCAGTACGCTGTGCTGGCTGAAATTGGTCATCAGGATGATCTCGAGATTGGCCAGCATCTCGTTCGAGCGGATTGCGCGGACCAGGTCCGGTGCGTTCACGCCGGGCGCCTGGCAATCGATCAGCACGAAGTCGAAAGGTTCACCCCATCGAGCCGAGCCCCGCAGTTTGTCGGGCACGGCGCTTCCTTCCGCGCATTCGGCCGCGACCATGCCCCAGCTCTGCGCCTGGGCCACCATGACGCCGCGGAGGCGCTTGTTGTCCTCCACAATCAGAACCCTTGCATCACGTAGCGGAGAAAACTTGGGGCGGGCCAAAGAAGGCATCTGTTCCACTTGACCAAATGTGGCCGTAAAGCTGAATGTCGAGCCGAGTCCCGTCGCGCTCTTCGCCTCCAGCGTTCCATTCATCTGCTCCACAATCCGGCGGGAAATCGGTAGTCCCAGTCCCGCACCGCCGTGTTTGCGCGTGCTCGAGCCATCGCCTTGTGTGAAGGGTTCAAACACGCGGGCCATCTGCTCTTTTGTAATTCCGATGCCGGAATCTTCCACTTCAAACTTCAACGTCACCCGGCCCGAATGGCGCTCCTTCACGGAAAGGGTAACCACAACCTGTCCGTGATCTGTGAACTTCACCGCGTTACCCGCAAGGTTGGACAAAACCTGACGCAGCCGGCCGGGATCGCCGAGCAGGCGTTCCGGAACGTCGTCGGCAACCACACAGGCGAGATCCACATGAGTGGACTCGGCTGGTTCCGCCAGCATTTCCAGAGCATCTTCGATGCATTCGCGCGGGCAGAACTCCACTTGCTCCAGCTTGATGTTGCCCGCCTCGATCTTGGCGAAATCGAGGATATCGTCGATGATTTCCATCAAGTGAGCGGCTGATCGTTTCGCAGCGGATGCATATTCCCGCTGCTCGAGCGTAAGGCTCGTATCGAGCAGCATGTTGGTCATGCCGATCACCCCGTTCATTGGAGTCCGAATTTCGTGGCTCACGTTAGAGAGAAATTCAGACTTTAGTCTCGATGCTTCGACCGCCTCATCGCGAGCGCTAGCCAAAGCTTCCTCGAATTTTTTCCGCGCCGAGATGTCAGTGATCGTTCCTTCCAGATAGGTCGACTTTCCGTCTGCGCTCTTGACGGTGCGGGCATTGTTCAGTACCGTGATTTCCGAACCGTCTCTCCGCTTTAACAACAATTCCTGGTTGCGCAGCACCCCATCGCGTTCGATAATGCGTGTCATGATCTGACGGCGGGTGGGATCCACATAGAGGTGAGTAGCGGGAACACTCTTGATCTCTTCTTCCGTCAGATAACCCAGCATCTGAATGAATGCCGGATTGGCCGCCACAAATCGGCCTTCAATCGTACATTGATAGACGCCTTCCAGAACGTTTTCAAACAGACTTCGGTATTTTGATTCGGATGCCCGAAGCCCGGCCTCCACTTTCCTGTACGATCGCAAGCTCGTTCGATAGCGGCGTATTTGGAAGGCTGCCAGGAGGACAACCACCCCAAGACACGCGATGACGATGAGCAAACCCCACATCTTGCCCACGAGTATGGCGGAAAGGCGGGACATCTCCCTCCTCGAGGCTCTTTGCGCGTCCAGCAGAATTCCCGAGGCCGCGGATCGTTCCTCCAGTAACTCGCCTTGTATTCTCGCTATCTCGCTGCCGGCAGGTACATAATGCTGTTCCAACCGGTGAAGTTGATTTTCCAGCATTCGGATTTTCTCGAAGTGAGCCTTGGCGCCGGCGATTGCCTCCGGTAGTGCGTAAAAGACTGCCGTGGCGGCCATATCGGCCCTAAGGTCGCGATCCACACCTTCAAACCGTCCATCATCGCTGCACCGGATCGCGTCCTCCAGGTCGATCAACTTGGTGACAGTACCGGAAATCGCATCGATTCGATTCCTGGTTTGGAGCAATCCCGCAGCCGCGTAAACAGCGAGGATCACGGTAGCCAGGACGAAGCCTAGCGTCATGAATGCCCGGGCTGATACGCGAGGCGGCCGCATGCTTAGGTAAATAATAGCGGCGCGAGTCTAAGGAAAGCCAGTCTTTATTGTGTTAATGTGTATCGGCGAATTGACTTAGCCTTGCCAGTACTTTCGTCTATGTCTACTATCACCGAATGCAGTTCTACTCCGCCCCGAGCGGCCTCCATCCTGACCGGAATTGCGGTGAGAAATTTCCGTAGGATGATCTCTTTGTCCACTCCAATCACGGAGTTATAAGGACCAGTCATTCCCGCGTCAGTTTGATAGGCCGTACCGCCCGGAAGTACTCGTGTGTCGGCTGTCGGGATATGTGTATGCGTCCCTACAACAGCCGAGACCCGCCCATCCAGGTACCAACCCATCGCCATTTTCTCGCTGGTCAATTCTGCGTGAAAGTCCACGAAGCGCACCAGAATTTTTGGCGGAAGCCCGGCTAGAATCTCGTCAGCTTTTCGGAAAGGATCGTCTGTCGACGGCATGTGGGCCCGTCCCTGTAGATTGATCACGCAACAGTCCACGCCGTTTCGAGCACGCACAATGGTCCACCCGCGTCCTGGAAGTTCACTCGAGTAATTTGCCGGGCGGATGAGGCGCGGCTGACCGGGCAGGTACTCCATTAGTTCGCGTTTGTCCCAAACATGGTTGCCGGAGGTAAGGACATCCAATCCCAATTTCAATAGTTCTTCCGCGATGAGAGGAGTGATACCGAAACCGCCGGCGGAATTTTCTGCGTTGGCAATGGCCAGATCGATATTTTCCGTCGAAAGAATGTAATGCAGCTTATCGGCGACGATACCGCGCCCCGCCGAGGCAAAAATATCGCCGATAAACAGAACATTCATTTACGAGGAATTTCTAAGGAGCGGTCCACTAAACCCGTTTCAAACCCCGCCATTTGACCCTCATAGAAAGGGTGGAGTCCTCCGGGCACCTTTAGGCGTCTCCATAGCGGCCGAAACCGCCGGAGCTGGCTCACAGATGCTGCTAACGAGTTAGACCCCAATGACTTGACTGTTGGATCAATTTAAGAGGCCATCCACGTGCCTTCGAAGACACGCTCCTGTGCGATGATAACATGCTAACTCTTCAGACAGTCGAGAATATCTTTTTCGCTAATCGCGCCTTCTTTGATAACTCGGCAGTACGCTTCCGTCACATCGACCGTGGTTGAGCCTTCGCCGACGCAGTGCCCGCCGTCGAGAACAAGGTCGACGGCGCCGTCCATCATGAAAAAAACTTCGATGCCGCTATGAGCCGTTGGCTGTCCGGAAATATTAGCGCTGGTCGAAATGATTGGTCCATTCAGGGCCTCGAGTAGTTGGTTCGCGATCTTCGATTTCGATTGCCGCATGGCTAATCGTCCGGTATTTCCCGTGACTTTCAGCGGAACTTTCGCGGCGGCCGGTACAATCAGCGTCAACGGCCCAGGCCAGAATCGGCGGGCGAGCAGGAAAAAACGCGAGTCGATCTCAGACGACAGATCTTCGGCCATCACCAGATCGCTGACCAGAAGCGGCAGCGATCGTTGCGGCTCGCGCCCTTTCGCCTGAAACACCCGGCCCACTGCATGCAAATTCATCGGATCGGCGACGATCGTGTACAGTGCGTCGGTAGGAATCGCAACCAGACCGCCGGTGCGAATCACTTGCGCAGCTCGTTGAACCGCTTCTGAGCAAGGCTGTTCGGGATCTATTTCGATGAGATCGGTGGCCACTCGTTATCCACTGTATTTTCGCACGCCGGAGATTGTGAATTGACTTATAATTTTACCCAGTGGACGCGTACCGCCTGTTGGCGCTCCTATTTGCCATTCCGGTTGCCGCCGCACAATCTGGGTTGGCGCCGGAGGTGCTCCTGTTATCCAAGGTAGAGCACCGGGTGGCGTCCGACCTCGCGCATATGCCCGACTTCACCTGCATGGAGACGGTACGCCGCTACGTTCGCACCAATGCGCGGCGCACCTTTCATATGGCCGACACCCTTCGGCTCGAAG
>Ga0105237_10002961_pt1 | contig 20555 bp, 18 predicted proteins | sample KBSC24metaG_FD_81520 | JGI IMG/M metagenome (GOLD analysis project Ga0105237, IMG submission 81520) | Corn rhizosphere microbial communities from Kellogg Biological Station, Michigan, USA - KBS C2-4 metaG | ecosystem: Host-associated > Plants > Roots > Rhizosphere > Soil | place: Michigan, USA... | reverse complement strand
CGTGTTCTCGTTCTTTCGGGTCGTGGTCAGTTTCAAGGTAGGGTCTGTCGTTATTCTCCTGCTTCCTACCACGGCCCACCTTTTTGCAGAATTTTTCGCACGCTACCCCTCGGTGGTTGGAAAACCACCGCTCCTTGGGTTCACGTCGTTCGATCCTTTTGAATGCTTCGGCGCGCTCTGGAGAAAGAATTCTTGGCATGCGCGGCGCGGGCGCGTCTATGCTCCGCGCCCGTGCCCGCCTCCCTGTCCGCTTCGCCCTGGATTCGCCCTTGCCTGCTGGCTGCGAATTACGGGGCTCCGGTCGCTCTCATCCTGACACGATTTCAATATCCTTGGCTGATCGCGGCGGCGCTCTGTATCCACGCGTGCTTTTTCTATGCGATCGTGACGCCTGGGTGTGGCTGGCTGGGACCGGTGGCGACGCGCTTTTCGCCGCGGAACGGCGGCAACGAGGTCTGGCTGACGATCGACGACGGTCCCGCGGGCGAGGCGAGCCTGCGGCTTTCCGAGGAGATGGAACGGCGCGGGGTGCGGGCGACGTTTTTCGTGAAGGGCGAGAACCTGGCGCGGGAACCTGAGATCGGGCGGGCCCTGCTGGCGGCGGGACACACGCTGGCCAACCATACGCAAACGCATCCCTCGCGGCATTTCTGGTGGCTCCGCCCGGCGCGCCTGCGGGCGGAAATCGATGAGTGCAATGACGCGCTGCGCCGTGTGGGAGTGGCGGTGATTCGGTGGTTTCGCTCACCGGTCGGGCTGAAGAACGTCTATCTCCAGCCCGCTCTTGCGCGGAGGACCATGCGGTTTGTGGGGTGGAGCGTGCGCGGGCATGATGGGGTGACCTGCGATCCGGAAAGAGTCGCCCGGCGGGTCGGGGCGGGGATTGCGCCGGGTGCGATCGTGCTCCTGCATGAAGGCCGCCCGCGCAGCAACGAAGCCATTCTCCGGGTGATCGATGAGGTGCGGGCCCGGGGGTACTCATTCGTCATTCCCGGTGACGATCAACTGGTGTAACGAACGAGCCGTGCTGCACCGCATCGCGCGCCACTTCATGGGCGTGGTTTTTTCCAATACGCTGCGCATCGGCTCCCTGGGGCTGGAGCATGCCCGTCGCCCGGGTGGCTACGTGGTGGCGTGCAGCCATGTCAGCCATCTCGATCCGTTTTGCATCAGCGTGGTGCTGCCGCGCACGATCGGCTGGATGGCGCGGATCGAGTTTTACCGGCATCGCTGGGCGGCATGGCTGCTCCGGGCGGTGCACGCCTTTCCCGTAAACCGGCAGGGCGTGCCGGTGCGGGCGATCAAGACGGCGCTGGCCCGGTTGGCGCGTGGCGAAGTTGTGGGAGTCTTTCCCGAAGGCGAGATCAAGGGGCGCTCGGAGTCGGTGCTTTTCGGCGGTCCGATCAAGCGCGGCGTCTGCTTGCTGGCGCAGCGCTCGGGATGTCCGATTCTGCCTTGTGTTGTCCTCGGCACGGACAAATTGAATGCGGTCGATCCCTGGCTGCCGCGCCTTCGCGGCCGCCTGTGGATCGCCTGCGGCGAGCTGATCGAGCCGGCGCCCGGCCTGAACCGGCGGGCAGCACGGGCGGAAATGGCCGCGCGGGTGGAGCAAGCACTCGCGGCGCTTTACGCGCAACTGCGGGAAAAATACGGGCTCGACGATTCCGTGGTGCCGCCATGAGCGAACGATTTTACAAATTGGTGCGCATGGCCGGCGGCCGAATCTTTCGCAACGCCTCCGATTCGCACGTTTTCCATGTGGAGCGGGCGGCGCGCCCCGGCGGGTATCTGCTGGCGGCGAATCACCCCAGCCCATACGACGCGCCGCTGCTCATCGCCGCCACGCCGCGGGTCATCTATTGGCTGAGCATCGTCGAGATTTTCCGGAATCCGTTCATCGCATGGTTCCTGGGGAGCCTTGGAGCGGAGCCGCTGGATCGGGGAAAGGTGGATACCCGCACCGTTCGCGTGATTGTCCGGCATTTGAGGAACGGCCGGGTGGTGGGGATATTTCCCGAGGGCGAAGTGCGGCCGGGTCCGGATTCCGTGCTATCCGGTGGAACGATGCACGACGGAATTTGCAAGCTGGCACAGCTCGCGGCGGTGCCCGTGGTGCCGTGTGTCGTGCTGGGTGGGGAGAAGTTCTCGCGCTGGAAGAATTGGCTGCCGGGAGCCCGGACAAGATGGGCGGTGGCGTATGGGGAGCCGATCTTTCCGGCGACTGGAAGGGACCGTGTCCATGGGTTGACCGCGATGGCGGATGAGATCGCGGAGGCATTGCGCAACTTGCAATCTGAGGTGGTGAATTATGTGTAGGAAAAAACGGAGTGCCCCGGCCCACAGGATGGATTCTGCTGCGAGCGGCAGCGCCCAATCTGTCGCGCAGACGACGTGGTTCGGAGTTGTGGTGATGCGCGACCAGCAGCCCAAGGAGCGGTGGTTTTCCAACCACCGACTGTCCAAATGCGGCGGAGCCGCCACGAAGTTTGGCGACTCCGCCGCGTTGGTTGGTTCGCGCTCGCCCATCCACCAACCCCCGCTATTCCCCTCCGCCTCCTCGGTGGTTGGAAAACCACCGCTCCTTGGTCACTCGCCGCTCCACACCGCAACTCCGAGCCACATCGCTCCACGGATTTGAGCTTCCATACATGACTACCTCCAATCAACCCGCCCGCGTCGCCCTCTGCCTGAACTCCTCGTTCCTGGGCTATTTCGCTCATGCGGGGTTCCTGCGCAGTTTGCTGGCGCTCGGGATTCGGCCGGTGGCAGTGAGTGGCGCCTCCGCGGGCGCACTCGTGGCGGGCGCGTTTGCCGCGGGAAATTCGCCGGATGAAATGTTGCGCCTGTTTCTTTCGCCTGAATTGCGCGGCGTCTTCCGCGAGTTGGGGGCTCCCTGGCGGGGATTGGCAACGATCTTCAATCTCCCCGGCCACACCGGTGCGCTTCGTGGAGCCCGCGCTCTGGCGCTGCTCAAGTCGCACCTCGGAGGCCGCCTCATCGAAGACTGTGTGGATCCGCGCCTCGCGCTGTCGGTGACCAATCTCGCCCAAGCCCGCACGGAACTCGCCACGCGTGGCCCGCTCGCTGAGTTCATCCTGGCCAGTGGCGCATTTCCCGGCTTCTTCGCGGTGCGCCCGGTCGAAGAGGGGTGGTATTGGGATGGGGGCGTGGCCAATGCGCTGCCCTTCGATCATTGGCTCGCGGACCCGGACATCGACTCCATCGTGCTCCATATCGTGGCCAATCCCGGAGAACTGGCCGTGCGCGCCACGGGCCGGCCGCGCCGCATGTCGGTCGCGGTGAATCTGTCGCACCAGATCATTTGCGACGAGTTGCTGCGCCTGAAGGTCGAATTGGCGCGGCAAAGCGGGAAGCGGCTCCTGATCCTCCGCACCGTCGCCCCACGCCCAAGCCTGTGGAACCCGGCCGCGACCGGCGTATCCTGCGTGGAACTGGGTGCCAACACAGTGGAAATGAACAAAACGGCGCTTGTGGAACTGGCGTCTTGACGGCGCGGGGGTCATCCATTAAGCAGCGCGCGCAACCGATGGCCACGCAACCGATTCCGCAGCAGGAACCTCTAGAACAACAACTCGTCCACCTCGTGAGCGAACGGCTCCTCGAGACCCAGCCTGGTTTTGGCGTGGATAGCAATCTGTACGAGTCGGGCCTGGACTCGATGGCCATCATGCAATTCCTGATCCTGATCGAGGAGGAATACGGGGTGGTTCTGCCCGAAGGCGAACTCACCCGGCAGAATTTCAGCACCGTTCGCAGTGTTGCCGGCCTCATCCGCGCCCGGGCCGCGGATTCCATGAAAGGGTGATGGCCGTGGGGGCCACGGGCGTGGCGCGGTTTCCGGTCAGGGTCACCGATTGCTTCTTATTGGCGCATGATGACTTCATGCAGCGGACGGGACAGGGCCGGCACGTCACGCAATCGCTGCTCGAACTCGATCGGGCGCCCGCGATCGACAAGGTGCGCGCGGGTCTCCTGCGGATTGTTCAAAAGCATCCGCGGCTGGTGGCCCGCCTCCGGCGGAATTGGCGCAGGCTGCTGCCCTACTGGGAGGTGCCGGAACCGCCGGCCCGGGGCCTGCCGCTGGGCCTGTGGCGGGAAGCCGGCGCGCCCGTTTTGGACGGAGCAACCGAGATCGGAAATGTGGCCGAACATCTCGAACGGGTCATGTCGATGCCGCTGGCCGAGGGCGGCATCGAATTCAAGGCACGGCTCGATGTGACCGCCCTGGCGGATGGACGCGCGATCGTTTCCCTCTCCTGGTCGCACTTGCTCATCGATGGCAAAGGAGCGGAGTTGCTCTTTGCCGAACTGGGCCGGCTTTGCGATGGCATCGACCTGCCCTGCGACGTCAAAGAGTCCGGGCCCGCGGCCGTGACCTGGAGCGAAAAGCTGAAACGCACCAAAGCCGCCGTGGCTCATCTCGAAGACCTGGCCAAGGTCGGCGCGCCCTCCCTCAGCGGTCCGCGGCCGCGGGCGAGCCGGGGACACTATTGGAATCTCACCCTCACGCCTGAGGATTCGGCGCGATTGACGAAGCGGGTGGAAGGGATGGCCGGTGCGCTCTTCCCGATGGCCTTCTATGTGGCGTGCACGGCGCGGGCTCATGACCGCGTGTTCCGCGACCGGGGCCGCGAGCCGCTCGGCTACGTGGCGAGTGTGCCCGTGCAGACGCGCAAGCGCGGGGCTCGCGGGCCGCTGTTTCATAATCACGTCTCGATCTTTTTTTTCTGCGCGCGGCGCGAACATCTAGGCACGATCGAAGCCACCACCACCGCGATGAAACAGCAATTTTCCGACATGAGCCGGGCCCGGCTCGACGAATCGTTCCTCGCCATCCTGGATATGATGATGCGGCTTCCCTCGTGGCTGTTCATGCGAGTCGTGCGCTGGCAGTTCAAGGGCGAGATCGCGTCGTTTTTCCACTCGCATACCGGAGCGTTCGCGCCGGAGATGGTGGAGTTTGCCGGCGGCCAGATCACCAATGCCTATCACTTCCCATGCTTCGCGGTCCCGCCGGGCACAGGCCTGTTCTTCTGCGAACGGGGCGGCCGCGTGAATGTGACCCTGGCCTGGCGGGAAGGAGCGCTCTCGGACGGGGAGCGCCGGCTCATGATGGAGCAGGTGACGGAGGATATGTTCGGGGAGCCTCGACCGGAACTGCTGCATGGACTGTGACGTGCTCGTCGCCGGTGGCGGAAGCGCCGGAATCGCCGCGGCGGTGGCCGCCGCCCGGCTCGGCGCCCGCACGATGCTCGTCGAGCGGCACGGGGTGCTCGGGGGGATGGCCTCGGTGGCCCTCGTGCATTCCATTTGCGGCCTTTACCGGCTCGACGACGGCAGGAAGCCGCCGGTACTGGCGAATCGAGGCTTTGCGGCGGAGTTTTCGCAGCATCTGGTCAGTGCGGGCGGCGCCACTGGCCCGGTCCGGATGGGCCGCGTCAACGTCCTGCTTCAGCGTCCCGCAGCTTTTGCCCACCTCGCCGATACGCTGGTGCGAAATACGCCGGGATTGACCCTGCGGCTGCACACCGAAATCGTCGCGGCGGGCGATCGCTTGACTTTGCACTGCCGGGGGAAAACGGAGCACCTGAAGGCGCGTGTCATGATCGACACCACCGGCGACGCCATCCTCGCGGCGCTGCGCGGCGCTCCTTGCGAGATCGTGGACGGCGGGCGTTTGCAGCGCCCGGCCTATATTTTCGCGATGGGCGGCGTCACGCCGGCGGGGCTGGAGGACGAGACGCGGTTGCGGATCGCGCAGCGCATCACCCAGGGGATCAAGACAGGCCGGCTGCCTGGCGCCGCGCTGGGCGCGCATTTGCGCGGAAGCGGGCAGGGGGGCGAGGCGTTTGTCACCATCGATCTGCCGGGAGGTCCCGGCTACGATCCGCTCGATCCCGAATGTCTCACGCGCCTGGAGCTCGAAGGACGTGACCTGGCCGGGCGTCTCGCCCGCTTCTTCCGCGAAGAAATCGATGGTTTCCAGGCGAGCTATATCGCGGCCTGGCCGAGCCGGGTCGGCGTGCGCGAGAGCCGGCGCATTGTGGGCCTTTATCGGCTGCAGACGGAGGATATCGAGGAAGGGCGGCAGTTCCCCGATCAGGTGGCTTTCGCGGCCTGGCCGATCGAGCTGCGGGAGACGGCCTCCGGGCCGCGGCTGCGCTTTCCAACGGGCACGCAGCCCTGTGGAATTCCGCTGCGTTCTCTCCAGGCCCGGGACGACACCGCGCTCTTCATGGCGGGACGCTGCATCTCATGCAGTCACGAGGCCCAGGCGTCGGTGCGGGTCATCGGCACCTGTCTGGCCACCGGCGAGGCCGCGGGCATCGCCGCGGCCTTGACGGCGCTAAACGGAGGTTGTGACGCCGCTGCCGTGCGGGAAAAAATCGCCTCGTGAATATCGTCGAGCGCATTTTCCAGAACGCGGATCGCAGCGCGGTGGCACTGATCTCCGAGGGCCAGGAGATCACTTACGGCCGATTGCTCGAAATGGCGGACAAGGCCGCTCGCCCGATCGCGGCTTCGTCGGCGGCGCGAGTCGGGCTCGACTGTCCCAATGGCATCCAGCATGTCGTCCTCGCGCTGGCCATTGTCCGCGCGGGCAAATGCCTGGTGCCGCTGGCCAGTGAGCTTTCGCCGCGGGAACGTGAGCGGGTCATCCGGGAGACCGGCGTGGGCGCCATCGTGGATGCCACGGGAGGAGTGCGGCTGGTGGGGGGTGAGGACCTGCCCTTCGACGAGGCGGCGCTGGCCGCGCTCAATCCCGCGTTCATCCGCTTCAGCTCGGGCACCACGGGGACGAGCAAAGGGATCGTCCTCTCGCACGAGAGCCTCCTGGAGCGCGTGACGGCGGCCAATCGCGGGCTCGGCATCGGACCGGCCGACCGCATCGTCTGGATTCTCCCGATGGCGCATCATTTCGCCGTGTCGATCATGCTATATCTGCTGCATGGCGCGACGACGATCGTGGAGAACTCCCATCTTGCGGAGGACGTCCTGGGCGCCGGCATCACCCACGGCGGCACGGTGCTCTATGGCGCGCCATTCCATCATGCGCAGCTCGCCGCGGAAGGCTCCGGCCGGGCCTGGCCGGCGCTGCGGCTGGCGGTCTCCACCGCGGCGACCTTGCCGCTGGCGACGGCGCAGGCCTTTGACCGGCGATATGGCCTGCCGCTGACCCAGGGCCTCGGCATCATCGAAGTGGGCCTGCCGCTGCTCAATCTAACCCGGGGCCGCGAGAAGCCAACGTGTGTCGGGCGGGCGCTTCCGGATTATGCGGCCGAAGTGCGGGGCGCCGATGGGGAGCTTTTCCTCCGCGGACCCGGGATGCTCGACGCCTATCTTCATCCGTGGCGCCGCCGCGCGGAAATCCTGGAAGAAGGCTGGTTCCGGACCGGCGATCTCGCGCGTATCGACGAGGATGGAGACGTGCATTTGCTCGGCCGCAGCCATTCGGTCATCAACGTCGCTGGCTTGAAATGTTTCCCCGAGGAAATCGAGGCCGTGCTGAACGAAGTCCCCGGAGTGCGGCGGGCCCGGGTGCTGGGAAAACCCAATGCCCGTTTCGGCGCCGTCCCCATCGCCGAGATTGTGCCGCGTGATCCGGAAAACCCGCCGAAGATTTCGGCGCTCGCCGCGCATTGCCGCGAGGCGCTCGCCCGGTATAAGGTGCCGGTCGAATTTCGCCTGGTCGAGAGCGTCCCGCTCACGCCGAGCGGCAAGATCCAACGATGAAAAATCGCATCCAGACCGTAGGCATCATCGGCAGCGGCCCGTCGGGCGCCACGCTTGCCTCGCTCCTCACGATGAAAGGAGCGGACGTGACCCTTTTCGACGATGGCCGCCGGCCGGACCTCATCGTCGGCGAGTCGCTGATCCCGGCGATCATCCCGGTGCTGCGCAAATTGGGGATCGAGGAACGCGTGGCCAGGGTGTGCCAGTACAAGCCCGGCGTGTCATTCACGTTTGGCCGGGACTACGAAATCGATTTTTGTTTCGAATCGGTCAAAGGAGTCCTGCCGACCTACGCCTACAATTCGCCGCGACCCGCCTTCGACCAGCTGTTCGACGACCGCGCGGATGAACTCGGGGTCAAGCGCGTGAAGGCACGGGCGCGGGTCGAGCGCGATGAAGCGCGCGGCGTCCGGCTTGCGGAGGAAACGCTGGCCCAGGCCCCGTGGCTCAACGGGAAACAGCCGGATCTCCTGGTCGATTCCACCGGTCGCAGCCGGCTCTTCGCACGCACCATGGATATCCCGGCGCAACTCGGGCCACGCAAGGACGTCGCGTATTTTGCACACTTCGAGGGCTTCGTGGAACGGCCGCCACAGGGCCAGGTGGTCATCGGGCGCATGGATCACGCCGGATGGAGCTGGCGCATTCCACTGCCGGGCCGGATGTCGGTGGGCATCGTGCTCAACAAGGATGAAGCCACGCAGCTCGGATCGACTCCCGAGGATCGGCTCGAAGCGGCGATCGCCCGCGATTCGCAGCTCTCGGCGGCCGGCCAGAATCGCCGTCGGATCAGCGAGGTGGCCGTTTATACCAACTACCAACTTGTCTCCGACCGCGGTCACGGTCCCGGTTGGGTCATGACGGGCGATGCCTTTGGCTTCGTGGACCCGATGCTTTCCCCCGGCATGTGGCTGGCGCTGCACTCCGCGGAGGTCCTGAGCGAGAACCTGGACAACCTGCCTGCTTACGAGCGCGAGATGCGCAAGCTTATCCTCTCGTGGATGGAACTGATCCAGTACTTCTACGATGGGCGCATGTTCGCCATGTATCAGACCGGCACGCACTTCGAACGCGAGTATCCGGGAAAAATCAGCAACTGGATGAAGTGGTATTTCAATCGCCTCATCGCCTCCATGGCCTCGGGCGCCACGACGACGGCGGCGTATCCCCGGGCCGTCATCAAGTTCATGGCGCGGCATGGCATCTGGAAATCGGACCCTGTGGCACTGGCGATTCGCTAGGCGTGTGATCGAGCGCATCGCCCAGCAATACGACGGCCGGTGGCGGCAGGGTTATGTGCGCGGCAAGCTGAAGAGCGATCCGGTCTATGGCGCCGTCTTGCAACTCGTGAGGGACTCACCATTGCCGGTGCTCGACGTCGGTTGCGGGATCGGCTTGCTGGCGTTCTATCTGCGCGAACACGGCTTCCTGCCGCCGTTGACCGGCATCGATTTCGACGCTCCGAAAATTGCGCAGGCCCGGAGCATTGCCGGGCGGGCGTATCGCGACCTGTCCTTCGCCGTCGGCGACGTCATGGCGACCAGCGCGTTCCGGGGAAACGTGGTGCTCCTCGACGTGCTCCACTATTTGCCGGCCGTGCGCCATGTGCCATTCCTGGAGCATCTGGCGACTTTGCTGGCACCTGGGGGTATTTGTATCATTCGCGCCACGCCTAGGGATGAAAGCTGGCGGTTTCGCGTCACACAGCTTCAAGAGGTGTTTCTCTACGCCAGTCGCTGGATGAAATCCGGGGCCGTGCATTATCCGGCCGTGGAGGAGGTCGTCGCACCGTTTCGCACCCGGGGATTTGCCTGCGAGGTGCGCCCGCTGTGGGGAAAGACGCCGTTCAACAGCCATCTGTTTGTGTTCCGCGCGCCAGCGAGCGTGTGAATCGGCGCTTGCGTTCTTGTAGTGCGCCGGTGCTCTGGCGCCCTCGGAGAGGGGCGAAGGCGGTGGTTGGGAGGCTGGATAGCAACGAAGTTCGATGCGATCCCGATCTCGAGAGCGGCCATGTGTGTATCGATCTCCGCTTCCAACCAGCCACCGCCTTCGCCCCCTTCCGAAAGCGCCAGAGCACCGGCGCACTACAAGAACGCAAGCGACTTGCATGGTTTCCTACGCAGCGAGCCCGGCTTGCGGGAAACGCATTTCCGTGTAGCGTCCGCGCGCGATGTTTCTTCCCGTCCGGTTCCTGCTTTTGTGTTCGGTCGTATCCGCCCCGTTTGCCATGGCGGCGGCAGGCCCCAACGCGTTCATCGACCAATATTGCGCCGATTGCCACGACGCCGACGACAAGAAAGGTGGGCTCGACCTGACCTCGCTCCCGTGGGATCTCGACAAGCGGGAGAATTTCGATGAATGGGTGAAGGTCGTCGACCTGGTGTCGAAGGGCGAGATGCCGCCGAAGAAGAAGGAACGGCCGGAGGCGGCCTCGGCGCATGCGTTCCTGGCCGGGATCGGCAATGAACTGCGGAGTTTCCAATCCCAACGAGAGGCGCAAACGGGGCGCACCGTGCTGCGGCGGCTCAATCGTGTGGAATACGAACGGACGATGCAGGACCTGCTCGGCATTTCCACGCCGCTGGTGGCGCTGCTGCCGGCGGATGGCTCGGCCTACGGCTTCGATACGGTGGCCGAGGGACTCCGGCTTTCGACGCTCCAGATGGAGAAATACCTGGAAGCGGCCGACATCGCACTCGACGCGGCGATCAACCTGGCGCCGGAACCTGACCAGGTGAAAGGGCACTGGTTGGTGAAACAGGAAGGCGGGATTCGCAAGGACCTCGACACGCCGGAAGGCACGCTGACCAACCCAAATGACACGAAGAGCAAGCACCGCCACTTGATCCTGGAATTGCCGGACGCGGTCGTGTTTTTCAATGAGGGCTATCCGGCGTGCCAATTGCACCAGGCGGACCGGCATCCCGCGGGAACGTTCCGGATTCGCCTCAGCGCCTATGGGTATCAGAGCAAGGGGCGGCCCGTTCCGATGCGCATCTACACGGACAACTACCGGGAGCACCAGCTCCTCGGTTGGTTTGAGATGCCGCCGGATGAGCCGCGGGTCGTGGAGTTTATTGCGAAGCTACCGGCCAATGAATTCCTGCGCGTGGAACCGAGCGGGACCGGCGTGGATGACAAGGGTCAGAATGTTTACAACATCGGGGTGAAGGAATTCACCGGCGCGGGCCTGGCGCTCCAGTGGGTGGAATTGGAAGGTCCTCTACTCGAGCAGTGGCCGCCCGCCAGCATGCAACGCCTCTTCGGAGACATCCCGATGACGGCGGTCGAAGACCCGAAGAAGAAGCAGGGCAAGCAGAAGCCTTCCTATACGCTCGCTCCGGCCGATCCCAAGGCCGCCGCGCGCCAGGCCATCGAGCGCTTCGCCACACGGGCCTTCCGCCGGCCGCTGGAGGCGGGCGAAGCCGACCGTTTCGTGAAGCTTGCGACCGACGAACTCGATGCGAGCCGGCCCTTCATTGAGTCGATGCGCGTCGCTTTCCGCGGCATTCTCACTGCCCCGCAATTCCTGCTCTTTCAGGAAGCACCGGGGAAGCTCGACGAATACGCACTGGCTTCACGGCTCTCGTATTTCCTGTGGAGCAGCATGCCGGACGACGAGCTCTTCTCGCTGGCCGCGCAGCAGAAGTTGTCGAACCCGGCCGTCTTGCATGCGCAAGTCGAGCGGATGCTGAACGATGAGAAGTCGCAGAATTTCGTCAGGAACTTTGCGGGCCAATGGCTCGACCTGCGTAATATCGACGCCACGACGCCGGACAAACGGCTCTACCCGGAAGCGGATGAGTTGCTCAATGTGTCGATGGTGCGCGAGACCGAGGCGTTCTTCAACGAGTTGCTCCAGCACGATCTTAACGTCAGCAATTTCATCCAGTCCGATTTCGCGATGCTCAACAGCCGGCTCGCGGTGCATTACGGGATCGAGGATGTGAGCGGCGAGGAGTTCCGTCGCGTCTCATTGCCGCCGGATAGCCCGCGCGGCGGCGTGATGACGCAGGCCAGCGTGCTCAAGGTCACGGCCAACGGGACCACCACATCGCCCGTCATTCGCGGGGCGTGGGTCATGAAGAAGTTGCTCGGCTTGCCACCCGCGCCGCCGCCACCCGGTACCGGAACGATTGAGCCGGACACCCGCGGCGCGACGACCGTTCGCGAGCAACTCGCGAAGCATCGCACGTCGGAAAAGTGCGCCGGCTGCCACGCCAATATCGACCCGCCGGGCTTCGCCCTGGAGAGCTTCGATGTGATCGGCGGGTTTCGGGATCGTTACCGGTCACAGGGGAATGGGGAGGTCGTAACCGTGAAGAACACGTGGAGCCGGCGGCAATACGTGAAGCTTGGTCTGCCGGTCGATGCCAGCGGTGAACTGCCGGATGGAAGAAATTTCTCCAATATTCAGGACTTCAAGAAGCTCCTCCTCGAGAAATCCGACCTCGTCCTTTCCTCGCTTACCAACAAGCTCGTCATCTACTCAACGGGTGCCGGAATCGCTTACTGCGACCGCCCCGCCGTCGACGCGATTGTCGAGAAAGTAAAGAAAGAGGGCGGGGGATTGCGAACTCTCGTGCACGAAGTCGTCGAAAGCCCTATCTTCCAGACCAAGTAGCTGCCTGCCATTCATGAATATCGCCAATAGCCCTCTTTCCCGCCGCGCTTTCCTTCGCGGCACCGGCGTCGCCCTCGCTCTGCCTTTCCTCGATGCTATGTGGTCAAATCGGCTCCATGCGGCGGAAGCCGCGCCGAAGCGTTTAGTCGCGGTTTGCACCAGCCTCGGTATTTATGGGCCGGCGCTCTACCCGAAAGAAACGGGCCGGGACTACGGGTCCACCCCGTACCTCGATATTCTCAAGGATCACCGCAAGGACGTGACCGTATTTTCAGGGCTTTCGCATCCGGACCAATCCGGAGCCGACGGCCATTCCTCGGAGATGACCTGGCTGACTTCCGCCCGCCATCCGGGTCTGGGAGGGTTTCGCAATTCGATTTCCGTGGATCAGTTCGTCGCCGAGAAAATGGGCGTCGAGACGCGCTATCCGTCCCTCATCCTCGGCACAAACAACATCAGCCAGAGCTATACACGCAGTGGGGTGATGATCCCCGCCGAGACGCGTCCGTCCGTGGTCTTCGCCAAGCTGTTCATCGATGGCACGCCTTGGGAGATCCAGCAGCAGATGAAGAAGCTGCGCGAAGGGCGCAGCATCATGGATTCCGTCGGCGAAGAGGCGAAGCGCTTCGGCGCCCGGGTCGGCGCCGCCGATCGCGACAAGCTCGACGAGTATTTCACCTCGGTCCGCGAGATGGAGCAGCGCCTGGCCAAAGCCGAGGACTGGGTGCAGAAGCCCAAGCCGAAGATCGACGCGACCAAGCCCGAGGATATCACGAACAACGCCGATATCGTCGGGCGGTTGCAATTGCTCTTCGAACTCGTGCCGCTGGCCGTGCAGACGGATAGCACGCGTCTCATCACCATCCTCGTGCAGGGCCGCGGCGATGTCCCGCCGGTGCCCGGTGTGACCATCGATCACCATAACCTTTCCCATCACGGCCAGGACCCGGAAAAGATTCGCCAGTTGGAACTCATCGAGATGGCCGAGATGGGCGCCTTCGCCAAGCTCCTCACGGCACTCAAGCAGAAGACCGAGGGCGGCGCTCCCTTGCTCGACAACACCATGGTGCTGCTCGGCAGCAACCTGGGCAATGCGAACAGCCACGACTCGACCAATCTCCCGATCCTTCTCGCGGGCGGTGGATTCCAGCACGGACAACACCTGGGCTTCGACGCGAAGAACAACGTGCCCCTCTGCAATCTCTTCGTGCAAATGCTTCAGAAGATGAACGTCGAGACGAACAGCTTCGGCAGCAGCAGTTCCACGAGCGTGCCGGGGTTGGTGTGACAGCCGGCGGCGACCGCCCGAAACAAGACTTATCGCTTGCGTTGATAGGGCTGCTTTCGAGGCCGGGCCGGGGAACCGGAAGGCTTGGGTCCCGGACTCTTTTCCACCTCCGGTTTTGTCTCCCTGCTCTCGATCGGCGCAACTTCCCGCTTCCCAATCAATCCCCGGATTTTGTCCGGCAGCGGACTGGCAAAATGAAGGGTCTCCCCGGAAACCGGATGCCGCAGGTCCAATTCGACGGCATGCAACGCCAGGCGGCGGGCGGGGTCGGCGGTGGCCCCGTATTTCTCGTCCCCGACGATGGGGTGCCCCGCTTCGGCGAGTTGGACGCGGATCTGATTTTTCCGTCCGGTATCGAGGGTCAGTTCCACGAGCGAAAACTCGTTGCCGGTGCGGATGGTCTGGTAATGGGTGATCGCGGTCTTGGCGTCTTCGTGCCCGGGGCGAGTGGTATGCACGCGGAGTGAATCGCTTTCGATCAACTCGCTGCGGAGGGTGCCCTTGGGCGGCGTGAGCGCGCCTTGGATGACGGCCTGGTATTTCTTGCTCGCGGTCTTCCAGCCACGCTGAATTGCGAATTTCACCTCCTCGCTTCGGGCGAAGACGAGGAGGCCGGAGGTCTCGCGATCGAGCCGGTGGACGATGAAGATCCGGGCATCGCCCTTGGGGGACCGCTCCTTTACGTAGGCGGTGAGCTGCGCGTAGGCGGTGCGCGTCTTCTCCGTCTCCGTGGCGATGGTCAGCAGACCGGCGGGCTTGTTGATGACGATCACGGCTTCGTCCTCATAAACGATCTCGACCCCGCTGGGCAAAACGGTCCCGGCGGGTGTGTGTTTCCCCGCGGCAATCCGGATCTCCATACCCGGCCGAAGGGGGGTATCGTGCCGGGGGGCGGGCACGCCTGGCACGGCGACCGCCTTGAAGCGCAAGAGGTTCTTGGCATCCTTGCGCGACAGGTGTTCCGGCAGCGAAAGGAGGAAGGGAAGCAGTTCAGTGGGCTGGCTGACGCGATAGGTTTTTTCCTTGGGCACGGGGCCAGATTATGTGCCGCCGCGCGGCGCAGGCAGCAAAATCTCCTTTAAAACTGTGCGATCCGAGGCTAGGTGGTCTCGCGTTGGCACGCCACCTGCGCTAATTTCCTCGTTCCGACCCCTATGGCCGACATCAAGTTCCAATGCCCCGAGTGCCGGCAGCGAATTGCCGTGGACGGCAGCGCCGCTGGAATGCAGGTCGATTGCCCCAATTGCCGCAGCACGGTAGTCATTCCCATGGTCAGCGAGGGACCAGTCTCGATGGTGGTGCGGCGGCGGCTTGTGGCGCACGCCGGATCGGTGGAAAGCGCCTACGAAGAACTGGAGCGCAAGCACAAGGAACTCGCATCCGCCCTGGACGAAGCCGCGCGATTCCGCGCCGAATCCGAGAATTCGCGCGCCGAATTGATCAAACTGCGCGGGGACCTCGAGGCTACCCTGAAGGAGCGCGATGGGCTGCGCACCCACGGCCCGGAGCAGAGCCATGAGGAGGATGATCTGGCTCAACTGCGCGCGGAATTGGAGAGAATAGCCGCCGAGCGGGACACTTTCAAGACGGTGGCGGAGCGGACGGAGACTGAACTCAAACAGGTGGCCGAGAAGAATCGGCTGGAAGGCGCCAGCGCCCCTCCCGTTCCGGGCCAGGGGATTCCCCAGGAAAAGCTGATTGCCGCGGACAAGGAGCGCGCCGAGTTGCGAAACCAACTGGCCGAAGCCCTGCGCGGACAACAGCAGTTTGAGGATCTCCAGCAGCAGCATTCCCGTCTTCAGGGTGATCTCAAGGCGGTCAAGGCTGAGCGTGACAGCCTGCGGCAGGCCGAGGCGGAGGTGAAAAGTCTCAGGGAGGAGGCGGCGGCTTTGCGTTCGGAAATCGAGTCGGAGCGGTCGGCAGCCTCCGCCCATATGACGGCCCACGGAGAGCAGCTTGATGCGGCCAGAGAGGAAGCCGACAAACTGCGTGGGGAGTTGGAAGCGGTGCGAGCCAAGCACGAAGAATCCAGCGCACACCTCGCGAACGAGGAACAGGAACTCGTCAATCTGAGGCAACAGTTGGAGGCGGCCCGTCTCGCGGCGCAGGAACTCGCCACGGTGAGAGAGCACACCGAAAGGCTGCATGAAGACCTGCAAAAGCTGACGTCCGAGCGGGATGAGGCCCGTACCCACCTGACCGACCGGCACTCGGACGTGGATAAGGCGAACGAAGCTTTGGCCGGGGCGCGGGGGCAGTTCGAGCAGGCCCAGAACGAACTCGCCGAGGCAAAGGGCACAATCGAACGGCTTTTCTCCGAAGGCGAGGAGGCCCGGAAGAGGATCACCGAGATCGAGAACCATTCACGGCAGGGCGAGAAGGCTTTGGAATCCCTGCACAATGAACGGAATGCGATTCAGAATGAGCTGGAGCAATTGCGGGGGACGCTGGCCGGCGCCAACGCCGAGCGTGACGAAGCCCGGCAAAGGATCGCCGAACTGGAGAACCGGTCGCGTGATGACGGGCAGGCACTGGAGTCGCTGAAGAACGATCACGGCAATCTCCAGCGCGAGCATGGTGATTTGCGCGGCACACTGGACGCTGCCGCCCGTGAGCGGGATGAAGCCCGGCAGAAGGTCGCGGAACTGGAAAATCAATCGCAGGAGCATGCCCGAGGGATGGAAGCGTTGCGCAACGACCACGGAGCGGCGCAGCAGTCGCTGGAGGAATTGCGCGGCACACTTTCCACCGCCACGAAGGAGCGCGAAGAGGCGCGGGAGAAGCTCGCCGAAGCGGAGAAGCGCTCGCAGGAAAATGCCGAGGCGCTCATGGCTCGCACGAATCAGCATGAGTCCACGCAGCGGGAACTGGAGGATCTGCGCAATCAATTCAACGCGGCCACGGCCGAACGTGATCAAGCGCGGCAGCACCTGGCCGATCGGGAAGAGGCGCTGCGCACCGCGTCAATGACGATGCAGGCTGCGAAGAACGAATTCGACCGGACGAAGCAGGAAGCCGCCGAGGCCGCGGCAGAACGCGAGCAACTCAAATCCGCCCTGCACGAAGCCACGGAGGAAGCAAAGGATTTGCAGCAGCGGGTGGACAGCCTGTTGGACGATCTGCACCGCCGCGAGAGCCAGTTGGCGGACACCCAGCAGAAACTCGAAAACGCGCAGGCCGAACGGGACCAGCAGCGCCAACAAGTGGGTGACAAGGAAAAGGAATTGCAGGACCTGCGGCAAAAGGCGGAAGGGTTGCAGCGCGAGATCGAGGGTGCGAAGGCCGCCGCGGCCGAAGCCGCGAGCACCCAGGAAAAGCTGCGCGCCGATATCGTGGCGACGGGCGCCCTGAAGGTGGAGTCGGACCGCCGGGTTGCCTCGCTGATGGCGGAGTTGCAGCGGGTGAGCAAGGATGCGGGAGATTTGCGGCTGAACTGGCAAACCGGCCGCAGCGACCGTGAGCAACTCGTCGAGAAGCTCTCCGGCAAGGAAACGGAAATCCGCCACTTGGAAGACGAGCTTGGGCAGTTGCGGGAATCGGAAAAGGCGCTGCGGGCGAAAACGGAGGATGCGGTCAAGGCCATGGTCGCGGCCCAGGAAAAGAGCCAGACACTGGGCGGCGAATGCGACCGTTTGTCGGCGCAACTCGCGAAAGTGAATACCGATCTCGGGGTCGCGCACGAGCAACTCCGGCAGACCCGGCAGGAGCGCGAGGCGATCAAGTCGAGCGTCGGTTCCGTGCAGATCGAACTGGAGCAGGGGCTCGACCAATTGCACGCCGTGGAGTCGGAGCGCGACGCGCTCAAGACGGAGCTCGAGGCGGTGAGGGCCGGGCTGGAGCGGGCCAAGCAGCACGTCAATGTGCTCCAGCAGCGGCGCGACCAGATGCGCGACGAGATCGCCAAGCTCAAGGTGCAACTCGGCCAGGCGCCGGATGCGATGAGCTGATTTTGAAAACTCCACCCATCTCGATTGTCCTCTTCGTCCTCGCGGCGCTCTTCGGCGCGGTCGGGCAGTTTCTCTACAAGAGCGGGGCGGAACGCGCGGGAGGGACGATCGCCAGTTATCTGCTGAATGCGCGGCTGCTCGGCGGTGTGGTGTGTTACGTAGCGGTAATGGTCCTCTTCGTGGCGGCGTTCAAGAAGGGTGGCGCGCTCACGACGCTCTATCCGGTCTACGCGAGCACGTTCATCTTCGCGGCGCTGATTGGCCTGTGGGCCTATGGCGCCCCGATCAAGCCCGCGAACATCTGCGGGATGGCGCTCCTCATCGCCGGCATGTATTTCATGGGCCGCTGACCCATGCCGACCGAACCCTCGGGTCGTCGCCCTCTCAAGACGCGCGACTGGCCCTTTTTCAAAAACCTCGCCGCGCGGCTTGCCCGCGGTGGCGCGACGCCGAATGCGATTTCTTTCGCGAGCATCGTCTTCGGCGTCGCGGCCGGCGCAGCCCTCGCGGCGACCTCCCACTCGCAGGGTTGGGCCGTACGCGGTTGTGCATTGGCGGCGGCGGCCTTCATTCAGCTTCGCCTCATCGCCAATCTCCTCGATGGCATGGTGGCCGTGGAAGGTGCGAAGGGTGGACCGACCGGAGACCTCTGGAACGAGGCGCCCGATCGGGTTTCAGACACTGCGATCTTCATCGGAGCAGGATATGCCGCGGGAAGTTGCCCCGTGCTCGGATTGGGGGCGGCAGTCGTGGCCCTGTTCGTGGCTTATGTGCGAGCGTTGGGCGCGAGCGTTGGTGCGGGCCAGATCTTTCTGGGGCCGATGGCCAAGCAGCAGCGGATGTTTGTCATGACCGTCACGTGTTTGCTCTTCGCAATCTTCCCCGCTACCGCGACGGGTCTATCGGTGCATCATCTTGGGGTGGAGCAGCACTCGGAAACCACCTACGTGATGCTGGGGATTGGGGTGAATCTTTTCTCCTGCGCCCTGCTGCTCGTGATCGTCGGCGGGGTGGTTACCTCCATCCGGCGGCTACGCCGTATCGCCACGTTTCTCCGGAATCGCGTTCAATAGATATGCTTGGAATTCATCCCGTCGCTTTCTGGATCACCGTTTTCATCATCGCTGTGCTGGCCATCACGCCGCTGATCTTCCTCGCGCTCGACAAGACCGGCAAACTCTCGCCCTCCCTGCGGACGGATCTTTGGACCCGCTACAAATCCTGGGTGGTGCTCGCACCGCTCATGGTGGCGCCGCTCCTCATTCATCGGCTGACGGCGATCGTCGGGGTGGGCGTCCTTTCTCTCCTTTGCTATCGCGAGTTCTCCCGGGCCACTGGATTGTTCCGCGAGCGCGCCATCAGCGCGGTGGTGGTGCTTGGCATCCTGCTGGTGACGTTTGCCGAGGCGGACCATTGGTACGCCTTTTTCGTCGCGCTAAGTTCGCTGACCATCTCCGCATTGGTCATTGTGGCTTTATTCGCGGACCAGCCGAAAGGTTACATCCAACGCGTGGCGCTCGGAATATTCTCCTTCTCGCTCTTCGGAGTCTGTCTGGGCCATTTCGGTTATTTCGCCAATGACAAACGCGGTTCGGCTTTCCTGCTTTCGATCCTGCTTTGCGTCGAGATGAACGACATCTTTGCGTATTGCAGCGGCAAGCTGTTCGGGCGCCGCAAGCTGGCGCCGCAAACCAGCCCGAACAAAACCATCGGCGGGGCGATCGGCGCGGCGATCCTGACCACGGCGCTCTTCGCAACCCTCATCCATTTCATCGCGCCGGGAACGGCCGTGGACCGGCCGCAGCACCTGATCGCGCTTGGGCTGTTGCTCTCGGTCACCGGACAATGGGGCGACCTCGTGATGTCGAGCATCAAGCGGGACCTCGGGGTCAAGGATCTTGGCGTAACGATCCCGGGCCACGGTGGATTGCTCGATCGTTTCGACAGCCTGATCTTCGTCGGACCGGCCATGTTCCATTACATCGGTTATTTCCTTGGCGTGGGCCTCGATCAACCGGTGCGCGTCTTTACCGGAAACTAATGGACGAGTGGCAATACAAGCCGGCGGGGGACCATGGGCTGAAACCGCAGGAAAGCCTGCGCAGCCTCAAGCGCGAAACCGGCCTCGTGGCGAGTGTGACCCAGGCGGCCTGGCGCCTGGCGGTGCGGGGATATTTGCGCGGCTATCACCGGTTGCGTGTGGATGGCCGCGAGCATCTGCCGGCTCAAGCTCCGTTTGTCATGGTGGCAAATCATACCAGCCATCTCGATGCGCTCACGCTGGCCTCGGCGCTGCCGTGGCGGCTGCGGCAATCCGCCTTTCCGATCGCGGCGGGAGATGTCTTCTTCGAGACACCGGCGATGATGCTCTTCTCGGCGATGATGTTGAATGCGCTGCCCATGTGGCGGAAGAGTTGCGGCCCCCATGCGATGAAGCGATTGCGGGAAAGACTAATCGGAGATCCCGCGATCTACGTTTTGTTTCCCGAGGGCACGCGCAGCCGTGATGGCAGCTTGGGCCGCTTCAAGCCGGGACTCGGGATGCTCGTGGCGGAGTCGTCGGTGCCGGTCGTGCCGTGCTATTTACACGGCGCGTTCGAGGCCTGTCCACCGAAAGGCAAAATGCCGCTGCCGCTGCCCATCCATTTGCGGATCGGCCCGCCATTGCAATTTGCCGATGTGGCGAACGAGCGCGCCGGTTGGCAGGATATTGCCACGCGGCTGGAAACGGCGGTGGGTGCGCTAAGGGAACGGAATACTCCATAGGGAGCGCTTCCATCTCGGCCCGCATGGAACTCCGCTGCCAATGACGTCTTTTGTAAATCCCTGAAAATCAGAAAGCGCGGGTGGATCGGCTTCTCCGAAGACGATGAGAAAAGATGGGCGGCGGAGCCGCGATTCTTTTCCCATCGCGTTGCGGAGAACGCGATCCACCCTCGCG
>Ga0105237_10002960_pt1 | contig 20556 bp, 14 predicted proteins | sample KBSC24metaG_FD_81520 | JGI IMG/M metagenome (GOLD analysis project Ga0105237, IMG submission 81520) | Corn rhizosphere microbial communities from Kellogg Biological Station, Michigan, USA - KBS C2-4 metaG | ecosystem: Host-associated > Plants > Roots > Rhizosphere > Soil | place: Michigan, USA... | reverse complement strand
TAAGGCGCAGATTGCCGATCTCGGACATTGGTTCCGCGATGCCGAGCTGAAGTTTCACTCCCTGCACTCGCCCATGTACAACGACACCGCGTGGGGGCGGTCGGGCCCCCAGTCCGTCATCACAATTACTGAGCCGGTCAAATCCAAGCGCCTGGATATGGTGGATGAGATCAAACGCGCCATCGAGGTTGCGGAGACCGTGCCGTTCCGCTATCTGATCCAGCATCTGGGCGTGGCCTGGGAAGAGTTCGACGAGCGCAAAATCGACGCGGCCTTTTCCGCTCTTGAGGAAATTAACTTGTTCGCACGCCAGCGAGGCGTCGAAGTGCTTCTGGAGAACACCCCCAACGAGCTCTCGCACGCCGAACGCCTGATGATGTTCCTGGATGTAACCCATCTGAATCTGAATGTATGCTTCGATGTGGGCCACGCCCACATGCGCGGCAGCATCGAGGACGAGTACCGTATGCTGAAGCCCCGCATCCGCTCCACCCACGTACACGACAACAACGGCACTGACGATTCGCATTTGTTCCCGGGCAAAGGGTCCATCGATTGGCCGCGCACCATGCACCTCCTGCGCTCGGCGGATGGGCAGTATCCGTTGCTCTTGGAGCTGCGTGAGGTGAATGAAATGCAACACCCGGCCGAATCGGCCCGGACGACTTTCGAATATCTGGAAGGATTGAAATCCCCCAATGAGTCTTGAGAGGATCGCGATTTCCCAGGCCGGCAGCCACGTGGGAGAGACTGTCGAAATTGCCGGCTGGCTGTACAACCTTCGCAGCGGCGGTAAAATCTGTTTCCCGCAAGTGCGCGACGGCTCGGGAATCATACAGTGCGTCGCAGTCAAATCAGCGCTGCCCGAAGAATTGTTTGAATCGCTGAAGCACCTGACCCAGGAATCGTCCTTAATCGTCCGGGGCAAGATTCGGGCGGAAGCCCGCGCCCCGGGCGGCTACGAGATGGACCTGGAAAGCGCGGATATTGTCCAACGCGTGCCCGAATCCGATCCGTATCCCATAACCCCGAAGGAGCACGGCATCGATTTCCTGATGGACCATCGCCATCTGTGGCTGCGCAGCCGCCGTCAACATGCGGCTCTGCTCGTCCGCCACGAGGTGATCAAGGCGATTCGCGATTACTTCGATTCCCACGGCTTCATCCTGGTCGACACGCCGATCTTCACGCCCGCCGCGTGCGAAGGCACTACAACTCTGTTTGAAGTCGACTACTTCGAAGACGAAAAGGTTTATCTGGCCCAATCCGGCCAGCTTTACGGGGAAGCGACCGCGGCGGCGTTCGGAAAAACCTACTGCTTTGGCCCTGTGTTTCGAGCGGAGAAATCCAAGACGCGCCGACACCTGACCGAGTTCTGGATGGTGGAACCGGAGATGGCCTACGCCGATCTCGAGGACGTTAAGCGCGTCGGTGAAGAGCTGACCCTGCACGTTATCGGACGGGTTCTGGAAAATCGGCGCGAGGACTTGAAAATTCTCGAGCGAGACGTGTCGAAGCTCGAAGCGGTGAAAGCTCCGTTCCATCGCATGACTTACGATCAGGCTGTCGAGAAGCTCAAAACCAAAGGCAGCGAGATTCAGTGGGGTAGCGATCTGGGCAACACAGATGAGACGTTGATCACTGAGGATCTGGACCGCCCGGTTATGATCGACCGCTACCCGGCGGCGGTTAAGGCATTCTATTTCGCTCTGGCCGAGGATCGTCCCGATGTGGCTCTGGGAGTCGACTTCATCGCGCCCGAGGGCTATGGCGAAATCATCGGCGGCGGGCAGCGCATCCACGATCTCGCCCTGCTGCTCAAGCGTCTCGAAGAGCACAAATTGCCGCGCCAAGCCTTCGAGTGGTACTTGGATCTGCGAAAGTACGGCAGTGTCCCGCATGCCGGCTTCGGCATGGGCGTTGAGCGATTCGTCGCGTGGATGTGCGGCCTGGAGCACGTCCGCGAAACCACGGCATTCCCGCGGATGATTTATCGCACCAAACCTTAGCTAGGTAAGTTCGATGGCCATTGATGATTCTAGTATCGTGGACATGATCAGCATAGACCCCGCTGGGAGCGTGGTCCTCAAGGTCTCGGATCATCTTGACTGGGACGATTCCATACAGCACCAACTTACGCTCCAAGCGAAGCTGAACCGTTATTTGGCGTTCTTAGAATCAGGAGAAATCCTTGAGAGCTATCCGGACGCAAAGGGGAAGCCTGTCATGATCGAAGTTGTAACCCAGAATGACCCGGATCCTGGCGGGATGGAGTTCCTAGAGAAAACGAAGATCGTCGTCGAACAAGCAGGATTTTCGTTCCGCCACACCCGTTTCGAGAAGAGGATTTGACGTTGATGAAATACCCGGTCCGCATGCAGCAAGACGAGGACGGGATGTTTGTGGCCACCTGTCCGATGTTGCCCGGGTGCGTGTCGCAGGGTCAGACACGCGCAGAGGCAACCGCAAACATCCAGGAGGCCATAGAAGGCTACCTGAAAAGCCTCGCCAAGCACGGCGATCCTGTACCGAGCGCATGAAGGAACCCTGGCCCTGGCCACCTGAACTCGACGCCCTCATTGCCGCGCCCCGCCATCATCGCTTGGTTTTCGAAAATGAACAGGTGCGTGTGCTCGACACCCGCATTCCGGTCGGCGATACTGTGCCTGTCCACACTCACCGCTGGCCCGCCGTATACAACACCGTCCGCTTTAGCCACTTCATCCGCCGGGATGGCGAGGGAAACATCCTGTTCGACAGCCGGACACTTGTAACGCCGCTGCCTCCGGCAGCTTGGCTGGATTGCTTGCCGCCGCACAGCATCGAAAACGTAGGCGACGCCGAGATTCACCTCGTCAGCTTCGAGCTTAAAACGCGATAATCGTTATAGGTTCCTCGCCCACATGCGTCAATCTCACATCGCCGTCATCGGCGCTCCCATGGATCTGGGTGCGGGACGCCGCGGCGTGGACATGGGCCCGTCGGCCTTGCGAGTGGCCGGTTTAAATCAGAAGCTCGCCGAGCTCGGCTACCTGGCCGACGATCTCGGCAACATCGTTGTGGATCAGCCGGAAAGCCTGCCCGCGGGTCCCACGCACGCGCGATATCTGCCGCAAATCGCACACACCTGCGCGCGCCTTGCGGAAATGGTCGAGCGCGCCGCCGATCAGGGACACGTCCCGCTGGTGCTGGGCGGCGATCACTCCGCAGCTATCGGAACTGTCGCGGGCATGTCACGGCACTTCGGTAAGACCGGCAGGAAATTGGGCGTGTTGTGGATCGACGCGCACGCCGATATGAACACTCCGGATTCAAGCCCGTCTGGAAATGTGCACGGCATGCCGCTCGCGTGCATCATCGGGTTGGGACCCTCTGAGCTGACGGGTATCGCCTCGCACGTGCCAATGGTCGATCCTCAGAACGTCGCCATCGTGGGACTGCGCAGCGTCGACGACATTGAACGCTTCAACGTTCGTGGCGCTGGTGTGCATCCGTTCACCATGCGCGACATCGATGAGCGCGGCATGCGCACCGTGATGCAGGAAGCCATCCACGCCGTCTCCTCCGGCACCTCGGGCTTTCACCTTTCGTTCGACTTGGACGCAGTCGATCCGGCCGAGGCCCCGGGAGTCGGCACACCCGTCCACGGCGGCATCACCTATCGTGAAGCTCACCTGGCCATGGAAATAATCAACGATAGCGGTTTAATGACATCGCTCGAAATGGTGGAATTGAATCCGGTGCTGGACATTGCTAACCGGACGGCGATCCTAGGCGTCGAATTGTTGATGTCGGCTTTGGGAAAGAGGATTCTTTAAGGATGCTCTTGCGCGTAGCCGTGCTCTATGGAGGGCGAAGTGGCGAGCACGAGATCTCGCTGCGGTCCGCCGAATCGATCATCGCGGGCCTGGATCGGGCGAAGTATGACGTTCAGCGTATATTCATCACTCCCGAAGGCCGCTGGGAGCCACGAGCGCTGTCACCCGAGCCCGGCGCGAACCCGGGAATCGACGTCGTGTTTCCCATCCTGCATGGCACGTTCGGAGAAGACGGCACCGTGCAGGGACTCCTCGAACTCGCCGATTTGCCTTACGTGGGAGCGGGCGTGCTGGCATCCGCCGTGTCGATGGATAAAGAAGTCACCAAGCGCCTGCTCGTCGAGCGCGGGCTACCGGTGGCCGAATACGTTACAGTGTTCCGCGGCGGTCACCCCAACAATTTCAACCTTCCATTCCCGCTGTTCGTCAAGCCGGCCAATCTCGGGTCTTCTGTCGGAATTTCGAAGGTGAAAACCTGCGCCGAGCTTCCGGCAGCGCTCGAACTCGCCGGTCAGTACGACCGCAAGATTCTCGTGGAGCGCGGCATCGCGGGCCGCGAATTCGAGTGCTCTGTGCTGGGAAGCGAGCGGCCCATCGCGGCTGTACCATGCGAAGTCATCCCCTCGCGCGACTTTTACGATTACGAAGACAAGTATCTCCTTGACGCCGCCAAGTTGATTGTGCCGGCTCCGCTTACGCCCAAACAGACCGCGGAGATGCAGGGCATGGCGGTCGCCGCGTATCAGGCTGTCGAATGCGAAGGCATGGCGCGCGTCGATTTCCTGATGGAGACCGCGTCGGGCAAGTTCTACATCAACGAGATCAACACCATTCCCGGCTTCACTTCCATCAGCATGTACCCCAAAATGTGGGAGGCAGCCGGTGTGCCGTTTAGCGAGCTGCTGGACCGCCTGATCGGTCTTGCTCTCGATCGCCACCGCGCTCGCCAAGCCACACGATTCAAGCGATGAAGCGCATCAGTCTACTCGCGTTCGTTTGCGTTTATTTGCGGCCATTATTGGCTGCGGATGACGCAGCAGCGCAGATTGAACAAGAGTTGAAAAAGATCGCCGGCGTGTACGCAACCGTGGAAAGCGAATCCGCCGACCCCGTGCCGGCCGCGACCGCCATCTACCAGGGCGCGATTCCCGGGATGCTGCGCACCCTCGATCCCCACTCGGTGTTCTTCGATCCCGATCAGTTCGAGCAGCTTCAGCAGATGCAATCGAGCGAGCGCAAAGGCTTCGGTACAGTCGTGAGCCTGTTGCCGGGCCGGGTCATCGTGCTTCAGAGCGTCGAAGGCTCACCTTCCGCGAAGGCCGGCTTGTCCGCCGGCGACGAGATTCTAGGCATCAACACTATTCCCGTCCGCTATCTGGATGTGGAGCAACTCGCGCAGGTGTTGGGCGAAGCGCGCCAGAAGGAAGCCGTGCTCGACGTCCGCAAACCGGGTAGTGAGCGTCCCGTGCAGATAAAGATGTCGCCCGCGCTGCTCGATGCGCCCACGGTCGATCGCGCGTATATGGTCGCGCCGGGAATCGGGCACCTGCGAATCACCAGCTTCGAACAGCCCACCGGCCAGCTAGTGCAACAGACCATCGAGAAACTGGGCGGCAAGTCACTCCAGGGCCTGATCATCGACCTGCGCGACAATCCGGGCGGAGCCGTGCAATCAGCCGCCGAAACCGCCGCGCTGTTTCTTTCACCAGATCAACTGATCTTCACCATCGGCGGCCGCAGCACCAAGACGGAACAGGTCGCGGTACCTAAGGACGTGACGCCTTACACGTTCCCCATCGCGATCCTGATCAACGGAAAGAGCGCCAGCGCCTCCGAGATTGTCACAGGCGCGCTGCAGGATCACGATCGCGCCATCGTGCTGGGTGAGCCGAGCTTCGGGAAAGGTTTGGTTCAGCAAGTCTTCCCGCTGTCGGCCTTGAGCGGCCTGGCGCTAACCACGGCGTTTTATTACACCCCTAGCGGCCGGTCGATTCAAAAGCCTCTGGCCAGCGGCCAACTGGGCGCGGCGACGGTGATGGCGCGCGGACCGTTCCGCTCCGATTCGGGCCGGTCGTTACCAGGCGGAGGAGGCATTCAGCCTGACCAGATCGTCTACCCCGCACAACAAAACCGCCTCCAGGTTGTCCTCGATGCCAGTGGATCGCTCACCAACTTCGCCACCGAGTATCTCCGCTCCCATAGCGTTGCCGACGATGGCGAGGTTTCCCCAGCGATGATCTCCGCTGCAATGGACGAGCTTAAAGTCTTTCTATCCGAGCGGTCGATCCAACCGGGCGTCGCAGACTGGCTGACGAACCGCGACTGGATCGCCAGCCGCCTGCAGCAGGAGATCCTGACTTTGAAGTTCGGTGTTGGCCGCGGCGACGAGATTGAGATGCAGCGCGATCCCGCCGTGCAGACCGCGCTCAGGAAGCTGCGCGGCGCACCCTAAAGTAGTGCACCACCATGGGAGCGATGCTGATGAAGACGATTCCCAGAACGACTTTCTCGAAGTTCGCGCGAATGACCGGAATCGCTCCCAGGAAATAGCCAGCCAGCGTCATCGAGAGCACCCAGCTTACGCCTCCGATCACATTGAAGGAGACGAAGCGCGGGTATTGCATGTGCCCCACACCCGCCATGAACGGCGCGAAGGTGCGCACGATAGGAACGAACTTGGCATAGATCAGTGTCTTGCCACCGTGCTTTTCATAAAACTCGTGAGTTTGCTTGATGTACTGTTGCTTGAACAGCAGTGAATCGGGACGGGTGAAAATGCGCGGCCCGGTGCGGCGGCCGAGAAGATAGCCGCTTTGGTCGCCTAGAATCGAGAAGACCACAAACAGGACGCAGATCTGAACGATATCAAGTTGGCCCGCACCCGCGACCACACCGACGGTAAACAGGAGGGAATCGCCGGGCAGGAACAGCCCCACCAGCAGCCCCGATTCGGCGAATACGATGCCGGCCAGCAACGCGTAGCCCCACCAGCCTGTAATGACCACGGTCAGCAGTTGAATCAGCCGGTCGGGATCGGTGAGGCTTCGCCAGACGTCGAGCAGGGAATGGACCATCGAAACGGTGGGCCTACTTCTGACGCATCGAAGCGAGCATGTTCTGGATTTCTTTTTGATGCACGGTGACTTTACCCTCGCTGGTTAGTTTCGCGAGGATGCCGTCCATCAGAAGCGCATTGCGGTCCTGAGCCTTCTTCTGCTTGAGTTGCCCGAGTATAGAATCGTGCTCGACCGGTAAAGCGGTCATATCGGCTTCCGACTTCTCGGTCACTTTGGCCACAATCTCCCGCCCCTGGATCGGCAACGGACCTAACACCCCGCCCAATGGTGTCGCGAAGGCATCCCCTAGAGAGGCAGCCGGACCAAGACCGTCAATAGAATCGGGGCGTCCGAAGGTGCTCGAGGTGGTGACCTCGAGTTGCATCGACTTGGCGACTTGGGCGATATCCTCGCCCTTCTTCAACCGTTCGGCAGCGGCCTTGGAGCGCTCCGCAGCGATCTGAACGGCCTTGTCGTTTATGATTTTGTCGCGGATCTGCGCCTGGACTTCACTGAACTCCGCCGGTCGGCCGGGAGTGCGGCTGTTTAATATAACCACGGCCATGCGGTTGTTGGGCAAAACCAATTCCGACGACACTTCATCCGGTTTCATCGAAGCCAGTGTACTGTCGATCTCCGGATTGACACCCAGGCCAGGAATCGCTTCTCCGGGCGCGGCGGAAGGAACCACGATCAGATCCGCGCCGTACTTCTTGGCGATTTCGGCGGCGGATTTGGGAGACTTTACCAAGTCGGCATGCATCTGGTCGCCCAGCATTTGCATTTTGTCGGTGACGGCCTGCGAACGTACTTCTTTTCCCAGTTCGTCTTTCACTTCCTCGAAGGGCTTAAGCTTGGCGGGATCTTTTTCCAGCGTTTGAATGATGTGGTAGCCGAACTGCGATGTCACCACACCGCTCAGCTCTTTCGGCTTGAGCGCGAACGCCGCGTTATCGAACTCGGCAACCATCTGTCCGTGAGTAAACCAACCCAGGTCGCCGCCTTGCTCCTTACTGCTGTCATCGGAATACTTCTTAGCCAGCTCCGCGAAATCCGCTCCGTTTTTGAGTTGCTTGAGCAAATCCTCGGCCTTGGCGTGCAGAGCTTTCTTCTCGGTATCCGATTTCCCGTCGGTCTTGAGAAGTATGTGACGGGCGTGCACACGCTCCGGCATGCGGAAGTTATCGAGCGAACTGGAATACGCCGCGCGAAGCTGCTCATCCGTGACGTTGATGGTCGCGGCGACCTTTTCCTGATCGAGGACGACCACCTGGTAAGCCGTCTTAGCCGGCTGGGCGAAGCTGGCTTTATTCGTTTCGTAGTACTTGCGAACTTCCTCATCGGTGGGTTTCGCCTGATCGCGGAACTTAGCCGGAGGGAATGCAATGTACTGAATCTTCATCTTCTCGTTCTTCTTGCGGTATTCGTCCTCGATATCCTTGGGCGTCACCACGATGCTGCCCAAAACGGCGCTCTGCATCTTGCGCAGAATAACCTGATCCCGGGCTTCATTCACTACATCCTGAAGGGTGGCTCCCTGCTGGTTGAGCGCCGCCTCGAACTGATCCTTGTTGGCGAGAGACCCATTAGGAAAGAACTGCGGGTAGCTGGCCACAATGTTCGAAAGGGCTTCGTCATCGGTAGCGGTGATACCCAGCCGGTTGGCTTCATAAAGAGCTGCGCGCTCTGAGACCATCTGCTCGACGAACTGCGGCAGATAGACCTCCAACAGATCCGGCGGGATGCGCCCTTGGCTGTACTTCTGGAAGAGCTGCTGGGCTTCCAGCGCGGTGATCTTCTTGCCACCCACTTCCGCCAATACTGAGCTATCGCTGGTGGTGGTCCCCGTGTTGTAGTTGGGGATGAGGTAGGTGACCATGGACAGCGCCACTACGCCCAGCAATATTGTCAGAAAGTATTTCTTAACTTTTTCCGAGCGGAACAGATCAAACATGGTGATATCTCCAGCTGCTGGCGCGCGGCACTATGCGCGCATGAAACCTCTTGATTTTCAAGGGTGAGCTTGCTCCAGTATATCGCAGCAATTGCCGAAGTCTAACCGCACCCGGGGAGGCATGATCGCGTTCTGGGAACGTTAACGGGCAGTTTGAATCCGGCAGGATTTGAGGGGCATCACCCAGCGGAACTAGGGGGGCCCGGGTTGGGACGCGGTCGGACTCGGCCGCGGTGAGATTTCGCTGAGTTTGGCATCTTCCAATCGATAGATGCGAATTCCGTCCTTTTCCTGAGCCACCCGTAACAATCCGGGCACGGCCTCCTGGATTAGGCGCAGGCGCTCCCATTCCGGCGGTTCATAGAAGTAATTGGCGGACGGGTCCGTACTCACGACCAGCCAAGACACTTGGTTCTTCCGCAGAGCATCAAGAATCACTCCGACATGGCGCGTGGGCGGGAATCGAACGCAGCTCCTGTGGGACCAGCGGTTGACTGTGTAGCACCATTCGGCCATGACCACGTCGCTGGGCGGCGACAGCGTGGCGATCTGGCGGGCGGCGAATGCGAGTCCGCTTAACCCCGTGAGACTGCCTTCAGATTCGGAGATATTCGTTCTGGCCATGGTCACGTCTTCCACCGCGCCGGTAACCACCAGTCCGGCGGCCAGCGCCAACGCTAGGATGCGGATCGGCAGCAAAGGCGGGATCAGAGGGGCCTTAAAGCGCTGCCGAATCCAACAGCCAATGGCGACCACAGTCCAAGCGGCCACCGAAAGCACGTTCTGCTTTCCGGGGAAAGTGTGGCTCGATACAAGCGCGAGTACGCCGCTGGCTGCGACCACGGCCGAGAACACCCCCAGCACCCGAACGGCGCGAGCAGAAGATGGCTGACGGTTAAACTCGAGGATACCGCGCCATAAGTACGCCACGCAGAAAGGCAGAACTGGCATCACATAGCGGAGTGCCGCTTCGAAGGGCCACGCCGCCAAAACCAGAAAGTAACAGATGAGGTAGCAATCGACTGCCTGGATGCCACGCTGGCGTACGAAAGCCACCAGTCCTAGTCCGCACAGAAAGAAGAAAGCCGCTACCGGCACGGAGAAGAACGCGGGCGAGACCCAGGGTGGCCGCATGAGGAGCGTTATGACGGAGGCTCCCTCACTGGCCGCTTGGTCGAGCCACCTCATCGGCAGCTCGGCTAAGCCCATTTTCCCGAGATCGGTATCGTGCGGATCGCGGTAAGACGCTACCGCCAGGTAAGTTTGCGGCTCCCCTTCGTAGGTCGGAGGCGGCTGGCGCGAGAAAGACCAATCACTCCATCCCAACACCGCCAGCAGTCCGGTCGCGAGGGCCGGACCGGCCAATCGTAGGCGACGTCCCGAGGCTGCGCGGTTGAACCTGATAGAGAGCGCTAGCCACAAGATCAATCCGGCAATCCAGGCAACGCCCACCGCCCGGACCAGGACAACGCCAGGAGTCAGCACCGCCAAGGCGAGTCCATATGGCCACGCTATTTTCGCGGAGTCGAGTCGGCGGGCGCACAGAATGGCGAGACAGCTGATCAGCAGATAAAGCGTGTCGGAAACGACATTCCGCGACACCAAGCGGAAGTAGTCAGGGCTTGAGGCTAGCAGCAGACACGCGGTGAGCGCCACAGTCTGGCCAGTGTCGATACGTTGGGCTTGCCATGCGGCAATCAAGCCGGCGCAGCCCAGCAGCGTCACGAAAACCAATGAGCTTGCATTGGACGAGTTGAAGACAGACCCCCACATGGCCAGGGCCAGTGGAAATCCTGGAGGGTACACGATATGGGGCTTGAAATTAACTTCGTAGCGACCCGCCCGCAAGGAATTCGCTAAATCCTGGTAGGCCGCACTGTCGTCAGACACCCACTCCGCGCGACCGTGAACCAGTACCGGCGCGAACGCGAATACCAGCAGCGCCACAAAAACGATCCGCCGCCAAACGCTCAAGCGCTGCCTCCTGGGCCTGATTATTCGATTCCAGTTGCGCGGAGGCCAGCCGCGACGGCGCCCGCGCAAGTATTCGATTATTGCATTTGTGCAGGACGTTCGGATTGGTTTGAGTACCGGTAAAGTTCCTCGAAGTACTAGGAAAACCGGTGTTCAAAACTCGCCGTGGATGGCCCGCACTGCCTGCTCCAGGCCGTTGCGGCGCACGACGATGGCGATGGTCAGCTCGCTTGAGCCCTGGGCAATCGCGATGATGTTGATATCGTGCTTTGAGATGGCCGTGAAGAGCCGGCCCGCAAGTCCGGGTGTGCCGCGCATCCCCTCGCCCACCACCGCGATCAGGCCGACCTCCGCGTCCACCTCAATCGGCTTAAGGTAGCCGTGGACCAGTTCGAGCGCCAGGTCTTCTTCAAGAAATTCCCGGGCGCGTTCCAGCTCCGATTGGCGTACCAGAAAGCAGAAGCTTTGCCGGTAGCTGGAGCTAGTGAACGCGAGTATTTCGACGTTCGCCTGCGCCAGCGCATCCAGAGCCCGAGCCATGAGTTTCGTTCCACTGATGGCTGCGCTGGCGGGCTCCATCGAGACCAACGCGACGTCGGTCATCGACGTCACGGCGTGCGGACCGTGCCCCGCATCCACCCTGGGCAAAATGCGCGTGCCCGGCCTTTCCGGCGAGAAACTGTTTTTACTCCACACCGGGATTCCGCGCTCGGCCAGCGGCGCCAGCGTGCGGGGATGCAGCACCTTGGCCCCGTTGTAGGCCAGCTCGGCGGCTTCGGCGTAGGTGATCTCGGGAAGAACCCGCGCGTCGGTAACCAGTCGCGGATCGCCGGACATAATGCCGTCAACGTCGGTCCAGATCCAAAGTTCTGAGGCGTCCAGCGCCGCGGCCAAAATGGATGCTGAGAAATCCGAACCACCGCGCCCGAGCGTCGTCGGACGATGGTCCAAGGTGGACCCGTTGAACCCGGTAACGATCGGCACTGAGCCCTTGTCGAGCAATGGCTGGAGCACCGCGGCGGCGCGCCGGTGGGTGGGCTCCATCAGCGGTGTCGCGTTGCCGAACACGGCATCGGTCGCGATGACTTCGGCGGCGTTCACTGCTACCGCAGGCATCCCCTCGGCTTCCATGTGGAGCGCCATGAGATAGGCTGACAAGCGCTCGCCCACCGCCACCGCTTCATCCACCGAGCGAGGCGGACGCTCGCCCAGCATCATTACGCCCTTGGCGATACGCGCGAATTCGGCGATCAGGGCTTCCAGCCCGGCGGTTGCGTCTTTCTGCCTCTCTTCGGATAGAAGTCCCCGGCAACATTCAAGGTGCCGCGCCGATAGCTTTTCGAGATTCGCGTCCAGATCGGCTTGATCGCCCGCCTCAGCTTTGCGAAGTGAATCGAGCAACAGATCGGTCACCTTGGACATCGCGGAGACCACCACTACCACCGGCCGCTTGGCGCTTTGCTCGGCCGTCAGACGGGCGGCGACTCGAATGCGCTCGGCCGAGCCCATACTGGTACCGCCGAACTTCATTACCAGAAGATTGCTCACGGGCTTTCCTACTTGTGGTCCTTTCCATTGGATGTACGATCGCGAACCAGCTTGAGCACCGCCTCTTCAACTTGGGTCAGAGTGAGGTGGGTGGTGTCAAGATACTCGGCGTCGGGAGCCTGCGTGAGCGGAGCTTCCGCGCGGCTGCGATCTCGCTGGTCGCGGGCGTCAAGGTCGCGCGCAACGTCTTCCACAGCAGCGCCAAGTTCCGAAGCTCGCCGCTGGGCCCGCGCCTCGGGCTGGGCGTCGAGGAAAATCTTCACCTTCGCATCCGGGAACACCACCGTTCCGATATCGCGGCCTTCCATCACCGAGGGGCCTGCGGAACCGATACGCCGCTGTTCCTCGCGCATGGCTCGACGCACACCGGGCTGGGCGGCGACGCGCGAGGCCGCATTACTCACCTGGGGGGTCCGGATTTCAGCGCTCACGTCCTCGCCGTTGAGCAGCACGCGGTCGCCCGGTAGCTCGATCCGGGCTTCCTTGGCAAGTTGTTCCAGGCGATGGAGATCGTCCAGGTCCATTCCGAGCCGCAGAGCCCATAGGGCGACTGCCCGGTACATTGCGCCCGAATCGATATAAGTGAATCCCAGGCGCCGGGCCACCGAACGCGCCACTGTGCTCTTGCCGGACCCGCCGGGGCCATCGATGGCGATAATCAGACTCCTGGTGGGCGACGAAGACAAGGTGTGGATTCAGTATTTCACAGTCCACCGCAGCGCAGCAGCGATAGCTAAACACCACATTACGGTGGTGTTCCCGAATGGCAGAGGCTTTAGCGGCACTATCTTCTTTATCTACATCCGAGTAACCTGCCCCGCTCGGGCGACGCCGGTTGTATGTAAGGACACTGCCATATTACCAGTACATGGTTCATGTGCGGGCAGTATACTGAAGACTGCGTGAAATCTACCTGTTTACCCTCGAAACTCCTGGGCGCACTTGTCGCCATACTTCTGCTTGCTAGCTGCGCGCTTTCCGGTTGCGGATCGGCCCCCACTGACGTTGGGGATGGCGGCGGCAAAGGAAAGGGTAAGGGCAAGGGCAAGAATGCCGGCGGCGGAGCGGTCCCGGTGGAAGTCGCCAAGGTGGTATTGAAGAACGTCCCGGTGGACATTTCAGTGGTCGGCAACGTGGAGGCCTACTCGGTGGTCACAGTGCGGGCTCAGACCGGCGGCATGCTCACCAAGGTCAATTTTCAGGAAGGCGATTACGTCAAGAAGGATGATCTTCTGTTCGTCATCGACCGGAAGCCTCTGGAAGGCCAGATGAATTCCGCCAGGGCCAACTTGGCCAAGAGCAGCGCTCTATTGAAGCAGGCACAGGCGCAATTATTGCGGGATACAGCCAGTGCGGACTACGCCCGGGACCAGGCAGGACGTTACCAAAAAGGCGTCGACGAAGGGGTTTTCGCCAAGGAACAGGCGGAACAGCTGAAAAGCTCGGCGGCGGCGCAGATGCAGATTCTAGAGGCAGACCGCGCGGCCATCTCCAGCGCGGAGGCACAGATATCAGCGGATCAGTCGGCGATCAACAACCTGAATATTCAGCTCGGTTACACAACGGTCGAAGCGCCTATCGAAGGCCGCACGGGCAACATATCGCAGAAGGCGGGCAACATTGTTACCGCCGGCACCACGGACCTCGCCATCATCAATCAGGTAGAGCCGATCTATGTGACTTTTTCCGTCCCGGAGGCCAGGCTGGCTGATGTGAAGCGCTATTCGGAAAACGGCAAGCTCGTAGTGACCGCGCGCGCTCAGGATGGAAGCGGGGATATAGAACAGGGCCAACTGAGCTTCATCGACAGTTCCGTGGATACTTCCACCGGCACCATCAAGCTGAAGGGCACGTTCCAGAATAAATCCCATAAGCTGTGGCCTGGGCAATTCGTGAACGTGGGACTGCGGCTGACCATGCGCAACAATGCAGTGGTGGTTCCGAATCAAGCCGTCCAAACGGGCCAGGACGGAACCTACGTGTATGTAGTTGGCGACGACCGCTCGGTATCGGTAGTGCCGGTCAAAACGGGCCCACGCATCGATCAGGATATGGTGATCGACGAAGGGCTGAAGGGCGGTGAAACCGTCGTGACTGAAGGCCAGCTTCGTTTGCAGCCGGGATCCAAAGTTCAGATCCGTGATCAGCAGACCGGGGACGGACGGCCGCGGTCTTCGCCGTAATAATCGGTCGTCCCATGATCTGCTCAGAGAGACTCAGGGAGATCGCGTGAACTTTTCGGAAATTTTCATCAAGCGGCCCATCGCCACCAGTCTGCTGATGGCGGCCATCGCCTTGTTCGGCGTGGTAGCCTACCGCAGCTTGCCGGTAAGCGACATGCCCAACGTGGAGATGCCGACGCTGCAAGTGCAGGCCAATCTGCCCGGCGCGGATCCCAACACGATGGCATCGTCCATCGCCACAGTACTAGAGCGGCAGTTCACTTCTATCTCAGGCATCGATTCGATGCGCTCGCAGAGTTCTACCGGCCAGACCTCGATTACACTCCAGTTCGACCTAAGCCGGGATATCGACGGAGCTTCGGTGGATGTACAGACCGCTATCGCCGAAGCCATGCCGCTGCTGCCGGCGGGAATGACCGCGCCCCCGTCCTTCAAGAAGCAGAATCCTTCCGACCAGCCCATTTTTTACCTCACGCTTACTTCGGACGCGATTTCTCTCTCGCAACTCGACGATTACGCCGAGACGCTGATCGCTCCGCGTATCTCCACCGTGAACGGCGTCTCGCAAGTGCAAGTGGGCGGCGCGACCAAATACGCCGTGCGTGTGCAACTCGATCCGGACAAGCTGGTAGGCAAGAAGATCGGCATCAACGAAGTCAGTAACGCCATATCCAACTGGAATCCGAATTCTCCCACTGGGACGATGTACGGACCGCGCCAGGCATTCACCCTGAAGACCAACGGCGAGCTGCACGATGCGGCCGGCTTCTCTCAAATTGTAATCGCATGGCGCAACGGAACGCCCATCCGGCTGAACGAAGTGGCGAAGGTGGTCGACAGCGTCGAAAACGACATGAACGCCGCCTGGATGTACACCGGCGGCAAGATGGAGCGCGCCATCCAGATGCAGGTGATGAAGCAGCCGGGCGCGAACACCATCGAGGTCTCCGATGCCGTCAAGGCCCTATTCCCGTCGTTTCAAGCTCAACTGCCTCCGAGCGTGCATTTCACCACGCGGGGCGATCGCGCCAAGTTGATCCGCGACGCATTCACCGACTTCCAGGTCACCATGGGTTTCACGCTGCTCCTGGTGGTGATCGTTATCTTCGCGTTTCTGCGCAGCGGCCGCGCGACGCTGATTCCGGCCATGGCGCTGCCGTTTTCGATCCTGGGAACGCTGGTGGTGATGGCGCTGCTGGGATTTAGCCTAAATACGCTTTCCATGATGGCGCTGATTCTGTCGGTGTGCTTTGTGGTCGACGACGCCATCGTCATGCTCGAAAATATCGTCCGCCATATTGAGAGCGGACTGAGCCCGATGGCCGCCGCCTACAAAGGATCGCAGGAAATCGGCTTCACTATTCTATCGATGACGCTGTCATTGGCGGCCGTATTCATCCCGATTCTCTTCATGGGCGGCACGCTGGGCCGCATGTTCCGCGAATTCGCGGTGACCATCTGCACGGCCATCCTGGTTTCGGGGGTCGTGTCCATTACGCTGTCTCCCATGCTGTGCAGCCGGCTGCTGCGCGAGGGGACACAGAAACATGGGGGCTTGTACCGCGCCACCGATCACATATTCAATGGAATGCTGCGCTTCTATGACTGGACGCTGCGCGGAGTCCTGCGGCATCGTACCGTCATGGCAGTAGTATTTTTCGCCGTGATGGGAGCCACTTGGTTCCTGTACCAAAAGGTTCCCAAGGGCTTCATCCCCGATGCCGACAACGATCAGATGCAGTTGAACATCCAGGCGGCGCAAGGAACCTCCTTCTACAAGATGGTGGAATATCAGAAGCGCATCGCCGACATTGTTCGTAAGGATCCCGATGTCGAAGCTTTCATGACCAACGCGGGCAACGGCAACAGCGCCCGGTTTTTCGTGATGCTGAGGGCTCATCCCGCGCGAACATCTACCGCGCAGCAGGTGGCCGAGCGGCTGCGGCCCAAGATTTCGAGCATTCCGGGATTCAACGTATTCCCGAACGTGCAGCCCCCCATTCGAATCGGCGGTGGCGGGTATAACTCGCGCAGCAACTACGATTTCACCGTGCAGGGTCCGGATACCGACGAGTTGTATGTGCAGGCGGCCTTGCTGGAGAAGGAAGTCCGCAAGGTGCCCGAGGTACAGGACGTCAACACCGACCTGGAATATAAGAGCCCGCGCATCAATGTGGAAATCGACCGCGAACGCGCGGCGTTGTATGGACTCAATCCCAGCGATATCCAGAACGCCTTGTACGGAGCCTACGGCCCTAGCTACGCGTCGATCATCTATTCGCCGGTATCGCAATACCGAGTGGTGCTAGAAGTCGAGAAGAAATACCAGGCCTTCTCCGACTACTTATCCAAGATCTATTTCAAGACCAATACCGGAGTCTTGGTTCCGCTTGATTCGCTAGCAAAAATCAAAGAGGATGTCGGCCCGCAAAGTATCTCTCATGCCGGCCAGCTCCCCGCAGTTACGGTTTCGTTCAACCTCAAGCCCGGAATTTCCTTTGGGAACGTGCACGATAAGCTTCAGGACATGGCCAAGAAGATGCTGCCCGCGACTATCTCGGCGAAATTTTCCGGCAACGCGGCGGCATTTGAAGATTCACTTTCCAATCTGAGCACACTGTTCCTGGTGGCGATATTAGTGGTCTACATTGTCCTGGGCGTGCTGTATGAAAGCTACATCCACCCGCTGACGATCCTTTCGGGACTGCCCTCGGCTTGCCTGGGCGCTCTGGTGACCTTGTACCTGTTCAAAGGCGAACTGAATATTTACTCTTTCGTCGGCTTGATTATTCTGGTGGGCATCGTCAAGAAGAACGCCATTATGCAGATCGACTTCGCACTGCAGGCGGAACGCAGCGGAGCCACCTCTCCCGAAGACGCGATTTATCAGGGCTGCATTATCCGCTTCCGGCCGATCATGATGACCACCGCCGCAGCCATGCTGGGTTCGGTTCCGGTAGCACTGGGCTGGGGCGCGGGAGGCGAGGCGCGCCGACCACTCGGACTCACCGTCATCGGCGGCCTGGCTGTATCGCAGATCATGACGTTGTATCTCACGCCCGTGGTATATACCTACATGGCGAAGTTCACTACACGTAAGAGACAGCGCCAAGAGGTGATCATCCACCAGCCGGAGGTCGCGCCGGGGTTCTCGGATTGAGACGCCCGCAGGACTGATTTTCAGCAAGAATGAACTTCTCGCAACCATTTATTGAACGGCCGATCGCCACCAGTCTCCTAATGGGCGCCATCGCGCTGTTTGGCACCGTGGCTTATCAGAAGCTGGCGGTCAGCGATCTTCCCAACGTCGATTTTCCGACCTTGCAAGTCACCGCCGCATTGCCTGGTGCCAGTCCCGACACGATGGCGGCTTCGGTCGCGACGCCTATGGAGAACCAATTCTCCAACATAGCGGGCATCGAGTCGATGACCTCCATTAACTCACTGGGCGCCACGCAAATCACGCTCGAATTCGCCCTGAATCGCAGCATGGATGGAGCCGCCATCGACGTCCAGTCAGCTATCACCCAAGCTTCACGGCAGCTGCCCCAGGGCATGCCTACGCCGCCGACGTTTGCGCGCGTGAATCCGGCCGACCAGCCGATCCTCTATCTAACGCTGACGTCCAAGGAAGTTCCCCTGTGGACCTTGGACGAATTTGCCGAAACCCGCATCGCCCAACGCATTTCGCAGGTGACCGGCGTGGCGCAGGTACAGGTTCTGGGCGCCCAAAAATACGCGGTGCACGTGCAACTGGATCCGCACCTGCTCGCGGCTCATAAGGTCGGCATCAACGAAGTCGAAGCGGCTCTGAAGGTGTGGAACGTCAATCTGCCCACCGGCCAGATCACCGGACCGCAGCGATCATTTACTCTGCAAACCTCCGGACAGCTAACCACTGCGGAGCAGTACAAATCGCTGGTGGTGGCATATCGCAACGCGACCCCCGTGCGATTGCAGGAGCTGGGCGAGCTGAAAGATAGCGTCGAGGACGACAAGACGGCTTCCTGGTTCTACACTCGGAATGACCAGCAGCGCGCCATCGTACTCGCGATCCAGCGCCAGCCCGGCACCAATACAATCGCCGTCACCGACAACGTAAAGAACCTGCTGCCGATTTTCCAGCAGGAGCTTCCGCCGTCAGTGCACATGGACATTCTCTACGACCGATCGCAGACCATTCGCGATTCGTACCAAGACGTTGAAGTCACCATGCTGATGACTTTGGCCCTGGTGATCGGCGTCATCTTCCTGTTCCTGCGCAATGTTTCGGCGACGGTGATCCCCAGCCTGGCGCTGCCGTTCTCGATCGTCGGCACCTTCGCGATCATGTACATGCTCAGCTACAGCCTGGATAACTTGTCCATGATGGCGCTGATCTTGTCCGTCGGATTCGTGGTGGACGATGCCATCGTGATGCTCGAAAACATTTTCAGGCACATGGAAATGGGCCGGAAGCCTCTGGCCGCGGCGCTGATGGGGTCGAGCGAAATCGGTTTCACCATCGTCTCGATGACCTTGTCCCTGACGGCTGTGTTTATTCCCGTGCTGTTCATGGGCGGCATTATGGGACGCCTGTTCCGCGAGTTCTCCGTGACCATCTGCGTGGCCATCCTGATTTCGGGTTTGGTGTCGGTCACATTGACGCCGATGCTGTGCAGCCGGTTCCTGCGTGTCAAGCATGGCGATCATTCCTGGTTCTACCGCATCACGGAGGCGTTCTTCGACGGCATGCTGCGCATCTATGAGCGCAGCCTGGATGTGGTTCTGCGCTTCCGGCCCGCCACCATGGCAGTTTTCGTGGTGGTGCTGATCGGCACCGTTTACCTGTTCATCAAGATTCCGAAAGGCTTTATTCCTGACCAGGACACCGACCAGTTATCGGTGATTACTGAAGCAGCTCAAGGCACTTCCTATTACCAGATGGTGCAGTATCAGAGCCAAGTGGCCGAGATCGTGCGCGCCAATCCCAACGTGGAAGCATTCACTTCATCGGTGGGGGGCGCCGCCTCGAATAGCATGGGCGGGCCAAACTTCGGCCAGTTGGTGGTGCGCCTCAAACCGCGCGCCCAGCGGAAGGAGCTGGTCGAGAACGTTATTGCGGACTTGCGGCCGAAGCTCGATAATCTTCCAGGAATGCGCGTGTATTTGCAGAATCCTCCCACCGTGCGAATCGGTGGCCAGGTCACCAAGAGTCTGTATCAGTTCTTGCTGCAATCCTCCGATAAGAACGCGCTGTATGCTACCACCGACAAACTCGAACGGCTGATCACTGCGGTACCTGGCGTGGAAGATGTTACCAGTAATGTGGCCATCACCAGCCCGCAGATCAACGTGAACATCGACCGCGATAAAGCCGCGGCGATGCAGGTGAATGCGAACCAGATCGAGAATGCGTTCTACGACGCTTACGGGCCGCGGTGGGTCTCGACAATCTATGGCGCTTCCAACCAGTACAAGGTTCTGTTGGAGCTGAAACCGGAGTTTCAGGCCGATCCGCGGGCCCTCTCGCTGCTGTATTTCAAGGCAGATACCGGCAAACTGATTCCTTTGGACACGCTGGCCGGCGTGAAACAGGAAGTTGGCCCGCAATCGGTGAACCACTACGGGCAGCTTTCAGCGGCCACCATCTCGTTTAACCTTTCGCCTGGCGCATCGCTCGGCGACGTGTTCGAAAAGATTGAAGCGATCGCGGCTGAGAACGTGCCGGCCGAGGTCGGTACGACCTGGCAGGGCGCCGCCAAAGCGTTCTCGGGACAGCTCGGCGATACCTGGATTCTGCTCCTGGTCGCAATCTTCGTGGTCTACATTGTCTTGGGCATTCTTTACGAGAGCTACATCCATCCCATTACCGTTCTGTCGGGCCTGCCCTCGGCCGGATTCGGCGCTTTGGCGACGCTGTACTTATTCCACATGGATCTGAACATTTACGCGTTCGTCGGTCTGATCATGCTGATCGGCATCGTCGAAAAGAACGCCATCATGCAGATCGATTTCGCGCTGGACGCCGAGCGCAATCAGGG
>Ga0105237_10002956_pt1 | contig 20568 bp, 21 predicted proteins | sample KBSC24metaG_FD_81520 | JGI IMG/M metagenome (GOLD analysis project Ga0105237, IMG submission 81520) | Corn rhizosphere microbial communities from Kellogg Biological Station, Michigan, USA - KBS C2-4 metaG | ecosystem: Host-associated > Plants > Roots > Rhizosphere > Soil | place: Michigan, USA... | reverse complement strand
CGGGCTCCCCGCTGAAGTGTATTAGGCTACTGAATCTTGGTGAAGGTCTCCGGAGCGCTGCCACCTTTGCCCTTGCCGCCGCCCGGCCCACCAGGACCACCACCCACCCTCTGCCGCAGCGCCGAATAGCTCTTGCCGTCCGCGGCCAAGGTCCATTCGTCGTGCCACTGTGTGCCGTTGCCCTGGGTCGTTTCGACCACCAGTTTGTTGCCCTCCATCTTACCCGTGGCCTTGGCGTCCTTCCAGACGCCCTCCGTCATGGTGACTTCCTGTCCTTTGGTGGGATATTGACGCAAGATCACCATACCGCTCTTTTGCGTCTCTTCCATATACACGACGCCGTCCTTGTAGGTGAGCTTTCGTATCTGTCCGCCCTCTTCACCCTTCCAGGTGCCATTGAACTTTGAGGCGTCTTGCGCCATTAACAGAAACGCGCTTACGCCCAACGCAACCATGGCCATGAACATCGCTCTTCTCAAGGGTGTTCTCCTTTTCCTGGATGAGGAACCGGTTACTTCTTCGCATCTTTGGGATGCGTTCGTTCGTAGCGCGACGTTTCGATATAGTTCCGTACCGCCGTGTTCCCTTCGTGGCAGGCGTACTCGTACATCTCGTACTTATTGTCGAGATACATCGGATACGCCACAGTGTAAGACCCAGTGGCCAGAACCGTCGGGTCTTCGACTTTCATCGTGAACTCGATGGTATCCGGAGCCACGCGCGTGAACCGCTCCGTGATCTTCATGTTCGGGGTCTCGGGCTGGAGCGGGCCGGGGGATCCGGGAACTCCCGCGCTGGTATGCCCCACCAGGCCATTAAAGTTCGTCGTCTCGACCACCAGCGTGTTGCCTTCCCAATGTCCGCGCGATTCGCCCAAATATTCCTTGATCTGGGGGTCCAACGGCGGCATTCCATTGGTTGGAATCACCCGCACCTCGTGGGCCATTTCCAGCAGGATCATCACATAGCCAGGCGACTGCATGATGCGAATGCCGTTGTTGTAGTTGCGCGGCTCCATCGAAACCGGCATGCCGCGTGTAATGCAGCGGTCCCATGCGCTGAAATCTTCGATGGCGTCGAATACGGTCTGACCCGGTTTGTAGCTGCTCTTCATCTCCGCCTGAAGCTTCTTGCCGTATTCAGTGAGCTCGGGAAACTGGCCATCTTTCGGATCGACGATCAGCGACAGTTGGCGCATGAGCCTGTCCGGGTAGTCCCTGTCCGGGACCGCTCCGGTGCCGCGGGCCCGAGCCGTTAGGGCGGCGAATTCCTTGTCGGTCCTGTAAAGCCGGTCTCCGTACTGCAACGGTCGCGTCGGCCGCGTAAGAGGTACGGCGATCAGATGGTTGATCGGCCAGATACCCTGCAAATCGGGATCGCCCCAAGGCGTCTTCGGAGGCACGTAATTAGGGACGGGCTTTACGTCGTAAGCCCAGAGCTGCCTTTCCTTAGCGGTGCCGGGCTCGGCTGGTTCCGGCGGAGCTGCGGGACCGCGTCCGCGCCCTCCGCCCGCATTTTGGGCGAACCCTACCGTGATGCTGATTAAGCCAAGAGCCAGAATCCGTTTGGTCATTGTAAAACTCCTCCCCTATATATAGAGGGTCCGCAAATCAATATTACATTACCTGAATCACAGCGTGTTATTCTGTGAAGCGAAAAAACAACGGCGTACAATAGGGAGTAGACTGATGCGAAACCGGCAGCATCGATTCTTGGTTTGGGGCGCGATCGCGATGGCGGCGCTGATGTCCGTCGCGCAAGCCCAGCAAGCCAAACAGGCCAAAGAAGCACCCAAACAAGCCAAGGCCGCCTCAACCCAGTCTGGGCAACGCCCGGCGACCATCGCAGGCCATCCGAACCTTAACGGCGTCTGGCAGGTTTTGAACACCGCCAATTGGAATCTGGAGGCACATTCGGCGCAAGCTCTCGATGACTTCTGGGGCTTGGGCGCCATTGCCGCAATCCCGGCCGGCAAGAGTGTCATTAAGGGTGACGGGAAGATCCCGTACCTGCCGAAAGCGCTCGAACAGCGCGATAAGAATCGAGCCGCGTGGCCGGCGTCGGACCCTGAAGCACGGTGCTTCATGCTGGGAGTTCCGCGTGTCACCTACCACACCATGCCGTTCCAGATCTCGCAGGGCAACGGCGACCTGCTGATGGTTTACCCCTTCGACGCCACCAATCGGATCATCCATATGACCGACCACGGGGAACCGCCCGTGGATACCTGGATGGGCAAGTCCGACGGTACCTGGGAAGGCAACGTGCTCGTGGTGGTCACCACCGGACAGAACGAAAAATCGCAGTTGGATCGCGCCGGCAATTTTCACAGCAATCAGTTGAAGGTGACCGAACGGTTCACGCTGCTGGATTCAACTCACATCCGCTACGAAGCGACGCTTGAGGATCCCAAGACCTTCTCCAGGCCTTGGACTATCGAGATGCCGCTGTATCGTTTGATCGACGACAACGTGCAAATACTCGAGCATAAGTGCGTGCCGTTCGCCGATAAACTTCTTTATAGCGACTTGATGCACCTGGAGCAGCAACAGAAAAATGCTCCGGATCCGAAAAACTTCAGGGAGAGAACGCAATGAACAGCAAACTGATCACGATTCTGGGAACAGCAGCGCTGCTGGTGTCCGTGGCGTCTGCCCACCATTCCTTTTCCGCCGAGTTTGACGCGAACAAACCGGTCACGCTCGAAGGCACGGTCGTAAAGATGGATTTTGTGAACCCGCATTCCTGGCTGTATCTCGACGTCAAGGGGCCGGACGGCCAAATCCAACACTGGTCGGTGGAGGGCGGTGCTCCCGGTGTTCTGCTGCGGAACGGCTGGAATAGGAACTCGCTTCCCGAAGGAACAAAAGTCATCGTCCGCGGTCATATGTCAAAGGATGGCGCCTACCGCGCGAACTCCAGCAGTATCGAGTTTCCGGACGGCCGCAAGCTGGACACGGGCAGCAGCTACGGCAAAGAAGCGCCCAAAGAGGCTCCTAAGAAATAGTGATGCGCAAACTCTGGTTGTCGGCCGTCGTTGCCCTGGCTCCGCTTACGGCGTTTTCTCAGCCTGCCGGTTGGAACGATCCTTTCCCGCCACATAAGGTAATGGACAACCTGTATTACGTGGGAACGAAGGAACTGGCTTCGTTCCTGATCGTCACGCCCCAGGGCAACATCCTGATGAACAGCAACTACGAGTCGTCCGTGCCGGTGGTCAAGGCGAGCGTGGAAAAGCTGGGGTTCAAGTTCGGAGACATCAAGATCCTGATCGCCGGCCACGCCCACCCCGACCACGTGGAGGGGGACGCGCTGGTCAAGGAATTGACGGGCGCTCAGGTGGTGGTAGGCCGCGTGGACGAAGCCAAGACCAAGGAGTTTCGCCCCGGAGGGAAGGAGCACCCCATCGACCGCCTGGTCGACGACGGCGAAACAGTCTCACTCGGGGGAACGACGCTGACGGCCCACATCATGCCCGGACACACCAGGGGATGCCTCGCCTGGAGCACGAACCTTAGGGAAAATGGCAAGACCTACTACGCCTTTATCGAGTGCAGCCTGAACGGCCGGTTCATCCAGACACTCGATCAATACCCGGGGATACTTGACGACTTCCGGGCGACGTACAAGAAGGCGCGCACCTTCCCGGTCGAAGTCTTCCTCAGCTCCCACGCATCGTTCTACAACATGGCCGCGAAGTACGAGAAGCTGCAGAAGCGCGGTCCCAACGATCCGAATCCCTTCGTCGATCCCGAAGGCTACAAAGCTCACGTCGACGAATACGAGAAGAGCTTTGAAGCCGCACTAGCGGCACCGCAACAAGGAAAAGGCAAAGGCAAGCAAGATAAGTAAGAAGATTCTTACTGCTCGGACAACTCTTTGAATTGTCCGTTGCTATAACTAGCTTCTCCGCCGGCACACCTAGCGAAATTCAGCAGCCTCAGCTGAAGACTCTTGAGCGGCGTGCGCGCGAGGAACTTCCACAAAGTCCCGCGCACTCATACAGCTCATGAACGCTGGCGCGATTTATACACGCCGAAGATGAGCAGGGAGCCGACGATTGAACCCACGATGCCCCACAGCAGCGAGTCCGAACTCTGCGTCGACTTTTGATTTGTCCCGCGACGTTTCTTGCTCCTATGGGCCGATCGCGGCGATTCTGTGATGGGATGCTCTAGCGCCTCTGTGAGTGCTTCTTGCATCGAAGTCATAACCCGTAGTACCTCTACCGATTGGATTCCCAGGCGCCAATTCTTGTTACGTCTAGAAGGCTAGAATATCGAGGACTACTCGACGCATGGCATCTCACCGCAGTGAGAGTCGACATGCGTATGGAGTTTTTCACGTGCAGTACGATAGGCTAGCCGAGCCCTTTCGACGCGTCTTGCCGCGCTTCGGACATCTGAGTCCAGCCCCACCGTGTCTACGTAAACGCCCAAGTCGGCGCGCATTCTTGCTTTGAGGATATTGCAAGATTCGCAGAACGTTTGCACGGGTTCCATTTCGATGACACTTTAGCAATCCGCGGGCGATCGCGCTACTAGGACTGTCCCTAGTTGGGGCCGTCAAAGATTCACTCGAAAATGTGGATTGGTTACAACTATGCGGCGGCTTGAACCGCGCCTGCTCGCCGTATGGTGCCGGAATCGACCGTCATTCCGGTTCGTGAGACAGCCTGAAAAAACAGATCGTCCCCGCTGATCTCCACTGTCAGGAATGAGTGGTCCTTATCGAACCCCACCGCCGTTAAATTTGTTTTCTTAAGATTGTTGGCACGCAACTGGCCTGAGGCACCCTCGGTGAAGTAATAAATCCCTTTCTGCGGCTTCACCCGCTCATACACGTGCTCGTGTCCCGCAAACACCACCTGAACCCCATACTTCAAGAACAGTGGTTCAAGCACAGTGCGCAGTTCCGCCGAAGAACCGTGGAACGCTCCTGATGAATATAGAGGATGATGAAAATAACAGATCTTCCAGTCGTTTGTTCCGGCAGCAGCGAGTTCTTTCTCGAGCCACATCAGTTGCTTGGGATCCAGGTAATTGCTATCCAGAGCAAAGAAGTGGACATTGTTCTTCTTGTAGGAATAGTATTGCTGGCCGTTCATGTTGAAGAACTTGTAGAACCGCTCATTCGAATCGTCATGGTTGCCCAGGACCGCATAAAACTGTACGCCCGCATCCAGCAGGGGTTTATAGGGAATCTCGAACTTCTTTTGTAACTCGGCAGGGCTCTTACCCCCGTAGATGTTGTCGCCCAGGGCCAGCACAAAAGTGAAGGGGAACTGCTGGTGAAACTGGAGCATGCGTCGCGCGACCTCGTACTGGAGCGGTTCTCCCGTCCCCATATCCCCGATGGCCGCGAACCGAACCGACCCGGACTTGTTCGGCAAGATGACGTCCTGCGCCCGCAGCGACCAGGCATAGCGGTTTAGCAGTGCAGCAAGCAGAAAAGTCCGGCGGCGTATGGTTCGCATAATTAAGGAAGAGCTCCTGGAATGAAGTCAACGACCACTCTGGCTTCGATGTCTTGCAAAACGAAATCGTGACCGACGATCCGATAAGCAACTTCGGACGGTAGCTGGGGAAGGCGGAGCAGCAGCGTGGGAGGAACTGTCGTCACCGGCAAGCGCTCAGGATAATCGCCGTTTATGGTCAGATGCCGGTCTTGGAGGGGTTCTCCCTGGCGGATGGTCTTGCGGACGCTAGCTCCCTTTGGCCCTTGAAAGACGCTTCGAATCACCCGCCGGAACTCGTCGCTCGCTGCCGGTGTGAAGATATCGCCTTGCTTGGCGTTGGCGCGAGTCTCCCGTATTTTTTGCGCGAGCGCTTGCCGGCGCGCGATGATTTCCTCGCGCTTCTTAGTCGTCCGCAGTCGCGGGACCGATTTTTGCAACTTTAGGTATTCCTGTAGTCGCTCCGAGAATTCGCGGAACCCCGGCGAATCTGGGCTGGCGGGCGTAATCTTTGGAGGATCGGCCGCCATAATCGAAGCCCGCGGGACCCCCACCAGTACGATAAGGAGAACGGTGGTTCGCAGGAACATAAGTTAGCGCGCCTCTTGGGTCACTTCCTTGACGGCTTCTTTCACCGCTTCTTTTACCGCGTGCTTGACGGTCGATTTCAGGCTCCCTTGGGCTACGGCTTCCTTGCCCGCTCTGTTCACGGCCTGTTTAATCGCTTTCTTCAGCGTCGTTTTTAACGGCGACATCTCTTTAGCCAGGGCCCGGGTCGCCTTGGTGGTGGTTTCCGGCGCCGCATCAGCGTTCGGTTTCGCGGCATCGCGAGCTTCGTCGAAGCCGCTGGCCGCCCAATCTTTTTCGAACGTCGCGAGCAGTGTCTTCACCGCCTTCGAATCCCGAATGACCATCCCAATTTCGCGCCGCGAATCGAGCTCCGCCTGTCGCAGGCTCTGACTGCCCACGAATGCCTGGCGGCCGTCGCGGATAATGGTGCGCGTGTGCAAACGCATGCTAGTGAGCGGCGTCACCGGTAGGTTCGCGCTGCGAGCCACTATGCTTCCGATGATCTTAACATCCAGGCCGGCTTTGGCACGCTCTTCGAGCAGACGCATAATCTGCTTGTCGGCTACCTTGGGGTCGTAAATCCACAACTGTTTCCGGGCGCGCTTAATGAATTCGGTAAGCTGCTTGCGGGCGTTGGTGGGACTAACCACAAACCCATCGAGCCCTCCCTTGTAGGTTTTCCGGTTGAGGTCGGCATCGAATAACTTCACAGCCTCTTTCACCACGCTGGCGGTCTTGGTCACAACGCCGAAACCCCGGCTGTGCTCGATATCCAGATGGACAAAGTTAAACGACAGAAGGAACAGCGTTCGGGCATCCACGATCATCATCTTGCCGTGGTAGCGAATCAAATCATCTGCCGTGCGCCCCACCGTGATGCCTGCTTCGAGAAAGCGCATCTCCAGGCTGCGCAGCCTGGATTCGCCACCCCGGTTGGTGTGTGCGATCAGTGCTCGTACGGCAATGCCCTGGTTCGAGGCGGCTTTCAATGCCACCTCCAGCTCTTTCCAATCCATGCGGAAGATCAGGATATCGATGCTCTTCTTGGCGCTCTTGATGCCCGCCAGAAGAGGCGCAACGCCATCATCCGGTTGTATTAGTAGTTTCAGGTTCGCCCCCGGTTCCATCCCGTTGAAAGCACGTGGCGGGCCATCTGCCCGTCGCGCCGAGTCCTGATTCTCCCCGGTTTGGCCTTGTAATCTCAAATCTCCGACCATGCCAGGTCATATGACCATATTCGGACGCACGAAATCTCCCCCTTTGTTGCAGATCTTGCACAGTGAGTCCAGAACCTCCCCGGAACGGTCCTCAACGTGCTTCTTTAGGTGCGGAATACCATGAACGCAACCCATCACCTATTAAACGCCCTGTGCATTGGATGCGCCCTCGCCTTTGCCTTCCCTGCCCGCGCCTACCAATCCCCCGATCTCGCACCTTCAGCGCCGTTGTGGCGCGAGCGCGGCGATGTGACATCGCTCAACCTCCTCTATGGAGCGGGTGGTAAGGAACACCAGCCGGCCGGAACGTTCATATTCGTCAAAGAAGACAAGCAAGGGACGTCCGCCAAGTTCGAGGTTATCGACGACCAAGGCGTCCGCTGGAAGGTCAAACTCGGTGAAGAAACCAAATCGGAAACGGCAGCCAGCCGTCTGGTATGGGCAGCCGGCTACTTTACCGACGAGGACTACTACTTGTCCGAGTTGCGTGTGGAAAAAATGCCTAAGCTCAACCGCGGCCGCAAGTTTGTCTCAGACGACGGCGTCGTCCATGGCGCCCGGCTCGAGCGCAGCATAAAAGGGCAGAAGAAGGACGGAAACTGGAGCTGGTTCAAGAATCCCTTCACGGGAACCAAAGAGATGAATGGTTTGCGGGTCATGATGGCACTCATAAACAACTGGGACCTGAAAGAGGTTAACAACGCCATCTACGACCAGAAGGGCGAAGGATCTCGCTACGTCGTCAGCGATCTGGGGGCGACGTTTGGTGAAACAGGGAACACGGTCGTCCGTTCCAAGAGCAATCCGGAGGACTACAGCGAATCCAAGTTCATCCAAAAGATCACGCCGGAGCATGTGGACTTTTTCCTGAGCAGCCGGCCGCTGTTTATCACCGCTATTGACGTTCCCAACTACACCTCGCGCACGCACATGCAAGACATTGTTAAGGACATTCCCGTGGCGGACGCCAAATGGCTCGGCAAGCTGCTCGAGCCGCTCTCGGATGAACAGCTCCGCGATTGTTTTCGCGCCGCCGGGTATTCGCCCGCGGACGTAGAGAGCAATGCCGCGATGGTCAAGGAACGAATCAGGGCTTTGAACGTGTTCTAACAGGACGAGTATTGGTGCGCCGAACCGACCAACCTATATTCGCCCTTTTCATCGTACTTGCCGTCGCTGTCCCCGGCTGCGCGAAGCGGCCCCAAGTGCAGACTGCGAGTGAGGCGCCGGCCAGCGTCCCTATTCAGCCCGGCGGCTTGCGTCGCGACCCGGGGAAGATCGGTTCGCTCAACCTTTTCTACGGTCCGGGCGGGAAAGAGCGCCAGCCCGTCGGAAAGTTTACTTTCGCCAAAGAGGATAAAGAAGGCACCTCACCAAAGTTCGAAGTAATAGACGGGCAAGGCGTCCACTGGAAAGTGAAATTGGGAGAAGAGACCCAGTCGGAAACCGCCGCCACTCGGCTGCTATGGGCGGTGGGGTACTTTGCCGACGAAGACTACTATCTGCGTGAGATGCGGGTAGAAAAGATGCCCAAGCTCGAGCGCGGCCGCCAATATGTATCGAAAGGCGGTGTGGTCCACGGCGCCCGTCTGGAACGGAAGATCAAAGGCCAGAAGAAAGCTGAAAACTGGAGTTGGTTCAAGAATCCATACGTGGGGACCAAAGAACTGGACGGTTTGAAGATCATGATGGCGCTGATGAACAATTGGGACCTGAAAGAAGTCAACAATGCCATCTACGAGGAATCGGGTTCAGAACCTCGATACGTCGTCAGCGACTTGGGCGCGACGTTTGGGCGAACCGGCAATCCGCTGGTTCGGTCCAAAGACAATCTGCGGGACTATCGCAAAACCAAGTTCATTCAGAAGATCCGGCCCGAAGACGTCGACTTCTATATGAGCAGCCGTCCGTTCTTTCTGACCGCAGTCGACGTGCCCAATTATGTCAGCCGGACCAAGATGCAGGGCATTGTCAAACATATCTCGCGGACCCACGCCAAATGGCTGGGCGGCTTGCTGAGGCAGCTCTCGACGGAGCAACTTCGCGATTGTTTCCGCGCCGCGGGATACTCACCGGCAGAAGTAACAGGATTCACCAATGTGGTTCAAGCACGAATCACTGATTTGAACCGTCTCTGATAGCGTCGGCTATTTGCCAGGCTCGGGCTGCTGGAGGCTCCCTAACTGGAGTCCGTAGAGTTCGGAATACACTCCGCCGGCGGCGAGTAACTCTGCGTGTGTCCCGCTTTCGGCTAGCTGGAAATCCTTCACCACGAAGATAACGTCGGCTTTCTGGATCGTCGCGAGATGGTGGGCAATGACTATGGACGTCTTCCCTTCCATTAGGCGGCCCAGCGCCTCGAAGACCATCTGTTCCGACTCGGCATCCAGGCCCGACGTCGGTTCATCCAGCAGCAGGATCGGAGTGTTCCGGATGATAGCGCGCGCAATCGCGATACGCTGGCGCTGCCCCCCCGAAAGCGAGACTCCCCGTTCGCCCACCATAGTGTCGTACCCGTCTGGCATCTTCTCGATAAATTCATGGGCATTGGCCAGTTCCGCGGCCCGCATGATTTCCGCACGCTGGGCTTCCGGCTTCCCGTACGCGATATTCTGCCAAATGGGAACGCGGAACAGCACTGTATCCTGCAGCACGAAACTCATCTGCTCACGAAGTGATCGAAGTGTATACCCACGAATGTCGGAGCCATCTATTTTCACCTGGCCGGAGGTCGGATCGTAGAAGCGCGGAATCAGGCTCATGATGGTCGACTTGCCGGCTCCACTGGGGCCAACGAAGGCAGCCACCTTGCCCGGCTCAATCTCAAAACTCATTTCCTTCAAAATCGGATTATCCGGGGTGTAGCTGAAAGAGACGCGATCGAACTCGACTTTGCCCTTAAAAACCGGGGCTCGGCGCGCTCGCGGCAGATCTCGCACACGGCTGACGGCGTTCAGAATTTCCTGGATGCGCTCATAGCTTACGGTCGCCTTGGAAACGGTATCCCCCATCTTGGAGAGGTCGCGCATGGGCTTATACATCTTGCCGAGGTAAGCCAGGAAAATAATCAGATCACCCGCGCTTAACTGGCCGGCCATCGCCAGCCGGGCCCCGTATCCCAGAACTAAGCAAGTCCCTATTGCGGCCAGCACCTCAACAATGGGAGACAACTTGGCTTTCAGCGACCGCGCTTGCAGTGCTGTTTCCACGTTTTCCAGGCTCTGCTCTTCGAAGCGGCGCTGCTCGTAGTCCTCGCGCGAGAAGGCCTTGACCACGCGGATCGAGGTGAAGACTTCCTGAACGATGTTTGCCAGCTCACCCTCTTTCTGCCGCACGGCCCGCGATGCTTTCTTGATCCGCTTGGTTAAAACCCAAACGACCAGGAAAAGTGCGGGCGCGATGGAAAGCGCGATCAGCGCAAATCGCCAGTTGTAATAGAACATCACGGCGACCATCCCGGCCAGCGTCAGCGCGTCCACCAGCATGTCGAGCAGGGCCGAAGAGATAAAATCCTGAACGGATTGGATGTCGCTGGTGACCCGGCTGATCAAGTCCCCCGTTCTTTTCTCATCATGCTCCGCCAAGGAAAGGTGATGGATATGCTGATACAGCGTGCGACGGAGATCGTGCATCACCCATTGCCCGACGCTGGTCGTAAGGTATTTCTCCGTGTACGAACTGATAGCTCCGATGATCGCGATGACGGCCACCGACACGACGGCAAAGTTGAGAACCGCCAATTTATCCTGCCCCAGATGGCTTACAATCCCGGCCAGCCACGACGGCAGAGGTTTCGACTGGAGCAGATTGTCGACAACGATTTTCAGCGGCCACGGCTCCAACAGATCGGTGACGGTTTCACCCAGCACAGCCGCCAGCGCCAGGCTCATCGTCTTCCAATGAGGGCGCAATAGCTCGACCATCTGCCGCCAGTTGGATTTAGCGGGCACGTTTGTCGATGCGGACGTATCTGGCATCAGGTTTTAGTGGCCTCGCGGCGGGCTGCCGCTAACCAAATCCAAACCGGCGCACCCGTTTGAAATCTAACACGATCCCGGCCTTGGATTGAAATGCAGGAGGACGCAGAGCGTATAAAGCCTGAAGGAGGAATGCAGTAGGAAATTTGCGGACCAATGAGGACGACGATCTTCGAATCCGGTGGGCTGGTTCAGGTTGCCGAATATTGCTGAACCAGCCCGTCAGGACTACCGCACCGCAATCGGCACGGTTATGGGCTGGCCAATAATCTCTCCTGAGATCACCAGTTCCACCCGTCGATTTTGCTGCCGCCCCGAGGCGGTTTCATTCGAGGCCACCGGTTGTGTTTTCCCAAAACCTTTGGTGGAAACCGAATTCGGCTGCATTCCCTGTTGCGTCAGGTAATCTCGCACGGCCGAACCGCGCTGCTCGGAAAGCTGCTGATTGTAGTCGTCCCCGCCCACGTTATCCGTATGGCCCTCGACATCCAGCCGCAGTCCGGGATGCCCCGAGACGATTCCAGCCACCTTGGCCAGTTTCTCTCGCGCTTCCGGCCGCAGTGAGAACTTGGCCGTGTCGAAGAGCACGTCCGACATGTTTACGATCAATCCTCGCGCTGTGTCACGCGTCTGGAGAATCGTATTGAATTGTAACAACAGCTGAGACCGGAGCTCCGTCTTGTCCGCCTCCAACTGCCGCTTCTCGCTGGCGATACGGTCCAGTTCAGATTGCGCGTTCGCCTTTTGCGAATCATTGTCGCGTCTCAGGCGATCCGCTTCGTTCTGGGCAGCCGCCATCTTGGCGTCGTTGTCCTGCTTCAAACGGTCGGCTGTGGACTGAGCCGTCGAAGCGCGTAGGTCGTTCTCCCGCTTTAGTCGGTCTGCTTCATCCACGGAAGCCTGGGTCCTGTTGTCGTTCTCGCGCTTGAGGCGATCCGCTTCCGCCAAAGATGCCCGAGTCTTATCGTCGTTATCGCGCTTCAAACGGTCGGCTTCAGACTGGGCGCTGAGCCGAGCGCTTTCCGCTTCTCGTGCGATGCGCGATGTTTCCGATTGCGCATTCGCGGTCGCGTTCTCGGCGACCGTCGTAGCGTTCTTGGCGCGAGCAGCCGCATTCTCCGCACGAGCTTCACGCGCTGCACCTGCTTGCCGTTCGGCGGCGAGGAGATCGTCGTCCTGGCGCTTCACCGCGATGGCACGTGAATCCTCGGCGATCTGCACGGCCTGCCGGGCCGTCATCGTCACCGGCTTTGATCCGGCGTTGCGCGCCCGATAGGCCTCCGACTGTTTCAGATTGCTTTGAGCTTTCTCGAACGTGTCGGTGGCAAAACGATCCGCACCGCTTTTGCGGGCAATGTTGACTGCGTTGCGGGCTTCATATAGCTCCAGAGGCATGTTTCCGTTGACCTTCAAATCGAGCACGTTCGCCAGGTGCTCGTATTGGCCTCTTTGAAGCAACTCGTACTTTGCGTCAATGAGCTCGATCTTCCCCTTAGTGTCCGCGCGGACGACATTTTCCATCACGACGACGTCGCTAGGCCGCGATACAGCGAAGTACGGTTCAGCCGTCACGATCAGGCCGAACGCCTGCAGCTCTGTTGTCACGTCCAGCTTTCCACTCGTGCCCCCGCCGCGGAGAATTTCACCGAGGTTCGACGTGCGGCCTTCGGGCGTCACGGCCCATAAGACGTACGTCAGATACTCGCCGCCGAATTGCGTGGCTTCCGTCATGTTGCGGAATTCCACCTCGATTTCGATGTAGCCCTTCTTGCTCTCGACTTTCGCTTCGCCATGCGCGTTAGGCATCAGTGCCGTCCCGCCAAAATCGATCTTGGTGGCGCCGCTCCGGTGCTGGTAGCTGATCGCTTTCGCCGTGCGTTCCGTCACTGTGACACGATAAATCGGCGTCAGCCCGGATGCGGCCCGATCCGCATTCTCTCTGCGTTCCTGAGTTTGGTTTGGTGCCGGCGCCTGGGCCGTCAGGACCCCGCATACCGTCAGGAGTCCTATGGTGATTCTTTTCATGGGTGTTCTTCCTCAGTGCTAATAGTTCGCTTACTTTCCGTGTTTGTCTTCGGTAGCCGAGTACTTATTCAGCTCATTGATGAGCTTCGCGGCTGCCGGCGGTACACGCCGCCTCTCGGTGACGATCGCGCGATTCTCCAAGCGTTTCCCGTACAGGTTCTGGTTATCGTCCAAGTCCTGGCGCAAAGTGGCTCCCTCCAGAGCGATCCCCGCGAACAGACCCTGCGAACGCGACCAGGACAAGATGTCCGCGTGCATCTGCGCGTCGGTCTGCGCTGTGGCCGTGCGTCCCACCGGTCCCGCGGCGACCGATCCTTCGGCGCCTAAAGTGAACTTGCTCGAAAGCAATTTGTCCGCGCCACGAGCGTTCATCACCAGCATGATCAGATCCGTCGAAGAGCCGCCGATTTGAAAGCCGACGCTTCCGCCCTCAATGCGTACGGTGCCGGGCGCCGACCAACCTGGTCCGACTTTGTTTCTGCAGGAAAGAATGCCCTTCCCGTATTTCCCGCCGACGATGAATGCCGCAGTCTTCAGCTCCGGTACGATTACGATGCAGTGGGCGTGCTCCAGCATCTCCTGAGGGATGCCTTTATCTGGCGCGCCCATCACCTCCGAAAACACGGCCGCGGCCGATTCCAGTCGTTTTGCCGGCTCATTGTCTTTGCCCATGAGCGGCGCGATCGCGACGATTGCCGCTGTTGCTAGGATTCGTTTCATTTTTCCTCACCTCTTTCGTCGCGAGTTAGCGTCGTGACCTCCTTGGAAGGGGCACGCCGGGCACCGCCCGGAAACAGACCTGTGCGAGTCGCGTTTTGTTACCTTTGAGCGCTTTACCGCTGGCGTGACTGGCGGACTGGTAACCGTATGCGGTCACGTGACCGCGTGTGGTCAGCCCCTGCGATGGCGATCGTCAGATGGCGGCACTTGCTGCAGGTCTAAATGGATGCCGAAGCACTGGAGTGCCATCCAGGCCGTCACGAGCAACACTACCGCGAGTAATACAGCTGCAATCCACAAGGGCGGAACAAACAGGAAGAAAGCGCAGACCGCGCTACAAAACACTACCCAGAAAAAAGTGAGTAGAAAGCGTAGCATTACCGCGCCTGCGTTTCAGAGGTCGGCGTCGCCGCTCTGAGTTGGTCGACTTGAGCCATTAACTTGGTCCACTTTTCGGCCGCCTTCTTGTTCTTCTCGGCAACCGGAGCTCTTCGGTCTTTGTAGTAGCTCAGAAGATTTGCGCGCAGGTTTGGAGTAATCCCTGCGAACTTCCGGTCCGCAAGCTTCCCCACCAGCTGGTCATACGCTTGGTCGGCGCCCTGATACTGGCCGGCCACCGATGGTTCGCCCAAATCGAAATTTTCGTTGGCCAGCTGCAACCGGTTTGTGTTCACGTTCTCAAGCAGCGCGCGATAGTTGTCGACGGTCGCATTGAAGCTGGCCATGAACATCTTTTCCACCTCCGGAGTGGGCGCACGGAATGCGAGCGACTTGAAGGGGCCTACCTTGGGAACGATCCGCAACACCCAGGACACCAGGCGCGTGCGAATCCCAGGCTTGTGATATTCCGTCCCCCACTCTTTTTCGTAGCTGGCGCGCGACAGATTGTAAAGGAACTTCTGTCGCGTCATGCCTGGAACCTCTTTGGATACCTGGTCCTTCTTGAGTTGCCAGGCCACTCGCGTCATGCCCGGAATAACGGAGCCGACGCTGTACCGGAAAGTTCCCAGCGCCAGATCCAGGCTCCCAAAGACATCCTTCAGCTCCAGCCCGTAGGTGTCGCTGAAGGCGCGCTCCAGCACTGGTTTCGCTACCTGGAAGCCAACAAAAGCCCGATAGCGATCCGGGGCGTAGCGCCCTTGCGCGACTTGCAGCACGTCAAAACCGAACTCCGTCCTGAGGTGTGAGGCGGGATTATCCCAATAGGTCACTTCCTTCCCGAACTTCCGGCCCAGTTTCGGATATAGGATCGGCACGGCCTTATTGGTAGCGATGCGATGGCCGTTGTTGTCCGCGGCGTAGTGAGCCAGCGCGCCCAGCGCAAATGCATATTCGTTGACGTCTTGCGATTCCCGCAGCAGCGCCTGGATAAAATCCCCGCTACGCACGTAATGCGTCAGATCGCTGAACAACTTGCTGCTGAAGGGATAATATCCCATGTCCTGAAGGATGCAGCCTCCATAGACATAAGCGTGAGCCTTTTCTAAATCTTCCGGCGTCGTTCCGGGGAATCGCTTGAGTAACAGCTTCTGTATGGAGACATCCCACAGAGAATCGACGATCGCTTCGTGAGTAAGTACGGAATAGCCAAAAGAAACCGAGCAAGAGAACGCGGCCAGAAAAGCTAGTCGGGCAACCCAGCGGAAAGACATCCTACTCCACCCGGCCGGCCCTCTGGGCACTCGCAGCGAGTTCGCTGAACTTGTACTCCAAATCGTGCGCCACCATTGTATGAGGGCCCACGAATCGCACATTGGCCGAGGATTCCGAAGCCGTCTGTAGCCACATGCCGCCCACGTCTCCGTACGTCAATACGATGCGCGAGTCCCGCAGCCACCAGGACGGCGCCTTCCCGGGTTCGCCCTCAGTGCGGCGCAGCTGGTAGGTGGTCGCGTCTATCCAGATTTGACCGTGAAGAAGGGTTTTGCCTTTGCGCTTCGGGATCATCTCCAGCACATAACAGCGCTGGCCGCTCAATTCTTCTTCGCGGAGGAAGCGAAAGTCATAGTTGGCCGCGGTCAGATCGGTCGAACCATAGTCCTTAACGATGTCCGTTTCATGGTCCAGCATCTGGCGGACGATCTTTTCGCCTAATCCCATTCCGCTCGCTTGCCGGATCGCATAGTGTTTCACGTCCGGTGGAACGAAGCTGAGGTCGGCAATTATTTCCGCCTTGGTGTCCTGCTTTTCTTTGCCGATTAGCTTGTAGGAGCGGGTCACGCTATAAGGACGAAGCCGGGTTCGGTTTGCTTCTCGCGCTTGCGCCATCCGGCTTAGAATGGTTTCTACCGCCGGTACCGGGGGATGAGTCTCAGCCAGCAAACCTGCTCCAGCGACGGCCAGTCCACCTAAACTAAGGCAGAGCCGGCACGAAATTGGCGTCCATGTACGCACGACCAAGCTCCCCTCCAGCCAGAGATGCACCACTCTCGGGCTGGCCGTCACGGCTCCGATCCATCACGGCCTTACCCGGAGCGTTGATTAATCCGATTCCGGGATTGCAAGTTAGAGGCCATTCTCTTCATAGAACCGGGTTTAAAGGTCACCCCGGGAAATGCCCAGTTTCTTCATCATGGCGTTCAGGGTTGTCCGGGGCATTCCCAGACGGCTCGCCGCGGCACTGACCACTCCGCCGGTTTCCCGGAAAACACGCAGGATGTAGTCCCGCTCCACTTCCTCGAGTGTGGAACCGATCGCACCTTGCTCCGCGTCGGACCGCAATTCCGATAACGGTGCACGCAGATTCGGTCCACGGGAGAGAATAACCGACCGTTCTATGAAGTTCTCCAGCTCTCGTACATTGCCCGGCCACGACCAACTCACCAGAGCTTTCATTGTCTCGGCCGGAATCTTGTCGATCGTCCGATCCATTTTGGCAGCGTACTTCTTGGTGAAGTGGCGAGCTAAGCTGGGGATGTCCTCGGGATGGTCGCGCAGCGGCGGCGTAATGACCGGGAAAACTTTCAGGCGATAGTAGAGGTCGCTGCGGAACAGCTTATCCCCCATCATTTGAGTCAGGTTCCGGTTGGTCGCCGCGACCAGCCGTACGTCGATGGGGATGGTGCGCGTGCCGCCCAATCTTTCGAAAGACTTCTCCTGCAGCGCGCGTAACAATTTTGGCTGCAGATCCAGCGGGATGTCACCCACTTCGTCGAGAAACAACGTCCCGCGATGCGCCATCTCGAAGCGTCCGATCTTTTGCCCCAAAGCGCCGGTAAAAGCGCCTCGCTCATAGCCAAAGAGCTCGCTTTCAAGCAGGCCAGTTGGGATCGCCGCGCAATTCAGGCTGATGAAGGGAAGATTCCGCCGCGGGCTCATCCGGTGGATGGCGCGCGCGACCAACTCCTTACCCGTTCCGGTTTCGCCCAGGATCAGTACTGTCGCATCCGTGGGCGCCACCACTTCCACTTGACCCATCACCCGCTTCATGGCCGTGCTGCTGCCTACAATCTCCTCAAAGTTCTGCTGGACTTCGACCACTTCGTCGTTGATATTTTCCAGCCGGTCGCGCCCTCGCAGGTCTTGTACAAAAGTGATCCACCGGAACGGCGAGAGCTTTAGCACAGCCGTGGCGACCAGAACCGGGACACGAGTCCCGTCTTTGCGAATTAACTCCTTCTCAAACGGTGTGCAGGCGCCGAATCGCAGCCCTTCCTCATGGGCGATTTCATCCAAAGCGATGTACTCGGGAGGCGTGAGATCGGGCCAATGCAGCCGGCCTGAGTGCAAATCGTCGCGCGTGTATCCTACCAAGTCCAAGAATGCGTCGTTCGCCTCGGGAATGCGGTCAAACTCACCGGATACAATTCCGGCTATAGTCGATTCCGCGGGGATCGGGCGCTGGCGGGCTCGGCTGCGCCGCAATTTTTCGTCTCTCTCGTGACGGTCGCTAAAGTCGCGGACCACTTGGGCGTACCCCTGGAGGTCTCCATTCGCGTCTTTAAGGGCCATCGTGATAACGTTGGCCCAGAAGCGCGACCCGTCGGTTTTCGCATGCCAGCTTTCCGTGCCTGCATGGCCCTCACTGGCGGCCCTCTTTAACTCCTCGTCCAACCGGGCGCGCAGCGTGTCCTCATCCGGATAGAACAGCGATACGTGCTGGCCAATAACCTCGGCGCTCTTGTATCCGTAGATTCGTTCTGCTCCCGCGTACCAGGCTGCAACGCGCCCTTCAGTATCCAGGAGGAGCAATGCGTAATCCTGCACCCACGCGGGAATGTTGTCCTTGTCATGCAGGACCAGCAGGTGACGCACTGGCAGCACGTTCCCCTTGGCGGTGTACCCCACTTCCTTGGGGCCTCCATCCGCGGCCACCAGACGGAGGGTGCCTTGCTGCTCGCCATTTTTGAGAAACGCTCGCCATTGTTCTGAGATCTCAGGTTTTAGCTCCGGAGCTGCAAAATCATCCAGGCTGCGGCCGATGATCTTCTCCCTGGGAAGACCCAGGAGCTTGCTGGCCCCCACACTCGCGTCCCGGTAACGGCGTTCGTCGTCGGCGAGCAGAATGGGTGTGGTGGGATGGAACACAATCGCGCGGAACAGCAGCTCGAGTTCTTTCGGGCCGTTGTCCGCGAGCCAGCTCGCAACCTGCGGCTGAGTAGCCATTGCTCGTTTCCTCCTTCACCCCGTCGATCGAGGAGGCCGGCGGCTTGGAGAACGCGCGGTTCGCGTTCCGCAAACTGAGGGAAGCCAAGAATGGGCGGTCAACTTAACCCTAGCACCTTCCTCATGACCGTATTTGGTCACTGGATATGCGTGGCATCTTCGCCTCCGCCGCTGAACGTTTGGGTGCCGGATTGCCAGTAAACCTTCATGAAATCGAATCGACCTGGCAGGAAGCGCTGAACACCTTGGAACTCCTTCACGGCTGCCGGGCGGAACACGGCCCTCTGGAGTTGCGCATTCAAACCACCGACAGCTTGAACGGATTCATGGTGTACGTCGAGGATCCGCGTCTCGAAAACCCTCGCGTGTATGAGGAGTCCGTGCAGAGCACCCTCGACTCGGCCAAAGATCATTTGATCCTCAAAGCCGGCGAATACCTCGATAGCCACCAGGAACCAACTCAGTACAGCACCGAGTGGAGATGTTCTTGAAGGTCGCCAAGATTCCGAACGACTTGGAACACGACGTGCCCCGCAATTCCACGAGGAGTACCTAAGGTGCCTTTAGTAAATCTGGTTCTCGCGCTGATTGTTGTCGGGGTAGCCCTGTGGATGATTAATCGTTTTATTCCCATGGCGTCCAGTATCAAGACGATTCTGAATATCGTCGTAGTGGTGGCCGTGGGAGTTTGGGTGTTGCAGGTCACCGGACTCTGGAGCCCGATTTCGAGCTATCGCGTCTCGCGTTGACGGACGTGCCAGGCGTCGATCCTTCAGGAATTGACCGAAAGCGGTCATTTGACCGTGCACGGTCAATCTGCTTCGCGCTGCCGCCCCCCTGGGCGCAAGACTTTCGGGATGGGACCGATGGACCCCGGAGTGCTCTACTGCTGACGGAGGAGAAACATCCAATGACTTTTTTGAGAGTAACATCCACAGTTTTTTGCTTGACCCTGTTGAGCACGGCATTCTCGACCAGCGTGAAGGCTGACGATTACGACAAGAAGACCACCGTCACGTTTAGCGGGCCCGTGGAAATTCCGCCGGTCTACATTACCGGAATGAGAGTGCTGCCAGCGGGAACTTACGTGTTTAAGCTGGTGAACTCGTCGTCCAACCGCCACATCGTCCAGATTTTCAACAAGGATCAGACCAAAATTTACGCAACCATTCTCGCCATTGCGAACTATCGCCTGGTTCCAAAAGACAAGACCGTCATTACCTTTAGCGAGGGCTTGAACGGCGCTCCGCAACCGATCCGCGCCTGGTTTTATCCCGGCGCAAATTGGGGCGAAGAATTCGTCTATCCGAAAGCCAAAGCTGTGGAGCTGGCCAAGGTGACCAACGTTCCGGTATTGGCGCTTCAGGCCGACGTTCCGGTGGAGGTCGCAAAACCCGAAGAACCGCAGATCGTTGCCGTGCTGCAGCAAGCGCCCGTGATGGCGGTTCGGCCGACTGGAGAAGTGGTGGAACTCGCCCAGGTGATCCAGACCGAGCCCCCGCCTGAAGCTGCCGTCGCCCCGGCCACTCTGGTCGCGGAGAATCGGCTTCCGGAAACAGGTAGCTCACTGCCATTGATCGCGTTATGTGGACTTCTCGCATTGGGCAGCGCTTTCGGTATCCGAGCGATGCGCAAAGTGACGTTATAGTCCAGTCATCATCCGGCGCGCCACGCCGTGGCGCGCCCAAGGGGAACGAGCAGCAAATGAGCGCCGCACCACTAAGGAGTCAGAGTATGCGACAGAGAGTCGTACCCCTATTGGCGCCACCGCTGCGTAAGGGTCACGCGAGCGAAATTGGTTGTTATGAGACCAAGGCGCGCGGCATGACGGTCCTCACCACACCACTCCTTAACAAGGGCACGGCGTTCACCGTGGAGGAGCGCGAGTCTTTGGGCCTCACGGGCTTGCTCCCGGATCTCATCAGCACCTTGGAGGCGCAAACCAATGCCGCGTTCGCCCAATATCAGTTGCTGCCCGATTCAGTCAGCAAGAATATCT
>Ga0105237_10002955_pt1 | contig 20572 bp, 17 predicted proteins | sample KBSC24metaG_FD_81520 | JGI IMG/M metagenome (GOLD analysis project Ga0105237, IMG submission 81520) | Corn rhizosphere microbial communities from Kellogg Biological Station, Michigan, USA - KBS C2-4 metaG | ecosystem: Host-associated > Plants > Roots > Rhizosphere > Soil | place: Michigan, USA... | reverse complement strand
TTCTGGGCGATCACCGGCACCATCTCCGCCTACCTCCTGGTCCATGTGTTCGCAGGCACCGCCGAGACGGTGCTCAGTGGAATCATGGCGCTCGTCAATTTCGAGTCATTGAACCAGGTGCTCGAGCGCACTGGAACCTCGTGGCTCGTCGGAGTCGGGATGGTTGTGTTGTTCGCAGTCACCAACTCCCTGGGCATCCGGGTGTACGGCAAGGTCGAAATTGTGCTCGCACTCGGCATGTGGGTGACGCTCATGGTGTTCGGCATCGCGGGAATCATGCAGCCGGCCGCCGTGCCGACCACGGGGCTATTCGGCTCTTCCACCGTGGGCTCGGGCCTTCCCGCGGTGCTGTCTCTTCTGGGCATGGCGATGTTCATGTTTGTTGGCTTCGAGTTCGTTACCCCGCTGGCAACCGAGCTTCGCAGGCCCGCGAAGCAAATCCCACGAGCCATGCTGCTCGGTCTGTGGGCCGTGGCTCTTTGCATGCTGCTGTTTGGCACCGCGATCCGGCGCCAGGTTCCCAATGTTGCCGTAGACGCCACCGGCACACTCCATCTGCTGGATACTCCCGCGTCCATTCCCCAATTTGCCACGGCTGTTTTGGGTCAGGCAGGGCGCGTCTGGCTCGGAGTTGGGTTGCTGTTTGCCGGCGCGGCGACCATCAACACGCTGATGGCCGGTTTACCCCGGATCCTGTACGGCATGGCGTTGGATGGCACGCTACCGAAAGCGTTCGCCTACCTGCATCCCCGGTTCAAGACCCCCGTCATCGCCATCGCATTTTCCGCGGCTATTCCCTGCATTCACGCCTGGCTGATCCACGGCAATGTCGACAAACTCGCCAATCTCGTGCTCGCCGCTGTCTGTGCCTGGGGTGTTGCCTACCTGCTGGTGACAGCTTCGGTGATTGCCTTGCGAAGGCGTCGTCCTGACTTGAAGCGCCCCTTTCGAGCGCCCTGGTTTCCACTTCCGCAACTGCTGTCCATGGCGGGAATCGTCGTTGCGCTAGCCTATATCGCTCCCGCGGGCACGAGTCGGAGCGCGATTTATATCCCGTTCGGGGTCATGTTGGTAGGAACTGCGCTATATGCCTTCCTCTGGACGCGCTTCGTACGGTGCGCGCCTTTGTTTGAACCCGTTCCGGTCGAGCAGGTCCTTCGCGACCAGGGCCTTTCTCATCCGGAGGCCGCAGTCCCCGCCGAACTGCGCGCCAGCTTGGGTGGGTGACCATAAGCCTTGCGGTAGGCGCGCGAGAAATGCGCACCGTCCTTGAACCCGCAGCATAACGCGACTTCGATAATTGGCCTTTGCACCCGGCCGCTTGCCAACATCTTGCGCGCCTGCTCCAACCGTCGCCTCCAGATCAATGCCGCCGGTGAGCACCCGGACGCTGCCGTCAGCCTGTAAAGTCGGCGCAAGGAAGTGTTGAAATGGTTCGCGATGCACGCTGGCGTCAAATCAGCCTCGTGCACGTGCGCGTCGATGTAGTGGATCATCTCCCGCAGGGCGGGGGTCCCGCGCTCCGCGCCTTCTTCGTCAGCAGGCGAGCCGCCGTTACCAACAGCCGCAGACAACGCATGCAACGTCGTCTCGGTCAGGTCCACCCCCTCGAGAGCTGGGGCATTGCGCAGAAACGAGGTCAGCAAGTCCGAGAGCACCGCGCCCGCGCCGCGGCGTCCGCTGATGACCTGAGCTACCGGCAGCGGCTGGCGGCCGAATCGATCGCGCAGTGCCTGCGCGGGAAGATGAAAGGAATACTGGTGAAACCCCGGACCGACCTCGAACACCGACAAAAGTCTGGAATCAATGAGTGTACAGTCACCCGCACTGAGCAACGCCTCATGGCCAGCTTGTCGCATCCGGGCCGACCCGCCCGCTTGAAAAACCAGGAAGTGGTGATCACCAAGATAGCGCGCATCACAGCGCTCACGGATCACCGCGCCATCTGAGAACCGGACGTCCGCGAAATCCAGCGAGCCCACCGCTCGCACGGCAATTGTGCCGCGAAAATCCCACCAGCGCTCGCACGCAATCCGATACGCGCCGCAGATACGGCGCAACCCGTCATTGCATTCTTCGTAGTCGGTCACGCTCCGCCGTGAACTGTCCATCAGTCCCCGCATGAGTGCGTTGTCCTTGCAGAGCAAACGCTTTATTATCGACCTTATACTCGACCCGAGTTGAGTATACGCAATTCGATCCCGCCGGCAAGTGCTCGTGCGCCGAGCTGAAACAGAACGAACCAGCATGTTGGAGACACGACGAGGATCACCCCACGCGCGCGGAATCGAGCGACGCAAGCGCCTGCTGGAAGCGGGCCGGGCGCTGCTGTCCGAGCGCGAGCTCGACGACATCAGCCTGGGGGATGTGGCCGCGCGAGCGGGCGTCCCGAAAGGCTCCGCGTACCATTTCTACGAAGACATCGCTGATCTGTACGCCAGTTTGCAGGCCATACTACAGGCTGAGCTCGTTGCGGGTCAGTCGCGCCCAATCCGTACCAGAGTCAACCGCTGGCAGGATGTCATCACGGTACTGACCCAGCGCGGTATGCGCTATTACAACAACAACGCAGCGGCGCGACAGTTGCAGATCGGTCCCAAGACTCCGCCGGAGCTCAAGCGCCGCGACCGGCAAAGCGATCTCGCCATTGCACGGTTGGTTGAGGAGCACATCGACGCCAGATTCCAATTGCCCGTGATACCGAACCGGACCCGAATCTTCTTTCGGGCTGTGGAAATCGCCGATCTGATGTTCAGTCTCTCGGTACTGGAGGTGGGCTCGGTGACAACCGAGATGTGCTGGGAGGCACGCCGCGCAATGACGGCCTACCTGGAATCCTACTTTACCTCGACGCTGCCTTCGCGACCCGTACGTTAACTCAGTCGCCGGGCTACACCGCGTCAACGCGCCGACCCTCCTCATCTCGGGCAGCAGGATCGCCTCATCCCTGCGGCCACCGCCGACGCCTGGAAGGCGAAGATTCCAACTCCCGCGTGGAGATGGCTGCGGGCGCCGGCCATTTGGTGCTGGAGGAAAGCCGAAGTGGCGGACCCCGTGACCGAATTCTGGCGTTACGGATCATCCGTCGTGAAGCGTACCAACACATCCGCGCCCTGTTCAGCCCCCTCGGGAAATCATTTCCGTCGAAGGTTCGCCTCGCACCCGCTACACTCTCAGCGCAGCCGAGTACGCGTATCAACATTTAACGGCCGCGAATTGTGGCGGGCGTGCAGAAAGGTCTCTCACATGGAGAGCGGTCTCCGAAACGACTCCGCGATATTCGGGTACCGAGCTCGCGGATCCGAGTCCAGCCCAGTCCCATTTTGAGCTGAACGGATATTAGAAGGAGTTGGGAACCGACAGGTTCATGGCCCCTCGCCGCGGCTACGTCCCGCCGGTACATGTTTCAGTGCGTACTCCAGCGCCTGCTCAACGCCTGGCACCAATCCGGTAAAACTGAGCGATGTCGCCGGAAGACCCAATGCGATGCTTGCCTTCGCCATGAGTCGGCGTGCCGCCGGGAGCGCGGCGACATAGGTATCCTGATCACGCAGCCACAAGCACAAAAACTTCTGCCGCCGGACCTGCCCGACGGACACAGACGCAATGTCTGACCACTTGACAGGTTGCGATCCCATCTGGCGCCCGCTGATCCCCTCATTGTTCATCACAATGGACGGCTCTCGGCGGAAGAGTTGGACACAAGCCAAAACTACCCCGACCGAAAAGACGGGTACGCAAAACCAGGGAGCCACCACCTCGTAGCCACTTGCGTGTGTTGCGGCCAAATAGTTCGCCGCAACCATTAACACTCCCAGGCAAATCAGGCCTGTCATCTTGGGAACTGAGGTGCGAAATTCCATGCTGACATTATAGTCTTTCCAGACTGCCGGTGCCTGCATCGCAGCCAATCTGCATCGAGTTGCAACTGAATGCGACATAACTCCGAGACGTTGATGTAGGTTCTGTAAAGACGGCACCATTTCGAAGAGTCACGAGGAGCGCGCCCCATCGCCACGTCGCGGCATTTCCTGCTTCATAAAACGATACCGAACGAGGGCCATTGAGCTGAACATCCACCGTCCACGCCTAAATTGGCCGTTGAACATGGATTGTTTCTACGCTCTCCCCGCTGCGCATGAGGCCTCGAGGATTTCGTCGGAGAGGAACGCTGAGCTAACGGTGCGCGCCACCACCACGGCACCCAGCATGGCGGTGAAGCTTGTCAGGGCTTGCCGGCGTCGAGTCTTGATTGACCGACCCGGCACCACTTGCCCCAGAGGCTCGAGAAATCGTTTGGTTGCTTCAGCGATAGGAAGATCTTGCTCCTCGCGAGGTTGATGGCCTACTACGGCGTGAAGAAATTCGCGGTATATGCAGCGTCCAACATCTATGTAATGCGCCTTGGAGAAGGCCTTCTTCGAGAGTTCAAGCGCGAGGCATCACTGTCACGGTGTTTTGCCCGGCACGATCGATCCGAACGCAGGCGCGTTCTTCTGCACGAATTCCCGAACGCTCATCGGCGGCACGCCGGTCAATTCCTCGACATCATGGGTCAACCGGTCGTACCGGTTGTCCTCATGTAGCTGCGCCATCGTCGCCAGGTGCGAGACCACATGAGGGGGAATCCCGAAGGCGGCAAGTTGCTCCTTCCAGATCTCAAGCGGAGCGTCGACGTAAGTGATCGTGCGACCCAGCGCGGCGGAGAACTCGCGCGCGACCGCGTCCATGTCTTGCGAAACGGCCCCGGTCAAATGGTACGTCTGCCCGATATGGTCGGTTGGGTCGCTCAGGATCTCGACGATGACACGACCGACATCGAACGCGGCGATGGCCGAGTTCCTGCCCTTCCCAAAGGGCGCTATAAGCGTGTCGTGCGTAGAAATGCTCTTGGCGTTCAGAAGGAAGAGACCCTCCATGAAGGCCGTCGGCCGAACCTCCACGACCGGCAGCCCGGACCAGGACAATACTTGCTCCGCCAACCAATGCTGCTTCTGCTGAGGACTTGCGGTCGTGTTGAAGATGTCCATCTCCTTCACTGTCATCTGCGAAAGATTGATGAACGCCTTTGCGCCATGGTGCTTGGCGACTACGGCGAGGTTGGTCGTCGCCTCGAGGTAAGTCGGGGAAACCGACATTCCGAAGCGGATCCGTTCGCACCCTTCAATGGCGCGGTGTACGGCGATGATGTCGAGCAGATCGCCAACCACGACCTCGGCCCCGAGTGTGCGCAACCTTGTGGCCCGTGCGTCGTCGACCCGCACATGCGCCCGTACGTGGTAACCGCGATCGAGAAGCAACTCCGCCACCGTGCGACCCACCGAGCCCACCCGCCCAGCCGCGCCGGTCACAAGAATCGGAAGATGATGCGGTGCGTTGTTCATTTCTACCTTACTCAGGAAGGATGCACATGGTTAGGACGTCCCGCCGTCCGACCTAAAGGAGCCACATCGCGCGGTGCGCCTCCGAGAAGACGCTCGGCACCCCTGCGGGTCGTAGATTCGTACACAGCGAAACCCACAAAAGTGTGTTGCCAACAACCAGCGGGCGACCAGCGCGCCCGCGCATCCGGAGTCAGGATAATCAGTTTGGCGAAAGCCGGATCGGGTAACTCGGGGTTGTAGGAAAGGGAGAGGCGGAGGGCACCCTGACCGAAAGCCGTCACGATCTTCTTCAGATTGTTGGCGCACCCATTGTCGACTTTGATGGTGGCGGCCATCGTGGCGTCGATGCTGGTGCTTTTCGGCATCTGCACTTCGACCAGGACTTCGGGCCGCTCGGAGCTCGCGCGATGTCGAGGAGCAGCTTGACGCCCAGATACGGGGATGGACCGTAGGTTCATGTGCGTATAGTAGATGTATATACATATAACGTCAAGTGCACACATCGACCGGCGGCTGTGCGCACTGAACGCAGTGAGAAAAGCAGGGCCGCGAGCCGGAATCCTGGCCGTTTGTGCGCCCTCAGCCGCAGGGCCTGCACTTATAGACGCGCGGTTTTTGTGCCGGAGCGCTATCGTATGCTCCGGAGGAGTCTCGCGATGCACTGCAGAGGCAGTGGTGATGTTGTTCTCTCCTATTAGATGGCTCTGAGAAAGAATTGAAGAGAAGGCACTTCATCCAAGCGGCTACGGTATCCGTGATGCTTCCGGCTGTCCTGGAATTGCACTGTCTCCGGGCGCTGGCTGAGCTACCTCCGAACGACGATTACGCTTTCTTCGATGAACGATTCGAAAAGGCCCGTCGCGTCACTGCTTCATGGTTGGGCGCGAGTTCAATCGCCGTTCACGGTGACATCACGCCGCTGTGGAACAACGGACTGGATAGCGCGACGCGTAGGCGCACGCTGCGGCTGCGCGGCGTCACGACGGAATCCTTCCGGTTTTGCCTGGGGATCCTGGTAAGCGAGCACGCCGACTTCCATTTACACGCGTCCCGGCTGGACCGGAACCTGTTTCTATGGACGATGCGTACCACGCCCAAACTCAAAGCGGAATGACGTAATGGCTGAACCTCTGCCCCCAGGCGTAAAGGCGGAAGCAATGGCGGCCGCTTTGGAGCGCTTCCGGAAGGTCGTGGGTACCGACTGGATCTTCTCCGGCGAGCGAGTCGTGAGCTATCACGACCCTTACACGATTCCCAACGATGACGGGCGCTACAAGGCGTATGCCGCGGTCGCGCCGGCCTCCACGGAGCAGGTGCAGGAGATTGTCAAGATCGCAAACGACTTCCGAGTCCCACTGTGGACGGTCTCGCGTGGCAAGAATTTCGCTTATGGCGGCGCGGCGCCGGTGCTGTCCGGCTCGGTCGTTCTCGACCTGAGCCGTATGAACCGCATCCTGGAGGTCAATGAGAAATTCGGGTACGCGCTGCTCGAGCCCGGAGTGAGCTACTTCGACCTCTACAACTACATACAGGGGCGAAAGCTGAAGTTGTGGTTGGATGTTCCGGACCCCGGTTGGGGGAGCGTCGTAGGGAACGCGTTGGACCACGGTGTGGGTTACACGCCGTATGGCGATCACTTCACGATGCAGTGCGGAATGGAAGTGGTGCTCGCCAATGGCGAGGTGGTGCGTACCGGCATGGGCGCGATGCCCGGCAACAACACGTGGCAGTTGTTCAAGTATGGTTTTGGCCCATACGTCGATGGCATGTTCTCGCAATCCAACTTCGGCATCGTCACGAAGATGGGTATCTGGCTGATGCCCGAACCCTCCGGCTATCGGCCGTACCTGATCACCTTTCCGCGTGAAGAGGACATCGAGCAGGTCGTCGAGATCGTGCGGCCGCTGCGGCTCAACAACGTCATTCAAAACGCCGCCACGATCCGCAGTCTCGTGCTGGACGCGGCGCTGTTTGCGACGAAGAGCCAGTACTACTCCGGTCAGGGGCCCATCCCGGACAGTGTTGCGAAGCAGATCATGGCCGACCAACAGATTGGCATGTGGAACTTCTGCGGCGCGCTATACGGGCCGCCGCCCATCACGGATGCGTTGTGGAGCGTGATTCGGGATTCGTTCGCCAAGATCCCAGGCGCGAAGTTCTACTTCCCCGAGGACCGCAAACGCCGACCGGATATCCTGATTCATCGCGCCGATACAATGCGGGGCATCCCGAAGCTGACGGAGTTCGGGTTCCTCAACTGGGACGGCGGTGGGGGCCACGTCGGCTTCTCGCCGGTCTCGCCGACTACCGGCACGGACGCCATCAACCAGTTCCGAATGGTCAGCGGCCGCGTGCGCGAGTACGGCTTCGACTACATGGGTCTGATGGCCATTGGCTTTCGCGAGTTGCATCACGTGACTGTAATCGTCTACGACCACACCAACCCGAAGGAGCGGCAGAAACTCGGGGAGCTTTTCTCTCTGCTGGTACGCGAGGCGGCCGCCAAGGGGTACGGCGAATACCGGACGCACATACACTACATGGATACGATCGCACGCACATATGACTGGAACGACAACGCCCTGATGAAGATGCACCAGACGATCAAGGACGCACTCGATCCGAACGGCATCTTGTCGCCGGGCAAATCGGGCATCTGGCCGCGGCACTTACGGGAGGGCAACAAGACATGAAGGGGATCGCGATTACGTTGCTCCTCGTGTCCGCCGTTGCCGGGCTGATGACGCCGGCAGCCGGCGCGGAAATGAACGGCAAAGAAGTCTTCGAACATTACTGCGCTTATTGCCACGGCTCGAGCGAAGGGCCGGGCACGATGCAGCTGAGTCGAACACGTGGTAAGGGTAAAGGGTTACTGACGCAACGCACCGATCTCGCGCCGGAGTACATCCAATACATCGTTCGACACGGTTTGAGATCCATGCCCCCGTTCGTTCCGAGCGACGTTACCGATGCGAAACTCGAGGCACTGGTCACGTTTCTGACCAGGCAACCGGCGGTTGGGAAGTAGCGGAGTGCCAGGAAAAGGGGGCGTACATGAATGTCATAGAGCGCTACGATGCGGCTCCCAGGGGCTTTGCCGACCCGCAAAGTGCGGGGGAGTTCTGGAGCACGTGGCAGATCTCCGGTAATCCGTTTCGCGACTGGCAGGATCTGATTTGCTGGGAGCTCGTCGGGCTGCCAATCGAAACGCCACAACCGCAAGCCTGCGAGGCGTCGATGTTACGGCGCCCTCTTGATTGGCTGGCGCTTTGGCCTTGTCGACTCGAGCCACTCTAACAGCGGCGATATCGACCATATCGTCAGCGTCAATGTGATTCACCAAGGCAAACATCATGGCTACAAACGCCGACTCATGGGTTCTCATCACTGGAGCGTCCAGCGGTTTTGGCGAAGAGTTCGCCAGGCAATATGCGGCGCAGGGCTATCCGTTGATTCTGGTGGCACGCCGGCTCGACCGACTGCAAGCCCTCGCCGCGGCGCTGCACCGGGAGTACGGTGTCAAAGTCATCGTGGAGCAGGTCAACTTGTCGGACGTAGCCGCCGTCAGCGGGTTGCACGATAGCCTCCGAGAGCGCGGAATCGCGGTTGAGATCCTGATCAACAACGCCGGTCATGGCTTGCAGGGACCATTCCTTGACACGCCGGTGCCATCGGCCTTGGAGATGTTGCAGTTGGATATCGCCAGCCTGACCGTCATGACCCGGCTCTTCGGCGAGGACATGCGTCAGCGGCGCCGTGGAAAGATACTGCTCGTCGCTAGTCTGTTGGCTCACTACGGCGTGGAGAACATGGCAGTCTATGGTGCAGCCAAGGCCTACGTGCTGCGCCTCGGCGATGCGTTGCATCGTGAGTTCAAGCGCTTTGGTGTGACTGTTACCTCGCTATGCCCCGGCATGTCGGACACCGGCTTTGCTCAGGCTGCGAAGCAGAAGATTACATTCGCGCTGAAGCTTCTAATGATGAAGCCGGCACCCGTGGTGCGGGCGGGGATTCGGGCGCTACATGCCGGCCGTATCAGTGTTGTTCCTGGATTCGGCAACAAGGCCGCAGTTGCCCTGGTGTGGGCGACACCGCGATGGCTGCATTTGGCAATCTTTGCGCGCATCATGAACGATTGAACGCCTCGTGCATGGCTACTCGGTTGCTCGCTCGCGAGCAGGTGACAAACTGCTGACGTCGGAGCTGACCCTGTTCGACTCTGGAGTTGGACAGTTCAATCTGAACACCGCCGTGCGAAACTGCGAAACAGCCGGAAGCGAGCTCTTGACTGCCTCGAAGCTGTATCAGAGTGTGGCGATGCAGATCATGCCGAGAATGCTCGTCCCCGGCGGCAGGATCGCGGCCGCCTGCCATGGCAGTCACCAAGCACGCGGCGAACCATTGCGCCACATATATCCAACCGCGTTAACGCGCAAGGCAGGACGGCGGCGCTGTCAGTGACGCTGGATCGTCGAACAGCCCGCTGGACCAACACAGAGTAGCCGTCGTTCTCTCCTTCGTTGCAATTGTTGAGCGGTGCAAACCTATTCAAACAGAGCTGTCGCCGCGCTCAGGCTCATCGAGATACGCCGTGCGCCAGGCGGGAAACGCCAATAGGTGACTACGGCGCATCTGCCGGGCCGCCTCCATCCGAAGGTGCTCAGCAGATACCGAGCGCATAACAAATGAAGCGCCCGGTGCCTCCAGCCAGCACCAAACGACGGCGAGGCCCGTACCGCGACGGCAACGGCGGGGCTGGCCCGATCACCGTCTACCGGATTTGACTGAAGCCACGAACAGCACGGCGTAAGGACTGCTGCCGCACGAATTGCGACATTTGTGTCCCGACCAAGTCATGTCTGCGGATTGTATCCTTCGTTTGATCGGCTGTGCGATAAGCCAGTCGCGATGGGCCAGCTCGTGAAATGGGCGGTCGCAGACGGCGCTACCCGCTGGCGCCCGGATCATCGAACACCTCTGCGTCGGATGGGGTGGCAAATCGCGGGCCGATCGTGCACTCTTGCATTTGTAACGCGAAGTGCTTTCCCGATTGATATGGCAGGCTCCCAGAAACCGGCACCCGAGACCCCCGCTGAAGCGACCAGCTACACGCTCGATCATGCCAGTCTGCTGCGACTGGTCGGTTATCACCTGCACTGCGCGGATGCGCTTTTTACTCAACATTTCCGCCGGCGCGTGACGTCTGATCATGAGCTCACCACCGGAGAGTTCGCCGTGCTGTGTCTGCTCGACTCCAATGCGAACGTCAATCCGAAGCTGTTGAGCGCCGAGCTCGGGATCGCCGCGCCCAACCTGGCGGTGATGTTGAATTCCCTGCAATCGCGGGGGCTGATCGTTCGCAAACCGAACGAGCTCGATCGTCGTTCGATGCACCTCGAACTGACGAGAGGCGGACGCACCAGCCTACGTAAGATCCTTGCTTTGGTCGAATCCCATGAGGCCCAGCTTCTAGCCCGACTCACAGCCGCGCAGCGGGCGACGCTGCTGGATCTTCTCACCCTCATCCACGGAATAGGGCTGCCGCGCTAGCTCCCCGGCGACCGCGACGCGGCCTCGCTCCCGCTCCCGAGTTGGTATCGGTTGCGATCTACTTATGAAATATAAATACATGTCGGTCTTGACATTCGGGCAGTTACTTATAAATTATAAGTAACTGCGCGGCGCACCGACGGGTGGCCGTGGAGGGGGTCGAACGTGCGGCATCGATGCAACGCTTCCGCGGAAGTGTTGCGTCAGGGGGATTGTATGTCGAGCGGAAACAATCGCGGGAGCCTGAAGGGTCACCGCGTGTCTGTGCATCTTTCAGCCACATTGGGAGTATTTGCCTCAATTTCCGGTGCGGTCAGCTTCGCGCAGGGTCAAGGGGCTATGCCTGCTGCGTCGGAGCGGTCCGTGCCGGCCGCTGAGCCGGCGACGCCTGAGTCACTCGAGGTTATCGAGGTCACGGCTTCGCGTATCAACTCCGTCGGATTTTCGGCGCCGTCTCCGACCACCGTCATTACCGCGGAGATGCTGGAGAACCTGCAGGCCACGAGCGTGGCGCAGATCACCTCTGAATCGCCGGCCTTCAAAGCCACTATTTCACCAGCCGCGAATGGCGTACGTACTCAGCTACCGGGTTCGTCGTTGGCAGATCTGCGCGGGCTCGGGTCCAACCGTACACTCGTTCTCGTGGATGGACTGCGCGTCGTTCCGCAGGCACCCGCCAACAACACAGGTGTCGGGGTTTCGCCGGACCTCAACCAGATCCCCTCGCTTCTCGTCGATCGCATCGAAGTTGTAACCGGCGGAGCATCGGCCCAATGGGGCTCGGACGCGGTCGCCGGCGTAATGAACGTCATCCTGCGTAATCAATACGAGGGACTGACGGTGAAGCTGCAGGGCGGCGAGTCCCAGGAAGGCGACAGCCGCACGTATCGCTTCGGAATGCTCGGCGGTCGGAATTTTGCGGACGGAGCCGTTCACCTGGTGGCGGGTCTGGATTACACGAATTATTCGGGACTGGGAGACGTCAACACCCGTAGCTGGGGTCGGCAGAACTACCAACTGCTGGCCAATCCTTCGCCGTCGACCAACGGATTGCCCGCAAATATCCTGTCGCCCGGTGTACTGCCGACGTCCTCGCCGGGCGGTTTGATCACGGGTCCGGCCAATTTCGCCTTCAATCGCTACGCGTTCAATCCGGACGGCAGTCTCTCGCCTTTCCAGTACGGCAGCCTGGCGGGCGGAAGCTACATGATCGGGGGACAAGGCTCCACGCTCGCGACCGGGGTCTCCATGGCCCCCTCGGTGGAGCGTGTCGATCCTTACGTGCGGTTGAGCTACACCCTCAACGATCACGTGACGTTGTTTACCGAGGCGTCCTACTCCTGGTTGCGTGGCCAGACTTACACCCTCCCGTCACGAGACTCGGCCGACATCATCCGCGCGAGCAATCCATATCTTCCCGCCAATGTCGCTGCTGCGATGACCACCGCCGGAATCCCAACATTCAGCCTGAGCCGGATCAATTATGACGTCGGTGGAAATGCCCTGGTCACCGTTGAGAATAAAACACCCCACATCGCCGTAGGTGGCAATGGCGCCATCGCCGGAAGCTGGACGTGGGATGCGCACCTGGCCTGGGGACAGAACCGCTACACGAACTCAGCCGATCACGATCGGATCCGGAGTAACTATACCTTTGCGACCGATGCGGTACTCAATAATGGCCAGATCGTTTGCCGCGCGACCGTTCCAGGCACGGCTTATAACAGTGCTGCGGCCGGATGCGTGCCGATTGACTTGTTTGGAGCGGGTGCTCCCTCGGCGGCCGCGATTGACTATGTGACGGCGACAGCTCATTCGCAATCAACTTACACGCAGGATTCCGCCGCCGCCAACGTGCGCGGCGAGGCGTTTGATGATTGGGCGGGTCCCGTCGCGCTTGCGGCAGGTCTCGAGTACCGGCGTGAGACACAAACAGTATTGTCTGATCCGATCGCCGCGGCGGGCGGCTATGAGACCGCCAATGCCTCAGCCTTTAGTGGTTCCTTCAATGTGAAAGAGGGCTACGTCGAAACTGAAGTGCCGCTGCTGCGGAACCTGAGCTTTGCAAAGGCGATGGATCTCAACGCAGCCGTCCGGGTAGCGGACTACAGCTCAGTGGGTAGCGAGACGACGTGGAAGGGTGGTTTGACGTATGAGCCGGTAAGTGGCCTGCGTTTCCGTGCGACCCGCTCACGGGACATCCGTGCGCCGGCATTGTTTGAGCTCGACAGCCCGGGTGCCATTTCAACCTTGTCGGTAGCGGTGAAGGGGCGTTCCAGCACGATTCCCACCAACACCACCGTTGGCAATCCGGATTTGCGGCCAGAGAGTGCGGATACGACGACCTACGGCGCGGTCATCACACCTGGTTTCGTACCGGGTTTGACTGTCTCGGTGGACCGGTACGACATCAATCTGAAGAACGCCATCACGTCGCTGACGGCTGCGAGCATCGCCGGCCTTTGCAATCTGGGTCAGACCGAATTCTGCAATGCCTTCTCCTTCAATGCCACTGGGGTACCGACGGGCCTGGTGCTGCCGGTTCTGAACGCCGCATCTGTGCGTACCAAGGGTGTCGACTTCGCTTTATCTTATCGCGCTGACCTCGGCCAGTTCGTTTTCCGGGCCCCCGGGTCAGTGACCGTGCGTTTGGATACCACCTGGACGCAGCACACCCTGGTCAACCTTGGTTTTGGTAGTGCCACTATTGACCGGGCGGGTGAAAACAGTCAGCTCAATACCTACGCCATGCCCAGTATCCGTTCCAACCTGACGGCAACCTACTCCGTCGGAGCCGCTTCCTTCACGGCGCAGGGAATCTTCACGTCCTCCGGCAAGATTGACAATACCTACAACAGTTCCACCGCGGTTTCCATCAATGAGAACGGCGTTCCAGCGGTCACTTATCTGAACCTGTTTGCCTCCTACGAGCTGGACAAGAACGGTCATTTCCAGGTGTTCGGATCGGTGAACAATGTTCTCAACAAGGATCCGCCCCCGGTCCCCAGCACGATCCTTTACACCCCGACGAACGGCGCCTACTACGACATTGTCGGCAGAGCGTTCATGTTGGGCGTTACGTGGAAGTTGTGAGCTTGCGGAATCACCGAGGGCAAGCCTCTCGCGACGTGGCCAAACTGACACGGCGCTCGATGCTTGCGGCCGCGGTCTCCGCGGTGGCGCTCACGCCGGCGCGCGCGGGAACATCACAGGAGTCGGCTTCAGAGCCCGACGACGCCGTAGCGCCACACGACCTCCGGAGCGCGGATCCCGCGCCTGCGAGCGAAGCTCTCGCCCGACATGCCACTGAAACCGCCTTTGAGGCGGTCGACGCCGGGGCTTTGCAAGCGACCAAGCTGCGTGTACTCGATCTCATAGGGTGTGCGATTGGAGGGGCAGTCGCCCCCGGCAACGCTGGCTTGGCCGATGTCGTCGAGTCGGGCGGCGCGCGACGTGGGGCGACAGTGATAGGGCATAGATCACGCGGTACGGTTGCTGATGTTGCAATGGCCAACGCCACCATTGCGCGCTCTTACGACTTTGAGGTCATGACGGCGGTCATCGGGAAGCAGGCCGTCCCGTCGCACCATTCGCCCACTACGTGTATGACGGCGCTGGCGGTGGCAGAGCAGGTCCGTTGTTCGGGTCGGGACTTCCTGGCCGCGGTGACGATCGCCGATGACATCGCGGCTCGGCTGTTGGTCGCATCGGGCCTGGACTTCAACCAGGGCTGGGATGGCTCTCCGGTGTATAGCGCGCTGGCCGCGGTCGCAGCGGCTGCGCGACTGCGGCACCTCTCGCCTCGGCAGACGCGCGATGCCATGGGTATAGCTGTTGATCAGATCGGCGGCACGATTCAGAACATTTGGGACGGAGCCACCGATTTTAAATTGCCACAGGGAGCAGTGGCGCGTAATGCGGTTCTGGCAGTGGATCTTGCGGCACGCGGCTGGACGGGGATGGGCGATCCTCTGCTGGCGCCTTTCGGGCTCTACAAACAGTACACGGCGGGCTGTGCTCATCCGGCTGTACTGACCGAAGATCTCGGGCGCCGGTTCTACGCAGAAGCGTATTTCAAACCCTATCCCGCGTGCATGGCGGTCCATCCATCCATCGACTGCGCGCTTGCTTTACGCCGCGAGCAACAACTGGCGGCGACAGATATTGCCACCGTTACTGTCCGCCTGCCGGGGCCCGCACTGGCCAACTTCTGTGCCAAGCCCTTTGCGCTCGGCCGCTTTCACCAGGGGAGCGCAAACTTCAGTTATGTGTTTCAGGTCGCCAACGCGCTACTGCGCGGTTCAACGCGTCAGGAGCACTATGCGCCGGGAGCAATCGACAGCCCCGAGCTTTTGGCATTGATCTCGCGAGCTCATCTGGCTCGCCTCGAGAAGGGCCGGGAAGGGCTCGAGATCGAAGTGCAGACGCGGGACAGAACGCGCCTCTCACGAGCCCATGATGCTCTGGCGGACCGGCATCCATTCGCACTGGGCTCGACCGCTGCGCAGATCGCGGCAAAGTTTCATCAACAGGTCGCCTTTTCGAACTATGTGTCGCCGGCGCTCGCCACCGAGCTCGAGGACCGAATCCAGCACCTCGAACGAGAGTCCGACATGTCGAGGTTCGTTGCGCGGCTGACTTCGTGCCACGTTGCCTGATGGCCGGAAGAAGTCCTCATGCACTACATCAGCAGCTTTGACAGTTGTCGGATCGCGGTCCGCCAGGATGGCATTGATGGAGCGCCAGCCGTACTGTTCAGCCATTATTTCGGTGGGGATACCTCCATCTGGGAGAGTCAGGTCGAAGTGCTCGCACGGCGCTTCCGGGTCGTCCGGTTTGACACCCGCGGCCAAGGTGTGTCGGATGCGCCCGAAGGGCCCTACAGCGTGCGTATGCTCGGCTGCGACGCCCTGGCGGTGATGGACGCATTGGGCCTGGATACCGCGGCATTTGTGGGATTGTCGCAGGGCGCAATGTCGGGGCTGTGGCTCGCTGTTCATCATCCGAAACGCATCTCGCGTCTCGTTGTCGCCAACTCCACGCCCTACATCCCTAACAAGCCAGTCTTTGACCAATACATCCAGTCAGCGCGAACCACTACCGACGTCGCCACCATAGTCGAGCCGATGATCCTTGGATGGTTGACTGATGGGTTCAAGACCCGTGAGCCGGCCAAAGCCCGGGCCGCCGTGGAAACTGCTGCTCGAATGTCACCGACGGGCTTTGCCGGTAATTGCGCGGTTCTGCGCGATGTCGACCTGCGTGCCGATCTTACCTCCATCCGTTCTCCCACGCTGGTAATCGCGGGGGCCGAAGATGGGCCGCGGGGCGCGGCGAGTCAGATGATGGCAGACAAGATTCCGGGAGCTACCCTGCTCACGATCGCCGGCGCGGCGCATCTGACTCAGTTGGAAAATCCTGAGGCCTTCAATCGGGCGCTCACGAGCTTCCTCTCTGAACACGACGGGGCATCCGGGCAATGAACGAAGGTCGAGCCGGCACGGAAGGCCGAGCCGGTACGGAAGGCCGAACTGGTACGGAAGGCCGAACTGGTACGGAAGGTCAGTGGACGGCTCGCTCTATCTATTTCGTTGGGTTGCTGACAGCCATCTATGCGTTGAATTTTCTCGATCGGCAGATCCTGGCGTTGGTCCTGCCATCCATCAGCCGTGAGCTGCACCTGAGGGATGATGTTATCGGATTGATCGTCGGATTTGTGTTCGTGATCTTCTACTCGATCGCGGGAGTACCCATCGCCCGGCTCGCGGACAGGGCCAGCCGGCGCAACATTCTTGCCTGGGGCCTCGCCTCGTGGAGCCTGATGACGATCCTCAGCGGCGGCGTGACGCGCGTGTGGCAGTTGATCGCCACCCGATTCCTGATGGGCATCGGCGAGGCAACTTGCATTGCGCCTTCGACTTCACTCATTGCAGACCTGTTTCGTCCCGAACGGCGCGCCTTGCCACTCGCCATACTGACCTCGGGATCCTCGATTGCCGCGCTACTCTTCTTCCCGCTCGCGGGGTGGATCAGTCAACACTATGGCTGGCGTGCCACCTTCATGGCAGCCGGACTACCCGGTATCGTACTATCGCTCACGCTGTGGCTCACGGTGCGCGAACCGGAGCGCGCCGCATTCGCAAACGATCCGGCGCGTTCGCCGCAACAGCCTTTCGGGTCCACTCTGCGATATCTGTTCGGATCCCGAGCGTACCTGCTGACCGTTGCTGGTGGTGCCTGCGTCGGCATCAGCCTTTACGCCAGTCTTACCTGGAATCCCTCGTTCCTGACACGTGTGCATCATTTCACTCAGACGCAGGTCGGGTCCGCGATCGGCGTGCTGCGCGGGCTGTTGGGATTGACTGGCGCGTTGCTCGGAGGCTATCTGAGCGAGCGCCTCGGGAGTGTCGACACTCGATGGCGGCTGTGGACACCGGGGCTGGCGTGCGTGCTGGTACTGCCGGCGGAACTGCTGTTCCTGCTGTCGCCAACACCGCAATGGGCTCTGGTTGGACTGGGATTGGCCAGCTTGTTCACTTCGATGCATATCGGCCCCGTTTACGCCGTCTGCCAGAACGTTTCCCGTCCGGACACGCGGGCGACCGCCACCGCCACTTTCCTGCTGATCGCCAATCTGGTTGGGCAGGTGTTGGGCCCGTGGATCGTTGGAGTGCTGAACGTGCGCTGGGCAGCTTCCTATGGGGAGCAAGCCATTCGCTACTCGTTGATCTTCGGGGCAGCCTGCGCCTGTCTGGGCGGCCTTCTTTTGATCTTTGGCGCCTCACACCTGAGGCGGCCCGCTGCCGAGTCAATAACCTTTCGTGAGAGACACCCATGAGCGATGTGAGTCCGCTGCCTCCTGACAACTACGATTTCGCTTCTGTCAGTGCGCCCAGGATGGAGTTCGCCTTCCGCGTTCGCATCTTCTTCAAGGAGCGCCGCAAATTCGAGCCGACGACCCCATCGGGAGGTCGTGTCTATGTCCCGCCAGCCGGCGGAGACATCTCGGGTCCCAGGCTCCAGGGCCGCGTGATTCCGTACAGTGGGGCGGACTGGGCTCGCCGTCACACGGATGGCGCTGCCGAACTGAACGCTCATTACATGCTCGAGGCTTCGGACGGCTCGCCCATTTACTTGCACAACACAGGATTCCTATACGGCCGCGAGCCCGACGGAAAGCCGATCCCGTTCGCTCCCGGCGGCTCTCAGAATGCTCCGAGCGCCACTGGCGAGACCACATGGAAGGTCCTCCCCGACACCTATTTCATCTGCACGCCGGTGTTTGATACCCCGGTTGGGCCTCACGATTGGCTCACACGTCACGTGTTCATAGGCCGAGGCTCGCGGATACCCAGGCCGGATCATACGGTGTTCGATTACTTCATCATCAACCCGCCGCGCAGCTGGTCCGCCTGAATGAACACGGATGGCTTTCTCGCCCCACAGCGCTTCGAGGCTGATGTGCTCGATTGCGAGGTGCGCGGGCATCTGCCAACGGATCTCAATGGGGCGCTGGTGCGCGTCGGTGGGAACTGGTACCAACCGCCGATGTATCCGGGTGACGCAGCGTTTAACGACGACGGCTATATCAGCCGGTTCCGTTTCAAGAATGGTCGGGTCGACTACAAAGGCCGTTGGATTCAAACACCGCGCTTTCTCAACAATCGCGCGGCGGGGCGCCAACTGTACGGCAACTACCGCAATCCGTATACGGACGATCCCCTCGTCCGCAATGTAGGCAAGCCTTATCTCCGCACAGTTGCCAACACGGCTCCTGTGGTGCACGCGGGAAAACTCTTTGCTGTCAAGGAAGATTCGGTTCCTTACGAGATTGATCCACAAACACTGGCGACACGAGGCCCCTGGGACTTTGCAGGCAAGTACAAGAGCCAGACGTTCACAGCGCACCCCAAGCGCGATCCCATCTCCGGGGAGCTGATTGCATATGGGTATGAAGCTACCGAGAGCGCATCCGATGATCTGTGGGTCTACGTCATCGATCCGCACGGACACGTCAGGCGCGAGATCCGCCTGAAGGTGCCTTATGTAAGCATGGTCCACGACATCGCGCTGACTCAACAGCACATCGTGATCCCGGTGTTTGGATATGTGACGAGCCTGGAGCGGCTCGAGCAAGGCAAGGTCCACTGGGGTTGGGACCCCTCGGCGCCCACGCTCATCGGTATCCTGCCGCGCGATGGCGAGCCTTCCGATCTGAGGTGGTTCAAAGGACCCACGCGGGCCATCGTGCATACGAGCAACGCACGCACGGAGGGCAGCCGTGTCATCCTGGAGGCGCCGGTGTCCAACGGATCACCGTTTCCCTTTTTCCCCGCGCTCGATGGCTCAGCGTGGGAGCCTTCGCGGGCGCGAGCGTATCTGCGCAGGATGACGTTTGATCTGGCGTCGACAAAAGACTCTTATTCCGAGGAAATCGTGTTCAGCAATCCCAGCGTGGTCGACCTCGTTCGCATCGATGAACGCTTTGCGTCGCTGGACAGCCGCTATGTGTTTACCCACTTTCATGATGCCGCGCGCGCGTTTGATGAGGATCGGGCCGGCCCGGTCCGACGTCCCGTAAGTAACTGCTACGGTCGTTTCGACATGAAAACGGGGGCGATCAATAGCCTGTTTGCCGGCGACTGCCATGGCCTGCAGGAATGTTGCTTCGTGCCGCGGGGCACAGGCTCCAACGAGGGCGATGGGTACCTCCTTGGGGTTGCCAACAACTATCGCGAGCGACGCTCAGAGCTCATCATCGCCGATGCGCAGCGCCTGGGAGACGGCGAGATTGCTCGGATCATTCTGCCGTTTCGTTCGGACGTTCAGGTCCACTGCAAGTGGGTGGCCGAGGCCGAACTCGATCTGGGCTGGGGCGTCACCGGTTCCTGAAGAGCGCCTGACTCCCAGCGGAGAAGATTCCGATGAATACGCTTGCAAGTTACGCATCAATTCTCCCACTGATCGCGGTGATTGCCGGGGCGCCCGCGACGGCGTTGTCACAAAGTCGGAGCACTGTCGATCCGGGCCCAGTGAGCGCTGCGTCTGCGTCGGAATCGGCCGTGAATGTCGACCAACATCCCAAGGCAGTGTGCGCGGACCTGATGGCGCTGCATTTGCGCGCGACCAACATCGAGAGGGCTGCTCTGGTTCACGCCGGACCCTTTCCGGGTCGGGACGGAGTAATGCTCGAGTTGCCCGAGCATTGCCTCGTCACGGGTGTGATCGAACGGCGCATGGGGGTAGGCGGAAGGCTCTATGGAATTCAATTCGAGATGCGTCTGCCAACGGCCTGGAACGGCCGCTTCCTCTTCCAGGGCGGTGGGGGAACGAACGGCGGCGTCGCGCCGGCGGTCGGCAACGTGAAAGGGCCGGCCGCGCTCACCCGCGGATTCGCGGTGATCACGCAGGATGCGGGTCACTCAGGCGCTGATGCGTCTTTCGGCGCGGATCAGCAGGCGCGCATCGATATGATTTCCCGCTCCTATGACCGCGTCACCACGCTCGGCAAGGACCTGCTGGCCGCTTATTACGGTAAGCCCGCAGACCATTCCTACTTCATGGGGTGCTCGGAAGGTGGCCGCGAGGCTCTGCTCGCATCACAGCGGATGCCGACAGAATACGACGGCGTAGTCGCC
>Ga0105237_10002953_pt1 | contig 20583 bp, 16 predicted proteins | sample KBSC24metaG_FD_81520 | JGI IMG/M metagenome (GOLD analysis project Ga0105237, IMG submission 81520) | Corn rhizosphere microbial communities from Kellogg Biological Station, Michigan, USA - KBS C2-4 metaG | ecosystem: Host-associated > Plants > Roots > Rhizosphere > Soil | place: Michigan, USA... | reverse complement strand
TTCCCGCCCGTGGGCCGGTAATCGATCATCCGCGGGAAGCAATCCAGAAACTGATCGATCGATTGCAGGCGGTCATGATCAGCCACTATTCGATCGATGCGCTTCGTTGGTATCGCGGCGAGGAGAAGATGGATATTCAGCAGCGGCGGATTCTTGGCGGCATACCCGTGAAGCCGATGCCGATGGCGGAGACCCATGAGAAACCACCGGAGTGGATTGTGCCGATCTCAAATTCGCGATTGATCCTGTCGGAATCCGGCAATGCGTTTCTGGTCGATTGCGGGAGCCGGCGTATTCTTGATGAGATTAAGAAGCTGCAGCAGGCCGGCAAATTTAAAAAGCTGGAAGGAATTTACCTCACCCACTATCACGATGACCACACGGACATGGCCGCCGTGGCTCAGAACGAGTTCCACTGTCCTGTCTACACGAGCGCCGAGATGCAGGACATCTTAGAACACCCTGGCGCATACCGGATGCCGTGCCTGACGTCGAATCCGATCCGGACCACTGTGTATAAGGAAGGCGAAAAACGGCGGTGGCACGAATATGAGTTCACGCTTTCCTATTTTCCCGGACAAACGTTGTTGCACGACGGTCTTTTGGTAAAGAAGGATGGCGGGGAATCGGTATTCTTCGTGGGTGATTCGTTCACGCCAACAGGCATGGACGATTACTGCCTGTTCAATCGCAACTTGTTTGAGCCGGAAAAGGGCTTCCTGTATTGCATGGACGTGTTGAAGCGCACGAAACCTGATTTATTGATCAATCAGCACGTTTTGCCGGCATTTCGGTTCTCCGATTCGCAACTCGATTCCATGATCGATAATTGGCGCAGGCGGCGCGATCTGCTGCGTGAGCTGTCTCCGTGGGACGACGTGAACTTCGGTGTGGACGATCAGTGGGCTCGCTTTTATCCGTATGGGACCGAGGCACCCGCGGGACGTCCCGTTGAACTGAAGATCATGGTGCTGAATCACTCCGCTGAAGAAAAGGAGTTCCGGATAACGCCGCATGCTCCCGCGGCTTGGAAGATTTCCGGCGCATTGCAGCGCGTGAAAATTCCGGCGCGCCAGGAACGGGCGGTTTCCTTCACGGTCACTCCGGCTGCTGGTCAACATGGCGTCGCCGTGGTGACTGCGGACATCGCGTTTGGAGCATGGGATCTGCGCGAGTGGGCGGAAGCGCTGGTGAAAGTTGAATGAGGAGGATGATAGCCTTTCATTTATGGCTGTAGCGAAGAAAGCACCTGTGCGCCCGAAGCGCACGAAGTCGGAAGTCCAACAGGCGTTCGAGGATCTACAGGAAGAAGTCGCGGCGTCGCGCGAGACATCTACTCCCAAAGCGGAGGAGGCGGCAAGGTTGCACGAAAACCAGGTGCGCCAATCTGTCGAAGGTCTGACCGTGGACTCTGTTGTCGGGAGAATGTCCGGCCTGAGCCTCGAAATCTCCAAGGCGCTCGGAGATCTTTCCGAAAAGCTCGTGGAACAAACGCAGTTGCTGGCATCCACGCGCGAAGCCGTACAACTGGAGCGTCAGGAGCTATCGAGAATGCACAAGCTCGATATCGCCGCTACTTCGCTCGATCAGCTCGTACAGGACTATACCCGCCAGCGGGAAGAATTGGAAGCTGGAATCACCGCCCAGCGCCTGGCGTGGGAAGAAGAGAAGCGCAACACCGAGCGCGATCGCAAAGAGCAGGAAGATGCGCTTAAAAAGCAGCGCCAGCGTGATATCGACGAGTACGAATACAAGAAAGCGCAAGAGCGCAAGAAGGCGCAAGACAAGTACGACGAAGAGCTGCGCTTGCAGGAAAAGCAGAATCGCGAAAAGCAAGAAACCCTGGACCGAACCTGGAGTGAACGTGAGGCGGCGCTCAAGGATCGTGAAGACGAACTCGCGCGCCTGAGCAAAGAAGTTGCGGAGTTCCCGGCCCGACTGGAGAAGGAACGCGAACAGGCTGCGGCGGAAGCGGCACGAGTGGCCAGGCAGGCTCAGGAGCAGCAGCTTCTGATTCAACGAAAGGACAGCGAGGCGGAGCAACGAGTGGCTGCATTGCAAATTAAGACACTCGAGGAAGCCGCCGCGCGGCAAGCGGCGCAACTCATGGCGCTCCAGAAGCAGGTCGACGAGGCCAAGCAGCAAGTTCAGGATATCGCCGTGCGAGCGATCGAGGGCGCTTCGGGCTCGAAGGCGCTCACACACATCAATCAGATCGCGATGGAGCAGGCAAAGAACCGTCCTCAGGGGTAATCCACTTCGGCTGTTGCGCTACGATGGTGGCGGAACCGGATGAATCGAGCCGATTCTCATGCTCCCATCAACCCCTGGCTGATCGCCATCGCCGTCATGATCAGCACTTTCATGGAAGTGCTGGACACGACCGTTGTGAACGTGTCCCTGCCGCACATCGCCGGCAGTCTTTCGGCGACGGTCGATGAGGCCACCTGGGTTCTTACTTCCTATCTCGTCGCCAATGCAATCGTTCTGCCGATTACCGGTTGGCTGGCGGGACGCTTTGGACGCAAGAATCTTTTAATGGCGTCGGTAACGGGTTTCACGTGCGCATCGTTTCTTTGCGGTTTGGCGCCGACTCTCCCTTTGCTGATCTGCTTCCGCATGCTACAGGGCCTCTGCGGTGGCGCTCTTCAGCCTCTATCGCAAGCAGTTTTGCTGGAGGCTTTTCCGCCACAGGATCGCGGCAAAGCTATGGGCTTCTGGGGCCTCGGCATTGTGGTTGCTCCCGTTATTGGACCTGTCTTAGGCGGCTGGCTGACAGACAGCTACAGTTGGCGCTGGGTGTTCTACATCAATATTCCAGTCGGTGTTGCCGCCATTCTCATGACGCGTGCTTTTGTTTTCGACCCGCCTTACCTTCGACAATCCGGAGGCAAGATCGACTACTGGGGAATCGGTCTGCTTGCCGTGTGGATCGGCGCCCTGCAGATCGTGCTCGACAAAGGGCAGGAGGCGGATTGGTTCGGCTCTTCGTGGATCGTGCTGCTATCCGCGATCGGCGCAGTTTTCCTGATCCTTTTCCTTTTTCGCGAGATCTGGGCAGGCGATCCGGTGGTGAACCTGCGCGTTTTTAAGTATCGAACCTACTCGGTCGGCGTGCTGCTCATGACTGTTGTCGGGTTTCTTCTGTACGGCAGTTTGGTGCTGCTGCCGATATGGCTACAGACACTGCTCGGCTATCCGTCGACACAAGCTGGTCTCGCGCTGGCGCCGCGCGGTATGGGTTCGATGGTGTCGATGCCGATTGTCGGGGCTCTCACATCGCGGATCGATCCGCGTAAGCTCCTCGGAACCGGCCTGATCGTTGGCGCAGGCACCACCTTTGGGTTTGCCCATTTGAATCTCAACGCTGGATACTGGGACCTTTTCTGGCCTCAGTTCGTGCAGGGACTTTCACTGGGATTAATCTTTGTTCCGCTCACCACCATCACCATGTCTCCTGTGCCGAAGCAAAACATGGGAAACGCCACCAGCATTTTTAACCTGATGCGAAACATCGGAGGGAGCATCGGTATCGCCATGGTTGATACGTTCTACGCGCGGTTTCAACAGACGCATATCAACAACCTGGTTGTGCACGCAATGCCTGGAGAGGGCCGCTACGCGCGGCTCTTCGACTCGTTTCGATCCTTGTTTCTTTCCCAGGGGTCAGGGCCGGGTCTCGCCGATCAGCAGAGCACCGCGACTCTATTTGGCTTGGTCGAGCGCCAGGCGTCTATGCTGTCGTTCATTCAGGTATTTCACATCCTGACGGTGATGTTCCTGGCGCTCGCTCCGTTTGTGCTGCTCATGCGGAGACCGTCCGGCAGCGCGGAGAGCGGCACTATGGCTCATTAGGGCTGCGTTTCAGTCTCGCTTTTCACAACATCCAGAAATGCTTTGGCCGCATGGCTCAGCGCACGGCGTCCCGGATACACGAGGCGGATTTTGCGCTCCACGTGCAATTCCTCTATCTGTACCTCGCGGAGGGTCTTCTGTTCGATCTCCTGCTCCACGCACATCTTCGGCAGGAAGGCGACACCTTCGTTCCGCTGCACCATTCTCCGGATCGTCTCAACCGTCGGCATTTCCACGTCCATGTTGAGCGGCACTTTTTGCCGCTGAAACTCGCGCACCACGACCTCGCGATATGGCGACAGGACATTGTGGGCGATAAATGTTTCCATGCCCAGTTCCGTAATTGACACCTTCTTCTGGTTGGCGAACCGGTGATTTGGCGCGACCACAAATGCCAGGTGATCGGTAAAGATGATTTCGGTAATGAGGCGATCGTCTTCCGGATCGTAGCTGATGACGCCCAGTTCCAGATCGCCGTCGACAAGCTGCGCGGGAATTTTACTCGACAAACTGCGCCGCACCTGCACCTTCACTTTCGGATAGAGCCTGCGATATTTCTCGATATGCCTGAGGAGGTACAGCGATGTGGATTCGTTGGCGCCGATGATCAGGCGTCCGGCCGAGTTGTCGCGAAGTTCGGCGAGTGAGTTGTGCAACTCGCTCTCGAGATTCTCAAAACGGCGGGCGTAGTCGACCACGATGCGCCCCGCATCCGTGAGGATGAGCGGATTGCCCGACCGATCGATCAGACGCTCCCCTAAGACGGACTCCAGCCGTTGCACCGCTAGAGATACGGCGGGTTGGGTGCGAAACAGCTTCTCGGCGGCACGGGAAAAGCTCTTTTCAGTGGCGACTGTCAAGAAAACTCTAAGCGGGTACAACTCCATAAGCAAGGCTTATCCCATTATCACCCATTATGGAGTCAGCGTAAATTATAAATTTGCTAAATCGATCTCACCTGCGGATAATGAAACCAAGAGGACTAGGAACCATGAGTGATCGTGTCTACATCTTCGATACAACCTTACGAGATGGAGAGCAATCGCCCGGCTGCAGCATGACCGTACCGGAAAAGCTGCGGATGGCGGAGAAGCTAGTGGCCCTTGGGGTGGACATCATGGAGGCAGGTTTCCCTATCGCTTCGGACGGCGATTTCGAAGCTGTCGACGCGGTCAGCCGCCAGTTTCCGTGGGTGCAAGTGGCGGCGCTGGCGCGCTCCAATACACTCGACGTCGAGCGTGCGGCGAAGTCGCTCGAGAATGCCAAGCGCCCTCGAATTCACACGTTCATCGCTACGAGTGAGATTCATCTCAAGTATAAGCTGAAGAAATCGAGGCAACAAGTTCTAGACGCAGCAGTTGCAGCCGTGGAGCTGGCACGCCGTCATGTGGATGATGTCGAATTTTCCGCCGAAGATGCTACGCGCACCGACCCTGATTATCTCGAGCAGGTTTGCCGTGCCGTGGTGGCTGCCGGCGCCCGGACGGTGAATCTGCCGGACACGGTGGGTTTCTCAGTGCCTCAGGAATATGGAGATTTGATCCGGCGGATGGCGACGGCCCTGGGTGATACGGCTATCGTCAGCGTGCACTGCCATGACGATTTGGGCCTGGCGACGGCTAACTCCATTGCGGCCGTTCAGGCGGGCGCTCGCCAGATCGAATGTACAGTGAACGGCATCGGCGAGCGGGCTGGGAATTGCTCGCTCGAAGAGGTGGTGATGGCGTTTAACGTTCGCAACGATCGTCTTCCGTTCCGCACTGGTATCGTCATCGAACATCTTTTCCCTGCCAGCGAAATGCTCTCGAGCATTATCACCTTCGGGCCGCAACCCAATAAGGCGATCGTGGGCCGGAATGCGTTTGCACATGAAGCTGGTATTCATCAGGACGGATACTTAAAGGAACGCACGACATACGAAATCATGGATCCGAAATCGGTGGGCGTGCCTGAAACCAAGTTGGTTCTCGGGAAACACAGCGGCCGGCATGCGCTGAAGAATCGCTGCGAAGTGCTCGGATTCGTACTGAACAAGGACGAACTGGACGCCGTCTACGAGCGTTTCACCACGCTCGCGGACCGCAAGAAGGGCCTGATGGACGACGAAATTGCCGAGGTAGTGCGACAGGAACTCGGCCGGCTCGCTCAAACCACTGCTCAATAAAAAAGACCCAAAACTCAAACATGAACCTCAACGTACTCATTGTGCCCGGCGACGGAATCGGGACTGAAGTTACCAGCGAAGCCGTTCGCGTTCTACAACATGTCGCTACTAAGTTCAACCACAAGTTGACGATGAAGGAAGCGCTCCTCGGCGGCATTGCGATTCACAAGACAGGCTCGCCATTTCCGGATGAAACGGCGAAGCTCGCACTCGAAGCTGACGCCACTTTGATGGGAGCCGTCGGGCTGCCGGAGTTTGATAACGCGCCGCCGGAGAAGCGGCCGGAAAAGGGATTGCTTGGGATTCGAAAGACGCTGGGAGTCTATGCCAATCTGCGGCCGGTCCGGACCTATAAGGCGCTGATCGATTCCTCGCCGCTGAAAAACCATCTGGTGGAAGGGACGGATATGATTATCGTCCGCGAACTCACCGGCGGGATTTACTATGGCACGCCCCGCGGTATATCCGGCTCGGGCGAGCAGGAGCGCGGCGTCAACACCATGACTTACACGCGCGAGGAGATCGCACGCGTCACGCGGATGGCCTTCAGCCTGGCGCGGAACCGGCGGAAGAAACTCACCAGCGTGGATAAGTCGAATGTATTGGAGTGTTCACAGCTCTGGCGTAAAGTAGTAGTTGAAGTAGCAGTGGAGTTTCCTGACGTAGAACTTGATCATCTACTGGTGGATAATTGCGCGATGCAACTCGTGCTTAGTCCCAAGCGCTTCGATGTGGTCGTCACGGAGAACATGTTCGGCGACATTCTGAGCGATGAGGGCGCCGTGCTCGCTGGGTCCATCGGCATGCTTCCCTCGGCATCGATCGGCGCGAAAAAGCCGTCGGGTGCGTGGGTTGGACTCTATGAGCCGGTACATGGATCGGCCCCCGACATCGCCGGACAGAACAAAGCGAATCCGCTCGGGGCGATCGGTTCGGTAGCGGCCATGTTGGAGTACAGTTTCGGGTTGAAGGAAGAGGCTGCCGCGGTGAATGCCGCGATGGAGCAAGTATTGAACAGCGGCCGCGTCACGGCGGACTTGAAGCCGGCGGGAAAACCAGCCAGTACAAGCGACGTCGGCAGCGCAGTTTGTGCGGCAATCTAGGAGAATCATGAGCCATCCACGTACGATCATCGAAAAGCTTTGGGACTCGCACGTCGTTACCGAGAAGCCGGGGGCGCCCGCGCTCATTTATATCGACATGCATTTGGTCCATGAGGTAACTTCGCCGCAGGCGTTCGCCGGACTTCGGGAGCGTGGCTTAAAGGTGCGCCGCCCCGAACTTACCCAGGCGACTACAGACCACAGCACTCCGACGACGCCGAAATCGCTTCCGATTCTGGACAAAATCGCCGCTACGCAGGTGGAGCAGCTCGAAGCCAATTGCAAAGAGTTCGGTATTCCCTGTTACGGTTTTCACAACGAGCATCAGGGCATCTGCCATGTCATCGGACCGGAACGGGGACTCACACAGCCGGGAATGACGGTCGTCTGCGGCGATAGCCACACCGCGACGCACGGGGCGTTCGGTGCGCTCGCGTTCGGTATCGGGACCAGTGAAGTGGAACACGTGCTGGCGACACAGTGCCTGTTGCAGCGCCGTTCGAAAACCTTTCAGGTTCAGGTGGACGGCAAGCTGAAGAAAGGCGTCGGCGCGAAGGATATCATTCTGAATTTGATTTCGCGTATCGGGATCGGCGGCGGCACCGGCCACATTTTCGAATTCTGCGGTTCGGCAATTCGCGCGCTCTCCATGGAAGAGCGCATGACCGTTTGCAACATGTCGATCGAAGCCGGAGCACGCGCCGGGCTAGTGGCGCCTGACGAAATCACTTACCAATATCTCAACGGCCGTTACTTCGCCCCAAAGGGTGCGGATTGGGACGCCGCGGTCGCGCGCTGGAAGCAATTGCCTACGGATGAAGGCGCCGTGTACGACAAGAGCATCACGATCAATGCCTCCGAACTCGAGCCGATGATCACTTTCGGCACCAATCCGGGGATGGGAATTTCGATTTCCGCGCGCATCCCTGATCCGGCCTCGATTGCTGATCCTCTGGAGCGCGATTCTCTCGTGAAGGCTCTGCGCTACATGGATCTCAAGGCTGGCGATCCGTTGTTGGGCCATCGCGTCGATGTGGTTTTTATTGGAAGCTGCACCAATTCCCGCATCTCTGACTTGCGGACGGCGGCATCGGTTCTGAAGGGACGGCATGTGAACCCGGATGTGCGGGTCATGGTGGTCCCAGGTTCACAGGAAGTGAAGCGCCAGGCGCAGGCGGAAGGGCTCGACAAGATCTTCCAGGAAGCCGGTGCGGAATGGCGCGAGGCCGGCTGCTCGATGTGTATTGCGATGAACGGCGATCAGTTGAAGCCCGGTGAATACAGTGTGTCTACGAGTAATCGCAACTTCGAAGGCCGGCAGGGTAAGGGCGGACGTACGTTCCTGGCAAGCCCGCTGACGGCTGCTGCTTCCGCGATCGCGGGCAAAGTCGCCGACGTGAGAACGTTACTCAACTAGGAGAGCCGAGATGAAAAAGTTCACGACATTTGAGAGCCGAATTGTTCCGATGCCGATCGACAACATCGACACCGATCAAATCATTCCGGCGCGATTCCTGAAGACGATCAGCAAGGAAGGGCTCGACAAACAGCTCTTCAATGACTGGCGCTACGATGCGGAAGGCAATCCGAAACCGGAGTTCATCCTGAACACGCCGCAAGCGAAAGGCGCCGAGGTGCTGCTGGCGGGTGACAACTTCGGGTGCGGCAGTTCTCGTGAGCATGCACCTTGGGCGCTCACTCAATTTGGTTTCCGGGCAGTGATCAGTACTTCGTTTGCCGATATTTTTAAGAACAATTCGCTGAAGAACTCTTTGCTTCCGATTGAAGTACCGGCGGATGTCCATCGCGAACTTTTCGACGCGGTGAACAAGGATCAGAATGTGAAGGTGACGGTTGATCTAGAATCGCAGACGTTGAGGTTACCGAGCGGCCGCCAAGTGAAGTTCGCCGTTGACGAATTCTCGCGATATTGTCTGTTGGAAGGCGTAGATGAACTCGGCTACATTCTGAAACAGGAGTCGGCCATCGCCGCGTTTGAGGCGAAGCGGGTCGGGTCTATTAATACGCTGGCTTAGGACGTAAGGCGACGCCTCCGCGCCCGGGAAAGTCATGTACGGCGATTATTTCGACATGATCTTGAAAGTGGGAGAGGATCCCGCGCGCTATTTGGGCGCCAAATCAGTTGCTCTTCTCGACGCATTTTCTTTGGGCTGCAATTGGGCATTTACCACATGGGGCGTACTGTTCGAATATTACATCCCCAGAGAAGAATTCGACGCCTTCGTTATAAGAAAGTTCAACGTTCCCGAGCGCTGGCCCATGAACTTGGGCACGCAAAGCTACATTCGTTTTCTAGGGTCGAATGAACCAGCCGCTTTTGATCTTTACATCGAAATACACCGTGATTTCATCGAACAACATGGCAAACCGGAAGGTCCTGAGCCGAACCGAACTCCATCGCCTGAGCCTAACGGAGATGGTCTGATCTCCCTTCTGGCGCTGATGAAGGAGCGCCCGGCGATGTACCTGGGGAACGCATACTCTGCCGAGATGCTCCTCGCGCTCTGCAACGGCTTCTTCGAAGGCGAGTTGACAATCGGCGTGACCAAATCTCTCCATGGCCCGCTCATGACCGGGTTCCAGGAATGGATGAGCGCTCGCCATCCTTGGGCACTAGGCCGCCACTGGAGCCGAATCCTTGCCTTTCGAAGTCTCTGGTCCGGCAAGGGGTCATTTGAAGCGTTCTACGTTTATTGGGACCTGTTCCTGAAACGCAATCCTCCTGACGCCTTGACTCCCGCGGGCCAAAAGCTTTTTGATCAAGCCTCGCAGGACGGCCTAATGACAAAAGAGGAGCAGGAATCCTACAAACGAACGCTTCGTGAGATCTTCTGGTCCAGTTAGATTGGCTCGGTGATGCCCAAGTCCCGGCAAATCTTTTTGACGAGATTATTAGGCACTTCAGTGTGACGCGGAACCGTGCTCTTTCTTCGATTGACTTGATTCTCGTAGACCGTATGGTTGCCCCTTCACGAAGAAATGTGCACTCCTTGGATTCAAGGTGGCGAACCAGGTCACGCCGCTTCATCAGGCATTGATCGTGATCAATTCACGAACAAAATTCGCACCGGCGAGTTCTTTTTCAGCTGATTCGCGGTTGCACAATAGAATCAATTCAACCGCCTCGCGCAAATTTTCACGCGCTTCTTCAAGTGTCCGGCCCTGGGAATTGGCACCAGGCAGTTCTTCAACATAGGCGATTACCCAATCGCCATCCTGCTGATAGACCGCAGTGAAAGTATTCGCCATCAGAGTTTATTATCGCTTGTTTGCCTGACTTCCGCTGCTTGCAACACCGCCACCAACTCATCGTCGTCCAATACGGCCCGTAGATCCAGCAACAATCGCCCATCCTCGATCCGCGCGATCACCGGGAGAGCACCCGATCGCAGCCGGCGCTCGAACCCCACAACATCATCCGAACTAATCGCAATCAAACAAGTCGCCATCGATTGCGCAGGCGTCGATCCTCCGCCGATCACCGACTCGCCATCCACCAGTTCCGCCTTCTGCGGAATGCACGCCAACACACGCGCAGCACGTTCACGAATCTCGTCCCGCGTGAGCATTAGCATCCGCAGCGCGGGGACTTCCTGCCATCGGCGCAGCACCAGATTGCGCAACGTGCCTTCCAGCGCCTGAGTAATCAGCTTGTCCAACCGCAAAGCCCGGAACATCGGATTGCGGCGTAGCCGCGCTATCAAGTCCTGACGCCCCGCCAACACGCCGGCTTGCGGACCACCCAGCATCTTGTCGGTGCTGAACGAAACTATGTCCACACCCGCCGCCAAACTCTCGGCCACCACTGGCTCACTCAACCCAAACCGGCTCAGATCGATCACGCAACCGCTTCCTAGATCCTCATAAAGCGGCAATCCACGCTCTCTCGCCAACTCAGCCAGCGCGCGCAGTTCGGGCTTCGCCGTGAAGCCCTCCATGCGGAAGTTACTCGGATGCACACGCATGATGAGTCGCGCCCGTTCGTTGATCGCGTCGCGATAATCGTTGATACTCGTCTTATTCGTGGTCCCAACTTCACGCAGGACGGCTCCGGAACGCATCATGATATCGGGAATTCGAAAGCCGTCTCCGATCTCGATCAGTTCGCCGCGCGACACGATCACTTCGAATCCGGCGGCGAGTTCATTCAGTGCCAGGTAGACCGCGGCAGCATTGTTGTTCACTGCGATTGCAGGCCGGCCGGTTAGCCGCTCCAGCAACGCACCCACATGCGAATCCCTCTTTCCACGCCGCCCGGCTACGAGATCGTATTCGAGATTGGAGTAGCCATCAATCGGCTGGAAGGAGGCCAGCGGCGCACGGCCCAGATTCGTGTGCAGCACCACACCTGTCGCATTGATCACCCGCCGCAAAGATGGCCGCTCAATCGCATCCAGATTGGCCGTCACGGTGTGATCCAGCCCCGCTAAATCCACAGCCAGGCCAGCCTGAATCCGTTCGCGCGCCTCATCCAGCGCGCGCCGCACCTCGGTCACAACAAGTTCACGCGGAAAACGCGGCGTCAGCGAGGTCAGCCTCTTCAATAACTCGTCGACGGAGGGCAATTCCCTCAATTGCGCAGCCCCCGTCATTCTAACTTTCGACTCCTGACTATTGACTCGTTGTTCTGGATGCAGCCATGCGCCTCCCGGTGCAGATCGCCCATCTTCAAGCCGGTCACCGCGAGCGCTATAAATCCGACAATCAGCAGCGGCAGAGTAATGACGCCCCAGACCACGAGAGAAAAACGGGATGCAATCCCATGAGGCACGCCGAACAAGACCAGTCCGACCCTGGTGAGCGACTGAAACAAACCGAGATTTCCGGGCGCCTGCGGAACCACTGAGCCAAGCCGGAGGATCACCATGAGTGCGAACGACTGTGCGATGGTCAGGTCGAATCCGGGGTACCCCTTCGCCAGTGCCCAAATCGGCACTGCCTGCATCAGGAGATACGGGATACTGGCGAACGCCGCGAAGTAGAGGAACCGTGAATGCCCGATGATATGCAGATCCTCAATCAGAATATTCAGCGTTTTGAGAATCGGATTCTTCGTGTTGGCGAAGACCTCTTTGGTTTGCTGCTTGTAAAACATTGCGATTGCCAGCAGCACACCGCACAACCCCACCACTGTTGCCAGTACCCACGCGCCGTCCACCAGGTACTTCGGCAGATGGACGAATTGAATCGTGATAATCAGGCAGACAATCAACCACAGCCCATCGAAGATTCGCTCGATGAGCGCCGAGGAAAGCGTTACCGACAAGGGCAATGTCGTCCAGCGCGCAAGCAAGAAACAGCGGATCAGCTCGCCGGTACGGAATGGGAGAACTTCGTTCGCGAATAACCCCACATAGATCGCGCGCACGCAAGTCCAGAACGGAACGCACTCAAGCGGCGAGAGCAGCAGACTCCATCGCCACCCATGCCAGAAGTAGACGAGAATGTCGGTAACTACCGCCAGCCCCACCCACCACCAGCCCATCCGCTTGAGCTCCGCGCCAGTTTGGGACAGATTTGAATCGCGAAGGGCCCAATAGAGGAAGGCCAGCGAAACCAAATTGGTGGCAAGCAGCAGAATGAGTTGAGTGCGTTTTTTCTTCTTCTCGTCCCCGTTATCTACGCTCGTACTCCCCAAGCCTCCATCATATCCACTGTGACATCGGGGTTGGCTATATTCAATGTGAGGTCGAATGAGATCAATTCGTCGTGTCGGAGTCTTGGGTGCGGGAACCATGGGCTCGAGAATCGCCGCGCACTTTGCGAACGCGGGAATTCCTGCAACGCTCCTCGATATCGTTCGGCCGGGAAGCGCCGACCGCAATGCGGCATCCAAGAGTGGGCTGGAAAGCGCCTTAAAACAACGCCCGGCCGGGTTCTACACGGATAGCGCTGCAGCGCTTGTGACACCGGGCAATTTCGAAGATAACCTCGACGAACTGGGGGCTTGCGACTGGATCATCGAGGCGGTGACCGAGAATCTTGAAATCAAGCGAAGTCTCTGGAAGCGGATCGAACTTGTCCGGCGGCCGGACGCTATCCTTTCCACGAACACCAGTGGGATTCCGCTGGCGCACATCTCGCAGGGATTCTCGCCGGAGTTCCGCGGCAACTTTCTCGGCACTCACTTTTTCAATCCGCCTCGCTATTTGCATCTGGTCGAAGTGATTCCCGGCGCGGAAACGAGCGCGGATGTCATCGAGTTCGTTTCGGGATTCTGCGACGTACGGCTCGGCAAAGGGGTGGTCCCGTGCAAGGACACGCCAAACTTTGTCGCCAACCGAATCGGCAGCTTTGTGGGAGCAACCGTCTACCAGGAGATGATCGCGGGAGACTACACAATCGAGGAAGTGGAACTGCTCACCGGGCCACTGATCGGTATTCCTAAAACCGCGAGCTTCCGGCTGCTCGATCTGGTGGGTCTCGACGTATGGGCTTTTGTCGCCAAGAATCTTTACGACGCGGTACCGCACGATCCGTGGCGCGAACGTTTTCGTCCACCGCCATTCCTGAACGAAATGATCCAGCGCGGCTGGTTGGGAGATAAGACCGGGCAGGGCTTCTACAAGAAGGTCGGCAAGGAAAAAGAGATCTGGGCTATCGATTGGAAGACTCTGGAGTACCACGTCGCCGCGCGGCCGAAATTCCCTTCCGTTGAAGCGGCGAAGGCGATCGAGGATCTTCCCACGCGTTTGAAAGTCCTGGTGGCTGCCGGCGATAAGGCCGGCGCGTTTCTATGGAAAGTGCTGAGCGAGATCTTCCTGTATTCCGTCGAAATGATTCCGGAGATCTCGGATCGCGTCGTCGAGATCGATCGTGCGATGCGTTGGGGCTATGGCCACAAGTTGGGTCCCTTCGAGTTGTGGGACGCACTCGGCTTTGTTGAAATCGCGCAACGAATGCAGAACGAGGGGCGCCGTCTGCCATCCACGGTCCAGCGGATGTTGGTGAACGGTGCAACGTCGTTCTATCGCGCGGCCGATGTGGATCGAAACCCACATACCGAATACTTCGACCTGCTCTGCGGCAATTATGAGCGCGCGGAAGAGCGCCCCGGCATTCTTGTTCTCTCGGACACCAAGCGGGCCAGGGGCGTGGTGCAGAAGAACGCCGGCGCCTCCCTTATCGACGTAGGTGACGGCGTGCTGTGCCTGGAGTTCCACAGCAAGATGAACTCGCTGGGCGAGGATGCGGTCTCTATGATTTACGCCGGAGTGGACGAGACTTCGCGAAATTTCGAAGCCATGATTATCGCTAATGAGGGCGATAATTTCAGTGCCGGCGCGAACTTGATGCTCGTTTTACTGGCCGCCCAGGAAGGCGAGTGGGACGATCTGAACAACGCCGTTTATAGATTTCAGAAAGCCAACATGGCGATCAAGTATGCGCCAAAGCCTGTGGTAGCCGCGCCCTTCGGTATGACTCTAGGCGGCGGATGCGAGATCGTACTGCACTCCGCGCGCGCGCAGGCTTCGGCGGAACTCTACATGGGCTTGGTGGAGGCCGGCGTCGGGCTGATCCCGGCGGGTGGCGGCTGCAAGGAACTCCTTATCCGTTTGAAAGATGCGCGGAAGATTTTCGAGCTCATCGGATATGCCAAGGTGTCGGCATCGGCGGAGGACGCGCGGAACCTCGGCCTTCTTCACAAGGCGGACCGCGTATCGATGAACAAGGAACGGCTGATTGCGGATGCCAAGGAACTGGCGCTCTCACTGACGAAAGATTACTCGCCGGGAGCGCCCCGCACGGACGTGAAAGTGTCTGGTGAATCCGGCTTCGCGCTGATGAAGCTCGGCGCGTGGTCCATGCGACAGGGTGGATTTATTTCAGATCATGACGTACTTATCGCCGAGAAACTGGCGGGAATCCTGAGCGGCGGAAGACTGACCGGTGAGCAGACTGTTTCCGAGCAGTATCTCCTCGACCTGGAGCGCGAAGCGTTCCTGAGCCTGTGCGGTACCAAGAAAACTCAGGAACGCATGCAGCATATGCTGAAAACCGGAAAACCGCTGCGCAATTAAGAGAGGAACTTTATGGAAGATGCTGTTGTCATCGATTGTCTGCGCACCGCGGTGGGCAAGTCCGGGCGCGGAACCTTGCGGAACACACGCCCGGACGATATGGCCGCCTCGGTTATCTCGCGGCTGCTGGAGAAATATCCGCAAGTACCGAAAGACGAAGTGGACGATGTGATTCTCGGCTGCGCCATGCCCGAGGGCGAGCAGGGTATGAACATGGCCCGCATCGCGCTGCTTCGTGCCGGATTGCCCGACATTGTGCCGGGCGTCACTATCAATCGTTTCTGCTCGTCCGGACTGCAGGCGATCGCCATGGCCGCCGAGAGGATTCGATCCGGAGGCGCGCAGATCATGATTGCCGGCGGTTCAGAATCGATGAGCCTGATCACGAGCGCCGGCGCCAAGTTCGCGCCCAATCCGTGGTTCGTCGACCATCATCCCGAAATCTACATGGGCATGGGACTCACGGCCGAGCGGCTTCAGAAGAAGTACAACATCAGCCGGGAAGATCAGGACGCCTTCGCGTATCGCAGCCACACCAACGCCCTGAACGCTCAGGCGGAGGGGAAGTTTCACGAGGAAATCGTCCCGCTGACAGTCTCTCGCAACGATTTGGACAACGGGCACATGCATCATCGTGAGTCGGTCTTTGCAAAAGACGAAGGACCGCGGCCCGACACTTCGCCCGAGGCGCTGGCCAGGCTCAAACCAGTTTTCCACGCGCAAGGGACGGTCACCGCAGGTAACTCGTCGCAAACGAGCGACGGCGCTGCGGCGGCTTTGGTAATGTCTGCCTGTCGAGCGCGTGAACTGGGTCTCAGGCCGATGGCCCGTTTCGTGAGTTTCGCCGCTGCTGGGGTGCCGCCGGAAATTATGGGCATCGGCCCGGTGGTCGCTATTCCGAAAGCGCTGGCCATGGCAGGCCTTAAGCTCGATGACATCGGGATTATCGAATTAAATGAAGCCTTCGCCGTGCAGGCGCTTGCCGTGATCCGCGCGGCTGGCTTGGATTTGGAAAGAGTGAATGTCAATGGCGGCGCCGTTGCTTTGGGTCATCCCCTTGGCTGCACGGGCGCCAAACTTACTGCAACTATTCTACGCGAGATGAAGCGCCGTAACGCTCGTTATGGAATGGTGACGATGTGCGTGGGTGGCGGCCAGGGCGCCGCCGGAATATTTGAATCGATGAATTAGGAGTATCACATGGCAAGTACAATCGCAGCTCTACCCAAGCCGAAAGGCGGCGGTTTTCTCCTCGAAGAGCGCCGCCCGGAAGAAATCTTTACTCCCGAAGATTTCACCGAAGAGCATCGCGCCATCGCGAGGACAACGGAAGAATTCTTCAACAAAGAAGTGGCCCCGCACCTGGAAGCGATTCAACACCAGGAGCCCGGCGTCGCCGTCGGAATTCTGAAGAAATCGGCTGAACTCGGGCTTCCGGCGGTTGTGGTTCCGGAAAAGTTCGGCGGCATGGAAATGGATCTCACTTCCGCTGTGATCGTTGCGGAAGCACTTGCGAAGGATGGTTCTTATTCCGGTTGGCACGGCGCACACGCCGGTATAGGGACGCTCCCGCTACTGCTCTTTGGCAACGAAGCTCAAAAAGAGAAGTACTTGCCGCGCCTCGCTAAAGCCGAAATGATCGGCGCGTATTGCCTGAGCGAGCCGCAGGCCGGTTCCGATGCATTGGCCGCCCGCACTCGTGCGGATCTCTCCGAAGACGGCACACACTACGTTCTCAACGGCCAGAAAATGTGGATCACCAACGGCGGCGGCGCGGATCTCTATACAGTGTTCGCGAAGATCGGCGGCGAGAAGTTCACCGCCTTTCTGGTGGAACGCGCGTGGCCTGGTGTCAATCCAGGCGCGGAAGAAAAGAAGATGGGCATCAAGGGTAGTTCCACAACGGCTGTCTATTTCGACAATGTGAAAGTGCCGGTCGAGAACGTTCTCGGCGAGATCGGCCGCGGGCACGTTATTGCGTTCAACATCCTGAATCTCGGCCGGCTAAAACTGGGCCCGGCGATGGCCGGTGGCGCGAAGAATGTCCTCGCCATCTCGTTGAAATACGCCAAGGAACGCAAGGCTTTCGGGAAATCCATCGCCGAGTTTGGAATGATCCAGCACAAGCTCGCCGAAATGGCGATTCGGACGTACGCCGCCGAGACCATGAGCTATCGCGTGGTGGGTATGATCGAAAGTCTGCTTGAGGATTTCTCGTGGAGTTTGCCCGATGCCGCGCAGAGGCATCTCAAAGCTGTGGAAGAATTCGCCACCGAGTGCTCGTACGTGAAGGTCTTCTGCTCGGAGGTGCTCGACTATGTGACCGACGAGGGCGTCCAGATCCATGGGGGATACGGATTTCACCAGGATTACGCCGTCGAGCGAGCCTATCGCGATTCGCGCATCAATCGCATCTTTGAAGGCACCAACGAGATTAATCGCCTGTTGGCCACAGGCATGATCTTGAAGCGCGCGCAACGCGGCCAGTTGCCGCTGGTGGAAGCGGTCAAGAAGCTCCAAGCCGAATTGCTCTCCGGTCCATCGCTCGGCACGTCATCGGACCGCGATATAGTGGCCAACGCCAAGAAGGTCGGCCTGCTGCTGCTTGGCGCGGCATACCAGCGCTTCCTCACCGCCATCGAAGAACAACAGGAAGTGATGGCCGGAATCACTGACGTGCTGATGAGCGCCTTTGCGATGGAGGGCGTCTACCTGCGCACTGCGAAGCTGGGTTCGAAGGCGCCGGTCGCTCCGCTGATGGCCTCCGTCTTTCTTCGCGAGACCATGGAGCAGATCGAAATCTTCGCGCGGAACGTTCTTGCCGCTTGCTCGGAGGGCGACACGCTGCGGACAAATCTCGCCGCGCTGAAGCGATTTACCAAGTTCGAGCCGGTGAATTCGATCGACCTGCGCCGCCAGATTGCGCGCAAATTACTGGATGCCGGAAAGTACATCGTCTGAGCGGCCGCGCATCGTTCTGCTGGTGGGTCTGCCCGGCTCGGGTAAATCGACGTATCTCGAAAAGCTCGGCGTCTCGTCGCTCTCATCCGATGAAATGCGCCGGTTGCTCATTGACGATGTGACAAACCAGACGATCCACGGGCAGGTGTTCGCATCGATTCGTTATCTCCTGCGCCAGCGTATTCGGCTCGGGCGTCCCGTCTCGTACGTGGATGCCACCAACCTGACGAGGGAGGATCGCGCGCCCATTCTACAGATGGCCAGGCGGTTCGGTTGCGCCGCGGAGGCACTGTACTTCGACGTGTCTCTCGCAATCTGCAAAGAGCGCAACCGGCAACGGGGACGCAAGGTGCCGGAAGACGTGATGGACGCGATGGTAGCCCGCCTCGTCCCGCCATCGGTCGACGAAGGCTTCGACAAGGTTACGCGGATACTGGTTCGCGCCACAGACGTTGAGCAAATGCCCAAAGAATACCCGGGATAAGAACAAGGAATCCCGTACAGATCGCCAGGGTTCTTACGGACATCCCATCATCGGCGAGCAGACCTGCGCTGTAGCTGACAATGCTGAGCGTCAACATGCTCAACGCGAACTCGGCGGAGAAGACACGGCCCCGGAACTTGTCGTCCGTCTTCATCTGCAACAGCGTCGTCGAGAAGACCCAGGCGATAGCGCCTCCCGAGTGTGCAATCACGATTCCGAGGCAAGCCACTGCCAAATTCTGCGATAAGCCGAGGGTGCAGTATCCGAGAAAGCCGAGCGCGAATCCACAGAGTATGCCGCGGCGAAAATTTCGCTCGTCCAAGCCGGTCCAGGTGCTCGCGATGAATGGTCCGAGTAGCGCGCCGATGCCCCGGCATCCCATCAGCACGCTCATGCCCAGCATTCCGGCAGAGTTAGGATCGAGCCCGTGAATCGCCATTGGATAGATTCGCGTTCCAAAAATCGGGAGCAATACCCAGTTGGTTCCCATCAGCCCGAGCCCGCATTTGACGAACATCGTTGCCATACGGCGCGGATCTTTCGCGACGTACTTCACGCCATCGGTGATGGGCGAAAAATCGGCAAGATCTTTGGCTCGAAGAGGGGGCAGATCCTCGACGTGGGGTTCAATGAAACACATTCGGCGCAACAGCAACGCCGAGCCGATGAATGAGAGCGCATCCAGCACGAACACCGTATCGCGGCCGAACGCCACTGCGAGCACGCCGCCCACCGCGGAGCCGACCGCGAGCGTGAACGACCATGTTGTGGACGAAAGCGCGTTTGCCACCAGCGTCTCCGGGCCTCTCGTAATATTTGGAATCACCGACGTCCGCGCCGGTTCGAAGAGCGCCCACAAGATCGTCTCCAATACGAGCAATAGATATAGAAACCAAAGCATCTCGCGGGTGCGCACGAACACCATGGAGAATACGATCAGGGCTCGGCACCAGTCGGTGAAGATCATTACCTTCTGTCTGCTGAGCCGGTCGTTGATTACGCCCGCGGCAGGCGAAACGAAGGTCTGCGGGAGCACCTGTAAGACGAATGCGAAGGCCACGATCTTCGCGCTTCCTGTCAACTCCAGCAGCAGGCTATAGATTGAGACCATGTAGAGCCAGTCGCCGATCTCGCTGATGAGCTGTGCTGTCCAGAGCAGACGATAATTATGATTACTTCGCAGCAACCGCCAGTACGCGGGGAGATTGACTGGCGCGGTCTCCATGTCAGGAGGACGTGTACAGACCCATACGCGATTTCACGAGTTCGACCGTTTGATTCGCGATCGGCGAGACGCGCGCCGCACCTTCGCGCAAGATGCCATCAAGATATCCGGGATCAGCCGTGATCTCGCGATATTGCTGCTGCAGAGGCTCCAGTCTGCTCGCCACCATCTCGGCCGTTTGCTTCTTCAGGTCGCCATATCGCATGCCGGCGAATTTAGATTTCATTTCGTCGTCGGAAACTTCGCCAAACGCCTGGTAGATGGTCAGTAAATTGGCTACGCCCGGACCCATAGTGTCAAAATCCACGTGCGGGTTTGAATCGGTCGTCGCACGCATGATCTTTTTCTTCACCTGGTCGAGCGGATCGAGAAGTCCGATCAAGTGCCCCGTGCCGGTGGCCGACTTGCTCATTTTCTTATCGGGCTCGTCGAGGCCCATAATGCGCGCGCCAACCATCGGCAGACTCGTCTTCGGGACTACGAATGTTTCCCCGTATAGGGAGTTGAACCGTTGCGCAATGTCGCGAGTGAGCTCCAGATGCTGCGCCTGATCATCGCCCACCGGAACTATCGCCGCCTGATAAAGCAGGATGTCCGCCGCCATCAGAACCGGATATTGCAGTATCCCGTCGCCAACTGTCTCCTGCGCTTCCGATTTCGCTTTGAATTGCGTCATCCGGTAGAGCCACCCGAGCGGAGTGACGCACGTCAGCATCCAGCTCAATTCCGCATGCCCGGACACGGACGAC
>Ga0105237_10002948_pt1 | contig 20606 bp, 14 predicted proteins | sample KBSC24metaG_FD_81520 | JGI IMG/M metagenome (GOLD analysis project Ga0105237, IMG submission 81520) | Corn rhizosphere microbial communities from Kellogg Biological Station, Michigan, USA - KBS C2-4 metaG | ecosystem: Host-associated > Plants > Roots > Rhizosphere > Soil | place: Michigan, USA... | reverse complement strand
GTTGATGGAATCCAACGGACTGCGCAACTAGCGGTGACGCAGCGCAAAAACAAACGATCAGCAAGCAGAACAGGCGACTCATACTACGAATATACCCCGCCCTGCCTGCATCCGCAAGACCCATCTTCGCAAACGATTTCGTTCAATAAAAAAAGCACCTGCCTTACCGGCAGATGCTTCAAAATATTTCAAGTGACGCAGTCTTAGCCTACGACATCCTTTCCATGACAGTTCTTATACTTCTTTCCGCTGCCACAGGGACAAGGATCATTCCGGCCGATCTTCGGCCCTACCTTCACAGGCTCATGGCGTACCGGCTCGGAAGGTTCGTAATAATCATTACCGCCTTCCTGCGGGATACCACCCTGCGGACCGGGTGCACCTGCGCCGGAGGTCGCCATCTCGTCTTTCCTTACCCGAAGTTTGCTCATATCCGTCTTCTGCTCCCTTCCTTCCCGGATCACCGTTTCGGATTGATTACCGGTATGGATACCCGAATGACAGAGGAAACTGATTATATCCCTGTTCACATCGCTGTCCATACGCCGGAACAGTTCAAATGCTTCCACCTTATAGATCACCAGTGGATCTTTCTGCTCCAGGTAGGCCGTTTGCACACTTTGTTTCAGATCGTCCATTCCCCGCAGATGTTCCTTCCAGGTATCGTCGATGATAGACAGTGTGATCTGTCTTTCCACCGCGTTGGTCAGTTCACGGCCCTGGCTGTCCAGCGTTTTTTGGAGATTAGCCACGACATTGGTGCGTTTCTTTCCGTCCGTGAAAGGCACTACCACATTTTCCACATGGCTGCCTTGCGTAGCGCGGATATTCTGGAACACCGGCACCGCCTGTTTGCGCAGTTCGTCCAGCTTGTGTTCATAATTGGAAACAGCTTCCTGGTATAGCTTTTCCGACAGTTGGTTGACATCGCCTTTCAGGAATTCTTCCTGCTCTATCGTAGTATCGATACCGAAATTGACTATCGTCGACAACTTGAACCCTTCAAAATCATCCTGTTCCCGGAAGGAATTGATCAGTCCTTCGGCGACGATATAAAAGGCATTGTCCAGGTCGAGGGCAAGCCTGTCGCCAAACAAGGCGTGATTACGTTTCTTATAGACGACATTACGCTGTTTGTTCATGACGTCGTCGTATTCCAGCAGCCGCTTGCGGATGCCGAAGTTGTTTTCTTCCACTTTCTTCTGTGCCCTTTCTATGCTCTTGGTCACCATGCTATGCTGGATCACTTCCCCTTCCTTATACCCCATCTTGTCCATCAGCGATGCAATACGATCGCTCCCAAACATACGCATCAGGTCGTCTTCCAGGGACACGTAGAACTGGGAAGTACCGGGATCGCCCTGACGCGCGGACCGGCCTCTCAACTGACGGTCTACACGACGGCTTTCATGCCTTTCCGTACCAATGATCGCCAGACCCCCGGCTTCTTTAACACCAGGTCCGAGCTTGATATCCGTACCGCGACCGGCCATATTGGTTGCGATCGTTACAGCACCGGCCAGACCGGCCTCAGCGACGATCTGTGCTTCCCGGGAGTGTTGTTTGGCGTTTAATACGTTATGGGGGATCTTTTTGGCTTGCAGCATCTTGCCCAGCAATTCACTCACCTCCACATTGGTCGTACCAACGAGTGAAGGCCTCCCTTCCGCACGCAGCCGTTCGATCTCATCGATGACAGCCTTATACTTTTCGCGTTTGGTTTTGAACACCAGGTCCTGCTGGTCTTTACGGATAGCCGGCACATTCGTGGGGATCGTTACCACGTCCAGCTTATAGATATCCCAGAGTTCCGCTGCCTCTGTTTCTGCCGTACCGGTCATACCAGCCAGCTTATGATACATACGGAAATAGTTCTGCAGGGTTACCGTGGCATAAGTCTGGGTTGCAGCCTCGATCTTCACGTTTTCCTTGGCTTCGATCGCCTGGTGAAGACCATCGCTGTACCGTCTTCCATCCAGGATACGACCGGTCTGCTCATCAACGATCTTGACCTGCCCATCCAGCACTACATATTCAACGTCTTTGTCGAATAAAGTATAAGCCTTCAGCAATTGCTGCACCGTATGGATACGGTCGGCCTTGATGGAATATTCGTTCAGCAGCACTTCCTTGCGTTGCAATTTCTCTTCGGTGCTCAGCGCCTCTTTTTCAATGTCGGCAAGCTTGATACCGATGTCGGGCAGGATGAAGAAATCAGGATCTTCCCCTTCCCGGGTGATCATCTGAATGCCCATGTCGGTGAGGTCTACCGAATTATTCTTTTCATCAATATGAAAATACAATTCCGAATCTACTTTCGGCATTTCCTTCTGCTGGTCGGCCAGGTAATAGTTCTCAGACTTCTGTAGCCTTACCTTGATGCCCGGCTCGCTCAGGAACTTGATCAGGGGACCCGATTTGGGTAAGCCCCGGTAAGCCCGCATCAACGCCAGCCCCCCGTCTTTTGGGTCGTCATTGCCTTCCGCCAGCTTCTTTTTGGCTTCGATGAGGAATTGATTCGTTACTTTTTTCTGTGCTTCGAACAGATTCAGTACCCGTCCTTTTAATATATGGTATTGCTGGTCGTCCCCTTTCGGTACAGGACCGGAAATGATCAGCGGCGTACGGGCATCGTCGATCAAAACGCTATCCACCTCATCCACCATCGCGTAGTGGTGTTTGCGTTGTACCATCTCGTCAGGGGAATGCACCATGTTATCGCGCAGGTAATCAAAACCAAACTCGTTATTGGTGCCATATGTAATATCGGCCAGGTAGGCTTTGCGGCGGGATTCGCTGTTTGGCTCGTGTTTGTCGATGCAGTCGACCGTAAGACCCAGCCATTCGAAAATGGGACCATTCCACTCAGAGTCACGACGGGCTAAGTAGTCATTCACCGTGACGATATGAACACCCTCGCCGGCCAGCGCATTCAGATAGGCCGGTAAGGTTGAAACAAGCGTTTTACCTTCACCGGTGGCCATTTCCGCGATCTTTCCCTGGTGCAATACCGTGCCGCCGATCAGCTGAACGTCGTAATGGACCATGTTCCAGGTGATGGGGCTGCCGGCAGCCAGCCAGGAATTCTTATAAATGGATTGGTCGCCTTCGATGCGGATATGTTCCTTTTTGACGCTCAGGTTGCGGTCCAGCTCCGTCGCTGTCGCCACCAGTTCGGCATTGTCTTTAAATCGACGGGCGGTTTCCTTTACCACCGCAAACGCTTCAGGTAATATCGTCTCCAGCGCTTCTTCGATCTGGTCATCCCGCTCCTTTTTTAACTGGTCTACCTCCTGGTAGATGACATCTTTACCGTTGATATCGCTGAAAGGCAGTTCTTCGGCCCTTTTGTTCAGATCAGCGATCTGCGTATCCAGCTTACTTAAATGCTCTTGAATGCGGGCCCGGAACTCTCCCGTTTTGGCGCGCAATTGATCGTTAGACAGGGATTGGTAAGCCGCAAAGTGTTGATTCACCTGTTCTACGATGGGCTGGATGTGCTTTATATCCTTTTCCGACTTGTTCCCGCCGAATATTTTGGATAGAATACCTAACATAATTCCTTAAGTATTAATGATTTAGTGATTTCATGTCCCGGCTGACGCTAACGCAGCCTATTGTTTTAGTCAAATTTGGTGCTACCCTCACGGGGAAGTCAAATTGACAGGGAAGCAAATGTACAAAAAAAGCACCCATCCACCCCCTCCCGGCAGCGCAATTCCCGATCTAAGCCATTGAATTCCCTGACTATCCGTCTTACTGCACCTCGATTGCCGTTGCTGCCCTGCCCGATGCCCCGCACCCGCAGTCCCTCCCCGGGCCACAACTACCCACCCGGCACCCACCTCTCCTCCGAAAATTTCCCTCCTCCCCCGAACCGGCACCTCCGCAAATTTCTCCCCCCGGAACTTTCCCTATGCAAACTCCCCCTTCCCCCCAGCCCCTCGCTCCCCTCTGCAAACTTCCCCTTCCCGCCAGGCCCCCGCTTCCTACTCTGCAAATTTTTTTTTGTTCTGATAAAGAAGTTAGTATCTTAGTGCTAAATATATTAGCCCATGTCAATTGCAGGTCAAAATCTCAAATACCTCCGCAAACTGCGGGGATGGACACAGGAAGAATTTGCTGCCCGCCTCGGCATCAAACGTTCTCTGCTCGGTGCCTACGAAGAAGAAAGGGCCGAACCCCGGCTTGAAGTGCTGGAGACGATATCCGATATGTTCAAGCTCACGCTCGACGAACTGTTACGCAAAGAACTCAGCGACACAAAAAGCGGTAGCTACCTGTCCAAAAGAAGGGCGCAAAAACTCGTGGCAGCATCCAATGACATCCAGCTGGTTCCCGTAAAAGCCGCCGCCGGTTACCTGGCCGGTTATGCCGACCCGGAATTTCTGGACGAGTTGAATACGTTTACGTTGCCTATGCTGGCGCCCGGCCACTACCGCGCCTTTGAGATCGTCGGTGATTCTATGCTGCCTACCCCCAGCGGTTCTGTCATCGTCGGTGAAAAAGTGGATGATATGGAAGAGGTCAAAAGTAACCAGACTTATATAGTAGTATCCCGCAACGAAGGCATCGTCTATAAAAGGGTCATAAAAAATAACAAATCCAAAACCAAACTCACGCTGGTAAGTGACAATACGGCGTATCAGCCCTATAATGTCAATACAGACGATGTGCTGGAAGTATGGAAGGCCCAGATGGTCATCAGCAAAGCCAACACCCAGAATAGATGGGATGTCAACCAGCTGGCTAACCTGGTCTCCAACCTGCAGGATCAGGTCAGTTCGCTAAAGAAAAAAATGAACTAAACCCCGCGGCCGCGCCCCGCAAAACTCCGCGATTTGCAGCCCGGCAAGCCTCGCGCCCCCGCAAACCCGCGCCACGGTAAAACCGGGCCCGGCAGACCCCGGCCGCGCCCAACCCATCCTATTGAATTTGCAGGATACTTCCCGGTCCTTTCGGCGTCATTGTCCAGGGCCGCATCACCGGCGGCCTTCTCTCTACCTTACCAGGAGCCTTACCCGCAACTGCCCCTGCCCCCGCAACTGCCCCTGCACCCGCAACTGCCCCTGCACCCGCAACTGCCCCTGCACCCGCACCCGCACCCGCACCCGTCCCGTCACCCACACCTGCCGAGGCCCCGGCACTCGCCTCCGAACCCGCATTAACCCCCACACCCCTGGATGCCTCCGGCCCTAAAGCCGCTCTACGGCGATGCCCTTGCCAGCCCCTCTCCCCACTGGAAGGAGGTAGTATGGCAAATACATTGGAACCAGGCAACGGATCGATAGCCACCGTCCCGGTAAATTTCCCGAATGCCGGCAGCACCGCATAGTCCGCTCCAAAATAAAAACACGGGAATTGCAGGCTCTGTTTGCCCATACCTCTTATCCGGATGCCCGGGTGAATATGCCCGGAAAAATAATAAGGAAGCAGCGCCCCGGCGCCATCTGCTCCCAGACCTCCATCGAAACCTCCTTCCGTAATATCATGAATAAAACCAAACGGCCCCATGGACAACAGACCCCGGCTCACGTCGATCCCTGCCCTCTTATACCAATCTTCATGAAGAATATCGTGATTACCCTCGATCAACCGGATGCCCAGATCCGGAAAATCCTCCCGCCACTTCTGGAAAAGAACCAGTTCCTTGTTCTCCCGGCTATGAAAAAGATCGCCCACTACCAATAGTTGACGCGGCTGAAAATACTGTATCTGACAAAGCAGACGCAACAGATCCTCCCGGTAGACCGACTGTGGCACCGCGATTCCAGCCTTACGAAAATGCCCGGTCTTGCCAAAATGCAGGTCCGAAACGATCAACGATCGCTCCTCTTCCCAAAAAACACACCTGTCAGGCGAAAGCCATAACTGCTGCCCTTTAATACGATATGGAAATGCCGGTTGCATAGAACTACTCCCTGTTGCAAATGTATTTACTATATCTACACCAATACCCTTCCGGACATTAATTATATTTAATAGTTTGACAATCCTGAAAATTGTATTTACTTAGAGAGATAATACCAAATACTATGACCGATTTCCAACAAGCAGGCACCCCCGCAAACGTGCTGGAAGAGCCTAAAAAACCATCAGAGACCTTAAACGTCGTTACTATTCTCACCTTCGTCGGCAGCGGTATAGCCATCTGCAGCCAGATATATTCTTTCTTTAAAGCCCAGGACAGCTACGATAAGATGCTGGCAATGCGGGACAAGATGGATCAGATGCCCGGTTTTGTGAAAGGTATGATGGGAGGAGACCCAATTGAAATGACCCGGAAGGCATTGGAAAATCGTACCCCTCTGCTCATCCTCAACGTCGTCGCAGCAGTGCTTTGCATCTATGGAGCCATTCAGATGCGCCAGTTGAAAAAGGCCGGGTTTCCTATCTATCTCATCGGCGAATTATTACCCTTTGCCTCGATGTTTATCTTTATTGGTTCGATGGGTGGATTTACGCTGATCTTTTCCCTGCTCATCGCCGGAGTTTTTATCGCCCTGTATGCTTCTCAGTTAAAGAGACTTTCCTGAGCAAGCCGCCCATCGATATATCGCAAGGCTTAACGCAATTGCGCCTGCATCTTTCGAACGCGGTCTTCCAGCTTCTCTGAAGACAGGTCTTCCCGCATGCTGTCTACTTTAAGAGGGAAACAGAAAGGTGTCAGCTTCTTCGGCCAGCGCAACACGATCTTACCTTGCGTCACCCGTTGCAACATATTGCGCAAACGCTGCTCTTCCATCTGCTGATCCATCACTTCGTTGTAAGCCTGACGGATCAGCAGATTATTCGGATCGTATTCGCTGAACACATTGAACAACAGCGACGCGGAAGACTGCAGATGCTGCGCTTTGGTATGTTCTCCCGGATATCCCTGAAAGATCAGCCCGCCGATCACAGCTATATCCCGAAACTTCCGCCGGGCCATCTCCGCACTGTTGACGCTGCGCTGAATATCCGCCGTAAGATCCGCCGGACTAAATAACTCATGGACATTCGTATCATCCAATGGAATGGGCTGATCACTAAGCAGTTCAAACCCATAGTCGTTCATCGCAAACGAAAAACTTATCGGCGTGGTACGGCTGATCCGGTAGGCCAGCAACGCCGCCATGGCCTCATGCACCAACCGCCCCTCAAAAGGATATACAAACAGGTGAAAACCATCCCGCGTCTCTATCTGCTCTATCAGTAACTCATTCTCCCGAGGCATATACGATAACTCCGCCTGCAATTCAAACAAAGGCCGTAATACCTTCAGCTCGATATCGATCCGCCCCTTGCCGTTATCCCGCTCCCCGGCACCCGCCACCCCCCCGCCCATATCCAGCAACCCCGACGCCTCATCCAGCTTACGCCGCAACATCATTCCCAGATTGGCCGACAAGGGCATCCTCCCCCCATTCCAGCTTGGAACTTTCGACTTTTTCGCATTCGACTTGCGCACCAGCGCCGTCATATCCTTGATCATCACAAACTCCAGATTCCTGCCGGCCAGCGTAAACACATCCCCTGGCGAAAGCCGCGAAATAAAATATTCCTCGATGACCCCTACATACCCGCCAGTGACAAACCGCACTTTCAGCATCGCATCACTCACGATAGTCCCAATATGCAGCCGGTGCCGCATCGCCACCCTTCGGCTATTGATCTTATATAGCCCATCGTCCATCACCTCCACCTTCCTGAATTCATCATACTGCTGCAGCGCCACGCCGCCCTCGGTGATAAAATGTAATATCTCAAACCATTCGTCCTCCGTCATTTCACTATAACAATAGGTAGACTTCAGCTCCTGGAACAAAGCCTGCGGATAAAAACCATCCGAGATAGCCAGCGTCCCCAGGTACTGGATCAACACGTCATAACACAGCAACATCGGCTCCCTGTTCTCGATCAACCCGGCATGCATAGCCGATTTTAATGCCGCTGCCTCCATCAGCTCCAGGGAATGCGTCGGAAGAAACCATATCTTACTTACCTGCCCCGGCTGATGTCCGCTCCGCCCCGCCCGTTGCAGAAAACGCGCTACCCCCTTCGGACTGCCTACCTGTATCACCGTCTCCACCGGCCGGAAATCCACGCCCAGGTCCAGACTGGCCGTACACACCACCGCTTTCAGCTTGCCTTCATGCAAAGCCTCTTCCACCCAGTTGCGCAACGCCATGTCGATGGAACCATGGTGCAGCGCGATGGCGCCAGCCAGATCAGGACACACCGTTAACAAGGACTGATACCAGGTCTCGCTCATTCCCCGCGTATTGATGAAGATCAGGGTCGTCCTGCTCTGCTCAAGGATAGGGATCACCTTATGGATCAGCTTCAGACCCAGGTGCCCCGCCCAGGGATATTTTTCGATCTCATCCGGCAGGATCGACTCTACATCGATAGGTTTATCCATCTGCGCCCGCACAATAAAACCCCGCTCCGCCTCGCCCGCCCCGGCAGATGCACCCTCCTTGCCCGCCTCCTCCTCCGCAACCCCCTGCAGCGACGCCAGCAACACCTCCTTCGCCTGCACCAGATTCCCGATCGTCGCACTGATCCCAATGATCGAACACCCCCGCCCAGCGCCCAGGCCCGACCGTCCCGCACCATCAGCCCATCCCGTGTCCCCCCTCACTGCGCCTCCGCTCACCGCGGCGCCGCCCTTCACCCCGACAATACGCGACAACGCCAGCTCCACCTGCACTCCCCGTTTACTGCCCAGCAACTCATGCCACTCATCGACGGCTATTATCTTCAACGCTTTAAAAGTATCCGGATACCCTTTCTGCGCCAGCAGCAAATGCAGACTTTCGGGCGTGATGATCAACACTTCCGGCATCCGCCGTTTCTGTTTCTGTCTTTCAGACATCTCCGTATCCCCATTGCGCGTCCCCACCTGCCACTTCATATCCAACCCGCGGATCACCTCCTCCATCGCCCGGCCGATATCCTTGGCCAGCGCCCGCAACGGCGACACCCACAACAGCTGCAATCCGCTTGCGCTTCGCGCCCGGTAATCGCCCGGATGCCGGTTGATAAAGTCGATCAATGCCCCCAGGAACACAGAGAACGTTTTCCCGCATCCCGTCGGCGCATTGACCAACCCCGAACGTCCATCCAGGATGAACTGCCAGGTCTCTTCCTGGAAAGCAAAAGGAACACGCCCTTCGCTCGCCATCCATTCATGAATTATCTTATATCCGTAAGTTGCTTGTAATTGCATAATAATCTCCCTTCATCTTCTTGTAACGTTGCATGACATCTGCAAATTAATCCTGCTTTAATCGTAGTATTAATTTTCCTTCGTTAAAATAGTTTTAACAGAATATCAACCAAACCTTGCTTAATTTAACAAAAAAATCCTATGCGATATTTAATTCCCCTAATACTGGCCGCAACCAGCCTCACGTCCTGCTCACGCTATCAATACATGACCGTCAACTCTTCTCATCTGACAAAAAATGATAAACATCAGCTAGTCTTTGAGAATGACACCGTTCGCCTGACCTATGATTTCTGCGGCGAAGGCGGTCCTGTCAGCGTCAATATATTTAATAAGTCCAGCCAGCCCCTGTATGTCAACTGGAAAAAATCGGCCCTCATCCGCAACGAACATTCGCTCAGCTTTTATGACCGCAATGTTTATTTTTCCGGTGATGCATACACCTCCAGCTACCGCTTTAGAAATTTTGCCATTTCGAGCTCCTCCTTTACCGGCTCTATGGCTCTGCCCGAAGGCATGGACTTCATCCCTCCCGGTAGCGACATCTCCAAAGGACTGGTATTTTTATCACAATCCGGACCCATGGTCCTTGAAATACCCGACAGCATTGCCCAGCAAACAGTGAAGAACGGCGATGGGATCACCCTGTCAAAATACAGGAAAAAGAACTATGATGAGACAACGTCGCCTGTTCGCTTCAAAAGCTATCTTACCTTTAGCCTCGGGTTTAACAACGCATCGGAATTTGCCGAAAGCAATGACTTTTATGTCGATGAAGCGATGGACACCCAAAGCTTACCCGAGAACTACCCCCTCTACCAGCAACAGGGCGATAAATTCTTTATTAAGTACAAAAAAGAACAGTGACTCACAGCGTCTTCAGATACTCGATCACCGCCTTCCGCTCGTGATCGCTTAGCTTGTCGCCAAATCTATGTCCATAATTGCCATACCCCGGCAACGTCGTATTGTATACAGCCGTGCCCCTCGGTCCTGTTTCGGAACTATACTTCCATCCCACCGTCGTATAGTCGTATTGCGGATGATTAAAATCCCTCGACCAGTAGGTAGGACGAAGCTTGCTGTTCAGTACCCCTTCCAGCGTAGGCACCGACCCGTTATGCAGATAAGGCGCCGTGATCCAGATGCCATCCAGCGGCGGGGCGATATAACCATTGAAGGGTTGCAGCTTTGCCGGATGATCCCCTTGCGAGAACCAGCTTTTGTTAAACCAGTCGATGAATTGCGGACTCTGATAATTGCTTTTGAAAAGCAGCGAATCTGTCTGGATGATGGATTCAGGGATCAGCAGATTGGGGTAGTCTCCATTCTCCCCAGCCCCGGCGGCGGCCCCATAATGCCCATGACATTTGGAGCAATTTTGAACGAACAGCACACCTCCCTCTTTCACCAGCGCCGTGTTCACTGGCTGCGGGTATTTAGGCGGCTCGATAGAATAAATGTAAGCCAGTACATCATTGAAATGGCTATCCACTTCCCTTGCTTCCGAGCTGTCGCTTACGGTCAACAGATTTGACGCCATAAGAAACCGGCCAAAATCCCCCCGCCCCAATCCATTATAGAACATAGCGTGTTTCTTCTTCAGCAACCACCAGGGCGGGGTGTCCGTTGGCACAACGCCGCCTGCTATCTCTATCACCGGCTTATTACTCCAGCGTAAGGTCTGCGGATCACGATGCGCTACCAGCAGATCGGCCAGCCGGTCCGCTGAATTTACTCCCCGCACTTCGGTGTACAGATTGCCGCTGATGGTTTTCATCGCTGTCAGAAAAGCACCCGCAGCTGCATATTTTTTGGGGTCACCCCGCTGCAGTATCGCTTCGGCCATGAGAGCTCCCTGGGGATTCAGCTTTTGCCGGTCGGTAAAATCGATCATAGAATTTCCGAGCCCCACATATAACTTACCGTCAAACAACTGCGCATGACATTGCAGACAATTGGGGGCAACCACCATCTCTCCGTTAGGTGCGGTCACCGCCGTATATTCATGGCTGATCAATGCATTTGGACTATCTCTGTTAAGATAATTAGCGGTATTTTTTCCAACACCAAGTAGAAAATAACTATAGGGAATGCCACTTTTCAGATAATCGCCCGTCGTCAGATAACGAAAGCCCGCACTTGCATCACCATTTCGTTGCGGACTGGCAGGCACAGGCACCGGCTCTTCCCTCCCTTCATACCGCAGGACTGTTGTAAAAGCCAAACCCATCGCGGCCAATAAAGCCAGCACCAGCATCTTTTTCATACCATAAATTTACGCATAAATCCCCGCACCCGGCTCCCCAAGGCCCCGCCTCGCCCCAAGGGCCGTCCCTCATTTCCCATAAACCTCCAGCATCCGCCGCAGATCCTCGATCGTATCGATCTCCTCCGGCCGCTTGTCCCTCCTCCACCGGTTGATCCGCGGAAAACGCAGCGCTACCCCCGACTTATGCCTCGCCGAAGCAGCGATCCCCTCAAATGCGATCTCAAACACCAATTCCGGCCGCACCGTTCGCACCGGCCCGAATTTCTCCAGCGAATTTTTTTTGACAAAAGCATCCACTTCACCCAACTCCTTATCCGTCAAACCCGAATAAGCCTTTGTAAAGGTCACCAGTTGATCACCCGACCGCACAGCAAATGTGTAATCGGTATACAGATTACTCCGCCGCCCATGCCCCTTCTGCGCATATACCATGACGGCATCAATGACCAGCGGATCGATCTTCCACTTCCACCAATCCCCCCGTTTGCGCCCCACCTGGTATGGAGAAGTTTTCTTTTTCAACATAATGCCTTCACTCCCCCTATCCCTCGACAAGGTTCTTGCTGCCGCCAACGCTTCCCACTGTTCAAAGGATATCACCGGCGACAATTGCAGCAGGGGATGCCCCGCTGACGACACCACTTTCTCCAGTTGCGCCCTCCTCTCCTGTAACGCCCTGCTCCGCCAGTCCTCTCCTTCATATTCCAACAGGTCATACGCAATAAACCCTACCGGCACTTCGCTCAAATTTTTCTTCGTCACGTTCTTCCGTCCGATCCTTGTCTGCAAAGCCGCAAACGGCAATACCTCAAAACCCGGCGTCTGCGCCCCCGCGCACGACCCCTGCAAATTCGCCCGCGCGCCCATCCCGCCGCCTCCACCAGGCCCCCGCAAGTCCCCCGTCACTCCCACGCCCGCCCTCAACCCAATGATCTCCCCATCCAAAACCGTCCCATCCGGCAGCCGTCCGGCAAACTCCTGGTACTCCGGCAACCGGTCCGTCATCAGCTCTTCACCGCGGCTCCAGACAAATAACTGCCCCTGCCTTTTAATGATCTCTCCCCGTATCCCATCCCATTTCCATTCCGCCTGCCAGTCTCCGGGATGACCCAGCGAGGAAAGGTCTTCCTCCAGCGCATACGCCAGATAAAAAGGGTAGGGGCGCGACAGATCACTCCCTGCCCCTTCTTCACTCAATAAAGCCGAAAAAGAAGTTGTATCCGGGTCCCAGTCGCCGCTGATACGATGGGCGATGATCGAAGCCTCCACTCCAACCGTCTTCGCCAGCGCATTGACGATCATCTTCTGCGAAACACCAATGCGAAATCCGCCGGTGATGAGTTTATTGAAAACAAAACGCTCTTCCTTATTCATCTGCCGCCAGTATATCTCCACAAATTCTTTTTTTACCCTTTCCTCTTCCTTCCCCAATTCGATCAACCGCCGCAGATAATACGAAAGGTCTTTGTCCCCTTCCGCACGCCGCTCTGCCCCCTCCGGCTCCGGCAACAACAAAGCGATCGTCTCCCCCAGATCACCCACGGTATGATAGCTTTCTTCGAATAACCACGCCGGCAATCCCGTCACCTCCCGGCACCATTCCTGTAATTGAGTGGCATTCACCGTCCGCTTAGGCCTTCGCCCGCTGAACAAGGCGATCACCCATACCTTGTCCGCATCACCAGCCACGGCAAAATAATGCGTCAGCGCGTCCAGCTTGTCATTCGTCTTCGTACTCGTACCCAGCTTCACCACCAGATCTGCAAAAAGCCGCATCCCACTTCGTATATGTTCAGCTGTATTCATGCTTAGTCCTCCTCTCCGTAGTCTGGCTGTCCTGTACCGATGCCTTCGGCATCTGGCGGGGCCAATGATGGGCCTCCGGCCTCCGCCCATATCCCTTTCTCATTTAAATACCGCGACAACGTCGCCTGGAACCCATGCGTCACAAATACCCGTTCGGCCCCCGTGGCCGTTATGGCCTCGAGCAACCCCTTCCAGTCCGCATGATCACTCAGCGCAAACCCCGCGTCCGCATTCCGTCGCCGCACATTGCCCCGCACCTGCATCCAACCGCTGCATATACCGACAGCATAAGGACTAAACCGCCGCATCCAGGGAGAGTCCTCGGCACTCGAAGGAGCGATCACCACATGTCCGCGAAAAATGTCGGTAGGCATATCCGGTAGCACGCGCTCCACCTCCGGCAACTTCACCCCTGCATCCACCAACGCCTGATGTACATTCCACACCGCCCCATGGACGAATATCTTCTCCGTCACAGGGGTCAAGCAGGATAACAGCCGCTGCGCTTTGCCCAGACTGTAGGCGATGAGCACCGAGGTCTTGCCGTTTGCCTGGTTGACGCTCACCCAATCCTGAATAGTAGTAAAAATTTCCGCTTGCGGTTTCCAGTTGTAAATAGGTAACCCGAACGTAGACTCCGTAATAAAAACATTGCATTTTAGCGCCTCAAAGGCCCCGCTCAACCCGTCATCGGCTGTTTTGTAATCACCGCTCACCACCCAGACTTCATCCTGGTATTCCACCCGCACCTGCGACGATCCGATGATATGCCCCGCCGGATGAAGACTCACCCGCACCCCATTCATAAATATGGCCTCACCCCATTCTACGGCCTGACAATTGGTATCGCCCCTCGTGTCCGCCGATAGCCCCAGTCGCAGCTGCAGCAAAGGCAAGGTCAGCCGGTGACAAAGATAACTGCCGCTGCCCGCCCGGGCATGATCGCTATGGGCATGCGTGATCACCACCCGTGGCACCGGCCGCCAGGCATCAATATAGAAATCCCCCTTGGGGCAATAGATCCCCTTATCGGTAAATTCTAGTAAAGGCATAGAGATGACAGAACACCTGCAAATAACAAGCCCGGCCAGCCAAAAGTTGACTGCCGCCCGCCGACGACTCCGCGCCCAGGAATCCCAGAACCCCCAGGCCCCGGAACCCCCGCGCCCCCGGCCGGCCCCTAATTGACGCTCGTCACCGCCCCGTCTATCTTTTTGATGAAGTAAAGCTTCTTGTTCTCAAAGTAATCGAGAGTCATGGTCTGCCGGTTGAGAAATACCGGCACTATATCGAAATCAGTAAAGACCTTAATACTTTTTTCGCCAAGACTGCCGCTCAGATTTCTTCCATGTCGCAGCAGCAGCTTCGCAAACCGGTACGTAGACTCGTATCCCCGGAACACCATATCGCTCGGCCGCGAATAAAACTTACTCCTGAAGTTTTGATCCATCTGTTTGGCCAGCGAATCTGCTGGATTCATATAAAACGGCGTGGAGTATATGATCTCTTCCCCACTGTAGGCTGAAGAGGAAAGATCCATGTTATCCCATGTTGGCATGCCAATGATCGTTGTACGGTAGGTTTTGTTTAGAAAGGCGAGTTGCTGGCATAGACGCGTACCGAAAACATCGTCCATACTGCCCGCAATACAGATCGTCTGGGCTGTGCTGTCCAGATAAGGAGTGAGCGCTGCCGCATCAAAATTATCGTCCAGCGTAATATATTTTATTTTCAGCGGCACCGAGGCGGTTGTCTTATCGACATCTGTGAAGTATCCTTTTAACCTGTCTTCCTGGCCCCCTTTCTTCCGGAAAAAGACCAGCGGTTTGGTTGGATAGTTGCGCTGTATATATCGATAAATACCTTCGCAATGCGTCCTCAGCGTGGAGTTGAGGATCACCAGGCTGGGATTGTTGGTGACGCCGCCGTCATTGGGGAGATTGACATTGATGAAAGGGATATGCAGCCGGGCTGCCGCTGCCGCCAGTTGTTGTAGTTCGGTCCCGCTCGTTACCTGCCCGATGATCAGCTCCGTGTTTTGAAAAGCGGAATCTCCCAACACCTTTTGCAGATTGGCGGTCATGGAACGCGTATCGTACAGACGCACCGTCAGCGGCGCCTTTTCCTTTTGCAGACTGTCCAGGGCCAATTGCGCGCCTTCATAGAATTCAAGACCCGGGTTGATATATTTGGGAAAACTTTTGTCGTAGTGATAATTACCCGTAGCATCAAAGGCGCTGTCCAGGTAAAGGGGTGCAAAGATAGCTATCTGATGACGACCGCTGTCCGTAAAATGCCTGCTGGTATCGGTATGCAACCGGCTGGTATCTGCCTGCGCCTGCACCCCAACGACCCCCGCCAGCGCCAGGAGCAATGTCAGAGAATATCGGAGTTTTATAGTCATAATGCTTATTCCCACTCGATCGTCGCCGGCGGCTTGCTGCTGATATCATACACCACCCGGTTGATCCCTTTCACATTGTTGATGATCTCGTTAGAGATATCCGCCAGGAATGTGTAGGGCAAATGCGCCCAGTCGGCCGTCATCCCGTCGACAGAGGTCACTGCCCGCAACGCTACCGTAAATTCATAGGTCCGCTCATCACCCATGACCCCTACGCTTTTCACCGGCAGCAAGATAGCGCCAGCCTGCCAGATAGTGGAATAAAGATGATGATCTTTCAAACCTTTAACATATACATGATCTGCTTCCTGCAATAATCGCACCTTCTCTTCTGTGACTTCGCCAAGTATGCGTATCGCCAGACCCGGTCCGGGAAAAGGATGACGCTGTAATAGATCATCCGGAATACCCAGCTCGGCGCCTACCCGTCTTACTTCATCTTTGAAAAGATAACGTAGCGGCTCTACCAGTTCCAGGTGCATCTTCTCGGGCAATCCCCCCACATTGTGATGGGACTTTATGGTTTGGGAAGGGCCATGTACGCTAACGCTCTCGATGACATCCGGGTAGATCGTACCTTGTCCCAGTAATTCCACACCGGCTATTTTGGACGCCTCCTCCTGGAAAACATCGATAAAAAGCTTTCCTATCGTCTTCCGCTTGGCCTCGGGATCTGTCTTGCCGGCCAGCTCGGTATAAAATAATTCTTTGGCATCGATGCCTTTGACATTCAGCCCTATCTTATTATAACTTTCCAGTACTTGCCCGAACTCGTCTTTGCGTAAGACCCCATTGTCGACAAAAATGCCCTGGAGCCGGTCTCCGATGGCCTTATGGATCAGCGTCGCCGCAACCGTTGAATCGACGCCTCCGCTAAGGGCCATGATGACCTTGCGGTTGCCGATCTGGCGCGACAGTGCCGCCACCGTATCACTCACAAAATGAGCCGGCGTCCAGTCCTGCGCACATCCGCAGATATTTACCAGGAAATTGCGGATGATCTTTTTGCCTTCTATCGAATGGTAGACTTCCGGGTGGAATTGCAGACAATATAAAGGTTGTTCACCCGCCGCCACGCTCGTCCCTGCCACGCTCGCCCCCGCATTGCCTCCGCCCCTTGCCCCGGCGCTCCCCTCCGCGGCTCCCACCTTCCGGAACGCAGCATAAGGAATATTCTCTGTCGTCCCCAGCACCTCAAAACCAGCCGGCAGATCCAGGATCGTGTCGGCATGACTCATCCACACCTGCGACAATTCTATTACATCGTTAAAAAGAATATTTTCTTTTTGTTTGTGCAGGAGCGCCCGGCCATATTCCCGCTTGTTGCTGTTGGCAACGCGGCCTCCAAATTGTTTGGCCGTCAATTGGGCGCCATAACAGACCCCCAATATGGGCAACCGGCTGTGCAAAGCCGCAATATCCACTTCAGGTGCATTAGCATCGTTCACCGAGAATGGACTGCCGGAAAGAATAATGCCCTTCAGCGAAGGATCAAAGTCGAAGGATTTGTGGTAGGGAATGATCTCGCAGTATACATTGGCCTCACGTACGGCCCTGGCGATCAATTGAGTATACTGGGATCCGAAGTCAAGAATGAGTATCTTTTCCGTCATGGTGACGCGAAGGTAAAAAAAATATGCCACACGCCCTTATGCCGCAGTCATCGCCCGCAAAAGCCGCCCATACCCCCGTAACCTCATCCCTTCGCCCCGCGTCTCATAAAACAGTCCACCCCCTTACATGAAGAACGGTTTTATAATACCACGGAAAAACCCAATTTTTGTGTAATACCTAAAAATAAGCAATATGAAACATGGAGCGCCTTCCTTCCTTAGAAAAACAAAATTCATCTGGCTTTTGCTGGCCTTGCCGGCAATAATGACCTCCTGCCACAATATTCTCGGCAAAAGGGTCAGGGGCAACGGCAATATCAAGACGGAAGACCGCAGCGTCAGCGACTTTAAAAATGTCAACGTCAGCGGCGCCGCCAAAGTCCTTGTCTCCCAGGGGGATCATCCCTCGGTGAAGATAGAAGGCGACGAAAATCTCCTGCCATACATCGAGGTCAATCAGGAAGGCGACCGTATCATTGTCCGCGACCGGCCAGGATTCCGCCTGGTACCTACCAGTGACCTGCGTATATACGTGACAACAAAAGTATACAACGACATCGAAGCGTCAGGCGCCTGCGATATCATCGGCCAGACAAAGATATCGAACCCCGAAGACCTGAAAATGCATGTCAGCGGGGCGGGAGATATTAAAATGGAAGTAGACGCTCCCCGGCTTATGGCAGAAGTCTCCGGCAGTGGATCGATAGATCTGAAAGGACAAACGAAAGACGTAGACCTCGACCTCACCGGCGCTGGCCACGCCCATTGCTACGACCTGATGGCGGAAAATACAAAAGTGGACATCTCCGGCGCCGGCTCTGCCGAAGTTTTTGCCAGCGTCAAGCTCGATGCCACGGTCAGCGGCGCCGGTAGTGTCAGCTATAAAGGCAACGCTACCAGCGTCAGCCAACACGTCAGCGGCGCCGGCTCCGTGCACAAGGCGGACTAGACATGCTAAGACCCAACAAATAAACCGGCACTGCCGGCTAATATGAGAATGGCTCCCGGCCCCCCTGGAGCCATTCTTTTATCAAGTCTTTAACGTTCTTTTCGCGATCTTGTAGTATGCCCATCCGCCTGGTGATCCTTCTCCTTTTGCTTGCCGCCGGTCTCAACCTGCGGGCCCAGCCCTCGACACCGCTCCCCACGGCCCAAACTTCCGCGCCCCCCTTTCCTTCTCCCGAAGTTTTTCTCAACGATGTCTTTCACACCATCGTCGACTCCTCTTTCGACCACTATTATCTCATCACCGGCACCGACACCTGCCGCTTCGTGAAATATGATTACGAAGAATGGACAAAATACTATCTGAAAGAAACCGTCCCCTTCACCATCCTCAACGAGCTCTCTGAAAAAGCCTATCTCTCCCGTTATCCCTATTATTGGCGGCAAAACCTGCTCGAAAAGGCCATCTGCATCACTACGTCGAAGGCGGACTCCCTGCTCTTCCCCGAAAGATACGCAGGCGCCGCCGCCAGAGAAAGATCGAAATCCCCCGCCCGGGAAACATCAAAGACACCCCTCTCCGAAAAACTGATCTTCAGCTTCTCCCTGCCCCAATTCACCGACGATGGCCAATTTGCAGTCATCGACCTGAACTCCATTTGCGGAGCCAACTGCGGTCTCAGCCTCACCTGTCTGTTTAAACACAACGCTACAGGCTGGCGCCTCATTGGCCGGCATGTCAACTGGTCCTCCGCCGTATCCACTTCACTTTAAGGGCAAAAAAATCACAGATCCACATACCTCACCCGTATCCACACATTCCTGTTCCTCCCCTTATCATCCGTACACGATATCTTCACCGGCCCCTCATCCGGAATAAAGAACTGTTTGCTCCCGGCCTCTCCGGCCCGGTAAAACTTGTCATTGATATACCAATACACCTTCCCCACATCATTGCCCACGCGACAGCGCAGTTGCAAGGGCTCCGGATCTTTCCGGTTGATCAGATATTCACTTCCGTTAGAAGGCGAGGTCACTACCGGCCCCCCTTCCCGGAACACTTTTTCACAGTTTGGGTTATGCGGCGGTATCGGCTGATAGCTGATGCGGTTGGTCTCATAATATTCTTTCATCTCCGGCGGCACTATCAGGTATAACTTTTTCTTGTAGCCGCCCGCCGGCAGACAGGTCCGGCAATAAGACATCTTTTCATCGGCCGAAATGAACACTTCCTGCCGGTTATCGCATCGCCGCGCCGGCGACACCAGTGGGATAAAATGATCCGTCACGAGATGCGTACAAAATTCGGCCGGCGGCAACCCTGTCTCCGTACATACCATCCGCACATCACAGTCCGCCGGCTGGCTGAACCACGCCGCATCATCGTCGTAGTCTATCGTATTGAAAACAGTGAATAATAGAGGTGTCGCCACATTCGCCCCGCTCAGTTCCGGAATGCCCAGTCCCGAGAAATTACCCACCCAGATCCCCACAGTATAGCGTTTGTTGTATCCGATGCTCCACGCGTCCCGCCGCCCATACGAAGTGCCCGTCTTCCAGGCTATCTTTGGCAGATGTACCGTACTCTCCCAGTTCAGCGGGAAATCCGGCCGGTTCACCTTCGACAGGGTCTCATTGATCATAAAGGTTGCCGCCGGACTTAATATGCGCTCCGCGCGTACGGCACTGTCTTCCCAGACGAAATGAGGTCGAACATAAAGACCTTCCTGTGAAAAGATAGAATATAGCCCCGTCAGCTCCTCCAGGGTCGCCCCGCAACCCCCAAGTATCATCGACAACCCCAATTTATGCTGATCCCGGCGTATCTGCTGAAAATCACACTCCGCCAGCTTGCGGATCAGCTTGTCCTTGCCAAGCGCTTTCAAACTCTTCACGGCCGGTATATTCAACGAATGTTCCAGCGCATATTCCATCGTAACATACCCATTGAATTTCTTGTCATAATTCTCCGGCGCATACCCCTCATAGTTCACCGGCACATCCGTGATCGTCATCTTCGGCGTCAGCAACCCCGCGTCCATACACAACCCATATAACAAAGGTTTCAACGTACTGCCCGGCTGGCGGATCGCCGCCGCTCCATTCACCTGCCCCCCGTCCGTAATGTCATGGAAATCCGCACTCCCCACATAACTGACCACCCGGTGGGTCTGGTTGTCTAATACGATCACCGCCGCATTGCGGATATTCTTTAACGCCAGTGTCCGGGAATAATCCTTTACCAGCTTTTCTATCTTCAGTTGTTTATTTAGCTCGATGGTCGTATGGATGATGGGGCCGCCCTTTTTCTTCAGCCGCCAGGCCAGATGAGGAATATAGGCCGGAACGGCC
>Ga0105237_10002947_pt1 | contig 20608 bp, 14 predicted proteins | sample KBSC24metaG_FD_81520 | JGI IMG/M metagenome (GOLD analysis project Ga0105237, IMG submission 81520) | Corn rhizosphere microbial communities from Kellogg Biological Station, Michigan, USA - KBS C2-4 metaG | ecosystem: Host-associated > Plants > Roots > Rhizosphere > Soil | place: Michigan, USA... | reverse complement strand
GCGTCATGGCCGACCTTGCCGTCGGGGACCAGATAATAGGGGCGGATCAGATAACGGTTGTCGATGTCGGTCTTGGGCACGAACTCGTCGATCTCGATGGTGCGCGTCGATTCCAGCGCGATGTCGTCGAGCTCGTCCTTGGACACCTCGATATAGGTGTCGGTGTCGACCTTGTAGCCCTTCATGATGTCTTCGGAGGCGACTTCCTCGCCGGTGTCGGCATCGACCTTGGCGTATTTGATGCGATGGCCAGTCTTGCGGTTGATCTGGTTGAAGCTGACTTTTTCGGTGTCCGACGTCGCCGGATACAAGGCAACCGGGCAGGTCACGAGCGAAAGGCGCAAAAAGCCTTTCCAGTTGGCACGGGGGGCCATGGGATACTCCGAAAAACGCAACAGACGAACGGCTAAGGATAGCACCGGGGAACCGGGTTTCAAGCGAGCAGAGTGGGATTCTCTGAACGGCGTTAACCGTGTGGGGGTGGCGGCATGCTCCGGAAATGGGCTGTAAGGCGGTGCGCGGGCCCGTTGCGGCACCCTTCAGGCGACGCGACCGGACATCGCAGGGCCCCAACTCCGGAACATCGCCTGGGATCATGCGTTTCCTCTGCACGTGAGGCCGCAGGGACCGACAGGCATTTCGCGCCACCATCCAAGGAATCGAGGGCATCATGGCAACGAGACGGCACAATCAGATCATCGAAACCCCGACCGAGGCGCGCCAAGGCGAGCCCGGGCCGTCGGTGCTCGCCCTTCTCACGATCTCAACCGGGCTGGCGATGCTGGTCCTCGGCGCGGTCTGGTTCGTGTTCTTCCGCACCTGAGTGAGGTTGAGCGCGGCCAAATAGAATTGAGCCCTGTTTCTTCTCATTACCCAGCCTTGACGCGCGTGTCGCGTAATCTCGATCCAATCCCTTGTTTGTCGGCTATATTTTTCGGCCCGGTGCTGGCGTATTGGGGCTTCCGATTCGGCATGTTAGGCGATTAGATCAGCCGGCGCGGCGAGAAGCTCGGCGCCGCCATCGGCCAGGACGCGCCAGAAGTGCCGAAAAGCTGATAAAGCGGTTATGAAGAAAAAGTAACATTGCGGTGGATACTCTGTTCATAGCCCGTTCACGCCCGCAGGGTTCATCTTGATGGCGGAAATCGTGCAGCTCACATTTGGAGGGAAGCCTTGCGCCTGCTGGTCGTCGAAGACGATCCGGATCTCAACCGTCAGTTGACGACGGCGCTGACCGACGCCGGCTATGTGGTCGATCGCGCCTTCGACGGCGAAGAAGGGCATTTTCTCGGCGACAGCGAGCCCTACGACGCGGTCGTGCTCGACATCGGGCTGCCGAAGATGGATGGCATCTCGGTGCTGGAGGCATGGCGCCGCAACGGACGCTCGATGCCCGTGCTGATCCTCACCGCGCGCGACCGCTGGAGCGACAAGGTGCAGGGTTTCGATGCCGGCGCCGACGACTATGTGGCCAAGCCGTTTCATCTCGAGGAAGTCCTGGCCCGGATCCGCGCGCTACTGCGCCGCTCCACCGGCCACGCCCAGTCGGAGCTGACCTGCGGGCCGGTCTCGCTGGATACCCGCACCGGCCGGGTCAGCGTATCCGGCAACCCGATCAAGATGACCTCGCACGAATACCGGCTGCTGGCCTATCTCATGCACCACACCGGGCGCGTGGTGTCGCGCACCGAACTGGTCGAGCATCTCTACGATCAGGATTTCGACCGCGACTCCAATACCATCGAAGTGTTCGTCGGCCGCATCCGCAAGAAACTGGACGTCGATATCATCCAGACCGTGCGGGGGCTCGGCTATCTGCTGACGCCGCCACCGACCGGTGCTTGATCAAGCGCCAGTCTTGGTCTTTTGTTCGAGCATGATCTTGTCCGAAAACCGGCCCCCAACTTTCGGGATCATACTCTGATGCGCGGTAGCTCGCTCGCCACCCGGCTATTCCTGTCTGCGACCGCATGGGTGGTGGTGATTTTGCTGATCACCGGGATCGTGCTGTCGTCGGTATATCGCGCCGCTACCGAGCGCGCCTTCGACCGCCGTCTCAACCTCTACCTTCGTACCCTGATCGCCGAAGTCGCAACTCCCGACGAGCCGCCTGACCGTCAGTTCCAGTCGCTCGGCGAGCCCCTGTTCGAACTGCCGTTGTCCGGCTGGTACTGGCAGATCACCCGTACCGACACCGAGAAGCCCGAGTTGCGCGCGTCGCGCTCGCTGTGGGACAAAAAGCTGCCGAAGCTCGAAGAGCACGGCGCCGATTTGACCGCGGCCGGCATCCGTCAAGGCTACGTCGATGGTCCCGAGGGCCAGAACCTGCGGATGGTGGAGCGGCCGGTCGATCTCGGTGCCGACGGCAAGTTTCTGGTCAGCGTGGCCGGCGATGCCAGCGAGATTTTCGACGAAACCCGCAGTTTCGATTATTACCTCGGCGGCACCTTCGCCGCGCTGTCGGTCGTGCTGGTTCTGACCACGATCTTCCAGGTTCGCTTCGGCCTCGCGCCGCTGAAACGCATTTCAGAATCGATCGCCGATATCCGCTCCGGCCGCGCCGAACGGCTCGAGGGTGAATTTCCCGTCGAGATCGCGCCGCTGGCGCGCGAGACCAATGCGCTGATCGATGCCAACCGCGAGATCGTCGAGCGCGCACGCACCCATGTCGGCAATCTCGCGCACGCCATCAAGACGCCGTTGTCCGTCATCGTCAACGAGGCTTCCACCCGTCTGGCCGATCCATTCGCGGCAAAGGTCCTGGAGCAGGCCGACGTGATGCGCGATCAGGTCGCGCACCATCTGGAGCGCGCGCGCATCGCCGCGCGTCTCACCATCATTGGCACGGTTACCGAAGTGGCGCCCGCGATCGAGGCGCTGCGCCGGACCATGGAGAAGATCCATCGCGATCGCGACATCGCCATCGGGGTGGAGGCCGATGCGCAGGCGAAATTTCGCGGCGAGCGGCAGGATCTCGAGGAGATGGCCGGCAACCTCGTCGACAACGCCTGCAAATGGGCGGCATCGCAAGTATTCATCGAGGTGCTGGTGGAGCGGCCGGCCGAGCCCGGCGCCAGTCCGATGCTGCGGATCATCGTCGACGACGATGGGCGCGGGTTGTCGGCGGCCGAGCGCGCGCAGGTCTCGCGCCGCGGCCAGCGCCTGGACGAGTCGAAGCCGGGTTCCGGGCTGGGGCTGTCGATCGTGGTCGATCTTGCGGCCTTGTACGGCGGCAGCCTTGCGCTCGGCAACGCGCCGATCGGCGGCTTGCGGGCCGAACTTGTGCTGCCGGGGGTGTGAGGCCGTTTGCGTCAGCGCCGCGGCAGCAGGAACCCACGCCGTCCCCAATTCCATTGTTCCTAAACGACTTCTTAACGCCGGCGCTTTTATGATGATCGGTGGACGCGTTTCGGCGTCCGCGCCACCCAGCGTGCATACCGGACGCATGAGCCAGACATCGATCGAGCGGCTGAAGGATTATCTCGCGCAGCTTCCGCCGCAGTCGCAGGCGCTGCTGATGCGGGAGTTCGAGCGCGCCATCGAACGCGGCGAAGATACCACCGTTGCCAGCTTCGTGCTCGAACAGTTGCGCAAGATCGTGCGCGGTACCGACGAGGAAGCGCAGCCCCGCACCGAGGACCCGGCGCGGCTGTTGTTCCGTCCGCTCGAGCCGTTTCTCGTCGAAGGCAATTTTCCGGTACGGCCGGGTCAGGTCCGACGCACCTCGCTGCTGCCGGTGTGGCAATGGCTGGTCCGCGACGGTGCGCCCGACCAGGCGCGCGAATTCGAAGCGGCGCTGGCCCGGGTGCGGGAAACCGGAACGACGTCCGATCTCGAAGCGGCGATCCGTAAATTCCAGCACGCCGCCGCTGATGCGATCTGCACGGTCGCCACGCCCGTGCCCGGCGGGGACAAGCAGCGCGCGCTGGCCCGCGTCGGTCCACCCAATGTGATCGAGGATCTGCTGCCGATCGGCTCGGTCTTGCAAGCCCGCGAAGCGCTCGACACCCTCAATGGCCGGGTTCCCGGCTTCTTGCGGATATTCGCGGATTCGCAGATTGCATCGGCAGGCGCCGCGCTCAACGTCCCTTCGCTGCAGACCCCGCAACTGCTGCCGTTCGCGCTGTCGCTGATCATGCAGCGGCTGACCGCGCCGTGGCAAATTATCCGCCTCGCCATCAGAATGGCTGCGTCCGACGATGAGATCCGCGTTGCCGCAACTCCTTACGGCGTTGCCGTCACCATCGTGCTGCACGATCTGTCCTTCGTTGCGGCCAGCCTGCGGACGGACATCAAGCGCGGCCATTTCGATAACGTCTCCGAACATCTCAAAACCCTTCACGATGGCGTGCGCGGACTGCGGACCGAACTTGATCTCCGCAACGATTCGGTGTGGGGCAAACAATTGGCGTCGATCCGGGCCGATATTTCCAACGCCCTGCAATCGGAAATCGACAGCGTGCCCGGCCGCGTCCGGCGTCTCCTGCGCCAGCGCCCTGACAAGGATATTCCCGCCGGCGCCAGGCTCGACGCCGGTGAGGTCGACGAGACCGCTGCATTGATCGATTTCGTCGCGGTGTGCCGCACCTACGCCAGCGAACTCGCGATCAACGAGGTCACGTTGCGGACTTATTCGGACCTGCAACATTATGTCGAGCATTCCACCGAGGCGCTGGTGCAATCGCTGCGCGCCAGCGACGCCAAGACCCGCGCCTACCGGCAGATGCAGGTCACGGCCGCAATCCGCTTCTGCGAGGTATTGTTCGGCGCCGACTACGCGACGCTGATGAGCAGGGCGGCTGAAAACGCGCTGACCGGCGAGCGCAAACCATCTCGCGCCGGGTAAAAAAGATATAAAAAAGATAGTGAGACGCCCCGTTACAATTTCCGGTTGACTCGATCCGCGCGGAAACGTACCGTTTTGGTATGAACTCAGTCATCAATTTCGTTGAATTTGAAAACCGCGTGATCTCGGCGACATACCGGAACCTCATGATCGGGGCAAAGGTTGTGCTGGTCGACAAGACCAGCGGGGAACAGTTGCCCGATCCGGTCACCGCGATTGCGTCTCCGGCCCCCAACGGCTCGCTGAGGATCAGGCTCCCGGACTCCGTCAAACCGGGGGCCTATTTTCTGAAAGCCCTTAACGCGCACGGCGACTATGCGGCGCAAAGCGTCGAGTTTTACGTCAACTGATGCCGTGTTTCTCGGGGTTTTTGAGGATTGCCGCACTTTAAGAATTGTCAATTGCCCGGCTCGGCGCCCGTGGTGTAAAGCGGCGCATTGGCGCTTCCCGTGTGGGCGCCGTTCGCTCGGAACCCGCTCGATGAGTCTATGGTTTGTGTTCGCGCTGATGACGGCCGCGGCGATCTTCGCCGTGCTTTGGCCGTTGGGCCGGGGCGGCCGGCCGGAGCACGATGCCAGCGAGGCGGTCGTCTACAAGGATCAACTCTCCGAGATCGATCGCGACGTTGCCGCCGGGCTGATTGGTCGTCCCGAAGCGGAGGCCGCGCGCGTCGAGATCAGTCGCCGCCTGCTGGCGGCAGTGGATAATCAGCGCGATCCGCCGCTCGCATCGAACATCAGGTTGCGCCGTTCGGCGGCAGTCATAGCCCTGGTTGGACTGCCGATCGTGGCGGTTGCGCTTTACCTGCCGCTCGGCTCGCCACAGCTCGGCGATTTTCCGCTGGCACAACGCATCCGCGCGCCCGACGCGACCCAGCCGCTCGACAATCTGGTGGCGCAGGTCGAGCAGCACCTGGAGAAAAATCCAACCGATGGCCGTGGCTGGAACGTGCTCGCGCCGGTGCTGGCGAGGCTCGGTCGTTACGATGACGCGGTCCGGGCCTATCGCAATTCGATCACCTATGATGGCGACAGCGCGGAGCGCCGGGCCGATCTCGGCGAAGCCCTTGCCGCCGCGGCGGGTGGCGTCGTCACATCGGAGGCCAAGGCCGAATTCGAGCGCGCCATCGTGTTGAATGCGGATGAGGTCAAGGCGCGCTACTTCCTTGGGCTTGCCGCCGAGCAGGACGGCCGCACTGCGGAGGCCGTATCGATCTGGCGCGCGATGCTCGCCAACGCGCCGACCGATGCGCCGTGGCGTCCACTTATTCAGTCTGCATTGGCGCGGGTCGGCGGTTCCACCGCGCCGGTGCTGTCCGATGATGCGGTGGCCGCGGCAAAAGACATGAATGAGACCGACCGTGGCGCGATGATCCGTGGCATGGTCGAGCGCCTTGCCGGCCGATTAAAGCAAAACGGCGACGACGTCGAGGGATGGTTGCGGCTGGTACGCGCCTATATGGTAATGGGCGATCGCGACAAGGCGAAGAGCGCGCTGACCGACGCCCGTCAGGCCGTCGCCAACGACGCGGAGCGGCTGCGGCAACTGAACGAGGGCCTGAAAAATCTCGGGCTGGATGGATGAGCATGATGCCCAAAGGCGTGCAGCGGTTTTCGGATAACATCGTGCGCAGGAACAGAGGCTACGCATGACGCGCAAGCAGCGGCGTTTGACGATTATCGGCGGTTCGCTCGCGGTGCTCGCGGTCGCGGCGGCACTGGTGCTGAACGCGATGCGCGATTCGATCGTGTTCTTCTCGACGCCGGCGATGGTGGCGGAGAAGCATATTCAGGCGGGCAAACGTTTTCGGTTGGGCGGCCTGGTGCAGCCGGGATCACTGGTGCGCGGCGACAACCTTGCGGTCACGTTTAGCGTAGCCGATGGCAGCGCCACGTTGCCCGTTTCCTACAAGGGAATTCTCCCCGATCTGTTTCGCGAAGGGCAGGGTGTGGTTGCTGAAGGCGCCCTCGACTCATCCGGCGTGTTCAAGGCCGACACCGTGCTCGCCAAGCATGACGAGACCTACATGCCCAAGGAGGTCGCGGATGCGCTGAAGAAGCAGGGGCACTGGAAGGACGATTACGGCAGAAAGCCGGATTATAGCGTAAAATCCGCGGGCGGAACGTCCCTTGCGCCGCAAGCGAAACAAGGTATTTCACAGTGATCGCGGAAGCCGGACATTACGCGCTGGTGCTGGCGCTGGCCTTGGCCCTGATCCAGTCGACTTTGCCGATCCTCGGCGCGCGTTGGCGCGATCCCGCGCTGATGAATGTCGCGCGCTCGACGGCGCTCGCGCAACTGCTGTTCGTGGCGGCGTCGTTCGCCGCGCTCGTTACGTTGCATGTCACTTCGGATTTTTCCATCGTCAACGTGTTCGAGAATTCGCATTCGCTGAAGCCGCTGATTTACAAGATCACCGGCGTGTGGGGCAATCATGAGGGCTCGATGCTGCTGTGGGTGTCGATCCTTGCGCTGTTCGGCGGTCTCGTCGCGGCATTCGGCAATAATCTGCCGTTGTCGCTGCGCGCCAATGTGCTGGCGGTGCAGGCCTGGATCGCCAGCGCGTTCTATCTGTTCATCCTGATCACCTCGAACCCGTTCCTGCGCATCGCCAATCCGCCGATCGAGGGGCGCGACCTCAATCCGGTGCTGCAAGACATCGGGCTGGCGGTGCATCCGCCGATGCTCTATCTCGGCTATGTCGGATTCTCGATTTCATTTTCCTTCGCCGTCGCCGCCTTGCTCGAAGGCCGGATCGACGCGGCATGGGCCCGTTGGGTACGGCCGTGGACGCTGGTGGCGTGGATATTCCTTACGCTCGGCATCGCGATGGGCTCGTACTGGGCCTATTACGAGCTCGGCTGGGGCGGCTGGTGGTTCTGGGATCCGGTCGAGAACGCTTCCCTGATGCCGTGGCTCGCGGGCACCGCGCTGCTGCATTCCGCGGTGGTGATGGAAAAGCGCAATGCACTCAAGGTCTGGACCATCCTGCTTTCGATCCTGACGTTCTCGCTGTCGCTGCTCGGCACCTTCCTGGTGCGCTCGGGCGTGCTGACCTCGGTACACGCGTTTGCAACAGATCCGACGCGCGGCGTGTTTATCCTGCTGATCCTCTGCATCTTCATCGGCGGCAGCCTGACGCTGTACGCCTGGCGGGCGTCGGCGCTGAAGCAGGGCGGCCTGTTCGCGCCGATCTCGCGCGAAGGCGCGCTGGTGCTTAACAACCTGTTCCTCACCACCGCCTGCGCGACGGTGTTCATCGGAACGCTGTATCCGCTGGCGCTGGAGGTCCTGACCGGCGAAAAGATTTCGGTGGGCGCGCCGTTTTTCAATCTCACCTTCGCACCGCTGTTCCTGCCGTTGATGATCGCGGTGCCGTTCGGGCCATTGCTGGCGTGGAAACGCGGCGATCTTCTCGGCGCGGCACAGCGCCTGACCGCCGCCGGGGTCGCGGCATTGTTCGCGATCGCGGTGCTGTGGGCGTGGACGCGCGGCGGCAGCGCCCTCGCTCCGCTCGCCATTGGGCTTGCCGTCTTTGTCATCGCGGGCGCCTTGAGCGACCTCGCCGAGCGCACCGGGCTTTTCCGCGTGCCGTTCGGAACTGCGATGCGGCGCGCGCGCGGATTGCCGCGCTCGAGCTGGGGCACGGTGTTCGCGCATGCCGGGGTCGGCGTTGCCCTGATCGGGATCGTCTGCGAAACCACGTGGAACAGCGAATACATCGGATCGATGAAGCCCGATGACGTCGCAAAGATCGCCGGCTACGAGTTGAAACTCGACGGCGTGACGCAGCGGCAGGGGCCGAATTTTCGCGAAATGGTGGCGCAGTTCACGGTGAGCCTCGATGGTAAGCTGCTCAGCACGATGACGCCGTCGAAGCGCAATTTTACCACGCGGGCGATGTCGACCACCGAAGCAGCGCTGCTGACGCGCGGCGCAAGCCAGCTCTATATCTCGCTGGGCGATACCGCCGCCGACGGCGCGATCGCAGTGCGCATCTATCATAAGCCGCTGGTGCTGCTGATCTGGTTCGGCCCCGTGCTGATGGCGGTCGGTGGCATGCTGTCGCTGTCGGATCGCCGGCTGCGGGTCGGCGCGCCGAAGCCCGCCAAGGTGCCGCGTGGATTGCAGGCGGCGGAATAGTTTCTTCGTCATCCTGAGAAGCCGCGCCGCGGCGTCTCGAAGGATGAGAATTTCTGGCTACGCCATCCTTCGAGACGCATCCTTCGGATGCTGCTCAGGATGAGGAAAAGAGGCGAAGTGCGGAAGCTGATCGCGATTTCATTTGTCTTGTTGATGGCGGCTCTTGCCGCATCGGCTGCTTATGCCGTGCAGCCTGACGAGATCATGTCCGATCCCGCCAGGGAATCGCGGGCGCGGGATTTGTCGCGCGAACTGCGCTGCATGGTGTGCCAAAATCAGTCGATCGACGATTCCGAAGCGCCGCTGGCGCGCGATCTGCGGCTGTTGGTGCGCGAGCGGATCGCGGCCGGCGACAGCGACGCCCAGGTGATCGATTTCCTGGTGGCGCGTTATGGCGAGTTCGTGCTGCTGAAGCCGCGACTCAACCCCCACACCTGGTTGTTGTGGCTATTGCCGCCGCTGGCGCTGGTCGGAGGCGGGCTGGCGCTGTGGATACACGGCCGGAGACGCTCGGGATCTATGGCAGCGGACGATCCGACCCGGTTCCAACTGACCGCGGAAGAAGAAGCGCGGCTGGAACGGCTGATCGCGACGGAACCGTCACCGGACAAGCCGGTTTAGCGCCTCGCTAAGCCGTTTTCGCATTGCGATAAGGCGTTTTCGCCTGCGATAAACTGCCGCATTCATTCACGACTTTATTACGAAAGTTTAATTCCGCCGCCAGCGCGCCGTAAGGCGAAAGCCCCCATGTTCAGGCCTGTAAGGTGCTCGTCCCGGCACCATCGATTTCATGCTCTGGAGACTCCTTAATGACCGACCGTCCCACCGATCTTTCGTCTCTTCCATCTTATCAATCGCCCCGCCGTTCGCTGTTCTCCGCGCGCAAATTTGCGCTCATGGCGTCGGTCGTTGCCGGCCTCGGTGCCGCCGTTTACGGCTTCGGCCCGTCGCCTGACCCCGCAAATATCTTCAGCAGCGCGGCGCATGCGCAGGTCAACAATGAAGTCCGCAAGGTAGAGAGGCCCGTCGGTTTCGCCGATATCGTCGAGCGCGTGAAGCCTTCGGTGATTTCGGTGAAGGTCAATATCAACGAGAAGGTCGCCAGGGACGATAGCTCCAGCAATAGCGATGACTCGCCGTTCCAGCCGGGCTCGCCGATGGAGCGCTTCTTCCGCCGCTTCGGCGGACCTGATGGTTTGCCCCCGGGGCTGCGCGGTGGACCCCGCGGCGGCCGTGGCGCGGTAACCGGCCAGGGCTCTGGCTTCTTTATTTCTCCCGATGGCTATGCCGTCACCAATAACCACGTCGTCGACGGCGCCGACAAGGTCGAAGTCACGACCGACGACGGCAAGACCTATTCCGCCAAGGTAATCGGCACCGACGCGCGCACCGACGTCGCCCTGATCAAGGTCGAAGGCGGTTCGAACTTCCCGTTCGCCAAGCTTTCGGAGAGCAAACCCCGGATCGGCGACTGGGTGCTGGCGGTCGGTAATCCGTTCGGCCTCGGCGGCACCGTCACGGCCGGCATCGTCTCGGCAAGCGGCCGCGACATCGGCAACGGTCCGTATGACGATTTCATCCAGATCGATGCGCCCGTAAACAAGGGTAACTCCGGTGGCCCGGCCTTCAACACCGAAGGCGAAGTGATGGGCGTCAACACCGCGATTTATTCGCCATCAGGCGGCAGCGTCGGTATCGCGTTCTCGATCCCGTCGACCACCGTGAAGAACGTGATTGCCCAGCTCAAGGACAAGGGCTCGGTCAGCCGCGGATGGATCGGTGTCCAGATTCAGCCGGTCACGGCGGACATCGCCGACAGTCTCGGGCTGAAGAAGGCTGAAGGCGCACTGGTTGCGGAACCCCAGGCCAACGGTCCGGCGGCCAAGGCCGGCATCGAATCCGGCGATGTGATCACGGCGGTGAATGGCGAGACGGTCAAGGATGCCCGGGAACTCGCCCGCACCATCGGCGGTCTCGCGCCCGGCAATGCGGTGAAGCTCAACGTGCTCCACAAGGGCCAGGACAAGGTCGTCAACCTGACTCTCGGCCAGTTGCCGAATTCGGTGGAAGCCAAGGCTGACACCGATAAAAACGATAGAGGCGCTGCGCCCCGCGGCACCGACGTGCCGAAGCTCGGTCTGTCGCTGGCGCCCGCCAACAGCGTTGCCGGCGCCGGCAAGGATGGCGTCGTGGTCACCGAAGTCGATCCGAAGAGTGCGGCGGCAGAGCGTGGCTTCAAGGAAGGCGACGTGATTCTGGAAGTCGCTGGAAAGAGCGTCACCAATGCCGGCGACGTGCGCGAAGCGATCAACGCCGCGCGCACCGACAACAAGAACAGCGTTCTGATGCGCATCAAGAGCGGCGGTTCCTCGCGGTTTGTCGCGGTGCCGCTCGCAAAGGGCTGAGCATCAAGCGTTCGGGAGCATGGTCTTGAAAGTGGAAGCCGGTTTTCCCTCGGGACAAACGCGAAGCGTTTGCCCGGAGATCACGCTCAAACAAGAGATGAGACCATGATTCCGATTAAATCGGATCATGGTCGAGGAGATGGAGGGTGTCGCCGGCATTAGTCGCCCCCGCCGACGGCTCTTTCCGGGGGGCGGGTCAAGAAGCCCGCTCCCTTCAGTTACCTTCCGGTGGAATACGCCCCCCTCCGTCGGAAGGTTATAGGGCGGTGAGGTCCCCCAGCTTCACCGCCCGCTTTTTTGGGTTAATCGAGAGGTGTCAGGTCGTCTTGCATGAGGATGCCGACCGCGCCATGGTGACAGAAGGCTGGCCCCACTTGACTGCAACCGACCCCCAGATGCGCCTTTTGATCATCGAAGACGACCGCGAATCCGCCGACTATCTGGTCAAGGCGTTTAGCGAAGTTGGATACGTCGCCGATCTCGCCAGCGATGGTGAGGAAGGGTTGGCGCTCGCCAGCACCGGCGACTATGACGTGCTGGTGATCGACCGGATGCTGCCGAAACGCGACGGCCTCTCGCTGATCGGTACGCTCCGCGAGAAGGGCAATCGCACGCCGGCGCTGATTCTCTCGGCGCTCGGACAGGTAGACGACCGCATCAAGGGTTTGCGCGCCGGCGGCGACGATTACCTGCCAAAACCCTATTCATTCGCCGAACTGCTGGCGCGGGTCGACGTGCTGTCGCGCCGCCATGGCGGCCCGGCCGAGGAAACCACCTATCGCGTCGGCGATCTCGAGCTCGATCGGCTTTCGCATCGGGTGGCGCGCGGCAAGGACGAATTGACGCTTCAGCCGCGCGAGTTTCGGCTGCTGGAATATCTGATGAAGCATGCGGGGCAGGTGGTGACGCGAACCATGCTGCTGGAAAACGTCTGGGACTATCATTTCGATCCGCAGACCAACGTCATCGACGTGCATATTTCGCGGCTGCGTTCCAAGATCGACAAAGGCTTCGACCGGCCGTTGCTTCATACGATTCGCGGCGCGGGGTACATGATCCGTGACGGCATTCGGTAAGCTGATCCGAACCACGGCGTTCCGGTTGACGCTGGTCTACCTGTTTTTGTTTGCGCTGTTTGCCGCCTCGCTGTTGGGCTATTTCGCCTGGAACACGCGCCGGCTGATCACCGAGCAGATCACCACCACGGTAAACGCGGAAACTGGCGAGATCAGCGAAATCTTCGGGCGGCGCGGACTGCGCGGTCTGATTGCCACGATCGAGAACCGGGCGCTGCGACCCGGCGCCAATCTCTATCTCGTGACCGCGCCGACCGGTCAGGCGCTCGCCGGAAATGTCGGCTCGCTCGCGCCGGGGGTGATGGCGACATCAGGCTGGTCAGAGACCGCCTATCGGCGGCTCGACGATCAGGACACCGCGGATCATCGTGCGCTGGTGCGCGTCACCGAACTGAGCAGCGGCTTCCGACTCCTGATCGGGCGCGATCTGGAGGAACGCAGGCGGCTGTTCGGCATTGTCGCGAAAGCCGCGCAATGGTCGATATTGATCGTCGTGGTGCTCGGCCTTGGGGGCGGCATCTTTGTCGCGCGGCGTGTGCTGCGGCGTATCGACGCCATGACCGGCACCACCCGGCGCATCATGGCGGGCGATCTGAGCGGGCGATTGCCGGTCGGGCGCAGTGGCGACGAACTCGACCGTTTGGCGGAAAATCTCAACGCCATGCTGGAGCGGATCGAAGCCTTGATGATGGGGCTGAAGGAAGTTTCCGACAACATCGCCCACGATCTGAAGACGCCGCTGACACGGCTGCGTAATCGCGCCGAAGAGGCGCTGGCGAGATCCGGCAGTGAGGCCGAATATCGCAACGCGCTGGAGCGAACCATCGAGGAATCCGATGGCCTGATCCGGACCTTCAATGCGCTGTTGATGATCGCGCGCGCCGAGTCCGGCCAGGCGCGGGGAAATATGGACGACTTTGACGCCGCCGAGGTAGCCTACGGTATTCACGAACTTTACGAACCGCTTGCGGAGGACGACGGCATGAGGTTGCGCGTCAAGACCGAGCCGACCCGCCTTCACGGCAACCGCGAATTGATTAGTCAAGCGCTGGCCAACCTCGTCGAGAATGCGATCAAATACGGCAAACCCCTCCCATCAGCCCAGCCGCTGAGCGCCGGTGCGGTCGCCGGCTCCGATGGAAGAGAGATTCTGATCGAGGCGCGTCGCGACGGCGATCAGGTGCTGCTCAGCGTCACCGACCACGGGCCGGGCATCCCGGAGGCCGACCGCAAACATGCGGTGGAACGATTTGTTCGGCTCGAGGCGAGCCGGACCCAGCCCGGCTCCGGTCTTGGACTAAGTCTGGCGTCGGCGGTGGCGACGTTGCATGGCGGTGAACTCAGGCTCGGCGATGCCCGCCCGGGACTTACCGCGACACTCGCCATCCCGGCGTCGGCGGGCGCCGGCGACAGGCTTGCGGTTCAAACGCCGGATGTGCCACAGAAGGTGGCATGATTCCATCCGCGAAGGGCGACGCGGACCAACATCGTCTGGCCGCGCGGTTCGTGGACGGGCCGCATGTGTCCGCTCCCGATCAAGCCGAGCAGCGACTGGCGGACTGGCTGACCGGTCTCGCACCGGAGCAGGCGGCTGCGATCGACGATCTCGTCGTCCGATTTCCCCTCGCCGGCACCATTCTTTTCGGCATCGCGGAAGCCTCTCCCTATCTTTTCGATTCTGTCCGCGCGGATGCCGCGCGACTGATCCGGCTGCTCGACTGCGAGCCGGAGCCCTATCTGGCGCAACTGATCGAAACGACCTGCCGCGACGTATCAGAAGCATCAAGCGAAGCCGACGTGATGCAGTTGCTCCGCCGCATGAAATCGGAGGCCGCGCTGCTGATTGCGCTGTGCGACATTGGCGGGGTCTGGCCGGTGATGCAGGTGACGGCGGCGCTGACCGACCTTGCGGTCGCGTCGGTGCAATCGGTGCTGCGCTTTTTGTTGCGGCAGGAAGCGGCGCGGGGAAGATTGGCGCCGGCCGACCCCGACCAGCCTGAAGACAGTAGCGGTTTGATCGTGCTCGCCATGGGCAAGATGGGCGCGGGCGAGTTGAATTACTCCAGCGATATCGATCTGATCGTCTTTTTCGATCCCGCTGCGCCGACGCTTGCGCCTGATATCGAACCGCAGCCGTTCTTCGTGCGCGTCACCCAGGGCCTGTCCCGGCTGCTGGCGCAGCGCACCGGCGACGGTTACGTGTTCCGCGTCGATCTGCGGCTGCGGCCGGACCCCTCTTCGACGCCGGTTGCGATCTCTACCGCCGCGGCGCTGCACTATTATGAGCGGGAAGGGCGGACCTGGGAACGCGCGGCCATGATCAAGGCGCGGGCCTGCGCCGGTGACGCCGGGGCCGGCGAGGCGCTGATTGCGGAAATCGCACCCTTCGTCTGGCGCAAGCATCTGGATTTCGCGGCACTTGCCGACGTCCATGACATGAAGCGGCAGATGCAGACGTTTCGCGGGCAAAGCGAGATCGCGGTCGAGGGCCACAATGTCAAGATCGGCCGTGGCGGCATCCGCGAGATCGAGTTTTTTGCGCAGACCCAGCAGTTGATCGCCGGCGGCCGACATCCCGAATTGCGGGTGCGGCCGACGCTGGAAGCCCTCAACGTGCTGGCAACGAACAACTGGATCACCTTCGAGGCGCGCGACGAACTGACCGCGGCCTATGAGTTCCTGCGGCGGGTCGAGCATCGGCTGCAGATGGTTGCGGACGAGCAGACCCATACGCTGCCCGACGATGCCGCGGCGGTAGGACGCTTCGCCGGGTTTTTCGGCTACGACAGCCGCGAAGCGTTCGCCAGGGATCTGCTTGGCCATCTCAATGTCGTGCAGGCGCATTACGGCAAGCTGTTCGAAGGCGATCCGACCGGTACCGCGAAACTGCCGGCGGCGGATTATAGCGCGGGCCCGGACGATCCGCGCCTGCTTGAACATCTGGCCACGCTTGGGTTCAAGCAGCCGGTCATGGTGGCGCAGACCGTGCGGCAATGGATGGTCGGTGATTATCGCGTGTTCAGGATGGAACAGACGCGGACCGCATTCGTCGAGTTCGTGCCCGCGCTGATTGTCGGCCTGGCGCACGCCGAAGAGCCCGACCATGCGGTGGCGGCCTTCGACCGCTTCCTGCAGGCGCTGCAACGCGGCGGACGGCTGATTTCCCTGCTCAGCCAGAACCGCGACCTGGTGGCGCTGGTGGCGCTGATTCTCGGCGCCGCGCCGCGCCTCGGCGACACGCTGGCGCGACAACCGCAGATCATGGACGGGCTGATCGATCCGCGTTTTTTCGGCGCGATGCCGGACCAGCGCGAATTGTCCGCGCGCCTCGCCGCGACGCTCGCGGACGCGAATTCCTACGAAGAGTTCCTCGATCGGTCGCGATTGTTCGGCCAGGAAAGCCTGTTCCTGATCGGCACCCGGATCCTGTCCGGCACGGTTTCCGCTCAACAAGCCAGCGTCGCATTCGCCGACGTCGCCGAGGGCATCGTCCATACCGTGCATGGCTTGGTGACCGATCGATTCGCGGCCCAGCACGGGCGGATCAAGGGGCAGGAGACCGCGATCCTGGCGATGGGCCGGCTGGGCAGCCGCGAGATGACCGCCTCGTCCGATCTCGATCTGATCCTGCTCTATGATTTCGACCCCGAACACCCGGACTCCGACGGCGCGCGATCGCTGCAGGGCGCGCATTATTTCGCGCGCTTCACCCAGCGGCTGATCAGCGCCTTTACGACGCGAACCAATTACGGCGTGCTCTACGAGATCGATATGCGGCTGCGGCCATCGGGGCGGGCAGGCCCGGTGGCGTCCCATATCAAATCATTCGCCGAATACCAGGATCGGGAGGCCTGGACCTGGGAACACATGGCGCTGACCCGCGCGCGGGTGATTTCTTCCTCGCCCGGCTTTCGCGCCAGAATCGAAAACATCATTCGCGAGGTGCTGACCCGGCCGCGCGACGCCACCGGCGTCGCCGGCGACGTGGCGGAGATGCGCCGCGCCATTGCGCTGGAGAAGGGCGAAGACGACATCTGGGACCTGAAATACGCCGCCGGCGGCATGGTCGATATCGATTTCATCGCGCAATATCTCCAGCTGGTTCACGCCGCCGGCAAGCCGGATATTCTCGACGTCTCGACGCTGCACGTGCTCGACAATGCCGCGCGGCTCGGCGTCCTGCCGCAATCATCGGCGGAAGTCCTGCGCTCGGCGACGCGGCTCTATCATGACCTCACTCAAATCCTGCGGCTCTGCGTCAGCGAAAGATTCAAGCCGGAAAGCTCAGGCGAAGACCTGTTGCGCGTGATGGTGCGGGCCGGCGACGCACCGGATTTTTCATCGCTCGAGGCGCGGGTCAAGGAGACCCAAACCGAGGTGCGCCGGGTGTATGACGAAATTGTCGAAGGCAGGAATTAGACTAGGCGGCGACGGAAATCTTCGCTCTGGCCTTCCGCCCATCGCGCGGCAGCGACACGCAGACCACGGTGCCGGTGCCGAGCTTGGAGCGCAACCGCATCGATCCGCCATGCAGATCGGTCAGCGAGCGCGCAATCGCCAGTCCTAGTCCCGAGCCGTGATAGGTCTTGGTGAGCTGGCTCTCGACCTGCTCGAACGGTCGGCCGAGCCGTAGCAGCGACTGCGGCGCGATCCCGATGCCGGTATCGGCGATCATCAGCACGATTGAATCGCGAAGCAGGCGGCTGCGGACCACCACCTTGCCGCCATCAGGCGTAAATTTCACCGCGTTGGACAGCAGGTTGACGATGATCTGCTTGATGGCGCGGCGATCCGCCACCACCGAAATGCTTCCCTCGATATCGGCGTCGAGCATCAGATTCTTGTCGTCGGCGCGCCCGGACACCACGCGCAGCGATTCCGCCAGCGTCTTCGACAGATCGAGCGGCTCCATGTCGAGCTTCATCCGGCCGGCTTCGATCTTCGACATGTCCAGGATGTCGTTGATCACTTCGAGCAGATAGTGGCCGCTGGTCAGGATATCGTGACAGTATTCCTGATACTTTTCCGAACCGAGCGTTCCGAACATGCCGCTTTCCATGATCTCGGAAAATCCGATGATGGCATTGAGCGGCGTGCGCAGCTCGTGGCTCATATTGGCAAGGAATTTGGATTTGGTCTGGTTGGCTTCCTCGGCGCGGGTTTTCTCCTCGGAATATTTTTCGGCGAGGTCGGCGAGTTCGATGGCTTGCCGTTCGAGCTCGGTTTGCGAGCGTTTCAGATCGATCACGGTGGCACGCAGGCGCAGGTCGTTGTCGACCAGTTTCTGTTCGTGCTCCTTGATGCGGGTGATGTCGGTTCCGACCGAGACGTAGCCGCCATCCTTGGTGCGACGCTCGCTGATATGCAGCCAGCTGCCATCGTCGAGTTGCGCCTCGAAGGTGCGCGCGCCCGGCGTCTGGGCGCCGGTTTCGTGCAGCCGGCTGCGGACCTCCGGCATGCTGCCGACCTCGATCACGGTTTCATAGGAGGTGCCCGGCGTGACTGCCGAATCCGGCAGCTTGTGCAGCCGCTGGAAATGCGAGTTGCAGAGCACCAGGCGGTCACCGGCGTCCCACAGCACGAAGGCTTCCGGGATGGTCTCGATCGCGTCGCGCAGCCGCAAGTCGGCCTCCACCGTCTTCTCGGCGAGGCTCTTTTGCTCGGTGATGTCGACCGCGATGCCGATCAGGTGGATGCCGGCATCGGCCGCGCCCTGGCTGAGTTCGCAGCGGACCCGCAGCCAGATCCAGTGGCCGTCGGTGTGCTGCATGCGGAAGGTCTGGTCGATGTGATCGATTTTTGAGGAAATGAGCTGATCGGCGATCGCAAACAGGTCGATGTCATCGGATTTTACCAGCGCGTTGACCTCGCCGAAAGTCAGGAGGTCGCTGCGGGTGTCGAGCCCCAGCATCGTGAACATCGATTGCGACCAGAAGATTCGGCCGCGCGACAGGTCCCAATCCCACAATCCGCAGCGTCCGCGATTGAGCGCGGTGTCTATGCGGCCGCGCACTGCGTCATTGATGAGATCGCCTTCGCGCGCGCGGGTCGATTGCCAGTGGAATGCAAAGCCCAGGATCAGCACCACAAAGCCGGTGGTGGCGGACAGCGTTACCGACAAGGCCGCGTCCGAGCGCCAAAGCGAGTCGACCTTCTCCTGGATGATGATGACCTTGCCGGGCAGCGATTTGACGAGGTGCTGAATCGCCAGCGCGCTGCTGCCGTTCGGCAAGGTGATGTCGGTGACGCCGGCTTGCTGCCCCGGTGCGGTCAGTGGCAGCGCCGCGCTGACGACGTCGAGAACGCCGGCGGTGTCGCCAAACGCAGCTTCGATCGGGACGCGGGCGAGAATGCGCCGGTCGGCACCGACCACAATGACATGCCGGCCGGCTGCGACGGCCCATGACGGAATAAGGCCGGGCAGCAGGAGCTGCAGGCGCTCGAATGTTGCCGCGCGATCCTGCCGGAGGGAAGCGATGCGGTCGAGACGCTCGGCGAGAAAGTCGGCGACCGCTGCGAGATCGCGCTTGAGCGAGGCGCGCTTTTGCCGGTTCTGATCGACCACCTGCACGAACGCGCCGAGGCAAATGGTGAACAGGAAGGCAATGATCAGGGTGGGCACGGCGCGGCGAAGCGCGGGCTCCGCTATCAACAGCCTATGATAGGCCGGTTTCGCGATCGATTGCGCCAATCCCTTGATCGAATCGGATTGGACGCACGCGCTCGCCGCGTGTGCGCGCGCCATGCCTTTGGCCCCCTCGGAAATCTTTTTGTACCCTGTTCGGAAGAACCCCACTCACTTCCGAATCACAGCGATTTGAATCCAGTTTTGGCGGGCTGTCGAGAGTCAACGATTCGTTAATGCAAAATAAATCTTGTCCAACGCAGAATCAGGACTCCGAATGCCCGCAAAAATACGGAGTCATGAGTCCGAAACAGGAACGCGCCAGGTATTTCGGATTTCGCTACGCGTCCGGCGGCTCGGCGTGGCTGATCACGCGCTTCACGGTCGGAAACGCCCGGCGCAACGCGCGCTCGATCTCGTCGACGTTCTCGTGAACCTTGATCACGCTCATCGAGGGCGCGGCGCGGCAATGGAAGTTCACGATTTCACCGGCGTCGGTATCACGCACCCGCACACTATGGATGTCGTGGATCGCGCTATCGGCGGCAAAGCGCGACAGCGCGGTCTTGATGGCCTCGACGCGATCGGGCGCGGCATCGGCGCCGACAGGCAATTCCGGCTCCAGCGGCTCGATGTGGGTGTCGACTTCGACGTCCTCGCCGAATTCGTCGCGGATGTTGCGCTCCAGCTCATGGGCGATGGCGTGGGCGGCGGTGAGCGCCATATCGCCGTCGACTTCGAGGTCGATGCTGACGGTGAGCTTGCCGCCGAGATCGTGCACGGTGACATGGTGGACGGCGAGACCGGCATTGCGGGCGATCACCATGACGCGCTCGCGCACGCTCTCGTTGTCGCGCGCGACCGGCACGGCAGTGAATGTCAGGTCGGCATCGCCAAGCGCCTTGCCAACCGCTTGCTGCGCCCTGCGTTTGATCTCCTCGACCCGGTCGATCGGATAGGTGCGGGGCACCTGCACGATGGCGTCAATGAAGTGAGTCGACCCGACCATCCGCACCCGCAACCGTTCGACATCGACCACACCGGGCACCGTCCTGATCGCCGCTGTGGCTCGCTCCGCCGCGCCTTCGGGGGCGCGGTCGAGCAGGGTTTCCACGGTAGAGCGTGCCAGCCGCAGGCCCAACAGTGCGATCATGACCGCTACTCCGATGGCGGCGGCGCTGTCACCCCAGCCGTAGCCTAGTCCCGAAAGCGCAAGTCCGAGGATGACGGCGACCGAGCCCAGCACGTCGGACGCAAAATGCAGCGCGTCGGCCTCCAGCGCCTGGCTCTTGGTATCGTGCGCCGCCCGATGCAGCGCGCGGGCGCGCCAGAAATTCACGGCGATATCGACCAGCAGCACGATAAACGGGATCGCCGAGAGCGTCGGCGGCGGCGCACCTTCGCGCAGACGGCTCCAGGATTCGACCAGAATGCCGCCCGCCAGCACGTAGAGCAACGCGATGACGCCGAGCGCCGACACGCTCTCGAGCTTGCCGTGGCCGTAATGATGTTC
>Ga0105237_10002946_pt1 | contig 20609 bp, 22 predicted proteins | sample KBSC24metaG_FD_81520 | JGI IMG/M metagenome (GOLD analysis project Ga0105237, IMG submission 81520) | Corn rhizosphere microbial communities from Kellogg Biological Station, Michigan, USA - KBS C2-4 metaG | ecosystem: Host-associated > Plants > Roots > Rhizosphere > Soil | place: Michigan, USA... | reverse complement strand
TTACACCGAAAAGCAGTAGATAATGTGTAAGGAAAACAATCCCTTGAAGACAGATGATTTGATTGAGAACTGAAATAAAGAATAAGGGAAAGTACCCGTCGTTGGGAAAAATTACATATATGCACGTGCACAAAACATAGCATTTTTAGGGCCTATTACACCCAAGGTGCAGATGTTTTATACGACTGGCGGGTTTAACCAGCCTCCTTCTTCCTGGATCCAGTGTTTTACGGAGAAGGGGCAGCAGAAGGAAGGAGATATCCTTTTGCTGAACGGCAAACCTGGCCCCATGGACCAGGGTACACGCGGCGCATCCGAGGCATTCTTTTTCACTCCGACCTCTCATGACCACGTATGTGTTATCGCCGTGTTGAACTATGAATTCTTTGAGAAGAACGACCCGCTGAAGATCGCACCGGGCAACTGGAACTCTCAGACCTGGATAACCCATAATGGTGCGGCAGCCTGGCACAATCAGGATCCGCAGTTGAACGCTGAGGAAACGCTGAAGTTTTATAACCAGGACGGTACGGAGGAGAAATTTGTATTCCTGGTACAGTGCAGGAACGTTCCCGCCGGCTCCAAAATATCCCTTCGCAACGATGATCCCGCCGCCAAATTCGACACCGGCCTGATTGATATTGGGAATGAATCTCAGCTTATTGAAAAAGCCGTTAAGCTGCCTGCATATTACAAGGGCGATCTGAAAATAAAGTTACAGGGCCCGGATGGCAAGCTTCTGCCGGCACATTCCGCCGTTGAGATCACCATGGCATGGGCGCTGGAACATGGCCACCGCCGGTATATGGATGCTATCAACCAGGTAAAGGCATTCGATTCAGGAAGGAACGCACAGGAAGTGCACCTGCCTTTGGGCAGCTTCACCTTTACCGGTCCGGCTGGCAAATAAATGCGATTTCTTTCATACAGTCTTAGCATGGGGCATTCAACAAGCCTCATGCTAAGGCTGCTTTTTGTATATACCGCTCGTGCGCTGGCTGCCCACGGCCGCCCCGGATCACCGCGATCGCATCTATGCTGCTACAAAACCCGCATTCTGGCGCTCGAGCGCCTTTGCTGCACTGCCGCGCCAGCTCTCGGCCATGGACGCGGACATGGGATCAGGGAAGATGTCTTCCTCCTCTTTCTCCACCCCATCGAAGATGCCTTTTGCGGTAGACTCCGGCGAGGCCTTCGGTATCTCCAGGCCCCTGTTCATATCGGTGTCCGTAGGGCCGATCAGCACGGCATGGACCTTAACGCCCCGTCCTGCCAAAAGTGCGCGCTGGGATTGTGTGAGGGAGAACAGGGCCGCCTTCGAGATACAGTAGCCCGGTATGAGCGCCAGTGGGGCCAGTGCCAACACCGACAGATTGTTGACGATGGCTCCTTTGGAATGAGTTAGCAACGGCAGAAAGGCCTGGGTCACATTATACGTGCCGAAGAGATTGACCGCGAGCTGCTTTTCCAGCGTGGATGGATCGCTCAGGTCATCATAAAGAGCTATGCCCGCGTTATTGATAAGGACGTCGAGAGATCCGGTCTTTCCGACAGCTTCCCGGATATGTGATGCGTTGGTCACGTCCAGGATCAGGGGTGTAACGCGCTCATCCGGATGGATAAAAGGCTTGCGTGTAGCCGCATACACCCGTTTAGCTCCTCTCTTTAAAGCTTCTTCGACGAGAGCCAGACCGATACCGCGATTGGCTCCGGTAATTAGAATTGTTTTGTCTGCGATATTCATTTTCGTTTCAATTTATTATATTGATATAGCAAAAGTATTGTCTAAATATTGCTTGTTCAGGGTGTGAAATGGACTTTGTAGTGGGTTGATCTGGACACGGTAATTTTCTATCTTTGTCAAAAGAATTTCAATGAAACATCTTACCATAATAGTCCCTGACGGGCAGAACAACCTGAGCAGTATCGTTGGGGCTTACAAAATATTTACAAGAGCCAATGCGCATTGGAAGGAGACAGGCAGAAACGAATTGTTTAAGATAGAATTGGCAGGTATTTCAAAAGAAGTGGAGTTCTATGAAGGCTTGTTCACCGTGAAGCCGCACGTCAACATTTCAGCCATCGAAAAAACCAATCTCATCATTATTCCTTCATTGAATCATAATTATCAGTCAGCTGTGAAGGACAATCAATTACTGATAGATTGGATTGAGAAACAATATAAAAAGGGCGCTGAAATAGCCAGCATCTGTACCGGTGCATTTATGCTTGCCGCATCAGGTTTGCTGGATGGGAAAAGCTGCTCTACGCATTGGGCCGTTGCGGATAATTTTAGAAGTATGTTTCCCGAAGTTCATCTGCAGACCGATAAATTGATTACTGATGAAAATGGCATTTATACGAATGGAGGGGCTTACTCTTTTCTGAACCTGATGATCTATCTTGTTGAGAAATATTACGATAGACAAACGGCAATTTTTTGCTCCAAAGTATTTCAGATTGAAATGGACAGGCAAAGTCAGTCGGCATTTATAATATTTAAAGGTCAGAAGTTGCACGGGGATGAAATGGTAAAAGAAGCACAGGCTTATATTGAAAGCAGGCTGGATGAAAAAATATCCGTTGAACATTTGTCCGCCATGTTCTCTGTTGGCAGACGGAACTTTGACAGAAGGTTTATCAAAGCCACCGGCAATACCCCCGTCGAATATTCGCAAAGAGTAAAGATCGAATCGGCAAAAAAAACATTTGAGACCAGTCGCAAAACAATCAATGAAGTAATGTATGAAGTTGGTTATTCGGACCTGAAAGCCTTCCGTGAAGTATTTAGAAAAATTACAGGAATGTCGCCATTGGAATACAGGAGCAAATATAACAAGGAGGCGGTTGGTGCCGGCTCCTACATTGCCCGGTGATGCATTAGTGGATTTTTCCGATTCAGTTTTCTTCTTAATTCACCACAGACTTAAAGGATAATGTTATTACGCTGCTCCAGCACAGGTGGCAGATCTGTCTCTGAAAGTATTTCCCTGAGCTCGATTTCTATGCTTCGACTCATATGTGAGATGGGAACATCATTGGCATTGCCTTCAAAAGGATTCTCTGTACTTTCCCCCACCTGTTTAAGAGAATTGTACATCCAGGATATGAGTGTGCTGAAAGGAATCACTAACCAAACCATATAGCCTTTCATAGCGCCAGTTACTACATCGTTCAGCTTGTCAAAATCTTTCAGGAATCCGAATGGCAGCATGGCGCAAAACAACCATACGAAAATGTTATTGATGATTGCATACTGGCGCGGGTACGGTGAGTTTTTCATCTCCTCACTTTTCGCCTGCTGGATGACGAGATCCTTGATCATCCGCTCCATTTCAACGAATTGCAGTATAGCAATTTCATCTTTCTCATATAAGCCTTTAACAGCCTTACTTTGTAACCCGAGAATTTGGGTTGGCTTGTTCCTTGCGCTCAGTATAAACTTCAGTTCATGGGCTGATAAATACTTCGCAAGCTCACTTTCCAATGATGTTTCTTTCTCAGGAATGGTATAAAATTGCCGGAATTCTGCATTATGTTTTTCATTCGTGCTTTCCCAGATCCTGTCGTCTCTCATCTCATATCTCAGCGCGGTAAGCCACGCGATATGGCGGTAAATGAGCTCTTTAGTTTTATCCGGTCTGGTGAAAAAATCCCTGCTTAGAATACCCCAGCACCGGCTTAAGCCGATAATTGTCGTCCAGATCTGCTGGCCGTCGGAATTCCGCCGGTAAGTTTGCGTGTTGGTAAATCCGACTATGAAAGTAGCGGTTGTGCCCAATAGTGCAATTACCGGCCACGGAATGTCCAACCATCTCAGACCGAATACCTGGTAGAAGATCACCGGAACAAGACCGAGAACGACCAGGATGTAAACCTTTCTTCTTGTCCAGAGCAGAAATTCTGATAGCTTATATGCCTTGCCTGCGTGCATTGAATTTAAGTGTTATCTGAATCTTGGATTGCAACGCTTGTGCCATTTGCTTATAAGTTTGATTATATGGCATTTAGGCAATTGCCCGGTTTATATCTTACACTTTATATAGTGAGTTGGCGATCACATTCGCGATATTCAGAGCATTTTTTATTTGCTCCTTTCACCGGTCATAAAAATCGCCATGCACGAAATATCGCCTTTCAAATCGCCTATTCACTGGATTAAGTGAATAACCCGCATCGCGATATTGATACAATTAATTGAATGCCAGTTTTTTAAATCGAATGGCATGCTTATTGACAACCCACTCAGGAAAATCTCAGAAGGCTAAGTTTAAATTTTTTTTGAGCTATGAGCAATACAATTCAGCGTGAACACGCGATTAAGGAAGTAGAGAGCAGGGAGGAACTCATTTACTTGCTTTCCAGAGCTTCCGAATTGGAACATGGGCTGGCCTGCGTTTACCTTTATGCGGCATATTCGTTAAAGTCGAACCTCGAAGAAGGTGGAATGACTGACGACCAGCTTTTAATGGTTAAGACATGGAAAAGACAACTGGCAGCAGTAGCCGTTGAAGAGATGCTACATCTTGCCCAGGTGAATAATATGCTGACGGCCATTGGCGGTGCGCCGAATTTTCGCCGGACAAATTTTCCGTTACCAGTTTCAGCTTTCCCTTTTGGCATTAAATTAACGCTGGAGCCCTTTTCTCTTACGACAATTGAAAGATTCGTAGCATATGAGCTACCGGAACAAGGCGTGCTTGAGGCCGATTTATACGCTGTGTATGATGCACTCCGTAAGAAAGTTATTCAGCAGCAGGCGCCAGATTCAACCGGAATTAGTCCAAAACAATTCAAGCCTTCGCCGGAATCCTTGGAAAGGTCCGGATCTGATGCTTCCAAATTTATGGAACCCTTTGACATTGACTTTACAACGGTGGGAGAATTCTATAATAAAATCGCATCCGGCTTCCGCTGCATTTCGGAAGAAACTTTATTTATCGGCCCAAAAGAAGCGCAGGCTAATGCCCGTTTTGTTGACCTCGGGGGGAAGTTAATAGCAGTGACAAACAGAGCCGCGGCATTGCAGGCCATCGAAATGATTATTGAACAGGGGGAAGCTCCGACTCAGGACCATCAGGACTGCCATTTTCAGATCTTTGATACCATAAGAAATCAACTGATCAGTGAGAACGAGAAAGCCTTGGCGACGAATACGTTATTTGATCCGGTTAGGAGACTGGTATCTAATCCCATGACCAGGTTTTACAATGATGCCACCGGGGGCAACCTGATTCTTGATGAAGAAACACACTGGGCGGCGGATATTTTTAACATGAGCTATGATACTATGCTGCAAATGCTGCTTCGCTTTTTTGCTCATACCGACGAATCAGAGGATGAGTTGGAATTGCTGTCGCGATCTACCCTGCGGATGATGACTACCGTTATTCGGCCTATGGGTGAAGCGCTTGCCAAAATGCCATTTGGCGATCCGGTGGATAGTACGTTAAAGGCGGGACCGGGGTTTGGTTACAACAGAGATATTCACTTGTTACCGCACAAGGCATCAGCATGGATATTTTTCTCCGAGCGTCTTTTTAATCTTGCAAAGGAGGCGACAGAGCTGGCTGAGAGAAGATCTACCCCAATTGAAGTTAAGGAGGCATCCGCCGCTTTACAAGCGCTTTCAGAACTTTTTATTCGAAAAACGACTCAGGGCCTTAAAGAGGATCCCAAAATCGAATTTGAACATCTGGAAAATATTGCTTCACCTGAAATTACACCTGAAGTAAATGGACCATATCTGGTGAAGGGAGTGAATACCTTATTGAACTCAAAAGGGGATCTATTATCTGCCGAGCCACAAATGGCTTTGTGCCGATGTGGTGGTTCGGCAAATAAACCGTTTTGTGACGGAACACATGCCGCGATCGGGTTCGACAGCCGGAAATTGCCTGGCCGAACCCCGGACAGACAGGATAAATATCCCGCTGGTGATTACACGGTTTTTGATAATCGGGGCATATGTCAGCATTCAGGCTTTTGCACGGATGAGTTACCGGAAGTTTTCAGGCTCGGAAAGGACCCTTTTGTTGATCCGACAGCAGCAGATGGCCAGCGGGTATTTCTGCAAACGAAAAGATGCCCTTCAGGCGCGCTGAGCTTTAGCTTCACTGACGCCAACTTAAACGATGCGCCGGGAACAGTTATTGACGGGCCGGTTATTACGGTTTCAAAAAACGGTCCTTACCGGGTAAAAGGAAACATTAAACTTAATGCTGAGTTTTTGCGCGGAGCATCAACGGAGCATTATACGCTATGTCGTTGTGGAGGGTCAAAAAATAAACCTTTTTGTGATGGGTCTCATTGGTATAACAGTTTCACTGATGACAAAAATTAGTATTACCAACAATTAATAATTAACAAATGAAAAAATCAGCAATCGTCCTTTTAGCCTTTAGCATTACTTTTATACTAACAGCAAAAGCACAAGATTCCAAAAAATCAACTGTCACCGGTATCCCTCCGCGCGTCATCTTACAACAGCTTATCGAATCCTCAGGTCTTAAAGAGCAGGAAGTAAAAATGGTTATTGTCAATTTTGCTCCTGGTGAGATCTCCACGCCACACCGGCATCCCATGCCAACCTTCGGATATGTTTTGGAGGGCGAGCTGGAATCGACCTTCGATGGCAAGGTTTATCATTATAAGGCGGGTGATGCTTTTTATGAGAAGCCACACGGTCTGCACGCCGGCACAAGAAATATGAGCAAAGACTCACCTGCTAAACTACTTGCCTTTGTTGTTGGAGACAAAGGAACCCCCATCCTGGTCCCTGAGAAAAAATAATGAGCGCTTACGGGCAGATTTGAAATGTCCCCAAAAAAAGACGCTATAAATCATGAATTTATAGCGTCTTAATAAGTTTCCAATTCCCCGACTCACCAGTAATAAACATAATTATCTTTGTCGAACAGAGGTCGTAAGTTAAAATAAGTATATTGTAGGCATGCTAAAAAACTTCTTCCTATTGTCTTCGCTGCTATTATACTTCTTTTTTGAAGCCCACACCCAAAAGCCCTATGACAAAAAAGGGTGTCTGATCTATACCCTTGGAAAAGACACCACCGCGATCGGGAATTACGAACTGAAAGGATATGATTTCTCTATGAGGGTGGCCGACCTCACCGCCGGCATCATGATAAGCCAACTAAAAGGAACCTTTTTCCGAACGGTGAACTGCAGGTCATAGAGGGAAACATGTATAAGCCTGTTCCCGGCAAAGACTCACAGCTGCTCGCTACCTATAAACTCTATTATGACAGCAACACAACTTTTATCGAAACCCGGATAGGTAATAAAGTCACCACGAGAAAGTATCCTGTAAAGATCATGGTCGCCAACAGCCTCGGCGGATATACGCTTGTGTACATGCCCGCATTGCTGGTGAATTTTGCCCCGGGAAAAAATGGGGATAGCCTGTTAAGTCATCATATCGTGTTTAACAGTGCCAGAAATTTTACTATCAGGAAAATGAGTGAAAAGAATTTTTCCATCGGCAGTTCAGTTATGGGCATGTTTACATTATCCCTTGACAAAAAAGGTGATTTGCGCTCCGTCGATGGCATCGGGACCTCTTGGAATATCAAAGGTACGGTCATCCCTTTTGTCAATATGGATTCCGTGATAGCAGCCAATGTGACCAAAGACCAGAAGAGCCCACATGTCGCTATAACGAATAAGCTGGACTCTGTGCAAACGACCTTTGGAGGCACCGGGATCAAGATCAGGTATTCCCGCCCATCCATGAGAGGGAGGGTGATATTCGGTGAGGTAGTTCCCTACGATCGCGTCTGGCGGACAGGAGCTGACGCTGCCACAAAACTTACGGTTAGCCGGCCCATTTATTTCGATGGCAGGGAACTTGCCGCTGGAGAGTACTCTATCTTCACCATGCCGTCAAAAAATGGCTGGACAATTATGTTTAACAAACAACCCAGTATCTGGGGTACGGAGTATAAGGCGGAGAACGATGCCCTGCGGGTTCCGATGTCTGTGGAAACCCTGCCCGGGTCAGTGGAGCTGCTTACGATACAGGTGGTGCCAGACGATAAAGGAGGGACCATCGAGGTCAGCTGGGAAAAGTTGAAAGCGTCAGTGAAATTCAGTAACTAAATAAATCCTCCGTTTAATGGTTGTTGTTGGCGAAAGCCCATATCCTTTAAATGACCCGATTGAGCAGCCGAATCCCCTTTAGGGCCCGCACGGCCTCCTGGGCTGCTTTTCGCTGCAAAAGCGGAGTGCTCCCGCTGCTATACCAGGCTACATGGGAGGATAGGATGGTGTTGGGCGCCAGGCGTAAAGGATGATGAAGGGGTAGGGGCTCCGTATCAAAGACATCGACTGCGGCAGCCCATAGCCAGCCCTGTCTGAGGGCATATGAAAGGTCTTCGGCATCCACAAGATCACCCTGTGCGGTGTTGACGAGGACGGCGCCCGGCCTCATAAGGGATATGCGATCCTGCCGGATCATCTTGTAGGTTTCGGCGTTCAGCGGGCAATGGAGGCTGAGGACATCGGCTATTCTGAGAAGATCATCAAAAGGTAGAGCAACTACGTCAAAGGCAGCCATCACCTCAGGGCTAACGAAGGGATCGCAAGCCATTACCGTAAAGCCGAGAGCCCGGGCACGCCGGGCAACCTCCCTGGCGATGCGGCCAAAACCAGCCAGGCAAAAATTCAATTCAGAAAAGGGGCGCACCGGTCTTGGTAGTGTAACATGCCAGCCGTATTGCCGTACGCGACGGTCTGTTTCAGGGATCTGCCTTAAGGCAGCAAGGGCAAGGGCGATAGTGTGGTCAGCGACCTCATTAATGCAATAGTCGGGTACGTTGCAGACTGGTATACCTTTGCTGCGGGCCGCGTATAGGTCTATATTGTCAACACTATGGCCATACCGGACTATTATTTTGCAATTTCGCATGGCCTCAATGACAGGCGCTGTAATAGGGGCCATTTGCACCAGGACAGCATCAGCAGGGCTAAGGCGGACCTGTAGCTCCTTTTCATCGCGGCATTGAAGACGGACGAGCTCGTAACCTTGTTGGCCAAAAATTTCGTTTTCCGGCGTTTCGGTAGAAAAAGCACTATCCGTAATAACTATCTGATAAGCCATAACATGTAGTTTTACAAGGGTTAAGATTACTGATCAACTCGTCCAAAGATAAGATACTGAAGCCCGTGCGTCAATACATGGAATTACCCTGCCTGAGTAGAAGATCTTCGAAAGTAAGGCGACCCGCACGGGTACAAAAAAGCAAGGATCAAATTGCTGAATTTTTAGACAAATCAACCTTCAACTTGCCAAATAATAAGCCGTAAGGCGCAAACAAACTCTGCCTGGGTCCGATAAAAGCCGTACTTACGGTCCCATTCGCCCGAAGCCAGGTCCTTGGCCAGTCTTCTGACAATAACCTCTTGCTGATCGTCGGGGATGAATCCCCAGGCTGATTGGGCCATGCGTATCTGCTTATCTAAAAATGCCTCCGGCCTGCCATAAAATGCTTCCTGAAATCCATCAACACATTTTAATGGTACAGGAATCTCCAAAATTTTGCAATGATCGCCGAGCATTTTAGTAACAAATTCAATGGTTGGATATCGCTGTTTTTCCACATCGATTACTTCGGGAAAATATTTAGCATTCCAAAAGCGACCGAGTGCTTGAGGATCAAAAGTCATAATAACGACTTTTTCCTTCGCAACGCGTTTTAATTCTAATAAACCTTTCTCTAGGTCTGGCCAGTGATGGATGGTGAGAAAAGCCGTGACGGCATCAAACGCCTTATCGTCGAAAGGAAGACGGTCACTGCTCGCGTTTACTGCAGGAATTTTTCCGTTAGCCAAACGTTGACTTCGCATAGTTACAGATGGTTCAATTGCAATTACATAACGGTCTTCAGGTTCATACGAACCGGCACCGGCCCCAACGTTTAACACTGTTTTGGCTTCTCCTAATGATTTGTAAATATATTCCGCAATTTTAGGCTCTGTTTCGCGTCGGTATGAGTATTGTTTGCCTTTGTCGTCGTAGTCAAAAGCGGGATTATCAATTTTCATATTGAATTTATTGTCGCATTTTGTCGTAAAAGGTACGAAATAATAAGTTTGACATCTTGTTCCCCACCAAAGGAGGGGCAAAGAATGATCTGCGGAGATAGAAGGACTGTTCGATCTACTTACTTTTTTCTGGTGTTCATTCTAATAATGAGCCTGGTATCATTATGCTTAATCTTATGCTATGCGACACAATAAAGATATTCTTTGGAAGGGGCTATTGGAGTGGGTGTGTGGCGGCCCAGGTGATCAACGAACAGTTTACCCGGGCGTATAGCCGGGGGCGTATTTTCGAGCCGCTCGCCTTCGTAATGGACCAGGACGGGGCGACGATTGCCAGTTACCGGGCGCCCTGGTGCCTGGCGATGGAGGGATTGAGGGAGTGGCTGCAGGAAGAGCGGGCGCGCCTGTCGGTGGGGACGATATCGGCAGCAGCTCCTGCTAAAGGCCCTGCCCCCGCATCTTATTTCCGAGTTACTAAATATTCTTGCTGTTCTTATTTAAAATCACCCGTGCAATTTCCAAATGTTCCTGGGTAAGACCTATTGTTGGGCTGGTTTGAAGTAGATTTTCTTTCAAAAAATTCGGAAGTGAGTTCAACGATTTGTCATCATCTATAATGATGAAATTCTCATTTGCGTAATTGTTCGTGAACCAGTTTACAATCTCATCCTTTCGGCTAAGATTATTTACATTAACATCCAGAGCCCTAATTTTTGTTGCGGTAATGCCTCTTTTTTTAAAGATGACTTTCCATTGGTCAATTGTGTACCTTGACTTATGAGACGTAGTAAGTATAATAGTAGTTATATCTTCAGAAATCAAATTCTGGAGTACGCGGCTCGCTCTATCACTAAAAGCAGGAAATCCATCATCTAACAATTCAGGACTTTTCCAACCCTTGGCCGGAACCATTACACCATCGATATCTAAGAAGATTAACATTACAGCAAAGTCGCATTTTACTCAATTACTAACTCAACCCTGCATTTCAGGCGACCGCAATCTTCTTCTTTGTATTCATGACACTCGCATTTTTTAAATGGGCATTGATGGGAGTAACAAGCTTATACGGTCTATTAAATGCTTCCTGGGATACCTTAAAATGCGCCGCCAGTTTCCGGATAACGTCTTTGGATAACCCTTTTTTATAGTGAAGTATTTCTGAAAGATATCCTTTGCTAATGCCTAAAATCTCCACAAGATCTTTGGATTTCAGCTTGTGATCTGCAATAAAGGAATGAAGTAAACGTATAGGGTCAACTTCTTCAAAGGTATTATGCTCCGCATCCCACTTTTCAATTAGAAGAGTTAGTAAATCAATCTCGTCCCTGATACCAGGTCCCTTAGAACCAGAAAAGACAAGATTCTCTAGTACTCGGGTGTATTCCTTATACTGAGTCTTATTCTTAATTACTTTATATTTTAGTTCAGACATATTTAAAAATTAATATAGATTAACGGTATATTGGAGTTGATTATCACAGAGCTTGGTATACTCGGCATGAGTTCCGATCCAGCATATAAAAAGGTGCACCTTTTTCTCTCCAAAAGCATATTTACAGATCATTCTATATGCATTACCAGCAATATCAAAAACCACCCGATTCGATCCTTTACCCAACAAATCAGCGGCTCCAAAGGTATCTTTCATATCGAGAGGCTTCAGCCAACTGGCGTGTTTAAGTTTTTCCAGAAAATCCTCAAAGGATGGTCGACTTCGGGCATTTCCTAGAACATAGGCTTCAATCGTTTCTATACGTATTAAATGGACTCTCATGGCAAATATAGTATTTTTTAAGAAGTTCTCCAAAAGCGAACAATAGATAAAGTCAGGCTTAAATAATTACGAATCTTGCACGAATTAACTACCAAATTTGTAGTTTCAGCTCTCTTAATATTTACGAATGGGAATCGATAGAAGGGAAGATTTATGACACCTTCTGCCATTTTGATCATTCATTAGGAAAGCCCGTCTGGCTGTGGGAGTATTTTAAATTGGATACGGCATTTTCAAATGTAAAGCTCCCTTTCGTTTACCTTGATCAGTTGATTGATCCCTCTCAGGAGATTTTGTTTTTTGTTAATGGCGACAAGGATAAATTTTGGTTCTACAAGGGAAAGGTAAAAGCTATTCAAACAGTTATTGCGGAAAGCAGTTATATGGATGAACTTTATTTGGCTTCAATGAAATATGATTGGCTTATCTGCATTAACCACCATAATTGTCTAATCGCAACGGGGAATCTTATGCCCGACCGGTTGAGAAACCTAATAGAAACTGACTTATAATAGTATTATTATGTGTTTTACGCTATATATTGGATCCAAAACTGCCTTGCCCAAAATTTTATGGAATAAGGAGCATCCTCGTTTCAATACAAGAGATTTGGAAGATTATGAAAAGAATATACCTGGTTGTTTCAGCTACCCTGAAGTTGTATATGCCGGTTCTGATCAGGGATGCGGCTGTGGATTCAGGCATGCTCTTCTGACAGGGGCAGAATGGTTTCCTGTGATAAGTGAGGATGACCAAGTGACCGACAAAGCCAGAAAGAACCATCAAGATCTGTTCGATTTTATCACTTCCAATATAAAGGATGTGAAGTTTGAAATATTTGCATGTTGGAATGGTGATGTCGATGGAGGACCCCAATCAGTCGAAGAAATTAACTGCCATGATCTTATTAATGAGGGATTTTATTTCAAGGAAGGTAGTCTCTATACAATAGTAATTTGATTGTACATAAAGCAGCCTATTGCTGAGGTAATATGTAAAAATAACCTTACTAGCCAATGTGTTGGCTTCAGAATTATTTTTGACCCACTTTTGTCTTTATATATTGTAATTGATCTAAGGTCAACTTCGTTTTATCAATAAAATTTCCCATCTTTTTACTATGGTATAAAATTAAAAAGTTGCCTATTTCCTTTTGTTTGATGATGTGTGTCCATAAAAACTCTCCTTTAAAAGTAAGTCCTTCAACAGCCATTCCTTCCTCGCCAAATGTATATTTTATGTCATTTTGAAAGCTTGCGTTTGAGAGAAATTGCCTTACTGATATTATTACTATTAATGTTGGCGATAGGGGAAGAAATAAGCCACAAAATATTTCAAAGTATGGTGTGTTGCTATAATAATCTATTATCTTAAAATAATCAAGAATTAGTGTCACTATATAGTAAACTCCGACAAGCGTTGCAAGTATGAATACCGGTTTTCTGTATAGCCCAAGAAACATGACTTTCGCGTATTGTTTTGTTGTTAGACGGGATATTATTGTGAAGCCTTCCATTTTAATTTTTAGTGTCCTGAAATTTGCAGCCAACGGCCAGGGTATTGCCGATGGAATTTGAAATCCGTCCTCCGAAACCACTGCGTGGCATTTTAATAATAATAAATATTATGAAGCTAATGTATGGCTTTATTTGTCAAGTGCAAAATAGTTAACCTTGACCTCCGACCGCCATTCTATTTTAGCTTAAAGTTTATCTGGCAATAGGAGAGCAACTTATGTGGATTTTCCGTTATACCCATGATGTTTTGTAAAAGCGCCTGGTCTACAGTTGCTTTCATAAAAGATTTTGCAAAGTGAAAACAATTATTACCTTTGCATCATAATGAAACAACAGACGTCATATTGTAGTTGGTATAGCTCCTTTACAGAAGGAACAGACCGAGCTATGTTATGATGTAACTATAAAAACATTCACAACCCGCTTGGTTTCTACCAAGCGGGTTTTTTTGTGCCTGTATCGTCACCCAACCGGCACACCCATGGGAGATCGGCTACGATGGCGGAGTAGCGCCGGACTGTAAATCCGGTACATAAGAAACACAACAGGTTCGAATCCTGTGTCTCCCACAATCGGAGAGTAGGCAAATGTTGGTTTGTTGCGGCATCCTGCTAAGGTGTTCCGTGTAACAGCGGCGATGGTTCGATTCCATTGCTCTCCGCTGATGAGCATGTACCCAATGGTGGTATAGGGAATAGTCTGCAAAACTATAAAACGGCGGTTCGATTCCGCCCATGCTCTCATATTGAACTATTAATAGAATTAAATATGCTGAAAGACTTGAATGAAGATCAGGCAAAACTTGCTGAATTCATGAGCTGGATATCCGAGGAAGGGTATTCCGCAGGATGGATGGATACGCTCGAATTTGATTTGTGGGATATAATAAATGGAGGTAATAGAAAATATGGTCGCCATGAGCTTACTCAAAACGACATTGATCAATTACACTCGCTATCCCAAAAATGTGGGTGCTGGATTATTTATGATAATGTCAATGATGAAAAGGCAGTCGATTTAAAATCCTGGGAAATAATGTTTGCTCATCATCGCAAAGAAAATAAACGAAGATGCTAGCCAGTCTTACCCAGAAAGTCACTTAAACTTCTCCATCAACCCCCGCATATCATCACTAATCTTATGATCCAGGATTTTCGCATAATGCTGCGTCGTCCGCAGGTTCTTATGTCCCAGCATCTTCGATACTGTTTCAATAGGCACGCCAGTACTCAGGGTTATGGTCGTAGCAAAAGTATGCCGGGCAATATGGTAAGTCAGGTTCTTCTGAATCCCGCAGAGATCCGCTATTTCCTTCAGGTAAGCATTCATTTTTTGATTGCTTAGCACCGGAAGCACCTTATCCGTCAGCAGGCATTGCGGGTGGTCGGCGTAACGGAGCAGAATTTCCTGCGCCTTTGGAAGAAGCGGAATCCGGGACAAAGATCTTGTCTTTTGCCGGTTGGCAAAAATCCACTTCCCGCCATCTATGCCGATACTTATTTCGGAACGTTTCAGCTTTTGGACGTCTGCATAGGCCAGCCCGGTATAACAGCTAAAGAGAAAAACGTCCCGCACCTGGTTCAGCCGTTCGACGGAAAACCGTTTATCCCCGAGCAACTGCAATTCTTCACTAGTGAGCGCGTGCCGCTCCACTTCCTTCTTTGCCATGCTGAACCCCATAAAGGGATCGCAGGTCAACCAACCATTTTGCAGGCATCTTTTGACGATCTTCCGGAAATTAGCCAGGTATTTCATGGTTGTGTTGTGGTCGCAGCTCCGGACGCTCTTGATCCAGAACTCGTATTCTGTGATAAATTCATAGTCCAGCTTCCGGATATCGATATCGGATACTTTGTATTTCCATTCCAGGAAAGACCGGGTATGTTTGAAGGCGGTGATATACCGTTCCAGGGTGCCAGGAGCGTATCCTTTGCCTACCAGGGCGGCGACCTGGTCGTTGTGATGCTGGAATATCTCCATCAGCATACGCGGACGATCCTGCGCATCCTCCCGGCCGAGCAGAATATTCCTGATGGCCTCCGCCGTGACCGGCTTGTTATGCTCGATCAGTTTCCTTTTGATTTCGTACGCCTTTTCCTGCAAGACTTCCAGGTAAGCGTTCAGATGTTTAATCGTGTCTTTGTTCCCGGTAGTTCTCCCGGCATCCTGGTTCCACCGGAGCGGATCACATTTTCGTTTAGTAGATAGCTCTGCGGATAGACCATCTACCGTGATACGCAAATAAATGGGGATCTCTCCGGAGACAAATCCCGTTGGCTTTTTAAGGTAAAAAAGCAAACCCCAACTCTGCCCAATCATAACGCACTGCTTTTAATGGTTAAAGTTACGATTTACTAACGGTTGCGTCTAATCTTTTTGGTTGATAAACCGTTAATTATAAATTAGTTACAAAGGTTTCAGTGAGTAAAGTGCGGTAAAGTGGACTACTACACGAATCACGCATGGAAACCGGGTGAAAAAGGGCTATAAAACCGAGGAAGGATAAAATGCAAAAAGCCAGCAAACGTGCGTCGTTGCTGGCTTTCTTTCTTTTAATTAATCTGACTTAATCAAGGGAGGCGGAGAGCTGGCGACAACTTTCGAACCTCTTCGCGTCGGAGTTGCGCAAGATTATGGACTTTAGTGATAGATATTGCTGAAATAGAGGCGCCCAATCCAAAAAGGACGCATGAAATTATTATCTTTGAAACGAAAAGGGCTTTCATCAAAAGCAGTTGATCTTATTTGATAGGCTTGATTTTCTGAGTAAATCGAATGATTAATTTAAGCAAAGGCCAGTATTTGGGCAACAATAGGCGGCGCTATGATGCAGATGGTATTATACTGACCGAAACCGAATACCATAGCAAGGTATTTGAAGGTTGGCATGCCCACGAAAATATCCATATCAGCTTGATCATTAAAGGCGGTAACCGGGAGGAACGCAAACAAGGGGATATGGCTGCCCTGCCGGGAACGCTTCTTTTTTATCACCAGGGTGAACTTCACCGCAACCTGAATACCAGTCATCCTTCTAAAAATATTAACCTGGAAATTACGGAGGAGTTTATGCGGCGATACGAATTGGGAGAAAATGACCTGGAAAAGATGGTCAGGCACCCTGATGCCGGGTTCAGCTTGCTCAAAATGTACCACGAGGCCGCTCAGACACATCATTTTTCAGCGGCTTCGATTCAAATGTTATTACTGGGACTTATTTCGGATACTAAAAAGCTATCTATAAAACAAGCACCTCAATGGCTGAAAACCATCGTCTCTTTTTTACAGGATAACTGGCAGCGGTACCCGGAGCTGGAGGAAATGGCCCTGATCTCCGGCGTTAATCCCATTACCATATCCAAACACTTTTCAACTTACATGGGCTGTTCGCTGGGCGAATACAGGCGCAAGATAAAGATACAGCAGGCTTTGCGCCTGATCCCTGCCGGAACACTGTCTTTAACAGAGGTGGCCTATTTTTGCGGTTTTGCGGATCAGAGCCATTTTACCCGTAACTTCCGGGAGCTGACCCATTTTTTGCCTAAAGCCTATCAAAAACTGTAACAGGCAAAATCCATTCTATTTTAAATCGCAGGCTTTATGTTATTTAGCGGCATGAAAAAATATACCGCTTATAGAAACGTACTGTCAGCTCTGTTCTTACTTACGCTGGTAGCGCAGGTCCATGCACAGGATATCAAAAAACGACTGGATACGTATTACCATACCAAAGGCGCGTTCAATGGAAACGTACTGGTTGCTGAAAAAGGGAAAGTGATCTACCAGGCTTCCTTCGGCTATGCCCGCTTCGAAGATAAAAAACCCAATACGGTGTCGACGCAATTTCAGCTTGCTTCCATTGCCAAAACATTCACTGCCCTTGCGGTGACACAGCTTTGGGAGCAGGGAAAGATCGATATAGATAAAACCTACGCCGCTTACTTCCCGGCCTTTCCCTTCCCTGAAATCACCATCCGGCAGTTGCTTTCGCATTCATCGGGATTTTCTGACCAACAGCTTGGCCAGTGCAATGATATATACCAAAAAAAACATAACATCGAGGTGATGACCAACGCCGATGAAATCCCTGCCGTCGCCGAGGCGAAAATTAAACTGGAACTGCAGCCCGGTGAGAAATGGTGGTATTCCAATATGGGCTACGATCTATTAGCCCTACTGGTCGAAAAGGTATCCGGGGAACCCTTCAACACTTACCTCAAAAAACATATATGGGAGCCTGCAGGCATGAACGCCACCTATGCACTCAATACGCTGCTGAACAATGGCCCGAACCCCGATTATGCGGAGAATTACGATTATCCGCAGACCTATGAGGCTCAGCGTACCCGGCTTCCGGAAGGCAAAAGAGGTTATTTCAAATCGATGCTGGTAGGGGCCAGCAATAACGTTTCTACGACAGGTGATTTTTTGAAATTTGACCGAGCCCTTAAAGCTGGTAAATTGTTAAAACCCTCGACTTTTATCGCAGCGACAACTCCCGCCAAACTGGCCAACGGCGAACCCGTGCGGATCTGGCTAGACATCGGTGGCATGGGAAAAGCCTTTGACAGCATGGGCTGGTTTATCTTCGAGGATGAATCGATGGGAAAGATCGTTTGGCATACCGGAGGAACGCCGGGTTGCGCGACCATATTTTTGCGTAACCTCACCAAAGACCAACTAGTGGTGGCCTTCGACAATACCAACGGCGAGAAACTGTATCGTAAGGCATTGAACGCGATGCGGATATTGAACGGCAAAGAGCCGCTGCCGATTAAACTGTCACTAACCAAAGCCTACGCCAAGGTACTGTACAAAGATGGAAAAGCTATAGCCGAAGGTTTCCTAAATGCACACAAGACCGATACCGCCGGTTATATTCTGGTCGAAAACGATATGAACAACCTGGGCTACGAGTTCATGGAGCATGGGCATTTGCAGCAGGCCTTAATTACGTTTGAATTAAACACGCGCCTTTATCCGCAAAGCGATAATGTGTATAACAGCTATGGCGATGGACTGCTAAAAAGCGGCGATAAGGCTGGGGCCGTTGCCATGTACCGCAAGTCTCTGGAGATCAACCCTAAAAACGAAGAGTCCATCAATGCGCTGAAAGCGATCAATGGGCAACCTTAAACGTAAGCCATGATGCAGGACATTAAAAGAAGAAATTTCCTCCGGCTTTCCGGCTTGGGACTGTTGCCGCTGGCTTGATGAAGCCCATCTACTGCAGCAGTTAAAGTCCAGCCACTAAGTTCAAAACATATGACTTAAAAGCAGGCCTGGTTGCTTTGTGGCTGGAGTCAGGTGGTTTAACACGGGTCTTGGGTTTTAATGGTTTATCTCTATGGTAATCCCTGTTTTCGCGCCGTACATTGTTTCGCGTTCAGGCATGACCGGGACGTATCATTAAACCAACCATTCATATGAAGACATTGAGCGTACCTCACCGGGGTCTCCGGAGCAGACTCCTTTTCTTATTGGCCTTCCTGTTTATTGTCTTTTTCGTTAAAGCACAGACGGTCACCACAACCTTTACCTATTCCGGCAGCGGGTTGAGCAACAGCTCCGGCAACGTATTCAACCCGCCTGTCACCATCAACAGCCATTCACACAGCGCAGCGCTGGGCGGGGTCACTTTCAGCGGCGGGCAGCTCCAGCTGGCAACCACGCCTACTGCTTCCAGTCCGGGTGGAACAGCTTACGCGATCAACTTCCCTTTCACTGCGGGTACGACCTACACGATCTCCATCAGCGCCTCCAGCAGTGATGGGGCCGCACTCCTCGCCTATGTGTATGGAGGGCTGCCTAGCTGGATCAGTACTTCTGCCACCACTGCCGATCCCAACATCGGCCAGCTGGGTACAGGCACGAACATCGGTGCCACCTTTTCCCCGTCTGGCTCCGCCCAGACATATACGCTGACGGCCTTTACCCCGACCAGCAGCAATCTCAATTACATTATCATTGGCGCCAAAGGAGGATCCGATGACCTGTCTGATCTAAGTATCGCTTCGGTATCCGTCCTCGCCGTCACGCCCGCCGCCGCGGCGCAGTTTACCCTTACGCCGACGACCCTGGCACTCAACTGCGGCGATGTTACGGCCCGGACTTTTACGGTGACCAACCCGCAAAACATCGCCGGTACAGCCACCTATTCCTGGACGGTAGGCGCCGGATGGTTATATAACGGCGCCGCGCCGACAGGGCCCATCACCACGGCCGGCTCTTCGATCACGCTGACGCCGGTGAATACGGCTGCCAGCTCGCCGCATAACATTGCCGCTGCAGTGTCCGTCAACGGAACACTCTTCAACACCTATACCTGTACGGTCACACAGACCAATCCGGCACCTGCGCTCGGTATTACGGAGGTCAATGCCGGAGTGCCGGTCTGCAGTGGGACGCCGCAGGTGTTTAACCTGACGGGCTCACCGGCCGGTGCCACAGTCACCTGGGGCCTGACGCCGGCAACCGGCACAGCCAACCTTGCAACCAACAGCACACAGGCCACTCTCTCCTATGCCGCCAGCGGTTCCGTTACGCTTGGCGCCAGTGTCACAAATACCTGTGGTACCTGGTCCGCTTCGTATGGTACGGTTGTCGTGGGCATACCGCATGCGCCTACTGATCTCGAAGGGTTACCTTCGGGAGTTCCGCCTAATAGCGTTTGTGAGTTTTTTAGTAGTGACGGGACGAACTGGACCTTGACCAATGCCACCATCTTTGCCGGGCAGGGCACCCATGACATCGGGGCCAGAGTAGCCAATATCCAGTCGGGTATCGTTACGGTAAAGGTTACGGCCTCGAATGCCTGTGGTACCAGCGCCGCGCTGACGAGGTCGGCCCCTATCGTACCGGGAGGTCCGCCGCCGCCGCGTGCTGCCAATGCTGCTTCAGCCGTGAAGGTAGGCCCGACGTCCGAACCGGACCTTCTTGCTGCGCCGGGAGTATATCCCAACCCGGCGACCAGTACCATACAGGTAGTGATCCCTGCTACGGACAATACAAATACCCGCATCCGGATTTACACCATCGGCGGTCGTTTGTTAAAGACGATACTCCCGCATGCGAGCTCTACACAGGTAGATGTTTCGCAGTTGCCGAAGGGGACATATCTCGTGGAGATTTATGATGGGAAGAAAGCTACGACGCAGAAGTTGGTCAAACAGTAAGTTTAATTTTGAATTATATAAGCGCCTCCTGTTTTTGGACAGGAGGCGCTTTTTTTGAAGATCGCATGGTGCTGCCTT
>Ga0105237_10002944_pt1 | contig 20611 bp, 15 predicted proteins | sample KBSC24metaG_FD_81520 | JGI IMG/M metagenome (GOLD analysis project Ga0105237, IMG submission 81520) | Corn rhizosphere microbial communities from Kellogg Biological Station, Michigan, USA - KBS C2-4 metaG | ecosystem: Host-associated > Plants > Roots > Rhizosphere > Soil | place: Michigan, USA... | reverse complement strand
CTGCTTATATTACTGTTGAATTTTACCGGGTAGCCATTTGAGTTTTGAGATAATAAAGTATCTGTAAACTTTGCGATACAGTGCGCAGGATATTCTTTTTCTATTCTTACTACGTTGCAATAAGTATTTTCACAACCTTGTGATGTTATAATGGTAAGGCATACATAATACCAACCGGTGTCTTTGTAAGTATGTGTAATGTTGATGTGATTCCCTTGTTCATAAGTGCTGTCTCCAAAACTCCATCTACGGCTTATGATGCTGTCATGCAAACCCACGCCTGCATAACTGTTATGACTATCAAAATTTACCTTATTGGTGTCAACAGTAAATACAAATGAAGCACTGCATTGCAAACCACCTACAGGAATGCTGATAACCTGTTTTGCAGAATCAGAACATCCTTGTTTTGTTTTGATGATAAGTATTACTGAATAATTGCCTGCTGTTGAATAGTAATGAACGGCATTAACACTGTCTTTATTGACTGTTTGTGAGCCATCACCCCATATCCAGGTCCTGTTAATAATCGAATCGCCTGACATTGCATGACTACCACCGCTATACACTCTTAATCCATAGCCGGCAGATGCTGCCTGCAGATAGGTATATTCAAAAGAAGCTTTGCATTTAGAAGAAATCTCCACCGAATCACATGCATAACTATAGCATCCTTTTACTGTTTTTACAGACAAGCATACAGAGTATATGCCATCCTCTTTATAAGAATGCATAGCACTCGTAGCTATTGTAATGGTAGAATCTCCATCGCCCCAATACCACGTACGGCTCTTAACAGAATCACCTTGTGAGGCATTCATACCTGCATATACATGTATGGATTTAGGGTTGACAGAATCTTTAATAATATTGAATTGTGCATTGCATACAGGTGGTGAAGCGCATATAATAAAATTACTTTCAACTATATTGTTTGATGATGGTTTTACCGTACGAAAGACTTGTATATAATTACAATCATACGTAGAAATGATTACCTGCTTAATGGTATTGTTACAACTTAAGGTATCATAATAATACCCGTTATTATTGGTGTATACAGTATGATGCTGAACACAGGCCGGCGTTAAGCTTGAATCGATTACTATATTAACAGGCCAGTTAACTTTTGGTATTCCCGTAGAATCTGTTATATGCCCCTTAACAATAATATTGTTTGCATACAACTGGTGGCCCAACAAAATAAAAAAAGGTAGAAGCAGAAGTTTGTAAAAATGATTTTTCATTGTCAAGATTTAGGTACAATTAAACAGATAGTATTAAAACTGTACCCGTTGCCTGAAATGAAAATTATTTTTTAGTGCCGTTGTCTTTATCTTCTATCATGCGCATTTGTTTGGCATCCTGCAAGAACTCTGAAGCGAAGATAAAGTCGTTTAATTTTTCATCTTTTGTATAAATGATTTCTTTATTATTCCCTTCCCATTGCTTATAGCCCTGATGCATGAAAAGGATATTGTCGCCTATTTCCATAACACTATTCATGTCATGTGTTACTACAATTGTAGTGATGTTAAACTCGGTTGTAATCTCTTTAATTAACTTGTCTATCAGTAAAGAAGTTTGCGGGTCAAGGCCGGAGTTAGGTTCATCACAAAAAAGATACTTAGGATTTAATACGATTGCCCGCGCAATGCCTACGCGTTTTTTCATACCGCCGCTAATCTCAGCGGGAAATTTTTTATTGGTATCCTTAAGATTCACTCTTTCCAAAACTTCATTGGCCCTGTCCTTACGCTCTTTATAACTAAGTTTTGAAAACATATCTAAAGGAAACATTACGTTTTCTTCTACGGTCATTGAATCAAACAACGCTGAACCCTGGAACAGCATGCCAATCTTCTGCCTAAGCTCCTTGCGTTGTTCATCATTCATGTTGACCATACTTTCACCTTCATAAAGTATATCACCATGATCTGGCTGAAATAAACCGACCATGCATTTGGTAAGCACCGTTTTACCACTACCGCTTGCACCAATAATAAGATTGCATTTGCCCGTTTCCATTACTGCACTTATATCATACAGGATAGTTTTTTCGCCAAATGATTTCTTGATGTTTTTTATTTCAATCATGATGATTCAGTTCAAAGTTTGATTGTTCAATGTTCAAGTTGAGGTACCCGTTACAACTACCTTACCTGTATCCTGTAACGGGCAACCAATACCTTCTACAATACTTCCACCTGGTTCTTTAATAAGTCTTCAAACACATCACGCTTTCTTATTAAATGCGCTTCTCCATCTTTAATCAACACTTCTGCAGGCTTTAACCTTGAGTTGAAGTTACTGCTCATTTCAAAGCCATAAGCACCAGCGTTATAAAAGACAAGATAATCTCCTTCCCGCACCTCATTAAGTTTTCTGTCCCATGCAAAAGTGTCTGTTTCGCAAATGTTACCTACTACAGTATATATTCTTTCAGAGCCATGTGGATTGCTGATATTTTCTATACGATGATATGCCTCATAAAACATTGGACGAATGAGATGATTGAAGCCGCTGTTTACACCTACAAAAACAGTTGCAGTGGTCTGCTTGATTACGTTTGCTTTCACTACAAAATAGCCTGATTCACTTACCAAAAACTTGCCCGGCTCAAACCAGATTTCCAGCGATTTGCCTGTTTCTTTTTCATATTCAGAAAATGCTTCACAAACTTTTTTACCAAGTTTGTGCACATCAGTTTTTACATCATCATCCTGGTAAGGCACTTTAAAGCCGCTACCCAAATCAATAAACTCAAGATCAGGAAAATGGCTTGCCATTTCAAACATTACTTCAAGCCCCTGGAGAAACACATTAATGTCTTTTATTTCACTGCCGGTATGCATGTGAATGCCTGTTACATTAAGTTTCGTGGTTTTTACCACACGCTCAATATGCCTTACCTGGTGAATGGAAATGCCAAACTTGCTATCCACATGGCCCGTAGAAATTTTAAAATTACCACCGGCCATAATGTGTGGGTTTAGACGTATGCAGACAGGATAACTGTTGCCGTATTTATTGCCAAAACGCTCTAACATGGAGATGTTATCTATATTGATATTTACGCCAAGCTCTTTGCCTTCCTCTATTTCATCAAAGTCAACACAATTAGGCGTAAAGAGTATTTGTTTAGGCTCGAAACCTGCTTTAAGGCCAAGCTTAACTTCATTAATACTAACACAATCTATATTGGCGCCTAACTGCTTTATAAGCTTAAGAATATTGATATTGGTGAGTGACTTGCAGGCATAAAAAAATTTTGACTTACAGCCTGCAAATGCACTTTTTAATTCGTTGAGTTGCTCTTCAATTTTTTCTGCATGATACACATATACGGGTGTACCAAAGCGATGGGCTGTTTCGATTAGTTGCTCTTTTGTTAGTTTTTGCGACATAACGACGAAGATACGATTTGAATAATGAGATAATTGTTATAAAAACGAAAGTCCCCGCTATGGAGGACCTTCAAATTATTTTGTTTTATGATGAATGTTTTTATTGTGCTTCATCATTATTTGGATGGCCCTCACCGGATGATTCTTCATCCTTTCGCTTCGCTTCATCTTCCTTAATAATGTCATCATCTGAAGAAGAAATTTGATCTTCCACAGCAGTATTGGGTTCACCAGGTTCGTCTTCTATCACTTTATTTTCTTCTGAAGCGGCTTCTTCTTCAATAGAGTTTTCATTCACGTCGGTCTCTTCAATCAATTCTTCTTCTGCCACTATATCGCCTAAAGAAACCTGCTCACCTGTATTAACGGTTGTTTCAGTAACAATAGCTTCTTCCCCAGGGTTATTTATGGTATGATCTATAAGATCGCCATTGCTGTCTACCGCTAACACACCTTCATCATTCACTTCCTTTTCTTCTGTATTGCTCCCTTCTTTAATAAATGTTGGTTGTACTAATTGGTCAGCCAGTATTTCTTTAATCTTTGGTAAATCATCAGTAGAATTAATACCAAAGTAATCCATGAATGTTTTTGATGTGGAGTACACCAGTGGTTTGCCGGGAAGATTTTCATTACGCCCGGTGATAACAATCAATTCTTTTTCCAGGAGTTTTTGAATGCTGTAGTCGCTGTTAACGCCACGTATTGATTCAATTTCGCCTTTTGTAATAGGTTGCTTGTAAGCTATAATGGCAAGTGTTTCCAGTGCAGCAGTAGAAAGCCTTTTAATAAACTTGTCTCCGTTAAGCTGCGCTACGGTTTTGTGATAATCTTTTTTGGTAAGAAACTGCCAGCCACCTCCACTTTCGCGTACTTCAAATGCATAGAATTCTGCATTATATTTTTCACGGATGCCATCGAGACAGCTCTCCACCTGGTCAAGCGTGATACGCTCATCCATAAAGCCAAGAGCGTTGTTCACCAGTTCCACGATATCCAGGCTGGTAAGTGGTTTTTCACTGGCAAAAATCAATGCTTCTATATGTGGTATGATTTGGGAAAGTTCCATTTTTTATTAAGTCATAAAGTCAATAAGACAATGCAGTCATCAGGAAAAGAAGGAATCTTAAATTAAAAAACTTTCTTTATCAGTAACAACCTTTCTTCAAAATCTAAGAAGGGTTTACCTTGTTGCCTATCGACTTTATATATGGATTTATCAATCTAAAATAATAATTGAGTTTGGATTCACGTAGTTCTAAATCTGGCTGTGTAATTAGATTCCTATTTTTTGCTTTTGTAACGGCTGTTCTTGTTTCAAAGGCAGAACCGCGACTGTAATAACAAAAATTTTTGTTTTCTGCAAAGTGAAACCTGCCATATCCTTCATTGATATTAAAAGCTATAGAATCCGCAGCTCTTGTAAATTGTTTACCCAATGTATCTCTAGCAAAAAACTCCCATCGTTCAATAATATTCCATACAATGTCTCAAATTTCAAGGGCAACTTTATACACTTCCAAATCTTCAAGCTTTAGCATTGTACGGATATTGGTTTATTGCTTTTTTATTTTTGGGTATCTTATTAACCAGATAAACATCCATCCTCCATGACTCTCTTTCTATATCCTTTTTTTGTTGCCTGACTCCATGACTTTCTTTATTCCCTTACTTCCTTGCTGTCTATTTGTCTCAATGACCTTCTTCTTTTACCCCTGCAATGCTGCGGCGCCACTTACTATCTCTGTCAGCTCGGTAGTAATCGCTGCCTGGCGTGCACGGTTGTAAGATATTTTTAATGTTTTCAGTAACTCGTTGGCGTTGTCGCTGGCTTTGTCCATAGCTGTCATACGTGCTCCATGCTCACTGGCATTGGCATCAAGTATTGCTTTGTATAATTGGGTGTTGAGGATTTTAGGCATTAGCTCAGCAATAAGCTGTTCCTTGGCCGGCTCAAAAATAAAATCTGCTTTCTTAGCACCTTCTTTCTTGGCCACTTTGGGAATTGGTAAAAACTGTTCTGCCCTGAAAGCCTGAGTAGCTGCATTTTTAAATTCGCTATAGATAATTTCCACGGCATCAAATTCACTGTTTTCAAAAGCATTCATAGCAGCTTTTGCAACAGCCTGAACAGTTTCAAATTTAAGATTAAGGAAAACATCCTTAAAAGTATCGCTGGTTTTATAACCGCTGCGTGTTAAGCTTTCCCAACCCTTTTTACCCACATTCCAAATGGTAACATTACCCTTGCTAAATTGAGATGAATATTTTTCTGCGATGGTTGCTTTGGCCAGTTTTACAATGTTAGTATTATAAGCACCGGCAAGTCCACGATCGCTGGTAATTACAATCAGCAAAACTTTTTCAACGGTTCTTTCTTCTGCCAGCTTAAGGCTAAGGTCACCTTCCACATTGCTTACAATGTTGCTCAGCATTTCCTGTAGCTTTTGGGCGTAGGGCCTCATTTGAATAATGGCATCTTGTGCACGGCGCAATTTTGCTGCACTTACCATTTTCATTGCTTTGGTAATCTGCTGAGTATTTTGAATGGATTTGATGCGGTTACGAACCTCTTTTAACTGACCGGCCATTTTTTATAGTTTGTAGTTTATGGTCTACGCCTGATGACTGAAATGTTCATCAAAAATAAACCGTACCTCTTTTGGGCTGCAAAAGTAGCGGAAACAGGCTGAATTTCCATTTTGAAAGAGAAAAAAGATAGCAAGGCGTTTTGGCCTTGCTAAATATATTTTAATCCATTTGCCTTCAATTGATTGAGAAGGCATTGTGTAGTGTAAAATTTATTTTATCCCGGCTGTTGTGTTTAAGCCAGCATTGTCAGCATCAATGGTATTACTGGTTAAATTGATAGAAGGTATTATCGGGGTTGCAAAAACGGGCCATTCAAAATTGGCATTCATGATCTTTGAATTAACTGCATAACGCATATCCGGGTTGTACACAAAAAAGCAACTGCCGTCTTTAATGGTTTCAATAATATCCCTGTAAAATTCCATAGGAACGGCGGGACAGCCAAAGCTTCTGCCAACAAAACCTTTTTCATCAATCCTTTCTTCGTTTACATAGCGGCTGCCGTGCAATACAACACCTCTTGCACGAACACGATCATTAATACCTTGTTCAACGCCATCAAATCTTAAAGCAAAACCGGCACGGCCGCGGTAAGTTTCACCGGTAACCATGAAGCCCAAAGAACTTTTGTGTGAGTTATTAAGATTGGAAAAACTGGTAGCGAATTCCTCTCCGGAATTTTTGCCATGAGAAACATATGTATTATAAAGAAGTTTTTTCTGTTTGATATCAATTACATACAGCCTTTTGTGGGCGCTGCTCTGGCTGTAATCGCAAATGGTAAGATAATCGGGATTGGCTAATTTATTTTCGTTCAAAAGGTATTGGTAACCTTTAAAAGCATAGAAAAATACATTCCGTTGAAGCCCGGAAGAATCAAGCCCGATTTGGCTGTAAAGTGAATCCACCAGATCGTTTGCCCTTGCAGAAGAATTGTCACTGGGTAAAAGGGAAGCGAACTTTTTTTTGTCGTCAGTAAAAAATTTTGTTTTGGCAGAAAGGGAAGAGAAAGTGCAAAAGCACAATGCACTAATCAATAATTTTTTTCTAATCTGCATGTAATTACTTTTTTGGGGGATATTGAGAATGTACTTTTTGAGCAGTAATAATGCCAAAATACAGTTTTTATTGCGCCGCGAAAATAAAAAATCATTTTTTAAGGTAAACAAAGCATTTTCAGGTGTAAGATAAAATTTTGCTGAAAGGCTGTTTAAAGAAAAAATGCAAAAACTAATGACTGATAGCAAATTGCATTTGTCTATAAAAAATACTTTCATTAGTCAAATGGAAAATCATGTGTCATCTTACTTATCTGGTATAGCTGCCCCTTTCTCAATCCATTCTTTTACTTTGGCTACAAATTCTTCGTGGTTCATGGGCAGTTGGCTGCGGCCTTCCAGCGGAATAAAGCTGTTTAATACTAATGACTCTTCTTCCACATGGTGAAGCATATCTTTTTCAAAATTTTTGAAACCGGTGAAATGATTGTCTTTAAAATGCATGGCCAACTCTCTTGGGCTCATACCTTGAAACACCATTTTGTGGCTGGCCGGTGGCATTGACCAATTAGGGCTGCCCGGCGGCATATCGGCACCTTTAAGGTTGGCATCCTGGTGACAGTTTTTACACTTTAGCGCATATAACCCCTTGCCATCTGTTCCGCGAGTTACATTTTGCGCATGTATGTGGCTGTCGTCGCCCTGTAATGGTGCATCGCCTGATGGATGGCAGTTCATACAGCGCGGATGCATAAATACGGTATAGGCCGCAAGAAACGCCTCTTTAGATTCCTGCTCTCTTTGTTTAGCCGCATCATCTCCTGTTTTGTCATCCACCTCTTTGGCTGGTTCATCCTTCATGCGCAAAGGCTGCGCAACAGCAGTTAGAAAACCAGTAGCAACGGCCACATACACTATGCGCCTGATGAGCTTTCCCGGTTGTTTTGTATTTTTTTCCATACCAGTTTGTTTGATAATGGTTTTATTGGGAACGAAAATATTTTTAGTTACCAGCTATAGAATTTCATGGCATCGACTGTTGTGTCACTCACTTCAACTGAAAATTCATTTATCATCAGGCCTGTACACAAATAGCCTACAAAACATGTAACAGTCGCCTGTCAATTCTCAACAGCTTTGTAGTCACAGGTTCTTAGCACCCCCTTCAGGGGGTTAGGGGTTCGCCGCTCTATGTATTGCCTTCCTTATCCTTTGATAAGTGCCACACCTGCAGATGTTGCCTGCCATGCCGTAGTCTATGTCTTCATCTGTCGGATGAGGCTTTTCCCGCAGCAACACAGCGGCTGCCATAATCTGTCCACTCTGGCAATAGCCGCATTGCGGCACTTCTTCTGCCGTCCATGCTTCGCGGAGGCGTTTGGCAATATTGTCGTTCAGCCCTTCAATAGTTATGATGTTTTTACCAGCCGCTCTTGATAGTGGCGTTACACAACTACGTATGGCATTACCATCCATATGTACTGTACAGGCGCCACACTGCGCCATGCCACAACCGAACTTGGTGCCGGTAAGCTCCAGGTTTTCGCGGAGGGCCCATAGCAAGGGCATATCCGGGCTGGCATCTACCTCGTAATTTTTACCGTTTACTTTAAGATTTATCATAAAAATCTTTTTGAATGAATGGGGTTATTATTTTGTTTGCCTGCTGCACATTGCTGAATAAAGAACAAATTGTACAGGAGTGCGACGCAACGGAAGCCTCATAGCAGTAATGCTGCCGGGCTCATAAAATCTCTTCTATTATTTTCAAGTCTTTCGCACATCTGCCGGAAATGGCATTTTGCGCAACCTGTTTTTGGTAAGCACAAATACTGCATTCGCAACTGCAGGTGCTGTGGGTGGAACACCCGGCTCGCCCACGCCACCCATAGTGTCAGTGCTTTCAATGATATGCGTTTCAACCAACGGTGCCTCGTGAATGCGCAGGATTTTATAATCGTGAAAATTGCGCTGCTTTACGCGGCCGTTTTCAAAACTGATATCGCCATAAAATGCAGAAGTTAGCGCAAACACTATACTTCCCTCCATTTGTGCCTTGATAGTATCAGGATTAATAATTGGGCCGCAGTCGATAGCACAAACCACCTTATGCACCTTTATTTTACCAGAGCTGGTGACAGAGACTTCGGCCACCTGTGCAATAAAACTTTTGAATGATTCATGCACTGCAATACCCATTGCATGGCCAGCAGGTAATGGCTTGCCCCAGCCGGCCTTTTGCGCGGCTACATCCAGCACGTTGCGCAGACGTGGATGTTTGTCCATAAGCGAACGGCGGTATTGGTAAGAGTCTTTACCCGCAGCATAAGCCAACTCATCAATAAAACATTCTTTGGCAAACGCATTATAACTGTGACCAACAGAGCGCATCCATAATGTAGGCACGACTTCCATACCGCGATGCCATTCTATCTGAAGGTTAGGTACTTCATAAGGCAGTTCGGTTGCGCCTTCTATAGCAATGTAGTCAACACCGTTTTTTACAGCCATTTGCTCCATAGCCGTTCCGAACATAAATGACTGGCACACTATCCTGTGCAGCCAGGTGAGTGGTTTGCCATCGGCAGCGATGCTGCCAATCATTTTATGGTGAGAAAACTGCCGGTAATAGCCACCACGGATATCATCTTCACGGCTCCACATTACTTTTACCGGTTTACTGATGGCTTTTGAAACCTGCACCGCTTCGGCAGCAATATGTCCGTCCATAATGGCGCGGCGGCCAAAAGCTCCGCCAAGTAACATGGTATGTATTTTTACCTGCTCAGGTTTTAAGCCGGTGATATGAGCAGCCGTCATCTGGTCAATGGTTTGCGCCTGTGTACCAATATAAAGATCGCAGCCATCTGCACGTACATCCGCTACACAATTGAGCGGCTCCATTTGCGCATGGTTAAGATAAGGCGTTTCGTACTCCACGTCTATAGTTTTGGCAGCGCCTGTTGCCGCACTAATATCACCCGTTTTAACAGCAACAAGACCAGGCTTGTTAGCCATATCTGCATATTGCTTACGTTGTTCAACGCTATTTAACAGAGGGCCATCTTCCCATTCCACTTCCAGCGCTTCACGTCCCAGTTTAGCGGCCCAGTAACCGGTAGCAACAACGGCAACACCACGATCTATTTGCACCACTTCCTTTACACCGGGAACGGCTTTGGCTTTGTCAGCATTAAAGCTCTTCACCTTTCCTCCAAATACGGGTGGCCGCTGTATTACTGCCACCAACATGCCCAGTATTTTTACATCCATACCAAACATGCCTTCGCCATTGGTCTTTTCTTTTGTATCAAGCCGTTTAATGGGTTTGCCGATATACTTGAAATCTTTCGGGTCTTTTAGTTTAACATCAGCAGGAGGTGTAATGTCTTTTGCCTTTTCCACCAAATCGCCATACGACAATTTTTTGCTACTTGCTTTGTGTAATACATAGCCATTGCTGGCAGTACAGGTAGTGGCATCCACATTCCAGGTCTTGGCTGCGGCCTCAATCATAATCGCTCTCGCAGATGCACCTACTTTACGCAGCCTCTCCCATTCGGAATAGGCAGAAGCGCTGCCGCCGGTAAGCTGCATACCAAAGCCGGGATTGAAATAATCCTGGTGGGCCGGAGCAGATTCTACCACGATCTTGCTCCAGTCGGCATCCATTTCATCGGCAATCAACTGGCTCATGGCCGTGTAGGTACCCTGGCCCATTTCAGAATGGTTGCATAAAATTTTGATGGAATTATCCGCATTGATGCGTATGAAAGCATTTGGCGCGCAGGTAGCAGGTGCAGGTGGTAAGCGTTTTAGTCCTTTGGCAAAAGCGGGCATATAAAAACTTAGCAAAAGTCCGCCACCGGTAAGGGCTCCGGCCTGTAAAAATTTGCGACGGCTTACGCTTGTAGTAGTATTATTCATGTGCATTCCCTCCAATAAGTTTTAGTTGGAACCTATGTTAAATAAGTATCGCTTAAAAATGAAGAAATTGTCTTTAAGGGTAGAGAGCAGTTGTTTGTGTACTCACAGAGGCGTCACCACTTGTCTAATTTATGCTTTTTTTGAGGTTGAAAAAAGTTTTTGCATCAAACAAATACTTACAGGTTTAAAGTAATTAACTTTTGAAGAAATATTACGTATATAATTGCTTTACAGAAAGAGAAACAAACATATAATATCATAAGAGATTTATTAATTTGAAAAAGCTTATACAGGACATTCTTTTTATACTTACAGCAAAAGAGCGGCGACAATTTTTTTTATCTGCTTCATTGGGACTATTTGTTAGTGTTGTGGATATTGTTTCGTTGGCATTATTATTTTATGTGATAGGGACATACAGCTCTGCTTACAAATTAGCAGGGGCTACTTTTTTATCCGGATTTACAGAAAGGCACCACCGTTTTTTTCCTGTGGCTATATTGCTCGTTGTTTTTTTGTTTAAAAGCGCAGCGGCATATAAACTATACCGTTACCAGAACAAGCTTGTCAGTCATGTAGTTTCGCGTATTTCGTCAGCTAATTTATACAAGCATATGTATGGAAAATTCTATAATCATATCAATATTGACTCATCAGTACTGATTAGGAGAATTCTTCATCAACCAATAGAATTTGGTAATTACATTTTGTCTGGGCTTCAACAGATAGTTACAGAAACGATGCTCATTATACTGTCCGTTATAGCTATCTGTATTTATGATGTAAAATTATTGCTGAGCATCAGTCTTGTAATGCTACCGGCAATAGTGGTTATCTCTTACATTACTAAAAAACGCCTTGCTGGTATAAAGACAAATATTAAAACTACAAACGAGAAAACATTACAAAACTTAAATGAAGCATTGAATGGTTTTGTAGAAAGTAATGTGTACAGGAAAAATGATTCTTTTATACATCGCTATACCTTGGTTAATACTCAGCTAAACAAATATGTGGCAGAAATACAGGTAATACAAGGATTACCTTCCCGCTTTTTTGAGTTGTTTGCAGTTATTGGCATAAGCGGCGTTATCGTTTTGTCTTTTGTAATGAACGATCCCGGAACGGTTCCGGTAGTAATAAAATTAGGGGCTTTTGCGGGTGCGGCCTATAAAATTATTCCAGGTATATCACGTATCATTAATCTAAAAAGTATTATTAATACTTATAGTTACATACTCAAAGATGCAGAACCTCCTTTACCTCAGGTCCATCATACATTAGTTAAACCAAATTGTATTCAAAACATACAAATAGACAATATTTCATTCTCATACAATAATAAAAAAGTACTTAAAAACTTTAGTACAGAAATTAACACTGGCAAGTTAACAGGTATTAAAGGTGATTCAGGTAAAGGAAAATCGACACTGGTACATCTGATTCTCGGCTTTCTTGACAATAATGAAGGAGATATTTTATTTAATGGCATAAAAACTACCTGTGATGAAAGAACAGTATACCAAGATAGGGTTGCCTATGTTAAACAGCAATCTTTAATTATGCACGAATCAATACTTGACAATATTGTACTTTTTGATGAAAACCACGATGTGAACAGGCTTAACACCGCAATTGAAGCTAGTGGATTAACGGATTTTGTCAGTCAATTTAAAAACGGCATACATCATGTTATTTCCGAAGATGGTAAAAACATAAGCGGCGGACAAAAACAAAGAATTGCTATTGCAAGGGCTTTATATAAAGATGCAGATTTAATTATACTTGATGAGCCTTTTAATGAGCTTGATGAAACTTCTGAATTAAAAATAATTCAGCATTTAAAGCAGCTTGCACAAGAAGGGAAAATGATTATACTGATTACACATAACAGTAAAAGTATTGGCTACTGCGATACTATAATTAACCTGAATGAAAAATAAAACATTATTCATTTTTTCCCCTGCATTTCCAGATGAAAAAGAATCTGGGTGGCTACCACCGGTACAGGTTTTTATCAGGGCGCTAAACAGAAATTTCCCTGAAATAAAACTCATTATTTTTTCATTTCAATATCCTTGTTATACGAAACAATATGCTTGGGAAGGTAATACTGTTATTCCCTTTAATGGCATGCATAAAAATAAATTTGAACGCCTTGTTATGTGGTTGCGCATAATAAGCACCTGTTATTTCAAACAAAAAAATCAAAACATAATTGGCATATTGAGTTTATGGTGCGGAGAATGTGCTTTTGTCGCAAAATATTGCGCAAAGCTTTTTTCTTTAAAGCATTTTTGCTGGATACTGGGACAGGATGCACGTAGCTTTAACACTTATGTAAAACGAATAAAGCCAAAAGCAGAAGTGCTTGTAGCTCTTTCTGATTTTTTAAGAGATGAGTTTTATCGTAGCCATAACATACAACCTGGTCATGTTATAACCAACGGAATTGATACCGGTATGTTTGGTGCGATGCCTTCAGTGAAGGATATCGATATAATTGGAGTAGGCTCTTTGAGCCCCCTTAAACAGTATAATATATTTATTGAGATAGTAGATGAAGCAAAAAAATATCTTCCTTCTATAAAAGCTATGCTATGTGGCGACGGCGAAGATGTGAAAAATATCCAGTTTATGATCAGGGAAAAGGATCTGTCAAAACATGTGGAATTAACAGGCCAACTTGAACAACGGCAAGCCATGGCAATGATGCAACGAACCAGGATATTTCTTCACCCTTCTTCATACGAAGGATTTGGTACCGTATGTATTGAAGCATTGTATGCCGGAGCTCACGTGATTAGCTTTTGTAAGCCCATGCATCATAATCTTAAGAACTGGCATGTTGTGTCAACCAAAGAGGAAATGCTTGAAAAAGTAATACAAATGCTTACTGATAAAAATCTTGTATTTGAACCTATATTAATCTATTCAATTGACGACAGTGCAAAAGAAATGATGAAATTATTTGATTACCCTTTTGATGAAAAAGAGATGAATGAAAGCAGCTCTACAGCTTTTTCAAAAACAAATAACGCTGTATAGCGCGTAAGACAATGATTATCTCCGAATTTACATTCTGCCAGCATACAGTTTCCGCAAGGCAGGTCTGATGAATGCAACAAAAAACTATGCTTCCCCAAAGGCGTTGCCCAGTCACTTCTGGTTGAACCAAATATGGCAAGGGTAGGAATGCCTGAAACCCATGCCATGTGCATCAAGCCAGAATCTTCCGATAAAACAAATTTTGTTTTTTGCAAAATAACAAATGCCTCCGCCGGTGAAGTTTTGTTTGTCAGATCTATCAGCGTATCACCGAGCTTATCTTTTAAATAAAGCGCTTTCTGTTTTATTGAATTAATACCAATCACCAGAAACTGGGTACCAGGAAAATCCCGTAGCCACAATCTTGCAAACTCAAGATAATTTTCCATAGCCCAATTTCGTGTAGCAAAAAAGCCTGCAGGATTTAACACTACTAATTCACTTTTACCATCCCATCCATTTGCCTTTATTAAAGCATCAACTGAAAATTGATTTTTTATAGAAAAGGCTGTAGCTGCGCAAATATTTGTTAAGCCTGTTGCTTCAATTGTTAGCCTTGTTCTTTCGCCTGCCGCCACCGGCGAAACCTTATCAAATTCGCTCCAGGCTTTTGGTGTTATCGCCTTCCTTACAATTTTACTTATTAGATTGTTTTGCAAATCAAGTACAACATCATATCTGCGAAGTAAAATTGCCGGCAACATTAATACAGAAATAATTAATTGTTTTTTGAAGTTTCTTTTACCTCCAATTGAATAGATTTTATTAAAAAGATTAAGGTTGCGGGGTATTGCATCAACTTCCCTGCGGGTTAACAAGTCAATTTTAGTTGAAGGAGGAAGCGTATTTCGCAAAGCCTGCAAATAAGGAAGTGTAATTACAAGATCTCCCATTGCCTGTAACCGTATAGCCAATATTCTTTTGGGGTATCGCTTCTTATCCCATTGTTTCGCAGGAATATTCATTTTTAGGTTTTTATCAAACAATTTGTTGACAATTATTTATTGGTTTACGTCGAAAGGTAATTTTAAGCCAGGAGAATATTTCCTTGTTTCGTTAACTAATAACTGTAAACTGCCGCGAACATATTTGCAACTATTGTTTAAAAATATCGGGTTGTAGAACTGTATTTCTTTTTCTTTCAAACTTAACTGGCTAAGCAAAGTTTGGTCAAATAAAACAATTTCCCCCTTTTTTAAAATCAATAAAATATCTTGCGGGTTGAGATTAAAAAAAGCATCTGCACCAGTCAAATTTTCTTTTCTTCTTGCAATTACAATATCTGCGTTCATGCCTTCTTTAAGTAGTCCTGTATTTTGAATATTCCACAAATCAGCAGGGGATTTGGTAAAAGCGGTGAACAGTTCTTCGTCTGTTAACAGTGCTGTTTTTCTAGCAATACGTAATTGTTCCCAGGTATTCCAGTTTGCAGACAAAGTTGAGTCTGTGCCGAAAACAATTTTCATATTCTTTTTTAACTCATTTATTGAGGCTGTAACTCCTAATAAAAATAAGTTTGAATCGGGGCACCAAATCAGGGCCTCAAAATTACCTGATTGTTTTGCAGTCATTGCTACGCCGTGAATGCCAATCAATTTTCTCTTAAAAAGATTCCATTTTATGAGACTGGTTATTTCATTGTTTGCTTTATCATTAGTTCCTTCTCCTATATGAATTACATAAGGCCATTTATTCGTAAACACTTTATTTAATTTTAGCTTCCAGTTATTCTCTAGTTGAATAGAGTGTAACATATTACACTCCTGGTATACTTGTATAGGAGCGTCTTGCACCGACACATAATTGCCGTGATGTACAACTGTAGTAACACCGTTCAACAAATTCTTGTATATGCCCCACATTGTACGCAGATGGCGGGGCACTTTTAATACCTCTTTGATTTCGTTTTTATTTATTGTATGTATATCATTACCCCATTCAGTATAATCTTCATACACTTTATTGCCAAGCTTTGGAAAAAGATTGAAATCGAGATGATCATGTGAATTGATTAATCCGGGAAATGCAATACAATTATCAAAATAAAGATGATGAGAGCCTGAAGAATTACTTTTTGGTTTAGCATCATTAAAATATATCAATCCATTATCAATTAAAATTGATTTTATTTTTTCATTAATTACCTCTACATCGTGGAGAAAAATCATTGCAGTAGTTTAAAAAAAATAATACCTCAAAAATTGAGAAGTAAGTTATAACTATATACGTAACATTTTAATCAAGGCAACCTATAGCTGATGTTAAGCCTTGAAGAAAATTTGAAAAAATATTAAATGACAGACCGGTACAAATATAAAAGTACATGTAAGCTTTTTTGTTATTCACCCGGTAATACATCTCACTGTGATGTGCATCGTATTTGTAGTATCAACTTGGTAAACCTGTTTTAGCTTTGTCTTCTAAAGAGAAGGACTCACTTTCTTTTTTCCTTGTAAAGCCCCGCTATAATAGGGGTTGTTATTAAAAAGAATTATCCTAAACAGCTTTATAGTTGTTTTCAGCATCAGCAAATTTCGTGTAACCGCAAATGACATTATATTACCTGTAAGTGACCATAAAAGGTAACTCTTCTTAATCATATTAAGCTGCTTTTTTCTTTTTCTAAAATAGTCAAGTGCAAGAACCCTTCTATAGTATTGCAAAGATGCAGATATGCGATTTTCAGGCGCATGATGATGGAATACAAAAGCAGTATTGCAAACATGAATGTGCGATAAAAATTCAGCAGCCACACCGTAATTGTCACCGATGCCATGCGCATCAAGCACTTCATCGTAAGGTGAATTAAGCAACCACTCACGCCTTATCATGGACGCACCTAAACCATAAATTGGGGTCAAAAAATACTCGCCGGAAAAATTTGTAATCACTGGCCATCCTGATTTAGCAATATAATTTCCTTTCTTTTTATAACGCCTTTTTATTTTTATTGTAAACCAACTATTAGGGCAGTCAATCTCACCCCAGATACTTAACCCGAAGATATATTTCCATAATAACTGAGATGTTGACTTTAATGAATATTTTGCTGTCCATTCTCCTGCCTCTCTTTGTAAGACAAGCCCGGAAACAGCGCCTGCTTCAGGATGATGATGAATATGGTTGAAAAGTTTTTGCAAATAATCTAATGGTACTTCTATGTCATCATCACAAAGAAAGATCCATTCGCCAGTTGCTTCATTTATACCACTATTTCTTTGAATGCAAACTGATTTTTCACTAACCAGATATTTTATGCATATTTTATTATCAATTTTAAAATCTTCAATTGTAACCCTGTCTTCGCCAGAATCCACAATAATAATTTCGTGAAGTGGATAATTTAAGTTGCTAAGATTTTTGAGTAATCGTAACAACCTTTCTTTGCGATTGCAGGTGGGTATTACCACACTCACAGTCAAATCAGTCAAAATTTCAGGTTGTTCCGCATGCATTAATACTACTGATATTTACGTAAATTTAAGCTGTAATGGTAAAAGTGGTTACTTGTTCAAGCATTTATTACTAGCAAATAAATAGGCTAGAATGAACTATTCAAGAATTTAGCAGTCACCATTTGCACTAAGAACAAATTCAGTTAAATAAGAGGCATAATTTTTCTAAGGCAACCTAATGACCGATAAAACGTATTTCTTAAGAATGAACATTCTTTTTACACATTCATATTTTCTTCGTTTTGATCCAAAGCAATGGAAAATGGGTCAACCCTATGCTCCACTGGGAACAATGTATGCTGCGGCTTTAATGCGAGATGAAGGACATAAGGTTGCAATGTTTGATACAATGTTTGCTGATACACCAACAGAAATACTACCCCATATTGAGCATGCATCCCCTGATATATTGGTGATTTATGATGATGGCTTTAACTATTTAACAAAAATGTGCCTCACCAATATGCGTGATGCAGCATTTGATATGATTAGGATGGCAAAGGAGAGGGGCTGTACCGTAATTATATCAAGCTCTGATTCAACTGATCATTATGAGAAATACCTGGAGAAAGGAGCAGACTTTGTTTTATTAGGCGAGGCCGAACTAACGCTTAAGCAAGTGGTGCAAAATCTATCTGCAAACGATTCCGATTATTTGTCTATACAAGGCCTTGCTTTCAGCCAGAATGGAAATATTATAAAAACTGTTGGGCGTGGTGTAATGAAAGATCTTGATGCGCTTCCATTTCCTGCATGGGATCTTATTGATTTAAACCCATACAGAAATATGTGGATGAAGACTGCAGGATATTTTTCTATTAACATGGGTACGACAAGGGGCTGCCCTTTTAAATGTAACTGGTGTGCCAAACCTATTTACGGCAACCGCTATAATTCACGATCACCGGAGAATGTTGTAGCAGAAATAAAAATGTTGAAGGCAAATTACAACTTCGATCATATTTGGTTTTGTGATGACATCTTCGGGTTAAAGCCCGGCTGGGTTAGCAGGTTTGCTGATCTTTTGGAGGAAGAAAATTTATCAGTTAAGTTTAAAATCCAATGTAGGGCAGATCTTCTTCTGCAGGAAAATTATATACGCGATCTTGCCCGTGCCGGTTGTGATAATATCTGGATGGGGGCTGAAAGCGGTTCTCAAAAGATTCTTGATGCAATGGACAAAGGCACAACGATTGAACAAATAGTTGAGTCTACAAGGCTGATAAAGAAGTGTGGTATGAAGCCTTCTTTCTTTATCCAGTTTGGTTACCCTGGAGAAACAAAAGAAGATATTGAAAAGACAATACGGATGATAAACACATTATTGCCCCATGAAATAGGCATATCTGTATCTTATCCTTTACCGGGAACAAAATTTTATGAGAATGTAAAAAACCAACTTGAGTATAAAGCGAATTGGACAGACTCTGATGAACTCGCATTAATGTTTAAAAATACGTATCAACCAGCTTTTTATAAGCAATTGCACAGGTACGTGCATAAGACTTATAGAAGGCATCTTGCTTTTCATCATATAAAAAATACTTTGCTTCATCCTGCATCGTTAAGGCTAAAGTCGTTGAAAAAAATGATTGCGATTGCTTATTACATACCGCTTGAATTGTTTGCGAAATATAAATTAAACAAACTGGAAAAAGCACAATAGTACCAAGTGAGAGAGAACACGTTTATATCATCTGCTGAGAAGCTTGCGGAAGAAGCTTTTAGCAAGCAGTCTGCAATTTTTGATACAATTTATCAGCCTAATATTATTATACAATACAAGCGGGAGCGTGTTTGGAAACACGTAGAAAAATATCTCTCACCCCAAAGTAATATTCTTGAGTTGAATAGTGGTACAGGAGAAGATGCCGTGCATTTTGCCGGCCAGCATCATCATGTACACGCGACTGATATTTCTACCGGTATGCAGGATATGCTTGCAAAAAAAGTAGCGTCTCTTCAACTCAGTAACGTAACCAATGAATTATGTTCTTTTTCATCTCTTGAAAATTTAAAAGCAAGAGGTCCTTATGATCTTATTTTTTCAAATTTCGCAGGACTCAATTGTACGGATGATCTTAAAAAAGTGCTTACCTCTTTTTCTCCTTTGTTAAAGCCTGGTGGTTATGTTACGCTTGTGATAATGCCAGGATTTTGTCTATGGGAAACAATGCTTGCTTTGAAAGGAAATTTTAAACTTGCTTTCAGAAGATTTAACAGTAAGAATGGCGTTCCGGCACATATTGAAGGTATACATTTTACTTGCTGGTATTATAAACCTTCTTTTATTATCGATTGTTTGAAGAATGATTTCAGACATATTTCAACAGAAGGCCTTTGTACAACTGTGCCGCCTTCTTACCTGGAAAATTTTCCGTTAAAGTACCCGCGAGCTTTTAAAAATTTAAAGTCGATAGAAGAAAAACTATGTAAGAGTGCTCCCTGGAAAAGTATTGGTGATTATTTTATTATAACACTTCAAAAGAAATAAATCTAACAGCATACCAGATGTTCGTTAGGCAACTTCCCGCGCCAGCCGCTTTTTTATCTCTGAAAGGGTCGCTTCAAATCTTTTTAAAATTTTTTGTTGAAGAAAGTCAGGCATTTGTTTACAGTAATGCTTATCTGCAAGATAGGCCCCAATCCGGCTGCCACCTTCCGTATAAAGATTTTTATCAAATAATTTTTTCCAACGTTTTTTAAAAAAAAGCATGATTGAACTATCCAATGCATTCCCTGCTTTATTATCTAAAATCCATTCTAAAAATTTGGTGAAAAGTTTTTTATTAGCAGGAAGGCAGTCATTCACTTTATTGTAATTCGGGAAAAAATTGCGATACCATTTGTTAACTTCAAAAAAACTGTTCATGGTAGCTACTCCTTCACATGGTATCAACGTAGCTGTTTCAATGGCGGTATAAAAATTTTTTTCAGGAATTTCAAGTGCTGTTTCGTCTATGTAATAGTTGAGGCATATCATAGATCTTTTATCAGCAGGTAACGTAATCCTGTAATAAAGATGAAGCAATGTCCTTGCTATCCATAAGCGATTTGCCTTCGTAACAATAAAGAGGTCAAGATCAGACTTATCGTTAGCGCAATTTTTAGAAAGAGAGCCTGAAATTCCAACACCTTTTACAAAAGGGAAAGAATATACAAATGAAGCAACTTTCCTGGCACG
>Ga0105237_10002941_pt1 | contig 20624 bp, 15 predicted proteins | sample KBSC24metaG_FD_81520 | JGI IMG/M metagenome (GOLD analysis project Ga0105237, IMG submission 81520) | Corn rhizosphere microbial communities from Kellogg Biological Station, Michigan, USA - KBS C2-4 metaG | ecosystem: Host-associated > Plants > Roots > Rhizosphere > Soil | place: Michigan, USA... | reverse complement strand
TTATCGTCGTATCCAAAAAGCGTATAAAATTTTTTGTTGCCATAAGTCTTCATTACAATACCATAGTAAATGGCTCCAATCCAGTGCCTGCCATCTCTTACGGAATCAGTAGGCGCTTCTGTAAACTCAGATTCATCAAGTAAAGGAAATAGTTTAAGTGATCCATCACTTGTTTTTATTTGAATGGCGCCACGTTGTCTAAAGTAATCTTCATCCTTTTGAAACTGCCATGTAAAAATGCGGAAGCTGCTGTCAGGCGCATAAATTTTTGAAACAGTTGCTACAGAATCAAAAGGAAATTCAAAAGAGTAAGGAACACGTAATGCCCTTACAAATGTTCTTGTAAAAGCGCTGTCAGCTTCAAAACGTTTTGATGCCTGCTCATCAAAAATCATTTTTTTGGAAAGCGGTTTAAGCGTATCCTCTACAAGCTGGAGTTTTTTAAGATTACCAGTACTTAATGGCTGTGCATTAACATAAACCATCAGAGGCAACAACAAGCAAAACAATATAATCTTTAGCATAATAAATGAGTGCTAAAGTACAACGTTTATGCCGTACAGGATTATTATAAAGAGAGTGTAAAAATTTTAGGATTTTATTGGGCATTGAGAGATTGTACAAAGCTGTTAAGGCTGTCAAAACGCTCATCAATCAATGGATGCGGGAAAGGAACTTCAGGATTTGTAGTGGAAAGAAATACCGTATGCATTCCCACATTTCTACCAAACTGCATATCCGTTAAACGGTTACCCACCATTATGCTTTTTTGAAAATCAATTTGCGGAAAATCTTTTTGCGCATGCAAAGCCATGCCCGATTGAGGCTTGCGGTAAGGGCTTTTATCATCAAGATCTGTAGCGAAATAAATTTTATCAATCCTGCCGCCATGGGCATTGATTTCTTTTAGCATGTAGGCATGAATATTATTAAGGTCCTCAACGGTCATCAAACCTTTGCCAATACCCTTCTGATTGGTGGCCATAACAATCAGGCCAAATAAATCATTAAGTTTTTTTACAGAATCTAAAACACCATCAAGAAATACAAATTCATCAACAGTAAAAATATAGCTGTTCTCTTTGTCAACATCAATAACGCCATCACGGTCAAGAAATAATGTCCATGTTTTGTCTACAGTAAGCGAACTCATATTATGCAGGTAAAAATTTTGAAATGGAATTAATGAACGCTGCAAACATATTCCATTCGGGGCTTACTTGCTGTTTAATTTTCTGTACAAATGATAGATAATGGCGTTTGAATGCGTCATAGTCTTCAGGAATGCCGATGTCTATAAAATAGCCGTTTTGTGGTAAGGCGAAAAAATGAAGCTGCTTAATATGTTGTTCCAGAAAATCTTTTTCAAAAGAAAATACTTCAGAAAAATTTATTTTATTAAAAGCTTCTATGTTTAGTAAATAAATACCACCGTTGATGAAGCCTTCGCTGCAATACTGCTTTTCTTTAAACATTGTAATTGCTCCGTCAACATTTGTTTCAATGCTTCCATAGCGGGAAAAGTCTTTCATCTCTTTTAATGCAATACTGCAATGCGATTGACTGTTGAAATGAAAAGATGAAAGAGTAGAAAGATTCACATCAAAAAGTGTATCACCATTTACAATCAGTGCATTTCTTTCTGTCGCTTTCGTGCAGGCAAGTTTAATAGCACCTCCTGTGCCTAATGGCTCTTGTTCAACAACGTATGATTTGTTTAAACTTCCGTAATGCTCATCAAGATGTTGAATAATGACTTCACTTTTATAACCAAGCGAAAAAATAAATTTTGTGATGCCTTCTTTTTGAAGATAAGCCAATACAAAATCAATGAAGGGTATATCATTAACAGGAGCCATGCACTTAGGGAGTTCCGGCACTGCTGAACGCAGCCTTGTGCCTAAACCGCCTGCCAGTATGATTGCTTCTTTAACTTTCATTGGTGAATGGTCAATGGTGAGTAGTGAATTGCGGGTGGTGAATAGTAAGTAGGAAGAGGGGATGTTGTCTGTAACTCATATCTCTTGTTGTTCGTGATTAACATTGAGCTGTCCATGTGGCCAGACCGCTTTTACTGAAACGATAATGCTTTATTTCACCACCAAAAGTATTAAGCGTGTCCATTACTTTATAACGGGTATTGCCAGGGCAATAAAAAATCATGAAGCCACCACCACCTGCGCCACTTATTTTGCCGCCAGTTGCACCAGCTTTCTTTGCCGCTGCATATATAGATTCAATCTTATCGTTACTGATGTTATGCGCCATGCTTCTTTTTTGCTCAAAGCCATAATTTAGTATTTCACCCATTTCATGCAGCTTGCCTTTTAGCAAGGCTTCTTTCATCATTCTTGCCTGCTCCTTTAAGTGATGCATTGCTTCAAGCGATTTCTCATTGTTTTCTTTTACATTACGCTGTTGCTCTTTGATAATGTTGGCAGATTCACGACTGTCAGATGTAAAATATAAAACAATATTATTTTCAAGTTCATTCAAATATTCCTGTCTTATGCGTAAAGGGTTTACGATTACTTTATCATCAGCATAAAATTCCATATAATTTACACCGCCAAACATTGCTGCGTACTGGTCTTGCTTACCACCTGCAAGTTTTAAATCGTTTCTTTCTATTTCATAAGCATAATGCGCAATATCATAATCACCGAGCGGAAGCTTTAGCATTTCAACAAAAGCGCCAATGATGGCAATGACCAATGTTGAAGAAGTGCCCAATCCACTGCCCGCGGGTGCATCAACATAAGTAGAAAGTCTTAAGCCTTTTTGTGGCACACCAAAATCTTTTTGGATTCTGTTATAAACACCTTTCAGCAGGTTAAGCTTGCCATCAACAGGTAACTCATTAATTGAGTCGAACTGCTGTTCTTCGTGGCGATCAAGCGCCTGTATAATAATGTTGTTTTCCTTCAGCGGTTCTATGCTTGCATGCGCATACAAAGTAATGGTTGCATTTAAAATGGCACCGCCATATACATCACTGTATGGACTAACATCTGTGCCTCCGCCCGCAAGGCCAATTCTTAAAGGTGCACGGCTTCTGTATATCATGGATATTTTATTAAAGAAAGCGTAAGTTAATTCTAAACAAAATAGCAAGTATGTTTTGCAATGATTAACAATGAAGCGGGCTGCAAGTTTAATTATTTTTTTATGGTACCGGCGGTAGTACTACTATGATACATCCGTTGCGTCGCACACTTTTACATTTGGATTCTTTATTCAACAAGGTGAAACAGCCTGAACAATTTTCTACTGTTTAAAACAGAAAAGATAAAACAACATGTTGCTATGCGTGGCGTCTTCACCACGCATGTTTATTCTATCGCCTCCGGCGATGTTTTTCAAAGTCAGAGACTTCGTAGAGCTATTACATAATCCTTTGATATCAAGGGCATCGAAGCTCAATTACTGCCGGTACACTTTGGCTAAAGCCAATGACAGCCTGAAATTCATTAACCCAAGGCTTAAGCCTTGGGTTAATAGAACAAATGACCTGGCTTTAGCCGAAGTGTACTATCAATAATAACAAGCTTAAACTTAGAAAACCTGTTGCACCACGCTGAATAGAGAATCCAACCGGAGAAGTGTGCGACGCAACGATTGTACAATAGTAGCACTATAGCTAAGTACCTGATAAAACTACTTCACTTGCGAAACAAGTTGTGTAATTGAATCAACCAGTAAATGCCAGCTATATTTCTTTTTTTCTTCACGCAGATGAGGCAGGAAATAGTCTTCACCTAGTTCATATAAACGCAGAATTTTTGCTGCGATATCATCAGCATTTGGTTCAGCAACAAGGCCCGCTTTCTCATGAGGCACAAAGGAAGGAAGGCCGCCAACGTTGGTGACCAACATGGGCTTTTCAAAATGATAGGCGAGTGGCGTAACTCCGCTTTGGGTGGCGCTTCTGTAAGGTTGAATAATAAAATCAGCAGCGCTTAAATAATATTTTACTTCACTATCAGGAATAAAATCTGTTTTTAAAATAAGTTGATTTTTGATTTGTAATTTTTGTATCTGCTGCTCGTATGTTTCTTTATCGCCATAAAACTCTCCGGCAATCATCAGCTTAATACCAGATGCTTTTACCTTCTCATTGGCCATCGCATCAAGCAGCATGTCGAGGCCTTTGTACTTTCTTATAAAGCCGAAGAATAAAATGATTTTATCATTTACATCTAAACCAAGATGCTGCCTTGCAAATGTTTTTTCAAGCTGCTCACCAAAATTGTCATATAGTGGATGCAATTCCAGTTTTGCAGGCTTCTGGGTAAATGTTCTTAAATCAGTAAGTACTTTTTCACTTAACGTTATAAAAGCATCTACAGGCTTAATAAAATATTTTGTGAAGCTTGTGTCTCCGGGCCTTTTTTCATGAGGTATTACATTGTCTGCAATGCAGATAATTTTTGTGTGCTTGTTCTTTTTAATGATACGAAGAATGGTGCCTAAAGCTGGTCCCATCAATGGCAGCCAATATCTAACAACAACAATTGAAGGACGAAGTCTTTTTATCTCGTTGCCGACCTTTACCCAGTTAAGTGGATTGATTGAGTTAATGCAGACTTTTATGTTTAGATCCTTTGGGGCAGGCTCTGTTGAATATTGCGTTGTACCTGGAAATAAGAAAGAAGGATACTGCAAAGAAAAAGTGTAGATAGTTGTATCGAAACCTTGCAACATAAATTGCCTGGCCAATCTTTCATTAAAGGTTGCAATACCACCACCGCGTAATGGATGGGCTGAACCGATAATGATTATTTTGTTGTTCATACAGGTTAGTCAATGCCGAGTTTTCTTTCAACCAAGTAAAAATTTCTGCCCGGTGAATTTCTTGAAATAAGTTCCCCTATAAAACCAGCAAGAAATAATTGCGAACCAATAATCATTAACGTTAACGCAATATAAAAAGGCGGACGATTACTAAGGCCCGAATCAGGATACATTAAACGTGTGATAACAAGGTAAAGTACAAGTGCAAAACCAAGCAGAAAACATAACGTGCCCCACAATCCAAAAAAATGCATGGGCCTTTTGCCATACTTGCCAACAAATGTAATGGAGGCAAGGTCAAGAAAGCCGTTCACAAAACGTTCCCATCCGAACTTGGTAGTGCCATACTTGCGGGCACGATGCTCCACTACTTTTTCACCAATCTTTTTAAAGCCGGCCCACTTGGCAAGCACGGGAATGTAACGATGCATTTCACCATATACTTCGATGCTCTTTACCACTTTTTTACGATAGGCTTTAAGGCCGCAATTAAAATCGTGTAAGTAGATTTTGGAAACTCGCCTTGTTGCCCAGTTAAAAAATTTGGAAGGGATATTTTTAGTGAGTGTATTATCGAACCGTTTCTTCTTCCAACCGCTTACCATATCAAAACCATCTTCAATAATCATCTTGCGGAGATCAGGTATTTCATCGGGTGAATCCTGTAAGTCTGCATCCATGGTAATAACTACATCGCCTTTAGCTGCTTTAAAACCTTCGTTCAAAGCTGCGGATTTGCCATAGTTACGTTGAAACCTGATTCCTTTAATGTTGTTGTTTTGTGCAGACAGATTTTCAATCACATTCCAGCTATTGTCTGTGCTTCCATCATCCACCAAAATTATTTCATAGGAATAATTGTTTTCATTCACTACACGTGTAATCCATGCCGTTAATTCCGGCAAAGATTCATCTTCATTCAATAAAGGCACTACGATTGATACATCCATGCTTAACTATTACAAAGGTTGTTGGTTAAAGGGATTTTGAGGATTCTTTTTAGCAACCCCGGCACCTATCGCAGAAGCGATTGCACCAATGATTGCGAAGAAAATAAGTATGGCACCCATGGCTAATGGAACGGCAAATTTTCTGCCTATTGCCAGACCTTGCTCAATCTGCTCCTCACTCATTTTTCCTTGCTGTTCCATATTCTTTCTTGCTTCTTCTAATCCTTTTTCAAGCATATCCGGAAACAAAAATTTCATTGAGATAAAAGTATACACGCAAATCAGTGCAGTAACAACTGCAGTGGTTTTAAAGCCATGTGCAAAAACGTTACCAAAAGTTACATTGCCGTTCATTTGTTTTGCATATAAGATACAACTCCATATTATTCCACCTAATAAAATAATATATTGAACCGCAGTTAAAGATTTGTTTTGCAGTTGACCAGTGAAATAAATAATAAGACCAAAAACAATTAATAAAAGCGTTATAATAATTCCTTTGGTAACAGGAGTTAATACTTTTTGTTCCATCTAATGATTATTGATTAATAAAGATATTTCCTTTATTGATTATACCTGTTACAGCACCGTTAAGCTGTTGATTAAAGAATGGTGAATTTGCTGATTTGCTCTTATTATTTTCCTTCGTGAGCAATGTATTGCCTTTAGGATTAAACAAGGTAAGCTGAGCATTTGCGCCTTCTTTAATTGTTGCTTGCTCAAGATTGAAAATATTTCTTGCATTAATAGACAACAGTTTTGTGATAGCTTCATTGCTAAGTTCAGGAATAGCTGTCAGTAAGGCTGCATAAGTGGTTTGTAAACCAATCATGCCATTTTTTGCATATTCAAATTCGCAAACTTTATTATCCCAGTCTTGTGGCAAATGATGTGAAGCAACACAATCCACCCAGCCACTTTTAACAGCGTCTCTTAACGCTTGCCTGTCAGCCTTTGAACGCAGCGGGGGATTTACTTTTAAGTTTGTATCGTAAGAGGCAATGTCTTCATCACAGAAATATAAATGATAAGGTGTAACAGAGCAGGTAACGTTTAATCCAGCATCTTTTGCCCTTTTGATATACTCTAATGATTTGGCAGTTGTTACTCCGGTAAAGTGAAGCTTTGAATCAGCATATCTTGCAAGCTTAATATCCCTTGCAACAATAAGTTCTTCTGCGATAGCAGGAATGCCTGGTAAACCAAGCCTTGTAGAGATAATGCCCTCATTAATTAATCCATGCTGACCAATACTTTTATCCATAGGTACCTGCACTACAACGCCGTCAAAAGCTTTCACGTATTGAAGCGCTTTTAACAGAAGTCCTGCTGATTGTACGGGAAGTGTACCATCACTGAAAGCTGCTGCGCCACTGGCATACATATCATACATCTCGGCAAGTTCTTTGCCTTCGCAACCCTTTGTAATAGCTCCCAGCGGTGCAATATTTACAGGTAGTGACTTAGACTTTTGTACGATATACTCAACTTGTGTTTTACTCTGGACTACAGGAAGAGTATTTGGTAAAACAAATACATTGGTATAACCACCTGAAGCGGCTGCATTCGCACCTGTTTCCAATGTTTCCTTAAACTCCAGTCCAGGATCTCCAAAGTTTGAAAAAACATCAACCCAGCCCGGAGAAACAATCAATCCGTCTTGCTCAATTATTTCGGTGTTTGTAGTTTCAATAATGTCTTCAATGCGTTGAATGATACCATTGGAAATTAAAATATCTTTTACTGAATTGTTAAACGCAGAAACCGGATCAGCAATGGTTACCTTTCTGAGCAGAATATTCATGAGAGGCTTTATAAAATTTGGCGCAATATAGGTTGATTTTTGTAAAAAGCCTTTACATTTGCAACCCGCTGAAAATCGGAGGTCTTGTAAAAGGCATTCATTATCAGCGAACCGGTTTCGGGTGGTGGCGCAGCCCGGTAGCGTATCTGCATGGGGTGCAGGGGGTCGCTGGTTCGAATCCAGTCCACCCGACTTGACAGGACAAAGTAGATGAATTTCTGCTTTGTCCTTTTTTATTGTATTCTATTACACTGTTTATCAGGCAGATATACTTAGCTGTTTTATTCGCTCTTCCGGTTCGAGGTGCACTATTTTCATTTTTTTTCGAACATCGAACTAATAATCATTTCTTTTCGCCACCAGCCTCCTCATATACAGTTTCCAGGTTTAACAAGGTATCGATGCCACGACTCAGCCAGTTTTTATGTTGACATCATTGAGTTCAATCCTATCAATGCTATTAAAGCGAGATTATTTGCATTAATTTTTCTTTTTCAATAACTCAATTTCATTCATTAATGCCTCCAGTTTTTTATTGAAGTTTTTTATTTTCTCGCTCTGTTCATCAATTGTAGCTTGTTGTTGTTTAATTATTTTGCTCAACTCCTGTGTGGCAGAAATATTTAAGGTAGTAAGCCCTTCATAATCTACAGTACCAAAATCATTTACCTGCTCACCATATACAAATAAATGATCACTTAAATTTTCAGCTTTTACTTCCACATCAAAATCAGATAAAACATTTATTACCTGCAATTTCGCTTCTCCTTTTTGAGAATATACTTTTAACAGTTTTGCATTTTTGCTGATGTTATGCGCTTTATTAAAATGAAACACATAACTACTATCAGTCTTTATTATTTTATCAGTTTGTAAATAAGTGTTAGGGATAAAATTAACCTGCGTGTTTACCACTTGTGGATATACTTCTTCCAGTTGCTGAGCTACAACTTTTTTAAATTTTTTATTCCCATAGGTCACCTTATCCTTCATGGCATAATCGGTAATTTTTATTTTATCAAGTGTGTTCAAATCACTTTGTGTATTGGTTTCACCAATAATATCCTTTATCCTAGCGTCTGAAAAAGCATAGTATGTGACTGCTTCTACTGACCCATGTACATATAATGCAACGAAAGACTCTGAGCCTACTGCATCTAATTTTGGGCCTCCACCACCAAAAGTAAATTCATCTTGTGCAGAATTGCCAGAACCATATGATGTTGCTGTACTTATTTCTAAAGGATAATCAGGCGTATTTGTATTGATACCAACATGTCCATCACCGTTATTAGGCATTAAATAAATATTTTTTGTTGATTGTATATTCAAAGGAGTATTTGTAAGGAAATTTGAATAGCCGGCGTATTGATTCATCACTGTTACATTTGTTCCGAAACCAAGAGCTAGTTGATTACCACCATAATTAGCATTCGTATAGGTGCCAACCTGTAAAAAATTAGTAGGGGTTGATGTGCCTATTCCTACATAGCCATTACCAGCCACACATAAATTCCTTTTATCAATTCCACCAACAGATATTTCAAATGCATCACTCGGTTGTATTTCCATGCGATTGGTATAACGGGAAAAAAGAGCCGTTTGCCCACCTATACCTTCCGTTAAATTAAACTGTGCGTTACCCGTTCCATGGACATCTAAATTATAAGCTGGAGTTGTTGTTCCAATACCAACATGTCCATCTCCTCCGTTTGGCATAAGTGAAAAGCCGACGCTCGAATACCACGTAGAAGTACCGGGATATTGATTGAATGACATGCCTTGTACACCATTGCCAATTGCAAGATGATTGCCACTAAACCCAGGAGCATTACCAATTTGAAATAAATTATTCGGTGTTTTAGTGCCAATGCCCACATTTTGCGCATTCACCATTTGAACCCAGCAAATAAAAGCCATTAATAAGGTGATATTTTTTTTCACTGCATTTATTTCTTTAATGATGAAAAATATTTTCTAAACTGTTGAATGATGATGGACGGTTTATTTTACAACTATGCCGTATACATATTGTGCACCCGGAAGCACATTAAAACCCCCGTTTTTCCAATAGCCGGTTCCCTGGCCTATCGTAGTGCCCGCTATGTATATGTCCGACCCGTTTCCCGTTATTGAAAAAGCTGGCTCGGATATGCCGTTGCCGGGCGTGGTTGTAGTTAAATCATACATAGTTCCGTTCTTCCAGTATTTGGCCAGGTTCCGCACTTCCCCGGATACATAAACATCTCCGGCAGATGATACATAAATAGATTCGGGCGTACAATTAGAAGAAGTAGTATTGATATTCAGAGGAACAGCTATTCCGTTTTTCCAATAATATGCACTTGTAGCGTTTCCCTGGATAAAACCTGCCAGGTACACATCATTCCCTGAAACAAAAACGCTTTTGGCCTCGGCCACAGTAGTACCATCGGTTAAAGCAAAGGGCGCACCATTCTTCCAGTAAGTTACTACCTGGTTTCCGGTAAAGGGTGCCTGTGAGCCGGCCAAATAAACATCACTTCCGGATACGAATACTGAATAAAGGGTTCCTCCGCTAGCGGACAGTCCTGGATTGATATTACCAGTACTTAATGACACGGTTAGCGGTATGCTATTCTTCCAACAGCGGGGAAGTGCATTTGCGCCATTGATCATATCATAACCGCATATATATACATCCGTTCCACCTAAAAAGATAGATTTAGCCCTGCCACCGTTATGCCCGGCTGTCATTGGGAGGCTTACCCCCACTCCATTTTTCCAATATTTAGGTCCATTTGCATCTGCGCCGGCGATATAGATATCTGTTCCATCAACAGAAATAGCATTAGCCTCAAGACAATCAGAAGGCATATTTGTACGGACGCCATTTACCCAATATGCCGGGCCGGCATTGCTTCTGCCTACCACATATATATTCTGCGGAGCCGTATAGGTAAATACAGGTCCGGTGGCTTTGCCGTCAATTGTAGTAACCGTTACAACGCCTGTAGTGCCGGCTGATGGCGGCACTACCGTGAGCGCCGTGGCAGTAGCAGTTTGCACGGTAGCAGCCGTGCCGTTAAATTTTACTGTATTATCTGTTGGTGTCGTTTTAAAATTGGTTCCGTTAATGGTAACCACCGTACTTGCCGGGCCTGATATCGGGCTGATTGATGTGATGGTTGGCGGCGGTGGCGCTACAATGTAAGTAAACGTTGGGCCACTTGCGCTGCCATTTATCGTGCTCACACTCATCGTGCCGGTTGTGCCTGCTGCAGGTGCATTTACAACCAGTGTAGTAGCAGTGGCGCTGGTAACGTTTGTTGCCACTCCATTAAACTTAACCGTGTTATCGGCAGGCGTTGTACTGAAATTGGTTCCTGTTATGGTAACTGTTGTTCCGGCCATACCAGATGCCGGGCTGATAGCAGAAATGGCAGGTAGCATTAGAAGAACCGGATTTTTTTTGCAGCCTGCTGCAAACAGCAAACATATAATTGCAGCTAAGGATGTTACTAAGTTATTGTGTTTCATATTTCAGGCTTATTTCATCGCCTTCACCAAACCTACCCTTAGGTTATTTCTTTTAAAAGACAGAATCGCTGAACTGCAAAACAAATCGCTCAATAACATAATCTGTTTTATGACTTATATTTGAATACTGCATTTTAATTTTTTAAACCTGCTCTTTGGATGATAAAAAAAATAACCTGCCTTGTTGTTGATGATGACGAAATAGATAGGCTTATTATCTTATCCTTTTTAAAAGATTATCCGTTGGTGGAGGTCGCAGGATATTATGATTCCCCCGTCGCAGCATTGGCTGCTGCACAAAATAAACTACCTGATGTTTTATTCCTTGATATTGATATGCCCGGTATGAGCGGCATCGAGCTTAGAAAACAATTGCAACAGGTGCCGGCCTGTGTTTTTATAACTGCTTACCCTGATTATGCGGTGGAAAGTTTTGAAGTGGCGGCGTTCGATTTTTTGGTGAAACCTTTTTCTGCAAAACGGTTTGCCATAACACTGGAAAGGCTGCGGGAATATATTGGCATCCGCCATAAATCTGAATTATTAAACCATACACTTGGGGCGGATACTATTTTTATTAAAGACGGCCACAACCAGGTAAAACTGCAGTTGCATGAAATTATTTATTTAGAAGCATTGAAAGACTATACGCGCATCATCACCCCCAACCATAAATATGCAGTGCTATCTCCATTGGGGAGCCTGATAAAAGAAAAAACATTCAGCAGCTTTGTGCGCATACACCGCAGTTATGCCGTGCAAAAACATTTCATAAAAAAAATAAACTCGGGAGAAGTAATGGTAGGTAATATTACACTGCCGGTGGGCAGGAGTTATAAGGAAGGATTAAAGAACATTGAACTATAACCACAGATGAGGATATATTTATTGTTATTTGTTTTATTGTACAATACAAATGCTTTTGCCCAACAAAAAGGACAGATGTTGACAGATGCTTTGCAAGCAAAGCCGTCGCAGGCACAAAAAGATACAATAAAAACAAATCTTTTAAATAAGTTAAGAATTAACGGAAAGTTTGATTCCGCATTGAACATAAATACTACTGTATTGGCGTATTCTATAAAACGAAAAGATACACTTGGCCAAGTCATGGCATACAATAATTTAGGCGACATTGCCAGTACAAAAAGTGATTACATTACCGCGGCCGATTATTATTATACATCATTAAAACTTGGGGAAGCAAAAAATGATTATCCTATTATGGGTGAGGCATATGTAAGGTTATCCAAGGTTTATGAATCTCAAGAAAACTATTTAAAGTCACTTGACTATGCAAAAAAATCATTAGCATGTTATGAATTAGTGAATGAAAAAGAAGAATATGCCTATCCGTTATATTGGATAAGTTGCTCATTTTTGAATTTAGGTAAATGTGATTCGGGGTTTTACTACGCTAATAAATCGCTTTTTTGGGCTCGAAAGTATGATAATAAGATGAATGAAGCACTTGCCTTATTTACAATAGGTGAATACTATGAATGCATTGGAGATCATTATAGTGCTATTAGATATTCATTGGACTCAAAAAAAATATGGGGTGAACCTGATTCCCGCAATGATGATGCAATATATAATGAAGGGTATTTGGGAATTTATTATTTGCAACTTGCTAAAACCGAAAAAAAAGAAAAAGTACCGCGTCTATTTCAAAATCTATCTAAAAATGAATTATTAAGCATTGCAACAAATTATTTGGAAACGGCCATTCGAAAAAGCAACCTTACCGGAAACAAGGATTTTCAGTCAGAATTTCAGCGTTATCTAGCCGAAACCGAGGCAATAAAAGGTAAATACAAGGAGGCTTACTTAAATTACAAAAGCCATGCGGAAATAAAAGATTCTATCTTCACACAAGAAAACAAAAACAAGATAGCCGCCATTGAAAACCAGCGTGCCATTGATTCCAAGAACAAGGAGATTGAAAACCAGGAACTACAAATAAGCAGCCAGCGCAAGCAAAAAATATTTTTTATCGGCGCCCTGTTTTTATTAGCCGTTATTGGGGGATTGCTGTACCGGCAAAATATTGCACGCAAAAAAACAAACACCACTCTGCTGCAATTGAATAATGAATTGAACGAAGCAAATAAAGTAAAAGCAAAATTTTTTGGTATCCTCAGCCACGACCTTCGCAGCCCTATTGCTAATCTCATAAATTTTCTCAGGCTTCAAAAAAGAGAACCAGGTTTATTATCTGAACAGCAAGTGCGTGAACGCGAACAAAAAATTGAGTCATCAGCAACATCACTTTTAGAAACTATGGAAGCTATGCTGCTTTGGAGCAAAGGACAGATGGCAAATTATAAACCGGAAATGAAAAAAGTTGAAGTAAACAGCCTGTTTGAATACCTGCAAAGATTTTTTTCTGCAACACCCTCCATTCATTTGTCATTTTCAAACCCACAAAATCTTTCAGTAATTACAGATGAAAATTATTTGCAAACCATTATGCACAATCTTACCGCTAATGCGATCAAGGCATTGGATAATACTAGCAATGGCTCTATTGAATGGAAGGCATTTGAACAAAATGAAAAGACCATTCTATCTATTGCTGATAATGGACCAGGCATAACCAACAATCAACTAGAAGCATTGTATGATGAAACAGCCAGTAGCGGCACAAGGCATGGACTGGGGCTGCACATCATAAGAGACCTTGCAAAGACGATCGGATGCTCTGTTATTTTACAGCCGCAAATAAAAACGGGTGCTACATTTGTTTTGAGTATATATTAAAACCTGCTCAAAAAACTAAGCCTTGCAACGTTTCCTTTTTTGTAGGTTTCCTGAGAATAGGATAGTATATAATCTTTTCAACCTGAGAGTGTGGGCTAAAATCTTTACAAAATTCATCGAAGTGAAAATCTGCAAGTAAGACATTTTTTTCAGAGAAAGTGGGAAGTTTCTAACTAATTCTTTGTGCTCATTTTTAATTCGGTCCATGACACCGGCATAGGAAAACTGGTTTTTAAATTCTTGTTTCATGATAATTGGATTAAGTAAAAAAGGAGGTGGATTTGTCAGAAAAGCTACAATAGAAATTTCAGCATCTTTAACCAGATGCACGAAACAACTATAAGCCATATAAAGTTTACACTGGCCGCGAGCCATATGGCGAAGATTTACAAGGGCATAAGCTTGAATCAAAAAATCATAAAATTTAAAATTGAATCATGATGGAGAAAGGAGATTATTTGAGATAGGATAAAACTGACTACTGGCAAAAATGATCGGAGCCCCTTCTTCGACTAATGGAATCCATGTAGGAATTCCTTTGTGAGAAAATCAGGATGTCTGCAATTGATAGAAGGAATCTTTTCAAAGCTGTCTAAATAATTTTCGGTTGTATTTTACTGGTATGACCTAACGCCTTTTTAACTGGTATACTTTTAATGAACCTTTGTTCTGTCCGGCAACCAACAAATAATTTCCATTAGCACTTTTCAATTTAGCAAGCCCTTTGCCATTGCCTGGAATATAAATCCCACTTTGCCTGATAGTAAGTGGATCGAATTTGCCCTTTCCGTTACCCTTTAAAACCAGGCCGTTCAACGCATCGTAACGTCCATTCGCAGGATCGGTTCCAAAATCATTCGTATTAATGCAAACATCCAGGTTTCCATCTTTATCGAAATCATCGGCTACCATGGCATTGATTGCAGAGAACTGCGCAACAGCAGGCAGCGGTTCCAGGCTAAAATTCCCATTACCGTTATTTCTTACAAACGAACTGGTTAAATAATTGGCTGTGTATTTTATCGAATTTTTAAGTTCTTCCTGTGTAAAAAGTTTATCGAAAGACGCCTTTCCAAAATCTGCGTAAGTGAGAAATCTTTTTTTAATGAAAGGTAGCTGGTCGATCACATCATCCCTGTTATAAGCAGTGAATTCTTTTAACACTCCACCTGGTTTGTCTTTTAGGTAGAGTGTGATTACACACTGCATGGTACCCTGGTTGTAAAAATCGTTCGCATAAACGGCGATCGGGTATTTATCGCTTGCTTTGTAAAATGAATTTCCGCCAAGATTTCCGACGATATAATCGTCATCGCCATCGTTGTCAAAATCGCCTTTAGTGATATTGGTCCACCATCCGGGTTTATCCTTTACTCCTGAGCCGGGCGTTATATCAATCAACTTTCCCCGATCATTTTTCAAGAATTTCAGCGGCATCCATTCGCCCGTAATCACAATGTCCTGCCAGCCATCATTGTCAAAATCAGACCATACCGCATCGCATACCATGCCTATATTTGTCAAGCCTCCTCCTACCTGTGAAGTAACATCCGTAAATTTTACTTTCCCATTTTTACTGTCATTTCTTAACAAACTGCTGGACACAGGTTTTGGGTAGTTCCAGGGATAACAACGCCCGCCAATAAAGAGGTCCAGGTCGCCATCCTTATCAAAATCCGCGACCCTCACACAGGATTTACTGGTATGGTTTTCGGGAAGTGCTGAAGGATCTTCTGTAAAATTTCCGTTCCCGTCGTTTATCATTAATTTATCCTGATAAGCTGCGGAACCGGGTGCGACCTCGTTGCTTCCGCAGGCAATATACATGTCAAGATCTTTATCGCCATCCGCATCGAACAACGCAATGCTGACAGCTTCCCAATCTTTTTTGTCCTCGGATGAAAGCAGACTTTTCTGGATAAATTTCCCTGATGCCTGTTGAAAGAGTAAAACAGGACCATTGCCAAATGATCCGCCAATTACAATATCCTCGAGACCGTCGTTATTAATATCGCCTGTAGCCAATGCTGGTGTATACTCGGATAATTTATGGGGAATCAGTTTCTGAATATTAAAGTCGATGAAGTCTTTTTCATTGTGTACGTAATGAATATCCACAGCATTCGTAACGTCTTTGAACAAAGCATTGTCTGCAACAACGGGCCGGGTCCAATCATAAGATGCTCTGGCGTTTTTCTGTTCAAGATTCAGAGTTTGTCCGGCCGGTATATCCGTTACCGTCTGCTTTTTATTGTCGGGCCAGATTACTACTACTGAATCGACCTTTGAAACAGTACCCAGGCCGAAATGTAGTTGGGGCTGGATGGTCGACAAAAATCCGCGGTAGGGCGTGTGTTCGATTACCTGGTGTCCCCCCCCGTACCAGACTTCTACCCATGCCCCGATACCCTGGCGATTTAAGGAATCACCTGTCAATTTCACTGATAAGAATTGGGCGTTATTCCCGTTTTTTTCAACCGCTTTATTCTGGTAGATGAATGCTTTGTCATTGATATTACTGATCACCATATCAAGGTCGCCGTCATTATCCAGGTCGGCATAAGCTGCGCCATTTGAAAAAGACAGTTCGTTCAATCCCCAATCACCGGTAACGTTGGTAAAACGAACATTGCCATTATTTCTGAACGCATAGTTTTTGATCTTCACCTCGGGTATGGCTTTCAAAACTTCGCGCTTGCTTTTGGTGGCGAAGGATTTTTCCCTGAACGCCATGAAATCATGATCCGTCAGATCTTTGGGAAAACCGTTGGTGATGATTATATCTCTCAGGCCATCGTTGTCAAAATCCTGAACGATCGGTGCCCAACTCCAGTCGGTAGACGAAATACCGGCATAAAATCCCACATCGCTGAATACCGGGTCACCTATTGAGTCGTTGACGCCCAGGCGCGGGCCCTGGTTCAGTTGCAGCGTATTGCGCACATACTGGTATTGATAGCCGTAAAGATCATTGTTTTGGTAATCCAGGTATTTATAGCCCGACATCAGTATTTTTTTCCTGTAATTATCCTCAGGATCCATATCCATTTCTATAAGATCGGCCAACCCGTCATTATTGATATCAATCACATCAGAGCCCATCCCGTTTGCGGAAGTGTGTTTGAAATAGTCGGCAGCCTTGTTGGTAAAAGTGCCGTCGTGGTTATTGATATAGAGAATATCGTTCGATAAAAAATCATTGGCTACAAAAATGTCCTTCCAGCCATCACGGTTAAAATCGGCGATACAGGCACTGTGGCCGTATCCTTCAATGGTAATTCCGGCGGCTTTGGAAACATTTGTAAAAAAAGGATGACCAAGCGAATCGCTCCGGTCATTGCGGTATAAACGGCCGGTACTGGGCCATGAACCATCCGTAATTGGTTTGCGATATACTGACGGGTTTTCATTCTCGACAATTTCATTTACGGTGATGTATACATCGAGGTCGCCATCATTGTCATAATCGAAAAAAGAGGCCATAGTTGAATAGGAATCATCATCCAACCCATATTCTGCAGCCATCTCCTTAAACACGGGAACGCCATCGGTATTGTTTCCCTGGTTTATGTACAACAAATTTTTGCGTCTTTCGCCGCTGGAATAAATGGTGGCGCAAACATACATATCCAGCCGTCCATCATTGTTGATGTCTACAAGGGCCACACCGCGGCACCATTTGCCATTGCCATCCACTTTTGCCACAGACGTAACGTCGCGAAATTTAAAGTCGCCCTGGTTAAGGTATAGCCTGCAAGGCACCTGGTTGCCGGCGAAATAAATATCCATCAACCCATCGCCGTTAAAATCACCAATTCCCACACCAGCGCCGTTATACATATTGGTAACATCGAATGGATTGATCGAATCGTTCTCTGTAATACGGTTATCAAAGTCTATGTTGGATTGTTCAGGGGGGATCATCTGAAACAAAGTAGTGTTAGAATTGCAGCCCGTAATCACGCAAGCAAGAACCACAATAACTGTTTTCAGGATGTTCATTCAGCAGAAATTCTGGAGACAGATGAAAATAAAACAAATCTATTGAAAAAGAGTTGTACCGCGATGTGAAAATAAATGGTATAAATTTGGATAACCATTAAAAATAAAAACGATACTATGAAAAAATTATTTAGCATCCTCGCAATTACAGCCCTGGCAACAGCATGTGGTAGCGGAAGCAGTGAAAAAAATGCAGCAGGCACTGATACTGCTTCCGCTACATCAACTACTCCTGCGCCTGATACAAGCAGTACGACAGCTTCGACGGCCATGAAAGACAGTGTGATGCAGTTTAAAGACGGCAAAGTGATGATCATGGTTGGCGGTTCATGGGCTGCTTTGTCTGCCCCGGTAACAACTACAAATGGCAGAAAAGTAAGTCCAAACGGTGACGTATCAAAAAATGGAAAAACAAGGAAACTGGAAGAAGGAATGATGATTGACAAGGATGGTCAGTTGATGGATAAGAACGGTAAGGCCCTGGATAATACAGGTTGGGAATAGTATTGACTCATTTCAAATGATAAAAAAACCGGGATCGATTCCGGTTTTTTTATGGCCTTACCATATATCTTTTTACATTGGTCTGAAAGTTTTGCCACGCGTGCCAGAATTCATTGTAAGCCTGTACAGGACTAAGCTGCTGGCCCTTCAGCGGTCCGGCAATACAAAGCCCGTCCATGTTCCAGACCGAGTTTGTGCTTTGATCCGTCAAACGGTTATCCGTGGTAGTTGTGTTAAACTGCAATATTGCCCCATTAACCCTGCGATCATAAACGTGAAAAGAAGTGGTATCGGTTTCCATTGCCAGTACTATCGGCTGGCCTTCCAGTGAATCCTGTATCACTCTTTGTTTTACGAGGTCATTCCAGTCATAGGCCATAGAAGCAGCATTATTTTTTACGCCTACAATCCAGGACTTGGGCTGCCATGCCCTGTAATCTCTTTTCACCAAACTGCTTTGCATGGTACCCCGGTCATAATCCTCTAACCTGAAATACCGTTCATCGTATAAGCTATCCGGCGCCATCACTACTGAATTTGGGTATTGGCGCATCCATGAATCTACCGTCAATTGACGGGATGGAATTTCTTTAAGCCATGAACCTTTTAGTGGGCCGGCGATCGCCTCACCTGTGGCCTGTTGCCACCAGGTTTTCGTGGTTTCATCTTCAAATACGGCATTAAAATGGTCCATTCCCACGAGGCGGAAAGACTCCTGCCGCCCACCTACAAGCGCGCTGTATACGCGGCCGGTACGGCACACGGTGCAGTAAGTGATGATTACGGGCTCATTTCCAACGGTATCCATCACCTGGTGGTGATACCCGATCAGTTGAATGGGGTAGGCTTTTGCTTCCCCGTTGATCTCAACCCCGATGACCAGTTTTGTTTTATCCATCGTTTCAGCAACCGGAACAAAGGTTTTATTCGAAGGCTGACGAAATATTGCGTCCGCCTCCATCCGGAAGTTAAAAAGGATAGCTACTACGATATAGCCTGATAGAGCAAGCGAAAGGCAAATCTTCTCCCATGCTTTGCCAGTTTTCAACGTACGGAACAGTGCAATGCCGATGGCGCTGCATAAAAGAATTCTTATCCACATCATGTGCCTGCTGATCCAGTAAGCGATGTCCACCGTATTGTTATGCTGGCTTCCCGGAAAGGGCATTACTAAATAAACACGTAAAACTTCGGCCAGGAATAAAAAAAGAAGAAGCACAATCACAAGTACCCGGTTCAATGCAGGTAATTTTCTCTCAGAAGAGAAAGAAGTATTAACATTCAGCGAAAGTATGGCTACAGCAATTTGTTTCACAGTCGTTTTGGTCCTAATTGATAAACTGAAGATAGTATAAATTATGAAATTTTGTGCGCTTCAAATAAATCTTTTTACGGGCAATTGCAGTTGTTGGATGTCATGCTTGTGCACTAGGGGGCCTTCTCTTTGTTGGGTAAGAAGCTAAACTTGTCCATTGAATTGCGTGTCGTGTTGGCGGAGAAATAAACTACCCAATCAATAGTGCATTTAGTGTTGGCTTCTTATTCCTATATCCAATTTATTGTTTGTTTTCTGCAAATCAAGGTTTGTCGACATAACACAAAGTTCTTGTTATGTACTTTTTTGTTTTGTTTTTGCATGAGTTTTCTCATGAAAAGACTTCCTTCTCAATCGCGCAGCTAAAAGGCCGGTAAGAAAGATGGATAATGTTCCTATAACGATAATCATGCTTTTATGAAAAGGGCTTTTGAGGAAAGCATATTTTTCTGGAATGAACGCCGGGATGGTCATCCATACAATGATAATTAATCCGGTAATGGTGGCGATTAAAGCCTCGGTGTTGTTGACTTTCCTTGATGCGATGCCCAGGAGAAACAGTCCCAACATGCCACCGGCAAAAATACCTGAAAGCTCCCACCATGTATCCAGTATGCTTTTTACGCCGGTCATTGCAATGCCTGTTGCTATGCCCACCAATCCAAATACTGTGGTAGATATCAATAACAATCTGAACATCTGTTTATCAGTCATGTCGGGCTTAAAATATCTTTTGAAAATATCAATGCTGAAAACGGTTGCCGACGAGTTCATGCCCGAACTAATAGTGCTCATTGCCGCAGACAGGATAGCAGAAACGATGAGCCCTAACAATCCCTCAGGAATTTTTGTAACCATAAAATGAGGCATCACTTTGTCGCCGTACATATCCGGTGTCAATGTATCAACGGTACGGTTAATCACATCGGGTGATGAACCGGGATGCAGTTGTTCAGCCGCCTGCATCTTGATA
>Ga0105237_10002937_pt1 | contig 20641 bp, 13 predicted proteins | sample KBSC24metaG_FD_81520 | JGI IMG/M metagenome (GOLD analysis project Ga0105237, IMG submission 81520) | Corn rhizosphere microbial communities from Kellogg Biological Station, Michigan, USA - KBS C2-4 metaG | ecosystem: Host-associated > Plants > Roots > Rhizosphere > Soil | place: Michigan, USA... | reverse complement strand
GTTGCCTCCGTAACCCGAGCCGTAGCTCCAGATCTCGCGGGTCTCCGGGAAATGAGTGATGTACTTCGTGTCATTGCACGGCCACGGCACGTCGTCCTGGCCGGAGTCCAGCGGGGCGCCGAGCGAATGCAGTGCCTTGACGAAGAAGCCGTCGTCGCCCAGCTTGTCCAGCGCGGTCTGGCCCATCCGGGTCATGGTCCGCATCGAGACGACGACGTACTCGGAGTCGGTGATCTCGACACCGAGCTTGGGGTCCTCGGCGTCCAGCGGTCCCATGCAGAAGGGCACCACCCACAGCGTGCGGCCGCGCATGGATCCGCGGTACAGATCGGTCATGATGCCCCGCATCTCGGCGGGTTCCATCCAATTGTTGGTCGGGCCCGCGTCGATCTCGCGCTCCGAACAGATGTAGGTGCGCGACTCCACGCGTGCGACGTCGGACGGATCGGACAGTGCGAGGAATGAGTTCGGCTGCTTCTCGGGGTTGAGTCGCTGGAAGGTTCCCGCCTCGACGAGCTGGGCCGTCAGCCGCTCGTACTCTTCCTCGGAGCCGTCGGCGAACGCCACCCGGTCGGGCTGGGTCAGCTCGGCAATCTCTTGAACCCAGGCAAGGAGGCCCGCGTGCTTGGTCGGTGCCGTATCCAGGCCCGGAATGGTCGCTGAGGTCATCGAATTCTCCTGCTGGCGGTCACGGTCATCGCATTTACTAGAGGTTAACGCGGGTGACATACCCGTGGAGAATCGAGCTTATGTCCGATCGCTCACAGGAACGATTCAGATGCCGAATTTTGCGAATTACCGTGATTCGGCGTCAACCAGCGCGGACTATGGTGCGCCGCCGAGCGACCAGCGACGGCCATTTCGGCGTCCAGTAGTCGACGCGCGACCGCCTCATCTGCGTCGTTGCGGACGGTGGCCATGACCTCGCCGACCCACCTCTCCATCAGCGCCCTGTCGTGCAGCACACCGCGGATGCCGACCACCCAGATCGTCAGCAACAACCCGACCGCTCCGCCGGCGACCAACCCGACGAGGTCCGAACCCGTCCCCAGCTGAGTCGCCAGACGGCCGAGCGTCAGCGCCACCCCGAGCCCGAACCCGCCACCGAGCACCAGCATCAACCGCGTCTCCAGCCGGCGCGACGACGGTCGTGGCAGGGGCAGCTGCGGCGACGGTCCGACCGACCGGCACTGCGGAAGCGCGACCAGTCCGACGGCCGCATCCATCGCGTCATCCATCGCCACGGCCAACTCCGCTCGGAAGTCGGCGACCGCGTCGCGCACCACGTCACCGAACCGCGCCATCCCGCCGCGCGGCAGTTCGGCCGCCTCGGCCCTCAGCTCTGCGCCGATCTCCGCGCAGCGCCTTCGCACTAAATAGAGGAGCGTCAGCCGAGCCCGCTGGATTCCGGCGCGCACGGCGATGGCATCGGCCGATCTCGACGGCCGACGCGCGCGGGGCAGCAGCACCGGCTGGGCTAGGCAGGCGACCAGTGCGCGGAGCAGTTCATCCACGTCGGGCTCACCGAGATCGGGCGCAGCGGCGACCCCCACCCACGACACCTGCCGATACCGCTCGTCGCGGCGGGCCAGGAGCGCGCGGTCGGCGGCGAGCACGTCACGCCACCCGCGATGGGCGTCGATCTTGGACACCGCCGCGATCACCAGATCGGTGCCTGCCGCGGCCCTTTCGATGAGGTCGACGTCGGATGCGGCCAGCGGTGCGACGGCCGAGGCGACCACGACCACCGCATCCGGTGCACTCGATGCAGCCGACTCGACCACCGCGTGGTCGGGCAGCCGCTCGGCGAGCGCTGCGACGAGGCTGGAGACGCCCGCCGACGGCGGTCCCACCACCGAGATGGTGCTCACCGATGACCGCCCAACAATCGCAGCGATCCGCGGGCGATGTCTGCGCTGCAGCTGCGGTGCAGCGCATTGACGGGCCCGCCGCCGTAGCGCCGCCAGTGCACGGCCCGGCGCAGGTGCGCATCGGGATGATCACCACGGTCGACCCGGATGCCGTCGGCCTCGACGACCCCGACGGCAGCGGTCATCGTGGCAAGCACCGCAGCGTCGGAGTTCAGCAGCCCGAGCATGCCGTCGTCGTCCAATTCGACTGCCAGCGAATGCATTTCGGCCAACGCCACGCGCAGTCGCCGGTAGCGAACCGGGGCGGCACACGCATGGAGCCCGGCCAGTACGGCGTCGACGTTGCTCAGCCGGCGCAGGAGCGCGGGCAACGTGGCCGGGTCGTCGCCGCGGCCAAGCGCGAGCACGGCGTGCGCGATGCCGAACCGGTCCAGTCGCTCGAGCAGACGCGATCGAACGCCACGAGCGACGAGGTGATCCCCACCGACGAAGGCGTCGACGGACCCGAGGTCGGCGGGAGTGCTCACCAGCGTGCGCAGCGCAGCGACGAGGTCGTCGTCGAGCGGAGCCGTTGTCTTCCCCGTCGCTTCGCTCGCCCCTGCCGCCGCGAGCAGCCCGACCATGGCGACGGTCGGCATCCCGGTGCGCCGTTGCACGTCGGCCGCCCTTCGGTGCGCGTTGGGCAGCGCGCCGCCAGAGCGCGATCCGGTCAGATCCGCCTTGTTCAGCACGATGAGCGTCGGCAGGCCGGTTGCGGCCATTTCCCACTCCTCGCGCTTGAGTGCTTCCGCGATCACCAGCACCCGGACGTCGGCGGCAGCGGGATCGGCGGTGACGGTGACGGTGACACCGTGGTGTCGCAGCGCTGCGGCCACCGTGTCGCGGCCCACGCCGGCCCTGCCCACCACCGCAACCCCGATTCGGCGGCGGAGACGGGCGATGATCGGCGGCAATCCTGGTACCGCAGCCACCTCAGCGAACCGGGTCAGATGCTCGTCGAAGGTGCCGGGAACGTCGGCTGACGGAGTCGGAATCACGCTGTTCACCCCCAGGCCATCGTCGCATCTCGGCGACGCCGTCTAGCGCGGAGATTTCGGGGTACCCGATCCCCGCTGAAAGAAGGCAACTGTTGGGTATCAATCCGCACCACGATGCGGGCTCACCGGCCCCGATGAGCGACTATGGACGGATGCATGCCCAGCGCGAGGAGGCCGCCCTCGAAGCGGCCGGTGTCTCTGCGCACCCCTACCCCCGCATCACCAGTTTCCGGTCACGGCGTTCGCAGCTCTCGGACAGCCAGCAGGAAACGTGGGCACGTCGCTGGCCCGACCTCGGCATGCAGCCGAGGGACTCCGACGGCAAGCCGACAGGCACGCTGGACACCGATGCGTGGTTCGGCAGGTCGGCACCGGTCGTTCTGGAGATCGGCTGCGGCGCCGGGATCTCGACCCTCGCGATGGCCGAGGCCGAACCCCATCTCGACGTCCTGGCCGTCGAGGTCTACCGGCGCGGGCTCGCCCAGCTGCTCGGCGGCGTCGATCGGGCAGGCCTGACCAACGTGCGACTTATCCGCGGCGACGGCGTCGACGTGCTGGAGCACATGCTCACCCCTGGGTCCCTGACCGGAGTGCGGGTGTTCTTCCCCGATCCGTGGCCAAAGGCCCGCCATCACAAGCGGCGGCTGCTGCAGCCGTCGACGGTGGCACTGATCGCCGACCGGCTCCGACCGGGAGGCGTGCTGCACGCCGCCACCGATCACGCCGGGTACGCAGAACAAATCGCCGAGGTCGGCGACGCCGAACCCCTGCTGCGCCGGGTAGCCCCCGACGCCGACGACTTGCCGATGTCGGTGCGCCGCCCCGTCACGAAGTACGAGGCGAAGGCCCAGAACGTCGGTAGTGCCGTCACCGAATTCCTCTGGGAGAAGGCGCGATGAGCGTGACCGAAGAGATCGACACTCTTGGCGAGATCCCCGAGTCCCCTGCCTCGCCGGTAGCGGCGCCGCAACGCGTCCTGCTCGTCTGGGACGCCCCCAACCTCGACATGGGCCTCGGTTCCATCCTCGGAGGCAGGCCGACGGCCGCGCACCGCCCCCGATTCGACGCCCTCGGCCGCTGGCTGCTGGCCCAAACCGCGGATCTGTCGGCCGCCCGCGCTTCCGAGGACCCGCAGGTCACGCTCGAGCCCGAGGCCACGGTCTTCACCAACATCGCGGCGGGCAGCGCCGACGTCGTGCGCCCATGGGTTGAGGCGCTGCGCAACGTCGGCTTCGCAGTGTTCGCCAAACCCAAGATCGACGAAGACAGCGACGTTGATAGCGACATGCTCGACCACATCGCGCTGCGCCATCGCGAAGGTCTGGCCAGCGTCTACGTGGCGTCCGCGGATGGGCAGGCGTTCCGGCTGCCGCTCGAGGAATTGGCCCGCGACGGGGTCGGCGTGCACGTTCTCGGATTTCGCGAACACGCGAGTTGGGCGCTAGCGTCGGAATCACTGGAGTTCGTCGACCTCGAAGACATTCCTGGTGTCTTCAGGGAGCCGTTACCGCGAATCGGCCTTGATTCGCTGCCCGAGCAGGGCGCCTGGCTGCAGCCGTTCCGGCCGCTGTCGTCGCTACTGACCTCGCGCGTCTGACAATTGAAGCAGCGCAGGCCGAAGGACTTGAAGAAGATCAGTTAGGAGCTGACGTGTTCGCCTGGTGGGGTCGAATGGTCTACCGATACCGATTCATAGTGATCGGTGTCATGGTAGCTCTCTGCCTTGGCGCCGGCGTGTTCGGGGCGAGCCTCGGCAAGCACGTCACTCAGAGCGGCTTCTACGACGACGGCAGCGAGTCCGTGAAGGCTTCGGTGCTGGCCGACGAGGTGTACGGCCGCGACAGGTCAAGCCACATCATCGCCGTGTTCACCGCGCCGGAGGGCAAGACCGTCGATGACCCCGAATGGTCGAAGAAGATCGTCGCCGAGCTCGACAAGAACGTCGCCGACCATCCCGATCAGATGCTGCCGTGGGCCGGCTACCTGAAGGCCCCCAACGCCGAGGCCGTCCGCAAGCTCGCCACCGAGGACAAGACCCGAACGTTCGCCACGCTGCCCCTCAAGGGTGACGACGACGACGAAATCCTGAACAACTTCAAGCTCGTCCAGCCCGATCTGCAGAAGATGGACGACGGCAAGGTCGAGCTGGCCGGGCTGCAGCCGGTGGCCAGTGAGCTGACCGGCACCATCGGCAAGGACCAGCAACGCGCCGAAGTACTGGCAATTCCGGTCGTCTGCGTGGTGCTGTTCTTCGTGTTCGGCGGCGTGGTCGCGGCATTCCTGCCAGGTTTGGTCGGCGGCCTCTCGATCCTCGGCGCGCTGGGCATCATGCGGCTCATCTCGCTGTTCGCCCCCGTCCACTTCTTCGCCCAGCCGGTCGTCACTCTGATCGGTCTCGGTATCGCGATCGACTACGGCCTGTTCGTGGTGAGCCGGTTCCGCGAGGAACTCGCCGAGGGCTACGACACCGAGACCGCCGTGCGGCGCACCGTGATGACGGCAGGCCGCACCGTCACCTTCTCCGCGGTCTTGATCGTGGCGTCGCTGGCTGGCCTGCTGCTGTTCCCGCAGGGCTTCCTGAAGTCGCTGACCTATGCGGGCATCGCATCGGTGTTGCTTGCCGCGTTCCTGTCGATCACCGTGCTGCCCGCGTTGTTGGGCATCCTCGGCCCCAACGTCGATGCCCTCGGCGTACGGACGCTGCTGCGGGTGCCGTTCCTCCGCAACTGGAGGCCGATGCGGATCTGGCTGGAGTGGCTGGCGAACAAGCTGCAGAAGACCCAGACCCGCGAGCAGGTCGAGAAGGGCTTCTGGGGCAAGCTCGTCAACGTCGTGATGAAGCGACCGGTCGTGTTCGCCGCACCGATCGTCATCATCATGATCTTGTTGATCATTCCGCTCGGCAAGCTGTCACTCGGCGGCTTCAGCGAAAAGTACTTGCCCCCAACGAATTCCGTGCGCATGGCGCAGGAGGACTTCGACAAGACGTTCCCCGGCTTCCGCACCGAACAGATGACCCTCGTCATCCAGGACGCGACACCTGCGCAGGTCGAACAGATCAGCCAGCAGGCCGACGCGATACCCGGATTCACGGGCCCCTGGACACCCCGACACGCCACCGACGAGGGCACCAAGGACCCGAAGGTCACCGTCATCCAGAGCGGCTTGCAGGTCCGCAACGACGCCCCGAAGAAGATCGACGCGCTTCGTGCCATCCAGCCGCCCAAGGGGGTGACCATCTGGGTTGGCGGCACCCCTGCGCTCGAGCAGGACAGCATCCACAGCTTGCTCGACAAGGGCCCGTTGATGGTGCTCATCTTGATCAGTACGACGACGCTGTTGATGTTCCTGGCGTTCGGATCGCTGGTGCTGCCGATCAAGGCCGCGGTGATGAGTGCGCTCACACTCGGCTCGACGATGGGCGTCCTGACCTGGATCTTCGTCGACGGGCACGGGTCTGGGCTACTGAACTTCACCGCGACACCGCTGACCGCACCCGTGATCGGACTGATCATCGCGGTGATCTACGGCCTGTCGACGGACTACGAGGTCTTCCTGGTGTCTCGGATGGTGGAGGCCCGCGCGCGCGGTATGTCCACCGCCGAGGCCATCAGGATCGGCACCGCCACCACCGGCCGCATCATCACGGCGGCCGCGTTGGTCCTCATCGTCGTGGCAGGCGCATTCGCGTTCTCCGACCTGGTGATGATGAAGTACCTGGCGTTCGGCCTCATCACAGCGCTGCTGCTCGACGCCACCGTCATCCGAATGTTCTTGGTTCCTGCCGTCATGAAGATGCTCGGCGATGACTGCTGGTGGGCTCCGCAGTGGATGAAGCGGATCCAGGAGCGCATCGGACTCGGAGAGCTCGAGCTGCCCGACGAACGCAAACGGCCCACCTTCCGCGACCCGGAGGAGGCACTGGTCGGGGCGGGTGCGCCCGTGCGCCCGAGGCCTCCGCACGATCCGGGGCATCCCGATGGCGGATCCGCGCGGCCCGACCGGCCCCGCCCGCCCGCTCCCCCGCGGGCCCTCCCGCCGTCGACGGTGGGAACCACCCGGATCCCGATAGCGCCTGGCGCCAAGACCGGCGAAGCCCCCACCACCCGCTTCAAGGCACCGACGGACGCGGCCCAAGCCAGCGCGGTGCCCGACGCACCGACGACCCGCACGCCGCGGGCCGACCCGAATCGGGTTGCCACTCCGACCGCACCACCCGCGCAGCCGTCGACCAGGGCGTCCCGTCGCGCCGAAGCTCAGCGCGGTTCGACGTCCGACCGCGAGATCGAGTCATGGCTCGGCGAGTTGCGCGGCACCAACGGCGCACCCTCGGCCGAGCCGGCCAGGACGACACCCGAGCAGCGGCCACGCAAGGCCACGCCGCAGCCCGTCGACGCACCGACCACGGCCATCCCGACTCAGCGTGCCCAGGAGCCGGCAGCCACCGAGAAGATCCCCGCCCACGAGGCGTCCGACGACGAACCCAAGCGTCGCGGCGGTGGTGGCGTCAGTGCTGCGGATCTGCTGCGGCGCGAGGGCCGGCTCTAGTCCTTCCGGCGGCTGCTGCGGTAGATCGTCGGGGTCGGCGCTGATCGCCGGGCCGACGAACTACCACGTTCTTGATTTCGCGAAGACGCGAGTTGGGCACTAGCGTCGGATACCTTGGAGTTCGTGGACCTCGAAGACATATTTGTGTCTTCGAGGTGCCGTTACCGCGAATCGGCCTTGATTCGCTGCCCGAGCAGGGCGCCTGGCTGCAGCCGTTCCGGCCGCTGCCGTCGCCGCTGACCTCGCGCGTCTGACAACTGAAGCAGCGCAGGCCGAAGGACTTGAAGAAGATCAGTTAGGAGCTCACGTGTTCGCCTGGTGGGGCCGAACGGTGTACCGATTCCGCTACGCGGTGATCGGAGTCATGGTCACGCTGTGTCTGGGTGGCGGCATCTTCGGCATCGGCCTTGGTGAGCACGTGACGCAGAGCGGCTTCTACGACGAGGGCAGCCAGTCGGTCCACGCGTCGGTGATCAGCGACAAGGCCTACGGACGTGACACGTCGGGCCACATCGTGGCCATCTACACCGCGCCCGACGGCAAGACCGTCGACGATCCGGCGTTCCAGAAGAAGGTCCTGGACAACCTCGCCCAGGTCGAGAAGGACCACCCCGACCAGATCCTCCGCTCGATCGGTTACTTCAAGAGCCCCGAGATCCTGAAGACCATGGCTGACCCGGACAAGAAGCAAGCCTTCATGTCGGTCCAGCTGAAGGGCGACAACGACGACCAGATCCTGAACAACTACAACAAGAACGTCGGTGCGGACGGCAAGACCGTCAAGGAAGCCCTGAACATCGACGGCGTCGACGTTCAGCAGGCTGGCCTACAACCGCTGGCCAGTGAACTGACCGGCACCATCGGCGAGGACCAGAAGCGCGCCGAGGTGGCCGCCATCCCCCTGGTCTGCGTCGTGCTGTTCTTCGTGTTCGGCACCGTGATCGCGGCCGCACTCCCTGGCGTCATCGGCGGCCTGACGATCGCGGGCGCGCTTGGCGTCATGCGCCTGGTCGCCGAGTTCATCCCCGTGCACTTCTTCGCCCAGCCGGTGGTGACCCTGATGGGGCTCGGCATCGCGGTCGACTACGGCCTCTTCATGGTGAGCCGATTCCGGGAGGAACTCGCCGAGGGTTACGACACCGAGGCAGCGGTGCGTCGCACGGTGATGACGTCTGGCCGGACCATCATGTTCTCCGCAGTGATCCTGGTGGCGTCCTCGGTACCGCTGCTGTTGTTCCCGCAGGGCTTCCTCAAGTCGATCACCTACGCGATCATCGCGTCGGTCATGTTGGCGGCGATCCTGTCGGTCACGGTGCTGGCCGCCGCCCTGGCCATCCTCGGGCCTCGCGTCGATTCCGTTGGCGTGAAGATGCTGGTGCGGTTCGCACAGCCCGATCCCATCGTCTCCGACCCCGCCAATCCACGCTCCAATCCCCTTGCGCTGGCGTCGATCCCGGTCGGAATCTTGCTTCCGCCGCTTGGCATCGCGTTCGGACACATCGCCCGATCCCGGATCAGGACGACAGGTGAACGCGGCGCGGGGCTCGCCCTCATCGGTTTGGTCCTCGGCTATGTCAGCCTGATGTGCGCGCTCGGTTATGGAGTGATCGCGCTGCGCGACGCCGGCATCGTCGATACTGCGCTGTACTGGATCCTGCTCGGCGTCGTGATCTTCGTTGCGGTGGTCATCGCCGGTCTCGCCCTGGCGCGGGCCGTGCCGCTCCTACGCGGCCCAATCGTCTGGTGGCTGAACTGGTTGGCCGAGAAGACGCAGAAGACGAAGACGCGTGCCGAGGTCGAAAAGGGCTTCTGGGGCAAGCTCGTCAACGTCGTGATGAAGCGCCCCGGCGCGTTCGCGCTGCCGATCGTCATCGTCATGATCATGCTCATCATTCCGCTGGGCCAGCTCGCCCTCGGCGGCATCAGCGAGAAGTATCTGCCACCCGACAACGCGGTCCGTGTCGCGCAGGAAGAGTTCGACAAGACCTTCCCCGGATTCCGCACCGAACCACTGACGCTGGTGATCGAGGGCGACAACGGCCAGCCGGTCACCGACCAGCAGATCGCCGAGGTTCGCAACGACGCGATGCAGATCCCCGGCTTCATCGAGCAGAACAACGATCCCTCCACCATGTGGAAGGAGCGCCCGTACCTCGATGGAGCGTCCAAGGACCCGAATGTGCGGGTGCTTCAGAACGGCCTCGTCACGCGGGGCGACGCCGCCAAGAAGATCGACGAGCTGCGGGCGATGTCGCCGCCGCGGGGAGTCACCGTCTCGGTCGGCGGAACCCCCGCGCTCGAACAGGACAGCATCCACAGCCTGTTCACCAAGCTGCCGCTGATGGTGGTCGTGCTGATTCTCACGACCACGGTGCTCATGTTCCTGGCATTCGGCTCGCTAGTGCTGCCGATCAAGGCCGCGCTGATGAGTGCGCTCACGCTTGGCTCCACCATGGGAATCCTGACGTGGATGTTCGTCGACGGGCACGGCTCTGGCCTGATGAACTACACGCCGCAGCCGCTGATGGCACCGATGATCGGGTTGATCATCGCGGTGATCTGGGGTCTGTCGACCGATTACGAGGTGTTCCTGGTGTCCCGCATGGTGGAGGCCAGGGCCCGTGGCATGTCCACCGCCGAGGCCATCCGCATTGGCACGGCCACGACGGGCCGGTTGATCACCGGCGCCGCACTGGTTCTCGCGGTCGTCGCAGGTGCGTTCGTCTTCTCAGACCTGGTGATGATGAAGTACCTGGCCTTCGGTTTGCTGCTTGCCCTACTGCTCGACGCCACGATCGTCCGCATGTTCCTCGTCCCGGCGATCATGAAGATGCTCGGCGACGACTGCTGGTGGGCACCGCGATGGATGAAACGGATCCAGGAGCGCATCGGGCTCGGTGAGCTCGAGCTGCCCGACGAACGCAAGCGTCCCTCCTTCCGCGAGCCGGAGGAGGCGCTGCTCGGGGCGGGTGCGCCGGTACACCCCAGACCTCCGCACGATCCTGGGCATCCTGGTGGCGGAACGCCGCGGCCCGGCGGCCCCGCAGGTCCCGGCCGTCCGCCCGCTCCCCCGCGGAACCTGCCGCCGTCGACGGCGGGGACCACTCGGATCCCGATAGCGCCTGGTGTCCAGGCCGGCGAAGCCCCCACCACGCGTTTCAAGGCCCCGACGGAACCGGCCGCGGTGCCAGACGCACCGACGACCCGGACGCCGCGGGTCGACCCGAACCGGAATGCCACTCCGACCACGCCGCCCGCGACCAGGGCGTCCCGTCGCGCCGAGTCTCAGCGCGGATCGACGCAGAACCGCGAGATCGAGTCATGGCTCGGTGAACTGCGCAGCAACGGCGCACCCTCGGCCGAGCCGACCAGGGCGATGCCCGAGCAGCGGCCCATACCTCGCAAGGCCCCCCCGCAGGCGCCGTCCGTCGACGCACCGACCACGGCGATCCCGGCCCAGCGTCCTCAGGAGTCCGGCGCGACGGAGAAGATTCCCAGCCAGGCTCCCGACGACGATCTCAAGCCTCGCGAAGGCGGCGTCAGTGCGGCGGATGTGCTGCGACGCGAGGGCCGGCGCTAATCCTCCGACGCCTTCGGCGGTAGGTCATCGGGTTCGGCGCTGATCGCCGGGCCCACTTCGGCCTCGAGAAGCTCCTCCTCGGCCTTCGGATCGTCGGCCAGCAGCACGCGCATCGCGCTGTTCACCATCGCAACCGTCGGCACGGCAAGCAGTGCGCCGACGACGCCGGCCAGTACCGCACCGGCGGCGATCGCCAACACGACGGCCAGCGGGTGCACCGAGACCGCACGGCCCATCACCAGCGGTTGCAGCACGTGCGCCTCGAGCTGCTGCACCGCGATGATCACGCCCAACGTGATCAGCGCGAAGACCCAGCCCTTGGCGATCAGGGCGACGATCACGGCGAGGCCGCCTGCGATCACGGCACCGACAAGGGGAATGAACGCGCCGAGGAACACCAGCGACGCCAGTGGCAGCGCCAGCGGGATGCCCATGATCGCCAGGCCGGTTCCGATGCCGACGGCGTCGACGAGGGCCACCAGGAACGTTGCGCGGACGTAGCCGATCAGCGAGTGGAAGCCGGCCCGGCCCGCGTCACGGACGCGGTCCCGAACGGTCACCGGGAAGACCTTGGTGACGTAGGCGTAGATGTGGCGGCCACCCTGCAGCAGGAAGATGAGGGTGAAGAACATCAGGAGCGCACCGGTGACGACCTCGGTGATGGTGCCCGCCGTGGACAGTGCGCCGCTGGTCAGTTTGGCCTGGTTGTTCTTGAGCGCCTCGATGGCCGTGTCGGTCGCGCTCTTGATCTGATCGTTGCTGAAGTGGGAGAGCACGCCGCTGTTGAGCGAATTCCTGGCGTTCGTGATGCTCTGCGTCACCTGGTCGACGAGAGCCGGCGCGCCGTGGATGAACTGGCTCACGACGAACGCCAGGATGCCGCCCACGACGACGAAACCGGTGAGCAGCACCGCTGCCACGGCCAGGCCTCTCGGCAGGCCGCGCCGGTCGAGGGCATCGACGAGCGGAACCAGCATCGCGGTCACCATGATCGCGAGCAGCACGGGCACCACGATCACCTCGAGGTGTTCGACCACCCAGAGCAACGCGATGAGCGCGGCGAGGATGATCAGCAGTCGCCAGGACCAGGCGGCGGTCTTGCGGACGATGGGATGAACAGCAGCGTCGGCCTGCGAATCTAGCGAGAAGCCCTCTGGCATGTCGGTACTGTAACGACTCGGCGCGCCCCTTCCAGGCACGCTGATTCGGCGACGCGCCGCCATTACCCTGGTGGGCGTGCCGGAGGGCAGGAGTTCAGCGATCCGGGTAAGAGTCGGGACGGACGACGCCAGCCGCCGCGACGGCCGCCAGCGTGGCAAATACTGGTGGCTGCGGTGGGCGATCATTGGCGTCGCCGTCGTGGTACTCGCCGTCGAGGTGATCCTGGTCTGGGATCAGCTAGCCAAGGCGTGGAAGAGCCTGCTGTCGGCGAACTGGTGGTGGGTGCTGGCCGCGGCCGTCGCCGCGCTCGCGTCGATGCACAGCTTCGCCCAGATCCAGCGGACGCTGCTGAAGTCGGCGGGCGTGCACGTCAAGCAATGGCGCTCGGAGGCCGCCTTCTACTGCGGCAACGCGCTGAGCACCACCATGCCGGGCGGCCCGGTGCTGTCGGCCACCTTCGTCTACCGCCAGCAACGTCTGTGGGGCGCCTCTCCCGTCGTCGCGTCCTGGCAGCTGGTGATGTCGGGCGTGCTGCAGATCGTCGGCCTTGCCTTACTGGGTCTCGGCGGCGCCTTTCTGCTCGGTGCCAGCAAGAACCCTCTGTCCCTTATCTTTACGCTCGGCGGCTTCGTCGCACTGTTGATTCTGGCGCAGGCCGTCGCCTCACGCCCAGATCTCATCGACGGCATCGGCGTGCGCGTCCTTTCGTGGTTCAACTCGATCCGTGGCAAACCCGTCGACGTTGGCTTGGACAAGTGGCGCGAGACGCTCGCGCAGCTGGAATCGGTGAGCCTGAGCCGCCGCACCCTCGGCGTGGCATTCAGCTGGTCGATGTTCAACTGGGTCGCCGACGTCGCCTGCCTGGCGTTCGCCTGTTACGCCGCGGGTGGCCATCCGTCGCTGGCCGGGTTGACCGTCGCCTACGCCGCGGCGCGCGCGGTCGGGTCGATCCCGCTGATGCCCGGCGGACTGCTGATCGTCGAGGCGGTGCTGGTGCCCGGCCTGGTGTCCAGCGGGATGACGCTGGCGTCGGCCATCTCCGCGATGCTCATCTACCGCATGGTCAGCTGGATCTTCATCTCCGCGATCGGCTGGGTGGTGTTCTTCTTCGTGTTCCGCACCGAGAAGGACATCGATCCCGACGCCGTCCCCGAGGAGCTCCCAGGAGACGAATCGGCGGAGTTCAGCCCCGACCCCGAGGCGATCTACGCCCCGGAAGAGCCCAAGCAGGCAGAACCCGAGCCCTAGCGCCCCATTGGGGCGGCCACGACGTTCGACACACGCCATAGGATCGGCTCATGCACCCCGGCATCCGCGGCATCGCCGCGATCCTCGGCGTGACCTTCCTGTTGGCGGCATGTTCGTCGTCGACCGAGCCCCCTGCGCAGTCCGCGGAGCAGTCGCCAAGCCCCTCGGCCGCCATCGAACCGGCCACCGCCACTCCACTGCTCGCCGAAGTGCTCTCACCGCCGATCCCGGTGCCTGCCACGGACGGCAAGGTGCATCTCGCCTACGAACTTCAGCTGACCAACGCGCTGGGGCAGGACGTGACCGTGTCGTCGGTGACCGTGAAGGCAGGAGACAAGACACTGCTGACCTTGGCAGGCGATCGTCTTCCGTACTGGATGCGGACACTCGGCGGTGCCGAGCCCACCTCGAAGGTGGGGCCCGGCCAGAGTGCAATCGTGTGGCTCGATGTCGTCATCGACGGCGCTACCGATAGCACACCCGCTGTGCCACAAGAGCTTTCGCACACCGTCGTGACCAACCTGACCAAGCCGATGCCGCCGCTGCTGCCCGCGACGATGACGGAGGACGTCGCCCCGGTCACGGTCTCCACCCACGAACCGCCCGTCATCTCCCCACCGCTCGACGGACCTCGCTGGGTGGACGGCAACAGCTGCTGCGACATGACGCCGCACCGGATGGCGCTGAACCCACTCAACGGCAAGCTGTGGGCCGCTGAACGATTCGCGATCGACTACCTGCAGCTGAGTCCCGACGGCACCGTCTATCGCGGCGATGTGTCGAAGCCGGAGAGCTACCCGTACTTCGGCGCCGACATCCACGCCGTCGCCGACGGCCCCGTTGTCAGCGTCCTCGACGGACTGCCCGAACAGGTGGCGGGGCGATCACCGACCGGCTTGCCCCTCGACCAGTACGGAGGCAACCACGTCGTTCAGGACATCGGCGACGGCAACTATGCGTTCTACGCCCACCTCAAGACCGGGAGCGTGAAGGTGAAGCCGGGCGATCGGCTCAGCACCGGGCAGGTGATCGCCAACCTCGGCAACTCCGGCAACACCGACGCGCCGCACCTACACTTCCACGTGATGAGCACGCCGGATCCGTTGATGTCCAACGGCATTCCGTTCATCTTCAAGTCGTTCACGCTCGACGGCAGACTGGCATCGATGGACGCTGTCGGCGACCTGCTCACCGGCAAGCCGGCCCCGGCTCAGCCGGGCTTCACGGCAAGGAAAGAGGAAAATGTCAGTCCACTGGTGCTCGACGTGATGACCTATGCCGCAAGCTAGCGCCACCGGGGTACGCCCGGCCACCGCACTCCTGGCCGACGTGGTGTGTGTCGTCGTGTTCTGCACGATCGGCAGACGCAGTCACGCCGAGGGAATCACCCTCGCGGGCGTGGCAGAGACGGCGTGGCCGTTCCTGACGGGAACCGCCGTCGGCTGGTTGGCGGCACGGGCCTGGCGTCAACCGTCGGCGCTCGCACCGACAGGGCTGATCATCTGGCTCAGCACCGTCGCGATCGGAATGCTGTTGCGCAAGGCCACTTCCCAGGGCACGGCGATCAGCTTCGTGGTGGTCGCTTCGCTAGTACCGCCATCCTGCTACTTGGGTGGCGCGGCGTCGCAGCGGCCCTGGCTCGCCGCTGACGATCTCCCCCTCGTCCGGATCCTCGCTCGGCTCAGGCGAACTCCTCACCGTCAACGTGGCACGCAACCCGCCGCGCGGCCCGTCGGACAGCTCGATGCTTCCGCCGTGCAGTGCGGCCTGCTGAGCAACCAGCGCCAGCCCGAGCCCCGACCCGCCGGGCGCGGCCGTGCTTCCCCGCGCGAACCGGCCGAGCACCACCTGATGCTCGTCGACGGGCAGACCGCCGCCGTTGTCGTCGACGATGATCGTCAGCACGTCACCAGTTCTGCGCGCCGTCAACGTGATTCGGGTGGCCCCGCCGTGTGCGACGGCATTGCGCACCAGGTTGTCCACCGCCAGCCGCAGCCCACCCGGCCATCCCCAGATCATGCCGATGTCATCGGCCTCCACGACGATCTCGACCGCGCCTGCCACGCGGGCGTTCTCCCGCGCCACCCGGTCGAGCATGTCGGTCACGTCGATCAGCTCGCGGTCCTCGACCTGTGCGAGCTGCCCCGACGCCAACTGGCCGAGCGCGGTGATGATCGCCTCGACGCGGCGCTGGGCGCGCAGCAGGTCGCCGACCACCTCCTCGCGTTCCTCGGCGGGCAGGTCGTGGATCCGCAGGGTGTCCAGGTCGGCGCGCATCGCGGTCAACGGGGTGCGCAGCTCGTGTGCGGCGTTGGCGGCGAAGTCCTGTGCGGCCTGCAGCGAGTTGGTGGTCGCCTGCTGCGCGGCGGCCAACCGGTTGAGCATCCCGGCCATGGCGTCGGACAGCTCCTCGGCCTCCCGCGCGCCCGTCACCGCCTCCATCGTGTCGGTGCCCTTGCCGAGTCGCATGGTCTGCGCAGTCAGCCTGCGCAGCGGCCGGATCGCAGGACCTGCGAGCAGCCACCCCAGCCCGGCGGCGATCAACACCGTCGCCACGCCGACCGCCGTGTAGAGCGGTATTCGGGCCCGGCTCAACAGGATGCTGTCGGCGCGGATGCCGACCGACATCACCACCCCGCCCTGCTGAGGAGCCATCTGGATGGTGCGCACCCGGTACTCGACGCCGTTGACCAACACGTTCTCCGTGCCGGGAGCCAGCCGCGGCAACTGAAAACCGCGCTGGAACACCACCTGACCCGACGACGGCGACCTGCCGGTGGTGAGCACGCCGCGGCTCGGATCGCTGAGCTGCTCGGGGTACATGCTGGCGTCGACGATGGAGTCGAGCCGCCGGTCCAGCTGCGCGGCGTCGTTGTTCGCGAGCACCACCGACGTCAGGACGGTGAAGACGGCCACGACGGCCGCCGCTGCGGCGGCCGACGCCAGCGCCACCCGCGTTCGTAGCGAGGCCGACCGACCGAATCGAGGAAGACGCACTTAAGGATCGTCGCGCAACACGTAGCCGATTCCACGCACGGTGTGAATCACCCGCGGATGACCCTCGCGCTCGAGCTTGCGCCGCAGGTAGCTGATGAACACGTCGGCGACGTTGGTGTCGACGTCGAAGTCGTAGCCCCACACCAGCTCGAGGAGCCGCTGCCGCGACAGCACGACGCCGTTGTTCTCCGCCAGCACGGCCAGCAGGTCGAACTCGCGCTTGGTCAGCTCCGCCCGCTCGCCATCGACGAACACCAGGCGCCGGGCGGTGTCGATGGTCAACGGTCCGACAGTCATGGTGTCCGACGTCTGATCGGAGTGACTCGACCGGCGCAGCAGGGCGTGCAGCCGGGCCACCAGCTCGCCGAGGTCGAACGGCTTGGTCAGGTAGTCGTCGGCGCCGGCTTCGAGGCCCGCGATGCGGTCGTTGACCGTGTCGCGCGCAGACAGCACGCAGATCGGGATGTCATTGCCAAGCGCCCGCAGCGCCGTCACGACCGCGACACCGTCGAGTTCGGGCATCTGCACGTCGAGCACCAGCGCGTCGTGGGTCTCGTTGGACAGCAGCCTCAGCGCTTCCTTGCCCGACGCGGCGACCCGCACGTCGAACCCGGAATGGCGCAGTCCGCGCGATACGGACGTCCTGACGTCCGGATCGTCGTCGACCATCAGGACCATGCGGCCCGAGACCTCGTGTCCCGGACCGTCGTTCCCGACCTCCCCCTCGTTACTCGGAGGTGCCCCCTGCCGTACCGGCACGCGGCCTACGGCAGATCAGGCGCAGGTGCCGAGCCGCAGCGATTCTTGAGATCGACCAGCGGCTGACGGATGCCCGTCAGATCGGCCTTCACTCCGGGATTGTCCTTGAGATAGTCGGCCACCTCGGACCGGACCTTGTCACGCGGAAGACCCTCGAGGCTGGTGAAGAACCAGTTCACGTCGGGGTGGGTGAAGAGGTATGCGGACGTGGACGCGGACACACCCGACGAAACGCCTGCCAAGTCGGCGGCGGTGCAGTTCGGGGGGTTGAGGGCCGGGTCATCGGCCATGGCGGACGGGATCGCGCCGAACAGCATGGCGCCAGCGATCGAACCGGCGCCAAGGGCGCCAGCAACCGCGCGCCGCCCTGTACGCATCGAGACCAGCATGGTCAAGCTCCTTCATCGAAAGCGGAGAGGCCGTAACCACGAGCGGTTACCGACACCGAAAAGCTAAGCAGAATCTGTGACGACTTTCTTGCCTTGCGGTTAACCAATCGTGAGAAAGCTCGAATGCCGAGGTCAGCGCGTTGCGGTGCCGCCCATCGCGCGCCGCGCCGAGCTACCTCGTGGTGAGTGACGAGGGCCCGGGAAGCGCTCCGGGACCCTGCGTGACGGCCGATGCCGGCGACGGCTGCACGGGTTGCGTCGCCCCCGGCGTGCCCATCGTCTGCGCCGTTTGGAGCGCGCCGGGCAAACTGCTACCTGGCAACATTGTGTTTGGCGTTGTACCCGGCAGCGTGGCCCCGGGCAGCGCGCCCTGCGCGTTCTGCATCAAACCCATCAACTGCGGAAGGGTCAGCGGCAGCCTGCACTTGGTGGACAGATTGACCAGCGGCTGCTGCAGCTGCTCCATGTCCTTGCTGGCTTGCGGATTGGCGTCGAAGTACGTCTTGAGCGCCACCAGCGACTGCGGGCCACCCTGCTGCTGGGAGATCGTCGTCAGCGCGGTGTTGGTCTCGGGATGGGAGTCGAGGTAGCTGCCCATCGACGTGGCCACCGACCCCACGGTCTTGGCGACTTCGCTTGCCGCACAGGGATCCGCCGCCGCCGTCGCCGATGGTGATCCGGTGGCCAGTACGGCCGCGGCCACACCACCGGCCGCGGTTACAGCGAATGCCGCGCAGAGTGCGCGGCGCGCGGTCCCGATGGTCTTGAGTGCCCCGGTCATGGGTTGGCTCCTTACGATTTCCATCGCCGACGGCGCGCAAATGGCGTGCTATCGGCGGCTATCCAGTCCCGACCCGGAAGCGTTCAGGCGCCATCTTGCCATCAGGGCGGTCGACCCGCGCAAGTCGTCCAGCAAACACGCAGGTCACATCGAGAGGGATGCCAGGCCGATCTTCGGCCGAATTGGGAGGCGGCTGCCGAGGGGAACCATCACGCCACCTCGCAGGACTGGGGACTCTACACCGTGCTGTTGTACCGTTACGCTACGCAACGCCGGGGAGAAGGCAGGGTTCGTCATCCAGCAGTTCATGATGCGGTTGAGCAGCAACCTGCGCAGGTTCCGCTGGGTGGTCTTCGCGTGCTGGCTCCTCTTGCTGGTCCCTTCGGTGTACCTGGCGCTGAACCAATCGGGCAATCTGACGGGCGGCGGTTTCGACGTCGCCGGTTCACAGTCACTGCACGTCGAGTACGAGACCGAGGACCACTACCCCGACCAGGGGGCCTCCCCGCTGGCGCTCGTCGCCGCCCCGCGGGCCGATGCCTCGTTCGAGGACATGAACGCCGCCGTGGCGCAGCTGGAGCGCATCGCCGCAGAGGTCCCCAACGTCAAGATCGTGCCAAGCCCGCAGCCACCCCCGCAGCCCGACCGGCCGTACGTCGTCACCCTTCAGACGGACTTCGACAGCGGCAGCGTCGACGTGGCCAAGCAGTTGCGCAAGAAGGTCGGCATCAACGGTGACCAGCCCGGGCAGATCGAGAACGGCCACGTAAAGCTCTACGTCATCGGGCAGGGCGCGCTGGGCGCCGCCGCCAGTGAGGCCACCAAGCACGACATCGCGCAGGCCGAGAAGTGGAACCTTCCGATCGTCCTGATCGTCTTGTTGGCGGTCTTCGGATCGCTGGCCGCCGCCGCCATGCCCCTGGTGCTCGGCATCTGCACCGTCGTGGTGACGATGGGCCTGGTCTATCTACTCTCGATGTTCACCGAGATGTCGGTGTTCGTGACGTCCACCGTGTCCATGTTCGGCATCGCGCTCGCCGTCGACTATTCGCTGTTCATCCTCATGCGGTTCCGGGAGGAGCTGCGATCCGGCAGGGAGCCTGCGCAGGCCGCCGACGCCGCGATGGCGACGTCCGGACTCGCGGTGCTGCTGTCCGGGTTGACCGTGATCGCCTCGATGACCGGCATCTATCTGATCAATACGCCGGTGTTGGCGTCGATGGCCACCGGCGCCATCCTTGCCGTGGCCATCGCGGTTCTGACGTCGACGACGCTCACCCCTGCCGTGCTCGCCACCTTCGGCAAGGCGGCCGCCAAGCGCTCGTCGTGGCTGCACTTCTCGCGGCGGCCCGATACGACGCAGTCCCGGTTCTGGACCCGTTGGGTCGGATGGGTGATGCGCAGGCCCTGGCTGTCCGCTTCGATGGCGGCGGCGCTCCTACTCGCCATGGCCGCCCCCGCGTTCGCGATGACCCTCGGCAACAGCCTGCAACGGCAGTTCGAGCCCACCCACGAGATTCGCGGTGGGGTCAACGCGGCCGCCGAGGCACTCGGGCCCGGCGCGCTCGGGCCGGTGCGGGTGCTCGTCACGTTCCCGACGCTGACCGCCAACGAGCCGCAGAACGCCGCGGCACTCGACGCGGTGCACCAGAAGTTGACGCAGGCGCCCGACGTCGTCACCGTGACGCCCCCGGTATTCAGCGACGACAACCACAGTGCGCTGCTGTCCGCGGTGCTGTCGGTGGATCCCGAGGACATGGGCGCGCGCAACAGCATCGACTGGATGCGTCAGAACCTGCCGGGCACGGCAGGTCAGCGGGTCACCATCGACGTCGGCGGGCCTACCGCGCTCATCAAGGACTTCGACGATCGCGTGGCCGCCACCCAGCCCGCGGTGTTCGCGTTCGTCGCCGTGATCGCCTTCGTGATGCTGCTGATCTCCATCAGATCGGTGTTCCTCGCGCTCAAGGGCGTGCTGATGACGGTGCTGTCGGTGGCCGCCGCCTATGGCAGCCTCGTCGCCGTCTTCCAGTGGGGCTGGCTCGAAGACCTGGGCTTCAAGCCGATCTCGTCGCTGGACAGCACCATTCCGCCGCTGGTGCTGGCGATGACGTTCGGCCTGTCGATGGACTACGAGATCTTCCTGCTGACCCGCATCCGCGAGCGCTTCCTGCAGACCAAGAACACTCGCGACGCCGTCGCGTACGGGGTGAGTACCAGCGCACGAACGATCACCAGCGCCGCGCTGATCATGATCGCGGTGTTCATCG
>Ga0105237_10002935_pt1 | contig 20647 bp, 17 predicted proteins | sample KBSC24metaG_FD_81520 | JGI IMG/M metagenome (GOLD analysis project Ga0105237, IMG submission 81520) | Corn rhizosphere microbial communities from Kellogg Biological Station, Michigan, USA - KBS C2-4 metaG | ecosystem: Host-associated > Plants > Roots > Rhizosphere > Soil | place: Michigan, USA... | reverse complement strand
GTTCAATCACCGACCATTCGAAATCCGTCAAATCAAAGCGAGCCATCACTGCCTCCAAATCAACGGAAGCAGTGAATCACAATCCATTAAAAACAAAAACTATTTTATGGGTATGTGACCTAGGCGCGTTGTGACAATGCCAAACCGGTCTCAGACCACCACCCGATGAACATGAACATGCATCGGGCGGCGACACGCTTCCCTATGCATGGGGTGAAACTGGATGAGACCGGTATTTACGACGGCAAAGCGAAACCTCTATGCACCAACGCTCTTCGCGTCGAGCGATAGCAAATACCAACCGGAATTTGAAGTCTTCGGCGCACGAATAGCTTTAGTACGATCCGCGGGGCTCAGCTGTGATCGCCTCAAAAGCTCAGATTGGGTGATTCCATCGCCTTTTCGAGCATTTTCGCGTAGTCGTCCTTCGGCACGTCGATCGCGCCAAACGTCTTCAGGTGCTCGGTTGTGAACTGCGTGTCGAGCAGTGTGAAGCCCCGTTGCCGCAGGCGCTCGACCAGATGGACGAGGCAGATCTTCGAGGCGTCGGTGCGGCGGGAGAACATGCTCTCACCGAAGAAGGCAGACCCCAGCGAGACCCCGTAAAGGCCGCCGACCAGTTGGTCATCCTCCCAAGCCTCGACGGAATGCGCATGGCCGATATGGTGCAGCGTCGAATAGAGCGCGCGGATGGTCTGGTTGATCCAGGTGCTGGGCCGGCCGCTCGTGTGCTCGGCGCAGGCGGCGATGACGGCGTCAAAATCGGTGTTGAAACGGATGTCGAACGGCCTATGGCGGATGGTCTTTGCCAGGCTCTTCGAGACATGAAAGCTATCGAGGGGCAAGACACCGCGAATTTCCGGCTCGACCCAGAAGATCTCCGGGTCGTCGGCCGATTCGGCCATCGGGAAGAGCCCGATGGAATAGGCGCGCAACAAAATCTCCGGGGTAACGCCGGGACGTCTGCTGCGCGTTCCTGGCACGGCTTAGGCCGATGTCCTGGCCAGGTAGTCTTCCAGCCAATGGATATCATAGTCGCCGTTGGCGATATCCTGGTTGGAAACCAGATCCTGGAATAGCGGCAGGGTGGTCTTGATGCCGTCGACCACGAATTCATCGAGCGCGCGGCGCAGGCGCATCATGCATTCGACGCGGGTCCGGCCATGCACGATCAGCTTGCCGATCAGGCTGTCGTAGTAAGGCGGGATCTTGTAGCCCTGATAGGCGCCCGAATCGATGCGCACGCCAAGCCCGCCGGGCGCATGGAAATGCGTGATCGTGCCGGGCGAGGGGATGAAGGTGCGCGCGTCCTCGGCATTGATGCGGCATTCGATGGCGTGACCATGGAAATGCACTTCATCCTGCGTCACCGAAAGACCGCCGCCGGAGGCGACGCGGATCTGTTCGTGCACGAGGTCGATGCCGGTGATGGCCTCCGTGACCGGATGCTCCACCTGCAGGCGGGTGTTCATTTCGATGAAATAGAACTCGCCATTTTCATAGAGGAATTCGATCGTGCCGGCGCCGCGATACTTCAGCTTCTTCATGGCGTCGGCGCAGATCTGGCCGATCTTCATGCGCTGCTCGACATTGAGCGCCGGGGAATTGGCTTCTTCCCAGACCTTCTGGTGGCGGCGCTGCAGTGAGCAGTCGCGTTCGCCGAGATGCACGGCGTTGCCTTCACCGTCGCCGAACACCTGAACTTCGATGTGGCGCGGCTTGCCGAGGTATTTTTCCATGTAGACGGAATCATTGCCGAAGGCAGCGCCCGCTTCCGTGCGCGCCGTCGACCATGCTTCGACCAGGTCCGCTTCCGTGCGCGCCACCTTCATGCCACGACCGCCGCCGCCGGCGGTTGCCTTGATGAGCACCGGATAGCCGATCTCGCGCGCCGTCTTCAGCGCGTCTGCCTCGGTCTTCACTTCGCCGTCAGAACCCGGAACGACCGGGATGCCGAGCTGCAGAGCGGTGGTCTTGGCGGTGATCTTGTCGCCCATGATGCGGATATGATCCGCCGTCGGACCGATGAAGGTGATGCCATGCGCCTCGAGGATGTCGGCGAACTTGGCATTTTCCGACAGGAAGCCATAGCCGGGATGCACGGCGTCGGCGCCGGTGATCTCACAGGCGGCAACGATCTGGTGGATGTTGAGATAGCTTTCGCGCGACGGCGGCGGGCCGATGCAAACGCTTTCATCCGCAAGCCGTACATGCATCGCGTCGGCATCGGCGGTGGAATGAACCGCCACGGTGGCAATGCCGAGTTCCTTGCAGGCGCGCAGCACACGCAGGGCGATCTCTCCGCGATTGGCTATGAGAATCTTCGAAATCATGGGCATGGGCTTACTCGATGACGACAAGGGGTTCGCCGTACTCGACCGGGCGTCCGTCCTGAACGACGATTTCCGTGACCGTGCCGGATTTAGGCGCAGGGATCTGGTTCATCGTCTTCATGGCTTCGATGATCAGTAGCGTCTGGCCTTCCTTGACGACCGAGCCGACCTCGATGAAGGCGGCCGAGCCCGGGGCCGGCGCCAGATAGGCGGTGCCGACCATGGGTGCGCTGACGACGCTATCGGGATTGCGCACCTTGCCTGCGGGAGCGGCGGCCGCGATGGGAGCAGCGGCTGCTGCATAAGCAGGTGCTGCGACCGGCGCCTGAACATATTGCGGCGTGCCGGCGCGAGACACACGAATGCGCAGATCTTCCTGCTCGACTTCGATCTCGGTCAGATCCGTCTCGTTGAGAATATTGGCGAGATCGCGAATCAGCGCCTGGTCGATACCCGATTTCTTTTCAGCCATTGGTTTTCTTGCCCTGTATTTTTGTTATTGGGTGATGGATTTCAGCGCGTGCAGCGCCAGGATGTAACTATAAGGTCCGAAACCACAGATCATGCCCTTGGCAGCGGGCGCGATCATCGATTTGTGTCGGAATTCTTCTCGCGCGTGGATGTTGGAGATATGCACCTCCACCACGGGAACGGAAATGGCGCGGATCGCATCGTGCAGCGCGATCGAAGTATGGCCATAGGCGCCAGGATTGATCGCGACGCCAGCGGCGGTATCGCCGGCTTCATGCATCCAGTCGACCAGCACGCCTTCATGATTGCTCTGGCGGAAATCGATGATGAAGCCCAGGCTTTCGCCCGCGGACTTGCAGTCTGCTTCTATATCCTTGAGCGTCTTGCCGCCATAGATGCCCGGCTCGCGCTTGCCGAGAGCGTTCAAATTGGGTCCGTTGAGGACAAAAATAGTTTGCGCCATCAGAGGTTCCGTCAAAGTGCAGCGCAACCTATAGACTCCCGAGGCCTTGTAGGAAAGCCCCGGAGCGTAGGTTGCGCGTCTCTAGGTGTGGAAACGCCGCGATTTTGGCAATTTTGAGCCCTGTCGAAATCCACGTGGTTTCGATGGTGCCTCAAATGCAGCGCGCGGCGCGGAGATGTGATCGTCAGCAGGTGGTCTTGCCGCAGCTGCGGACATTGGCAATCTTCTGCTGAATGGCTTCGAGCCCGATTGCGCCGGAAATGGTTTCGTTGCCAATGACATAGGCGGGCGTGCCCGTGACGTTGAGATCGGTGGCAAGCTGGTAGGTCGCCTTGATCATATCGTTGTTCGGGCTCTTTGCCATTTCCGCGCGGATGGCTGCTTCTTTGACGCCAAGCGAGGCGGCAACCTCGATGGCGCTGTCCTCCGAGGCGCGGCCGTCGCTGCTCAGCAGCGTGTGATGGAATTCGGCATATTTTTCAGGCGAAAGCTTGCGGAATGCATCGGAAACCCGCGAAGCCGCGACCGAGTCCGCCCCGAGGATCGGGAATTCCTTGAGCACGAAACGCACGTCCTTGTCCTGCTTCAGCAGCGTGTCCATGTCGCCGAGCGCATGGCGGCAATAGGTGCAGTTGTAGTCGAAGAACTCCACGACGGTGATGCTGCCCTTCGGATTGCCGATCGCGACATCATCCTTGGAGTTGAAGATCGCGTCCTTGTTCTGAGCGATCACTTGGGACGACTGGGCGAGGCGGGCCGCCTCCTGCTTCTTCTCGAGCGCGGCCTGCGCATCGAGCAAGACTTCCGGATGTTCGACGAGGTATTCCTTGATGAATTCCCCGATTTCCTTTTTCTGCTGATCGTCCAGCGCGGCGGCGGGCTGGATTGTGGCGAAGGACGCTGTGAGGGCAATCGCCGCAACCGTCAGCAGGCTTTTGAAAGAAAAGGTCATTGGGTCCTCGTTTGGATCTATGCGGAGACTTTCTCGGATGCGGCATAGCATCGTCGGGTCAACTTCCGCAAATACGGATCAGCAACTTACGGCGCAAGCTTGCTTCCAGAAACAGGAATTTTCGCGACGAAGCCGCAATCGCGGGATTGTGAATGAACCATTATTGCGGCAAATGTCGCACCGCGATCCGATCCGAGAGAGAATTGATCTTGTTTTCCTTATCCAAGCGCAGCGATGTCGAACCCTTCCACGCCATGGATGTGCTGGCCGAGGCGACGCTTCGGCGTCAGGCCGGCCATCCCGTCATTTCGATGGCTGTGGGACAGCCGTCCCATCCGGCGCCCCAGGCGGCGCTTGAGGCGGCGCGCGCGGCACTCGGCCACGGCCGCATCGGCTATACGGACGCGCTTGGGACGCTGGCGCTGCGCCAGGCGCTCTCCGCGCACTACCAGACCCGTCACGGCCTGTCGGTCGATCCGAAGCGCATCGCCATCACCACCGGCTCGTCGGCTGGCTTCAATCTTGCCTTCCTGACCCTGTTTGATGCGGGCGACAGCGTCGCCATCGCTCGCCCTGGCTATCCCGCCTATCGCAATATCCTCGCGGCATTGGGGCTCAATGTGCTGGAGGTGCCGGTGACCGAGGAGACGCAGTTCACGCTGACGCCGGAAAGCCTGGAGGCGGCACAGGCGGTGAGCGGCAAGCGGTTGAAGGGCGTGCTGCTTGCAAGCCCCGCCAATCCCACAGGCACCGTCACGGGCAGGGCGGCGCTGAAGGCGCTCGCCGATTATTGCGCCGATCGTTCCATCGCCTTCATTTCCGACGAGATCTATCACGGGCTCACCTTCGTCGGCGAAGAGACGAGTGCGCTGGAACTGACCGACGAAGCGATCGTCATCAACTCCTTCTCGAAATATTATTGCATGACCGGCTGGCGCGTCGGCTGGATGGTGCTGCCGGAGCGGTTGGTGCGCCCCATCGAGCGTGTCGCCCAGAGCCTATATATCTCCGCGCCGGAACTGTCCCAGATCGCTGCAGAGGCAGCGCTTGGCGCAGGCGCCGAACTCGATGTCTATCGCGAAAGCTATGGGCGCAACCGCGATTTCCTGATGCGGCGTCTGCCCGAAATCGGCTTCCGTATCGCTTCTCCGATGGATGGCGCTTTCTACGCCTACGTCGATGTCAGCCGCTTCACCAATGACAGCATGATCTTCGCCCGCAAGATGCTCGCCGAAATCAACGTCGCCGCCACGCCCGGTCTCGATTTCGACCCGGACGACGGGCATCGCGCGATGCGGATCTCCTATGCCGGCTCGAATGCCGAGATCGAGGAGGCGGTTGAACGCATGGCGGCCTGGCTGAAATAGGCTACCGGATCAATGTGTTGCGCCAGTCTGCGAATGTGGTTGCGCGGGCGTGAGCACCGTTTCCAAGCATGAGCCTTAAACCTGGCGATCTGCAGAAACAAAAAACCGGCCGCGTCACCACGGCCGGTTTTTTGATCAATTCTTCCCAAACAGCAACGCTCAGAAGAAACCGCGGCGCTGCCACCAACCAGCCTTCTTCGGCTTGGTCGGATCGCCGTCACCATCACCGCCCTCGTTGGTGCGGGTGGATTTGACCACCGGCTCGGAGGACGAGACGTTCGACTCGCGGTTGGCGCGTGCCGGCTTGGCCGCGGCTGTTTCGGATTCCGCCGCAGCTGCCGGTTCGGGTTCTACGGGGCGGTCGAGATCAGCGACAATTTCGGCCACCGTCTCGGCTTCGGTATCAGTTGCAGGTGCCGCTTCGACGACTGGTGCTTCGACTGGCGATGCTTCCGCCTTCGGCTTGCGACGGCTGCGGCTCTTGGCGGGCTTCACGTCCTCGGTGACGACGGACGCCGTCTCGACGGCTGCCATGGCCGGCTGGCCTTCGACGGCGGCTTCGCCTTCGGCAACGACGATTTCGGCGACGCTCACAGCAACATCGCTTTCGCCGTCATCCTGATGATCAGCGCCTTCGTCGGAACCGGCTTCGTCGCCGGCAGCCAATTCATTGCCCTCGCCATCGCGATTGCGGCGGCCGCCACGCTTGCCGCGGCGGCGGCGCTTGCGCTTCTGCTGCGCGTCGTCGCTGCCGGACACGGCGGAGATTTCGGTGTTGCCGACGTTGTCGTCTTCGTCGCCTTCATCCCCGTCCTCATCGCCATCTTCCGTAGAGGTGTCGGAGGTTGATTCGGAGGCTGTCTGGGCATCGCCGCTGCGACCGCGACGACGACGGCGGCGCTTGCGCTTGCGGTTGCCATCATTGTTTTCGGAGCGGGCGGCAGGCTGCTGCTCGACGCTTGCAACCTTTTCTTCCAGCTCCTCGTCTTCATCCTCATCGGCCTCGATGACGATATCGTCGTCATCGTCCTCCGGAATGGCGGCAAAGTTGAACAGGCTCTCGATCTTCACCGGATTGGCCACCGGCTCGCCGCGGTCAATCGCGAAGTGCTGCGTGCCCACGGCATTGTCGGCGCCGATGACGATGGAAACGCCGAAGCGGCTTTCGTAGTCGGTGATCGTCTGGCGCTTGTGATTGAGCAGGTAGAGCGCAATGTCCGGCGTCGTGCGCACGACGATGTCGTGCGTCGTGTTCTTGAGCAGGTATTCCTCGATGCCGCGCAGGACATGCAGCGCGACAGAGGACTGCGAGCGCACATGGCCGGTGCCACCGCAATGCGAGCAGATCTGCGTGGTGCTTTCGAGAACCGATGCGCGGATGCGCTGGCGCGACATTTCCAGCAGGCCGAAATGCGAGATGCGGCCGACCTGGATGCGGGCGCGGTCGTTCTTCAGGCATTCCTTCAGCTTCTTCTCGACGGCGCGATTGTTGCGCTTTTCTTCCATGTCGATGAAGTCGATGACGATCAGGCCGGCAAGGTCGCGCAGACGAAGCTGACGGGCGACTTCATCGGCTGCCTCGAGGTTCGTCTGAAGCGCCGTATCCTCGATCGAATGTTCGCGGGTCGAGCGGCCGGAGTTGACGTCGATCGAAACCAGAGCTTCCGTCTGGTTCATGATCAGGTAGCCGCCGGACTTCAGCGTGACCTGCGGCTGCAGCATGCGGTCGAGCTGTGCCTCGATGCCGGAGCGCGAGAAGATCGGATGGATGTCGCGATAGGGCTGAACCACCTTGGCGTGGCTCGGCATCAGCATCTTCATGAAGTCTTTCGCTTCACGATAGCCTTCCTCACCGGAGACGATGACTTCGCTGATATCCTTGTTGTAGAGGTCGCGGATCGAGCGCTTGATAAGGCTGCCTTCTTCATAGACGAGGCAAGGGGCGGTCGAAGCGAGCGTCAGCGTGCGGACGTTTTCCCACAGGCGCATCAGATATTCGAAGTCGCGCTTGACCTCGACCTTGGTGCGGTTGGCACCGGCGGTACGCAGGATGACACCCATGCCCAGCGGCACTTCGAGCAGCTTGGCGATTTCCTTGAGGCGCTTGCGATCCTGCGGATTGGTGATCTTGCGGGAGATGCCGCCTCCGCGCGCCGTGTTCGGCATCAGAACCGAATAGCGACCTGCGAGCGAGAGATAGGTGGTCAGCGCCGCACCCTTGTTGCCGCGTTCCTCCTTGGCAACCTGCACCAGCAGTATCTGCCGGCGCTTGATGACTTCCTGAATGCGGTACTGCTTGCGCGGCTTGCGCTGCACGCGATCCGGAACCTCTTCCATAGCGTCTTCGGCGCCGACGGATTCGATCACTTCCTCTTCATGGTCGTGATCATCATCGTCGTCATCGTCGCTGCGGCGCTTGGAAAGGTCGACATTTTCGGAGATCGAATCGGTTTCGACCATCGCGGCCATTTCGCCTGACGGACCTTCCTCTTCTTCGCTCGGTGCATCGACGGCAGTCGTTGCCTCGGCGGCAGTCTCGTCAGACGGAGCGGTCGCGACCGACTTCTTGCGGCTGCGGCGAGGCTTGGTCTTCTTTGCCGGAGCCTCTTCCTGAGGGGTGGCGATTGCCTCGGCGGCAGGGGCCTCTTCGGCGATCGCGGCAGGCACAGCGTTGTCGTTGCCGTCTTTCGCAAGGATGCCGACATCCGGCTGCTCCTGCTGGGAGAGGTCGAGCGCCGTTTCCACATGCTCGACATCGTCGTCGCGGCGATGTTCCTCTGCTTCGGCCTTCAGCAGCGCTTGCCGGTCGGCGAGAGGGATCTGGTAATAATCAGGGTGAATTTCGGCGAAGGCGAGGAAGCCATGGCGATTGCCGCCATAATCAACGAACGCGGCCTGAAGCGAGGGCTCGACCCTCGTTACTTTTGCGAGATAGATGTTGCCGCGTATCTGCTTCTTGTGCTGCGACTCGAAGTCAAATTCTTCTATGCGGTTCCCGCGAACGACAACGACGCGCGTCTCTTCCTCGTGAGACGCATCGATAAGCATTTTGTCTGCCATGAAAGCTGTGCTCCTCGGCGCGGGCAACCGGATGGGGGCCTGCCTGTCGCTGGGACAAGCCGGACGCGATCCGCCGTTGCTGCACCGGATAATGAAAGTCGCGATTGGTTGTACGGCGATGACAGCATCCAGACGGCAGCCGGGGCATTACTTCCCTGGGGTCTGTTCACTTCCTGAAAAAGCTGCTGCGGTAACATCCGTAACCAAGCGAGATCAACTATGCCTTAGACCCAACCGGGTCCGATGAATTTGCTCTCTAAAGAGCGTTTGGTGGCTCTCCACCGATGAATTTTCCGCCTAAGACTGAAAATTCAGATATCCACTATTGGAGCAGAAGCTCTTGTAGACGGCGGATGACTGCCGCTTATGGCGCCTGGTACTCGAGGCGGCTGCCTTTGCGGCGACTCTATCCCGTCAACACTTCTACCCTAATATGCGTTGTATGTTTTATCTGTCACAATAGCAAGGGAAAAGCCAAGTATGCCATAATATTGATGGATTCGTCGGATGATGAGAATGAAGGAGGGCGTCTTCTGATTCTTCTCCCGGCGTATCGCCGGGCGGCGCCATCATGTCACACTTGGTTCCCGTTATGGGACTTCAAAAATAACGTCGAAACCAATATGGGGCGCGTTGGACACGTGTTAAAGGGATTGCGGCATGCGGCGGAGACTGGCGTGAGGGCTTTGCGACTTGCGGTGGCGACCTTCGCCCTCATGATGCTGGCAGCGTTTTTGCCGTTCGCGGCGACGAATGCGGCGGCCGATCCCGTGCTGGCCTTTGGCGCCCGTATCGCCGGCGACGATGCCCGCACGCGCATCGTGATCGACATGGATCGCGAGCCGACCTTTTCGGTTCATTATCTCGACAATCCGGTTCGCGTCGTGGTCGATCTCCCGGCGACTGCCTTCGGTTTTCCGGCTGCGGATTTGAAGGCGGCCGGTCTCTTCAAGGATATTCGTTACGGGACGATGGACGCAGACAGCGCCCGAATCGTTCTGACGGCGAAAAAGCCCGTGAAGCTGGTCATGGCCAAGGTGCAGGCCAATGAAGACGGTAAGGGCAGCCGCCTCGTGCTCGACGCCGAAATGCTGCCCGCCGAGCAATTCGCCGAGCTTGTGAAAGAGCAGAGCTGGACGAGCGATGATACGGCAAAGGATGTCGGCCCGGTCGAATCGACGCAAAAAGCCGATCCGAACACCTTTCTTGTGGCTGTCGATGCCGGCCACGGCGGCATCGACGCCGGTGCGACCGGCAGCGATGGTGTCACGCAGGAAAAGGACATCACGCTCGCCTTCGCAAAGATGTTCGCCGACAAGCTGAATGCCCAGCCTGGCATCAAGGCGTTTCTCGTACGCGACAAGGATCAGTATCTGTCGCTGTCGGAACGGGTGACCATCGCCCGCCAGAATCACGCCTCGCTTTTCATTTCCCTTCATGCCGATACGCTCAAGCAGAAGGATATTCGCGGCGCGACTGTTTATACTATCTCCGACAAGGCTTCGGACAGGCTCGCCGGCGAAGTGGCCGACCGCGAAAACAATTCCGATCAGATCGCCGCCGCCGAAACGCAGGCTCAGCCGCCCGCCGTTACCGACATCCTGATGGACTTGACCCGGCGGGAGACGCAGGCCTTCTCCATCTCACTGGCGCAGGATGTGTTGTCCTCGTTCAATGGGCAGGTCTCCACGATCAATAATCCGCATCGCCACGCCGGCTTCCGCGTGCTGCAGGCGCCGGACGTTCCGTCCATTCTGCTCGAACTGGGCTTTCTCTCCAACAAGGACGACGAGAAATTGCTGCTCGATCTCGACTGGCGGCAAAAGGTGGCCGATCGGCTGACAGAGGCCGTGAAGCAATATCGCGTATCGATCATCGCAAATGGTGGCTAGCCGCGTCATGCATCCGGTCGTACGTGGCTTCCATGTAACAGCTGCTATTATTAGCGCCTAATGAAACTGGGAATACCGGAGACAAGCCCTATTTTGCTCACATTCCCGCCTTTACAGCAAAGTATCGTTCGTCCGCGGGTCGCACACGGCTTTGTCTCGCCGCCGTCTTGCATTAACACCGCGGGCGTGCAAAACGCCCGTGGTTATGCGATGATCTCGCGCATATGCCGCATGAAGAACAAGCACCGGTAGTATCACATGATCAGACTGATTGGATATTTCTTTGGGCTGGGCTGCCTCCTGTTTCTGGGTGCTGCCGCGGCTGCGGCTATCTATCTGAGCGTCGTTTCCAAGGAACTTCCCGATTACGAAGTGCTTGCGAAATATGCGCCTCCGGTGACGACCCGCATTCATGCCGGCAACGGCGCGCTGATGAAGGAATATTCGCGGGAGAACAGACTTTTCGTGCCGATTCAGGCTATACCTGACCGCGTCAAGGCCGCCTTCCTCTCCGCTGAAGACAAGAATTTCTACAATCATCCCGGCGTCGACGTCGGCGGCCTGGCACGCGCCGTTGTGGTGAACCTGCAGAACATCGGCTCCGGCCGCCGCTTCGTCGGCGCGTCGACCATCACGCAGCAGGTCGCCAAGAACTTCCTGCTGTCCGCGGACCAGACCTTCGACCGCAAGATCAAGGAAGCGATTCTGTCGTTCCGCATCGAGCAGGCCTATAGCAAGGACAAGATCCTAGAGCTCTATCTCAACGAGATCTACTTCGGCCTCAATTCTTACGGCATCGCCGGCGCTTCGCTCACCTATTTCGACAAGTCCGTTAACGAGCTGACCATCGCCGAAGCGGCCTATCTCGCGTCGCTCCCCAAGGGTCCTTCCAACTACAATCCGTTCCGCCGTCCGGAAGCAGCGATCACCCGCCGCAATTGGGTGATCGACCGCATGGTGGAGAATGGTTATGTCAGCCAGAGCGATGGCGAGGACGCCAAGAAGCAGCCGCTCGGCGTCGTGCCGCCAAAGAGCGGTCCGTCGCTGTTTGCCTCGGACTATTTTGCCGAAGAAGTGCGCCGGCAATTGATCGACCAATATGGCGAAAAGACCCTTTATGAAGGCGGTCTCTCGGTTCGCACCTCGCTCGATCCGCAGATGCAGCTGGAAGCGCGCAAGGCTTTGCAGGATGGTCTCGTCGATTATGACGAGCGCCGCGGTTATCGCGGCCCGATCAAGCAGATCACGACGTCGCAGGATTGGGGCGTCGAGCTTGCCAAGGTCCCGACCTTGAGCGACGTTCCCGAATGGCAGGTCGCCGTCGTACTCTCCGTGTCCGATCAGGCCGTCGATATCGGTTTGCAGCCGAGCGTCGATGCTGGCGGCAAGGTTTCGACGGATCGCAGGCGTGGCACGATCGCCGCAGCCGACATGCGCTGGGCTTTCCGCTCGGCCGGCGGCAAGGCTGTGAAATCACCCAGCGGCGTGCTGAGCGCGGGCGATGTGATTTTCGTGCAGAAAACCGGTGGTGCCGATTCCAGCTCCTATCGCTTGCGCCAGCCGCCGAAGGTGCAGGGTGGCCTGGTCGTCATGGATCCGCATACGGGCCGTGTGCTCGCCATGGTCGGCGGCTTCTCTTACGCGCAATCCGAGTTCAACCGTGCAACCCAGGCAAAACGTCAGCCGGGCTCGTCGTTCAAGCCCTTCGTCTACGCGGCGGCAATGGATAACGGCTATACGCCGGCCTCGGTTATTCTCGATGACCCGCTGCAGATCACCCTCAGCAATGGGGATGTCTGGAAACCGACAAACTATGAAGGCGAGGGCGGGGGCGTCCACACGCTGCGCTTCGCTATCGAACATTCCCGCAACCTGATGACGGTTCGTCTCGCCGCCGACATGGGCATGCCGCTCGTCGCTGAATATGCCGAGCGCTTCGGGATCTACGATCATATGAATCCGGTTCTCGCCATGTCGCTGGGCGCCGGCGAGACGACGGTGCTGCGCATGGTCTCGGCCTATTCGGTCATCGCCAACGGCGGCAAGCAGATCAAGCCGACGCTGATCGACCGCATTCAGGACCGTTACGGCAAGACCATCTTCAAACATGAGGAGCGCGTCTGCGACAGCTGCAATGTCAGCGCCTGGCAAAATCAGGACGAACCTGTGATCGCCGACAATCGCGAGCAGGTGCTCGATCCGATGACCGCCTATCAGGTCACGTCGATGATGCAGGGCGTCATCATCCGCGGTACGGCGGCCGGCAAGATCAAGCTCAACACCGATGTCGCCGGCAAGACCGGTACGACCAACGATGAAAAGGACTCTTGGTTCGTTGGCTTCACGCCAAGCCTCGTCGCCGGCCTGTATGTCGGTTACGACACCCCCGCCACGCTCGGCAGGGGTGGCACCGGCAGCGGGCTTGCCGCGCCGATCTTCAACGAATTCATGCAGGCTGCCACGAAGGATGAGGCGCCGGAGAAATTCCAGGTTCCGGCTGGCATGACGATGATGGCTGTCAATCGCGCGACCGGTATGGCGGCGGAACCAGGCGATCCGAGCGCCATCATGGAAGCCTTCAAGCCCGGCACCGGCCCGGCTACGAGCTTGACGGTCATTGGTGGCGGCGAGGCTGCGCAGGTTGCGCCAGAGGAAATTCTGAGGACGTCGCCGCAGGCGAACCAGGCTGTTACCTCCGGGTCGGGCGGCCTCTTCTGATCCCATCCTATTTGTCCGATCATCATGCCGCGGGGCTTTACACCCGCGGCATGTATATCTATGTCACCAGCATTCTTTGAATTGAACAACGGTTCACATCGAACCGCCGAATAAAGAAGCAGGATTATGCGAGCGGAAATCGAGAAAATAGTCGACGAAACCAAGCAGGCCATAAGCCTGCTGAGGAGGCATCTTTGACTGGGACCAGGCGGTAAGACGACTGGACTGGTTGAACAACAAGTCAGAGGACCCGACCCTCTGGAACGATGCTGCCGAAGCGCAGAAACTCATGCGCGAGCGCCAGCATCTCGATGATGGCATCAGCGGCGTACGCGCGCTCGAACAGCAGCTTAACGACAATATCGACCTGATCGCGCTTGGCGAGGAAGAGGGCGACGACGATGTCGTCCGCGAAGCCGAAGAGGCCCTCAAGAGCCTGAAAGCGGAAGCTGCGCGCCGGCAGGTGGAGGCTATGCTCTCGGGCGAGGCCGATTCCAACGATACTTATGTCGAAGTCCATTCGGGCGCCGGCGGCACCGAGAGCCAGGACTGGGCGAACATGCTGCTGCGCATGTACACCCGCTGGGCCGAACGCCAGCGTTTCAAGGTGGAGCTGCTCGAAGTCCATGATGGCGAAGAAGCCGGCATCAAGTCGGCGACGCTCCTGGTCAAGGGCCACAATGCCTATGGTTGGCTGAAGACCGAATCGGGCGTTCACCGTCTGGTCCGCATCTCACCCTATGACAGCAACGCACGTCGTCACACGTCTTTCTCGTCGATCTGGGTCTACCCCGTCGTCGACGACTCGATCCAGATCGACATTAACGAAAGCGACTGCCGCATCGACACCTACCGTTCGTCCGGCGCCGGCGGCCAGCACGTCAACACCACCGACTCGGCCGTGCGCATCACCCATATCCCGACGGGTATCGTCGTGCAGTGCCAGCAGGAACGCTCACAGCACAAGAACCGCGCAAAGGCGTGGGACATGCTGCGCGCCCGCATGTACGAGGCGGAGCTGATGAAGCGGGAAGAGGCTGCCAATGCCGAAGCTGCTTCGAAGACCGACATCGGCTGGGGTCACCAGATCCGGTCCTACGTCCTGCAGCCCTATCAGCTCGTCAAGGATCTGCGCACCGGCGTCGCCAGCACGGCTCCCAGCGATGTGCTGGACGGTGATCTCAATGAGTTCATGGAAGCCGCTCTCGCGCACCGCATCAGCGGCGCGGCAGATGCGGTTGTCGACGACGTCGAGTAACCTCAAATATACCGAGATAACCAAAAGCCCCGGAAACGGGGCTTTTTTCATGTGGCCATGCGATCGGCTTCAATCCGAAAATTGTTCCGCAAGTATCCGCTCTGACCAGGAGCGATCCGGATCGGAAAGGATGCGCGCGGTCGTGTCCTCGGTCTGGGCGATTCGCACGCTCAGTACCGATTTGACCTCGGCATTGTCGGCAACGGCATTGACCGGTCTTTTTTCCGGCTCCAGCACGGTGATGTCGATCGACACCTTGTTCGGCAAGAGAGCGCCGCGCCAGCGGCGGGGGCGGAAGGCGCTGACGGGCGTCATGGCAAGCAGCGGCGCTTCCAGTGGAAGAATGGGGCCGTGCGCCGAAAGATTGTAGGCTGTGGAGCCAGCAGGCGTCGTGACCATCAAGCCGTCGCAGATCAGCTCCGGCAGGCGCACATGTCCATCAATCTCGACCTTGAGCTTCGCCGCCTGATAGGATTGGCGAAAAAGCGACACCTCGTTGATGGCAAGCGCGACCGAAGTGCTGCCATCCTCGTTACGGGTGCTCATCTGCAGCGGATGAAAAGCATTTTCCACAGCTGCGTCAATGCGCTCCGCCAGGCAATCCGTGCGGTAGTCGTTCATCAGGAAGCCGATGGAGCCGCGATTCATGCCATAGACGCGCTTGCCGGAATTCATCGTCTTGTGCAGCGTCTGGAGCATGAAGCCGTCGCCGCCGAGCGCCACGACGACATCCGCTTCCTGCTGCGGCGTCTGGCCATAGAGGCGAATCAGCTCTTCCTGTGCCTCCAATGCTTCCGGCGCAGTTGAGGCGAGAAAACAAACAGATTGAAAACTACGCGACATGCAATGTCCTTTTAATGATCGTACTACGTAATGATATTCCCCCTATGCGACAAGACGTTTTGTAAAGACTGGTGAATCCCCAATCCGCTCTTGTGCGAGGGATCATGAGGAAGGCGGCCGATTTTCTCTTTACAGGAAATCAAAATCTGCTACTTGGCATGCCGATGTGCCCTTGTAGCTCAGTTGGTAGAGCACCTGATTTGTAATCAGGGGGTCGCGGGTTCGAACCCTGCCGGGGGCACCAGATCTTTTCAAGAATATGGTGGCCGTGTTATCGCTGGTATGGAAAACCGGCGGCAGCAGACCAATATGTAGATGCCGACGCCTTCGGGACGTTCGCAACGATCATCAACAATATCGTGTCCTTGGAAAAACATGACCCTCAAGCCCAAGAAGCCTAAACTCGAACACTCCGAGCTCTCGGGTGAGTTCACCGATGACGATGTGACCGTTTTGGTCGATATCTTTCGTCCGGCAGGCAGCAATGCCGACTGGCGGATGGAAGTCATCACGCCGGAAGAGGATCTGATCGAATGGGAGGAGCCCTTCGCGACTGACCGTGAAGCTTTCGACGAATTCCTGGCAACGATTGCACGCGATGGCATCAGGTCATTTTTCGACGAAGCGGATCCGGCGGTTCACTAGCGGGCCCCAGCGGCTCTGCCGGCTTCAAATTGCGCCTCGGCTCTCCGCCGGGGCTTCATTGGGCCAATGCCTTAAAATGCGGGCTCATTTACAATGTTTGCAATAGGCATACACTCATCTCGTCAGTGGCGGGTGAGGATATGTTCATGCGCAAGACATCGAGGTATGTCGTCTTGGGATTGCCGCTTGTTGCGATCGCGGTGATTACCAGCGTGTCGGCGTTGGCCGGCGAGAATTGCTACTGCAAGAATACGGATGGTAAGCAGCATGCGGTCGGCGAGGTCGCCTGCATGACCGTGGGCGGCAAGAGCTATCTCGCGCAATGCGAGATGAACCTCAATGTCACCTCGTGGTCGAAGCTGCAGGAGGGATGTCCGGTTACCCAAAGATCGCTCTGGCGGCAATCGGCTTGGCACGTGACGCCGATTGCCCTTCGCTAAACATTGTCGCTCTAATGGCAGCGGTAGGCACGTTCGGAAATGGCACCCATGCCGGAACGGGTCATGAGCTCGTAGAGAAGACGCCGGCTGAAGGGATTGTGCAGGCGCACGGCGTCGGACCCCAGAAAATGCGTTTCCGCCAATTCGAAGGCTCCGAGGTGCGGCGCCTGTTCTATGGCTGCGCGATAGAGGTCGTGAAATTCCCGCCGACAGACATAGGTCTTGTATTTGGTCATGCAGAAGGCGGAGAAGATCTCGTCGTTCTCGCGGAGGAAATCGGCGACCCCGACTGTCACTTCCGGCCAGGCGGGATTGAAGGTGTCGTCAAAGATAATGACGCCGTGATCGGCGAGGGTGTCCTTCGCCAGGCTGCTATCGCTGACCAAATTGGACAGGCTGTGGCCGCCATCGACGCTGAAGAAGCGCACCGCGCCGACTTTGTCGACGATATCACTTGGCGATACGTCCGCGCTGTCGCCGACAACGAGCAGTTCCTCGTCCACGGGCAGGCCGAGCCTGTCTCCGTTTTCGAGAAAGAGGCGATACTGCTCGGAGATGCCGTCCGCCGTATCTCCAATATCGAAGAGGTCGATGCCGAGCACGCTGGCGTCAGGCCCTGCAATCTTCTTCAGCAGAAAATAGGAGCGGCCGAAATAGATGCCTATTTCCGCGATGCCGCCATCAAGATCGTTCTGGTTTTGCCATTCCAGGAGTGAAAGATAAACAAGCGCATCGGGCGGATCGATATATCCCTCCACGCTGCGTAGATCGTGGAAAATGAACTTTCGGATATTCGGTAGTACCATGCGCGCCGCACCAACCCTGCGTTATGTGACAATCGTTTCCAGCCTTTGAGCTGGTTCCATAACACATAGTCACATTTCCGGGAGGTCAACCCATGGCGCGTTTTCAGGCGTTCAGCCGCCCTGTTTGCGCACCAGCAACAGCGGCTCGCCTTCCTCTTCGTCGGATTTCTGGAAACTGCCGTCCGGCTTCATATCGAAGGAAAGCGAGGAGCCGTCATTGCCGAGCATCACCAGGCCGAAGCCTTCGGTTGCCCAGAGCGAAAGCTTGAGATCGCCGATCTCGCTTGCGCAGTCCCCGCTAGGTGACATCTTGGCGGTGCCGTCCGGATCCTTGTCCGTGGTCAGCGTGATGTCGCAGACCGGTTTGCCGTCCGGCCGCTGGATGCGCCACGCTCCGGCAAGGCTTGCGACGGTCGGCACGTGATCGACGTCGTCGAGCGCCGGCAACAGCCATGTGGGATCGCCTGCGTCGCTCTCCCAGGGGGAGCCTTCTTCCTGCTGGAACCGGATGAGCGCCTTCGCTGCGGCATCGACGATAGTGAGCGCACCGTCATCGGTGAAATTCCAGGCGCTTGCCTTGGAGAGCGCGGGCAGGGCCGCCGCGCAGGCTTCCGCCCCGCTTATGGCGTAGCCGCCGGAGATCGCGCGGGTCTCGAAGGTCAGGCGGCAGCCTTTGGCGCCGTTTTCGGGCGCAACCAGCCATGCGCCGGCTTGAGCCTTGACGAGTTCGTCGTCAACTGCGCGTGCCGGCTGACCGATTGTGAGAACAAGGGCGGCGGAGAGCGCCGTAAGGCCAAGAATGCGGATCAAAGCAAATTCCCCCAACTTGCTGCGGCAGCCGCAGTGTCGCTAGATTTTCAGATAGGACCGCGCCGCATAGAGCGCGATCGCAGCTGCGTTCGAGACATTGAGCGATTTGATCGCGCCCGGCATGTCGAGCCGCGCCAGCGCGTTTACCGTTTCCCGCGTTTTCTGGCGCAGTCCCTTGCCCTCGGAGCCGAGTACCAGGGCGACCTTGTCGCCGCTGAAGGTACCCTCGAGCGGCGCGGGGCCTTCCGAATCAAGGCCGATGGTGGTGAATCCGAGGCGATGCAGCTCACTGAGCGCATCGGCGAGATTGGTGATCTGTATATAAGGTATGAGCTCGAGCGCGCCCGAGGCGGATTTTGCCAGCACACCTGATTCGGTCGGGCTGTGGCGCTGGGTGGTGATCACGGCCCCCGCATCGAAGGCTACGGCCGAGCGCATGATCGCTCCGACGTTGTGCGGGTCGGTCACCTGGTCGAGAACCAGCAGCAGCGGGCTGTCCTTCAGCGCCTCGAGGCGGCGCACGGGCAGGGGGCGCGTTTCCAGCATTACACCCTGGTGGATTGCTTCAGGGCCCAGCACCTTGTCGATATCCTGCGGTGAGACGATCTCAACGGGAATGCCAAGCGCGTCGACCGGGCCGACCTCCAGCCGCACCAGCGCATTCTGCGTCGTCGACAGCTTGATGTTCTTGCGCTCGGGATTGGCAAGGGCGGCGCGAACCGTATGCAGGCCGTAAAGAAGGACCTGATCGGGCGCGAGCGCCGGAGGCTTCCAATCATCCGCGCCGGGCCGCTTTCGCTTCTGCGGCTGTGGCGTCGGGATTTCGCCGCGCTCGCGCTTGGCATCGCGATGTGCGCGACGCAGGGTGGCGTAATGCGTGTCCTTGGCCGACTTGTCGTCGGTGGTGTTATCGGGGCCGGAGCGGCCGGATGTTTTGTCTTTGCTCATGCGGCTTTATAACCAGCGCCTTCCCGGGCGCATAGCCCTCTTTCGCCGCCGCGCTTTTCTCACAGGCTGAAATTTTTTCGTCATTTTTGGCAATTCCTTATGTTGACAGACGGAAGTCGTCCGGTCATATACGCGGCGCAGATCACGGCGGCGACGCCACGGTCGAGCAAACTTGGTCGCAAGATCCAGTCGGAATACTGGAGGGATGCCCGAGTGGTTAAAGGGGACGGACTGTAAATCCGTTGGCTCAGCCTACGTTGGTTCAAATCCAACTCCCTCCACCATTCCGCACAGGATCTTGACCACCCGCGCGGGTATAGCTCAATGGTAGAGCAGCAGCCTTCCAAGCTGAATACGCGGGTTCGATTCCCGCTACCCGCTCCAAGTCTCGAAATTTTTAGTCATTCGGACAGCTACTTATTGCCTTAGCGGATCTCGCTGGCAATTGCCGCAGCAGACCGGCGAGTTGTGCCTCGCCCACCGGCCCGAAAAATTCCGCGTCGGCGGTCTCGACAGCCACGATGGCGCGCTGTGCCGCCGCCCCGGCTGCGGTAATGCGTATCACCTTGGCCCGGGAATCGTGAGGTTCGGTCTCCCGCGCTCACCCGTCTTTGCACAGTTGACATGAAGGGTTGCTTATATCAACGCGAGCGTTAGATATTGCTCAGGCAACCGAAACGGGAGAACGGAAATGGGTATTTTCGACAAGATCAAGGGTGCAATCTGGGGAGAGGCAAAGGCTGCTCCGGCACCGACGCAGACCACAGCGGCAACCGCCAACCCGGCCCCTGCGCCGACGCCGGCTCCTTCAGCGACCACGGCAGCAACATCGCCTGCGACCAGCGCGCCGGCCGCTCCGGTCGATATCGCCTCGATCCTCGACGCGGCCGTCAAGAAGAGTGGCCAGAAGCTCGACTGGAAACATTCGATCGTCGATCTGATGAAGGCGCTCGGCATGGACGCGAGCCTTTCGGAGCGCAAGGAGCTGGCGCAGGAACTGGGTTATACCGGTGATGCTGGCGATTCCGCCAAGATGAACATATTTCTCCACAAGGCGCTTCTGAAGAAGCTCGCGGACAATGGCGGCAACGTGCCGGCCGAGCTTCTCGACTGACAGGCGCCGGGCTTCGGTGCTGACGGCACCGGACATCGATCGTTGTAGACGACGATTTGTCGTCGCCTAATTGCTCTGCGCCCTTTCCCACCGGGAGAGGGCGCTTTGCATTGATGAGTGGCGTTACCCGATGAATGCTTCCATTCCTGCATCCGGCACTGGAATTCATGCCGGCGCGTGCCTATCTAAGCCATTGAACCGGCAAACGCTTTTATATCTTTCCGGATCGGCCGGCGAACCTTGGGCGGCGAATGAATATCGAGGGCTGCGGATCCCGCGCCATCGACCAGGCTTCGCCCGGAATAGGCCCTGCAATTAAGTCTTGCGCAAACGCGACGAAAGCCTTAAACGGCGGCACTAAACCGGTTCGCCGGGGTCACTCATTACGTTCATAGGAAGCATTCAAATGGCAAAGAGTAAGTTTGAGCGCAATAAGCCGCACGTTAACATTGGTACGATTGGGCACGTTGACCACGGCAAGACGTCTCTGACGGCAGCGATCACGAAGTACTTCGGCGAGTACAAGG